>OUWB011205707.1_pt1 | contig 30821 bp, 30 predicted proteins | sample 1779821 | NCBI WGS metagenome assembly OUWB01 (sample SAMEA3914806, study PRJEB12502) | metagenome | biome: forest; material: soil | place: Canada | collected 2011-08-03 | depth 0.1 m
GACAAGGTGCCGCAGCGCGAAACCGGCATGACGCCCTACGAGATGATGCTGTCGGAAAGCCAGGAGCGCATGCTGGCCATCCTCAAGCCCGGCCGCGAAAACGACGGCTATCGCATCTTCAAGAAGTGGGGCCTGGACGCCGCGGTGATCGGCGAGACCAATACGTCGGGCCACATCGTGCTGACGCACAAGGGCGAGGTCGTCTGCGACCTGCCGCTGGCGCCGCTGTCCGATGACGCCCCGCTCTACGACCGGCCGTGGGTCGAGCCGGCGCAGGAGCCCGAACTGACCGCCGCCGACGTGCCGGCGCACGATATCGGCGATGCCCTGCTGAAAATCATCTCGGCGCCGGACATGGCGTCCAAGCGTTGGCTGTGGGAACAGTACGACCGCCACGTCATGGCCGACACCCTGGCCGAAAGCGGCACGGGTTTCGATGCCGGCATGGTCCGCGTCCACGGCACCCGGAAGGCGCTGGCGGTGACGTCCGACTGCACCCCGCGCTACGTCAAGGCCAATCCCTATGAGGGCGGCAAGCAGGCCGTCGCCGAAGCCTGGCGCAATCTGACCGCCGTCGGCGCCGAGCCGATCGCCATCACCGACAATCTCAATTTCGGCAATCCGGAAAAGCCGGAAATCATGGGCCAGATCGTCCGCGCCATCGACGGCATGGCCGAGGCCTGCCGCGAGCTCGATTTCCCCGTGGTATCCGGAAATGTCAGCCTGTACAACGAGACCAACGGCATCGCCATTCCGCCGACCCCGACGGTCGGCGCCGTCGGCCTGCTCAAGGACTACGACCAGCGCGCCGGATTCGGTGCCGTGGCCAAGGGCCAGGTGCTGATCCTGATCGGTGAGACGCGCGGCGAAATGGGCTCGTCGCTCTATCTGCGCGAGGTCTTCGGCCAGGAAAAGGGCGCGCCGCCCAGGGTCGATCTCGCCGCCGAAAAGGCCAACGGCACCTTTGTGCGCCGCCTGATCAAGACCGGCGTGGCCAAGGGCGTGCACGACCTGTCCGACGGCGGCCTGTTGTGCGCCGCCACCGACGTCGCCCTGGCTTCGAAGATCGGACTTGAGCTGAAGAACCCGACGGCGCTCGACGACCACATCTTCGCTTTCGCCGAGGATCAGGCGCGCTATCTGCTGGCGGTCGACGGGGCCGCGGCGCATATCGTCATCACCCAGGCCGCCGAAGCCGATATTCCGGCCGCGGTGATCGGTGTCGCCGGCGGTAGCGACCTCACCTATCCCGGCCTGTCGCTGGGCGTCGACCAGGTGCGCGCGGCGTCGGAAGGCTGGCTGCCGGCCTATATGGCGGGGAAGTAGCCGGACGTACATTACGCGTCCTGGTCAAAAAGAAACGCTGCGGCGGCATTAAGAATTAAACCGCTCTTAACCGGCATACGCCTTCATGGAAGAGGGTTGTTTTTCGATTCGGACCGTCCGAATGACGCTGCCCTGTTGACCACACTCCATCCGCGCGAGGGCTTGGCCAAGCGATGCGCTACCGTCCGTTCGGCCGTTCCGGCCTCGCCCTGTCGACGATCGGTCTGCACCTGCCCGCGCAGGTGCTGGCGAAAAGCCGCGGCCATTTGGACAAGCTGCTGACCACGGCGCTGGAAAACGGTATCAACACCTATCATTTCGAAACGGCCGATCCGAAGACGCTGAACATCGCCGCCGAGATCTTCTCGGTCGTCGAACGCCGCCTGCTGTTCATCTCGGTCAGCGCCTGCGATGCGGCGTCCGACGGCATGACCTACGCGCTGACACCGCTGAAGGAACGGTTGCGCGGTGCGATCAAGGATTCCGGCCTGCTATGGCTGGACCTCGTCCTGTTCGACAAGGCCGCCACCGCGATCATTCCCGACGACAGCTACGGTTTCGTCAAGACGCTGCAGCGCTCGAAGATGCTGCGCCATATCGGCGCGCGCGCGCCGACGGCCGACATGGCCGACCTGATTCAGAGCCGCCGCTTCGACGTCATCCGCACGGGCTTCGATATCGATTCGAGCTCCGACAAGCGCCGCCTGATCGACGCGGCCATTACCAGCGATATGGCCGTATTCGCCGAGGATACCTTTCCTGAGCGCTACAGCAAGGCGTCGGACCTTATCCCGCAGGAAGCCAAGCGCGGCTGGTTCGGCGCCAGGCCGAAGAATCCGCTGGCCGGCGCCGGCACCTACGCCTTCCTGCATCAGACCCCCGAATGGACGCCGGAGGAACTTTGCCTGGGCTATGCCCTGTCGCAGCCCAGCCTGTCGTGCATCTACGTCTCGGCGGATACGCCGGCACGCCTGGAAGCCTTGGCCCAGGTGCCGGAGCGCCACCTGCCCTCGTCCGTGCCGGCCCAGATCGAAATGGCGCGATTCGCCGCGCATGGGCCGAAGAAGGCCAACCGTTGAAAAGCCCCCTCTGGATTTACGATACCGATCCACCTATATGCGTGACAGTAGCTGTTTGAGGAGCCTATCGTGAGCGAAGACGTCACCACCTTTATCGACACCACCATCAAGGCCCACGACGTCGTGCTGTTCATGAAGGGCACGCCCGAGCAGCCGCGCTGTGGTTTTTCAGGCCTGGTGGTCCAGGTGCTTGATCATCTGGGTGTGGAGTATGTCGGCGTCGATGTGCTGCAGGACGAGGCGCTGCGCGAAGGCGTCAAGGTGTTCAGCGACTGGCCGACCATCCCGCAGCTCTACGTCAAGGGCGAATTTATCGGCGGGGCCGATATCGTGCGCGAGATGTACCAGAGCGGCGAATTGAAGACCGCACTGTCCGAACAGGGCGTAATCCCAGCCTGATCCCTCTGACTTGACGTCCTTTGCATTCGTTGTACCTTGAGTGGAAATACAAGGGGTACGGGGATGAGGATGTTGCGATGGGCGGCCGCGTGTGCGGCGGCGGGTGTGCTGGCGTTCGGCGCCACGGGCGCGCGGGCGACGGATTGGATTCGTGCGGAATCGGCCCATTTCACGCTGTACAGTACGGTCGGCGAGCATCTGACGCGCAGCTATGTCCACAAGCTCGAGGAATTCCGTACCTTGTCGAACATGCTGCTGGGCGCGTCCGACGGCGGGCCTCAGGTCAAGTTCGTCATCTACCTGATGAAGCCGGAAGACCTGCTGAAGGTCAGGCCGAACTTCTCGACCCACGTCGGCGGCGTCTATTTCAACTGCGGTGAAGGCACTGCCGCCTATGTCGGCGAAAACAACGCCAATATCGACGTTTTCGAGGGTGAGGACGAGAGCCTCATGACCCTGTTCCACGAATATAGCCACTATGTGATGTTCCAGCACGCGCGGACCTATTATCCGCAGTGGTACGTCGAAGGCTACGCCGAATATATGAGTACGGCCGATCCCGGCAAGGGCACGATCAGCCTGGGCGAGGCGTCGAAGATGCGCACCTACACCCTCGCCCGCGACCACTGGATCGGCTTCGACAAGGTGCTCGATCCGGACTTCGGCTTTGCCGGCGACAAGCATAATGACGAGTTGGAAATCGCCAACTTCTACGCCCAGTCGTGGCTGCTGACGCACTATATGCTGAGCGACACCAACCGGGCGATGGACCTCAACGACTATTTCGCCCGCCTGGCCAAGGGCGAGGCGCCGATCGCCGCCTGGGAAGCCGCCACCGGCCTGCCGGTCAAGGATCTCGGCGGCGTACTGCAGAAATATATGGATCACATGTATTTCCTGAAGGTCCCGGTGCCCGACTATGCCGACGCCGATATTACCGTCACGCCGGTGGCGGCGGAGGTGCAGCCTTTCGTGCTCGACCGTTCGTTGCTGACGACGTGCCCCGAGCACGATCAGGGCGCGGAGATCCTGGGCCGTTTGACGGCCGAAAAGGCGACATCGGGCGGCAATCTCGACTTCAATCTGACCCTGGCGCGCGCCACCTTGCTCTACGGCAAGGCGGAGGATGCTGAGGCGCTGATGAGCCCGCTGATCGACGCCCACCCCGACAGTTTCGAGGCCAATTACCTGATGGGCCGCGTCTATCTGAAGGAGTCGGAAGCGGCGGCCGACGCCAAGGGCCGCAACGACCTGGTCGACGCGGCGCGCGGCTTTTTCATCACGGCCTACAAGATCAACAAGCTCGACGCGCCGAACCTCTACTACCTGGCCCGAAGCTTCAGCGACAAGCCGGGCTATCCCGAGCAGAACGCGCTCAACGCCGCCAATGGCGCCCATATCCTGGCGCCGGGCGTGACGGAATATGCGGCGTTCGACGCCTTCGCCAACCTGATGAACGGCAAACGCGACGAGGCGGCCGTCCTGCTGCAGCCGATGGCCAGCAATCCCCACGACCATGTCCACGCGCAGCTGGCGCGCCGGGCGATCGACGCCATCAAGGCCGGCAAGACGGCCCATGAGGTCCTGGCGATATTGAACGGCGTGGGCTGAGACCCATGAAAAAACCCCGGAAGCCAAGCTTCCGGGGTTTTGTTTATCGTAGTCCATAGTCTGGCGTTATGACGGTTCGCAGCCCGTCGGAGCATTACGAAGAGTAATATTCGATGACCAGATTCGGTTCCATCTTCACCGGATACGGCACTTCCGACAGTTCCGGCAGGCGGACGTACTTGGCGCGCATGCCCTTGGCGTCGAGTTCGATATAGTCCGGCACGTCGCGTTCGGGCGACTGCAGGGCTTCGAGAACCAGGGCCATGTTGCGCGAACGTTCACGCACTTCGATGACGTCTTCAGGCTGGACGCGGTAGGAGGCGATATTGACCTTCTTGCCGTTGACCGTGACGTGGCCGTGGTTGACGAACTGACGCGCGGCGAACACGGTCGGCACGAACTTGCAGCGATAGACGACGGCGTCGAGACGCGATTCCAGCAGCGCGATCAGGTTTTCCGAGGTGTTGCCCTTGCGGCGATCGGCCTCTTCGTAGGTGCGCAGGAACTGCTTTTCGGTGATGTTGCCGTAGTAGCCCTTCAGCTTTTGCTTGGCGCGCAGCTGCAGGCCGAAGTCCGAAACCTTGGACTTGCGGCGCTGGCCGTGCTGGCCGGGGCCGTAGGAGCGCTTGTTGACGGGGGACTTGGGACGGCCCCACAGGTTTTCACCCATGGCGCGGTCGAGCTTGTACTTGGCGCTATGGCGCTTTGACATGACAGACCTATCAATTCATCCCGGCTGGCAACCCGTTCATTCGGATTGCGATTGCAACGGCAGCCCTGGATAACCCGTAATAAAAACGCCCCGTCTCCTGGAAGGGAAACGGGTGCGAAGGCGGGCTTATGGCCAAGATGCCGGTCGAAGTCAAGCCGGCCACGCCCCGAAACCTATTTTTTAAGGCTCTATGCTAAACCCGCCCCTGAACTCCAAGGGATTCACGTGGCGTTATGACGATAAAAGCGAAGATTCTCGGCCTGGTGGGCGCCTTTGCCCTGCTGGCGGCGGCCATTACCGGCCTGGGCCTGCAGACGATGCGCGACTACAACCGCATCATCGAGACCTATCGCCACGCCTCGGACAACGCCTTCCGCGCCGAACGGCTGAACCGCTACGTTACCGCGGCGGCCCTGGAAATGCGCGGCATCTATATGTCGCGCACCCCTGCCCAGGCCGTAGCCGCCGCCGACAAGGCCGAGCAAAGCGGCGCGGTGCTGAAAGCGTTCGTCGACGACTGGAAACGCCAGTTGACGCCGGGCGAACTGCCACAGTTCGACGCGGTCTACAAAAATGCCGGCGACCTGGCCGGCGGCGGCCGCTTTATCGCCCAATATACGCGCGACCACGGCGCCGATGCGGCCTTCGCCATCGGCAATACGCCGCAGCACATCGTCTTCCGCGAACGCATGCAGGCCGACATCGCCGCCATGGTGACGCGCATCAATGCCGACCAGTCGACCAGCCAGGCGGCGCTGACACGTTTCGAGCAGGTTCGCGCCGGCCAGTTCCTGGCGATCGCCGGCGTCGGCATCGCCCTGCTGCTGACGGCGTCCTTGTGGGTCGCCATCCGCGCGATCACCGAACCGCTGGGCGAGGTTCGCCGCTCGATGGTCAGGATTTCCGAGGGCCGCTACGAAACGCCGATCCCGGCCGGCCACAAGGACGGTGAAATCGCCGAGCTGTGGGGCGCGCTCGACATTCTCAAGACGCACGCCATCGAGGCCGAGCGGCTGTCGCGCGAACAGCTCGAAGCCGAACACCGCACACGGGAACTGGTGCTGGATTAAAGATTTCCGGCCGCAAGGCCGGCGCCGCGCATCAAGATTTCGGCGCGACCGCGATCACCACCGGCGACGCCGGTGCGGCGGAAACCTGCACGACGTAGACGCCCGGCTGCAGGGCGAAATCGACGACCTTGTGAATCGTCGTGCAATCGGGACCATGGCCATGCGACACCGAGCTCAGGGCCTTGCCCGCCTCGGGCGCGACATCGATCCATGCCCCTTCGCCAAGCGCGATCGAATAGGTGCCGGCCGTGCCGATGGTCAGGGTGAACAGGCCGGCGAAGGTGTCGGCCGCCGCCGGCTTGTATAGCGGCACGAAATAGGTCGTGGCGGATGACGCCGGCAATACCGCCCGATAGCTGTGCCCGACCGCCAGTTTCCCGGCCGTGCCCAGGCTTGTCCCGCCCGGCAACAGCTCCGGTGTCGCCCAGCCTTGCCATGGCGCAGCAATAGCCGTGTCGACGGCGGCACATACTGAGGCGGTACCGGACGGCGGAACGGGCGCCTGGGTCTGGGCCATCGCCACGGCGGGCATCAGCACAGCCGCCAGCACGGACACGAACACGGCGTGAAAGGTGTCAGGCTGCGGCATGGGCGGCGTGGTCTTTCGGCTGGGCCAGGCGATCGGCGTGAAAGTCGATATGGTCGTCGATAAAGCTTTGCACGAAATAATAGGAATGATCAAAGCCGTCGTGATAGCGCAGGCTGAGCTTTTGGCCCGACGCCGCCGCGGCGTGTTCGAGCTGCTCGGGCATGAGATGGCTGGCGATATAGGGATCGGCGCGCCCCTGGTCGATCAGGATGTCGTCGAAGGCCTTCACCGTTCCCGCGGCGATCAGGTTGGCGGCGCTATAGCGCTCCCACGCCGTGTGATCGGTGCCGAGATAGCCGGTCAGCGCCTTGATGCCCCAAGGGGAGCGCATGGCGCAGGCAATCGGCGCGAAGGCCGACACCGAGCGATAGAGATGGGCGTGGTTGAGCGCGAGGGTCAGGGCGCCGTGGCCGCCCATGGAATGGCCGCTGAGGCCGCGGCGGCCGGGATCGGCCGGGAAGTTGGCTTCGACCGCCGCGATCAGGTCACGGGTGATATAGGTTTCCATCTGAAAATGCGCTTTCCACGGCGCCTGGGTCGCATCGACATAGAAGCCCGCGCCCTGGCCCAGATCGGCGGCGGGATCGTCAGGCACAGCCGTGCCGCGCGGCGAGGTATCGGGCGCAACGACGATCAGGCCGCGCCGTGACGCCGGGCGATAGGCGCCGGCCTTTTCGGTGAAATTGTTGGCGCTGCAGGTCAGGCCCGACAACCAGTACAGCACGGGAAACGGCCCCTCGCCGTCCGGCACGAAGATGCTGAACGTCATCGGTCCCGCCACCGCGGCGCTGTCGTGGCGCACAAAGGCGAGTTCGCCGCCGAAGACGCGGTGGCGTTCAAGGATCTCGATCTCAGGCATGGCGCGTCTCCCAGAATAGGCCAAAAATCTGGCACGCCCGGCACAAGTTTTCCATAGGATATGTGGCGGGCAACCTATCTTAGAATACCACCACCGAGCGGATGCTTTCGCCGGCATGCATCAGATCGAAGGCCTCGTTGATGCGCTCCAGCGGGAAGGTATGGGTGATCATCGGGTCGATCTCGATCTTGCCGTCCATGTACCAGTCGACGATCCTGGGCACGTCGGTGCGGCCGCGCGCACCGCCGAAGGCCGAGCCTTTCCAGACGCGGCCGGTGACCAGTTGAAACGGCCGGGTGCGGATTTCCGCGCCGGCGGGCGCCACGCCGATGACGATGCTTTCGCCCCAGCCGCGATGGCAGGCTTCGAGCGCCGTGCGCATGACATCGACATTGCCGGTGCAGTCGAAGGTATAGTCGGCGCCGCCGTTGGTCAGCTCGACCAGATGGGCGACAAGATCGCCGGACACCGTTTTCGGGTTGACGAAGTGGGTCATGCCGAAGCGATGGCCCCAGTCGCTTCTGGCGTCGTTGATATCGACCCCGATAATGCGATCTGCACCGACCATTTTCAGCCCCTGGATGACGTTCAGGCCGATGCCGCCCAGACCGAAGACGACGGCATTGGCGCCGGGCTCGACGCCGGCCGTATTGACCACGGCGCCGACCCCCGTGGTCACGCCGCAGCCGATATAGCAGGCCTTGTCGAACGGCGCGTCGTCGCGGATCTTGGCCAGGGCGATCTCAGGCAGCACCGTGTGGTTCGAAAAGGTCGAGCAGCCCATATAGTGAAAGATCGGCCGGCCCTTGTAGGAAAAGCGCGAGGTGCCGTCGGGCATCAGCCCCTTGCCCTGGGTGGCGCGGATGGCGGTGCACAGATTGGTTTTGCGCGACAGGCAGCTTTTGCACTGGCGGCATTCGGGCGTGTACAGCGGGATAACATGGTCGCCGGGCTTCAGCGAGGTCACGCCCGCCCCGACCTCGACAACGACGCCCGCCCCTTCGTGGCCGAGGATCGCCGGGAACAGGCCCTCGCTGTCCAGACCGTCCAGCGTATAGGCGTCGGTGTGACAGATGCCGGTGGCCTTGATCTCGACCAGGACCTCGCCGGCGCGCGGCCCGTCCAGGTCGACCTCGACGATTTCCAGCGGTGTCTTGGCTTCGAAAGCGACGGCGGCACGGGTCTTCATGGCAGGTTCCCTGAAATGGATGGCGACTCCCATCGGGTCGCTCAAGCGGGAGGCTTAGCGCGCCGCCAGCACGGCGGCAAGGCCCCGGCCGAGGCGTTCAGGCTTCGTTAAACACGGCCGCACGCGCAATCTTAAGCATTGACGGTTAATCTGATCCCCCAAGAAAGTACCCTCAGGGTCGAATGCCATGACCATCAAAGCCAAGATTCTGGCGCTTGTCGCCGCCTTCGCCCTCATGGCCGCCGCCATCAGCGCGCTGGGCCTGGCGACCATTTCCGACTATGACCGCGTCATTGCCGACTACAGCCACGCCAATGACGCGGCTTTCCGGGTGGAACATCTCAACCAGGTGCTGTCCGAAGCCGTCATCCGCATCCGCAATATCTATCGATCGACGCCGGGCCCGCAGCTCGACCAGCGCAGCCGCGCGCTGGCGGTCAATCTCACGGAGGCCGAAGCCGTCCTGGCCGACTGGAAGGCGCACCTGGAACCCGATGAGGTGCGGCCGTTCACCCAGGTGCAGACGGATACAAATCGCGTGCTGGGCTTTGGCCGCATGGTCATAGAGATCGCGCGTACCGACGGCCCGGCCGTCGCGGAAAAGAAGGGCTTCACCGACGCCAATATCGCCTGGCGGGAAGGCTTCCAGGACCGGCTCGACGCCATGGTCGCCGACCTCCACCAAAAGCTCCAGATCAAGCAGGACCAACTCAAGGTCTATCAGGCGCGCCGCGTCACAGAATTCCTGGCGATCGCCGCCACCGGCACGATCCTCCTGCTTATGGCGTCGCTATGGGTCGCCATCCGCTCGATCGCCAATCCGATCAAGACCATCACCGGCTCGATCATCCGCATCTCCGAAGGCGCCTACGACACGGTCATTCCGGAACACGCCGCCGATCCCGGCAAGACCGACGAGATTTCGCGGCTGTGGGCGGCCATCGCCATCCTCAAGGACCGCTCGGTCGAGCTCAAGCGCATCAACGACGCCAAGCTCGAACTGATGCTCGACTAAAGCCGCCTTTGCATTTCGAAAAAAGCGCACGGCCGCGAAATTTATTTCGCGGCCGTGTCGATTCGGCGCGCCGTCCTTCGATGTGTTGACAGAGCCGCCCGCGGTGACATGGTGTCGCCGGACGCGGACAGCGAGGAGAGATCGCTATGAGGATCATGATCAAGGTCGCGGCGGAGTCCGAATCCGCCGCCGGGGTCGAGGATCGGCGCGCCCACGTCAAGGCGGCTTCACAATGACCATTACCATCACCGCCTTTGACAGGTCGCCCGACGGCGGCAAGGGGCTGGCGCGCGACACGCGCGTGCGCTGGGCGCTCGAGGAGGCCGGCCTGCCCTATGAGGTTCGCCTGGTTTCGTTCGGCGCCATGAAGGAACCGGCGCATCTGTCGCTTCATCCCTTCGGCCAGATCCCCACCTATGAGGAGGGCAATCTCACCCTGTTCGAGACAGGATCGATCGTCTTCCACATCGCCGAGCGCCACGCCGGCCTGTTGCCACGCGACCCCGACGCCCGGGCGCGCGCCATCACCTGGATGTTTGCTTCGGTCAATACGGTCGAGCCGCCGATCCTCGACCTCTCGACCGCCCGGATCATGGAAGCCGACAAACCGTGGGCCCAGGATCGCCTGCCCCTGGTCAAGGATCGCGTGCGCGGCCGTTTGAAGCCGCTGTCGGCACACCTGGGCGACGCCGACTGGCTCGACGGCGCGTTCAGCGCCGGCGACCTGATGATGGTCTCGGTGCTGCTCAGGCTGAGGATGTCGGGCCTGCTCGATGAATATCCAAATCTGGCCGCCTATGTCGCCCGCGGCGAAGCGCGGCCGGCCTACCAACGGGCGTTCGCCGCCCAGTTGGCCGTCAACACGGCCCCAATAACGGAGAGACCGCAATGAAAGTCATGGTCATCGTCAAGGCGACGGGAGAGTCCGAGGCCGGCCTCCCCCCCGATCCGGACATGCTGGCCGCCATGGGCCGGTACAATGAGGAACTGGCCAAGGCCGGCATCCTGCTGGCCGCCGATGGGCTTAAGCCGTCGTCGGCCGGGGTGCGCATGCACTTCGAGGGCACGTCACGCAACGTCACCGACGGCCCGTTCGCCGAAACCAAGGAACTGATCGCCGGCTTCTGGATCTGGCAGGTGCGCAGCCTGGAAGAGGCCGTCGAATGGCTGAAGAAGTGCCCCAACCCCATGCCGGGGCCGAGCGATATCGATATCCGCCCGCTGTATGGGGCGGAAGACTTCGCCGAGTGGGGCCAGGGCGAGGAATTCGCCGCCTATGAACAGAAGCTGCGCGACGAGATCAATACGAAGGGCTGAGGGCTGAGGGTCGAGCGCACCATTGACGCCATCTGGAAAATGGAGGCCGCCCGCATCATCGGCGGCCTCGCCCGGATCGTGCGCGACGTCGGCGTGGCCGAGGATTTGGCCCAGGACGCCTTGATCGCCGCGCTGGAGCAATGGCCGGCGAAAGGCATACCGCCCAAGCCAGGCGCCTGGCTGATGGCGACGGCGAAGCACAAGGCGATCGACCGGCTGCGTCGCGACGCCCGCTTTCGCCAGAAGCTGGAGGAGATCGGCCGCGACGCCGACGCCTTTGCGGAACCCGAAGTGACGGACGGCGCCATCGCCGACGACACCTTGCGGCTGATCTTCATCGCCTGCCATCCCCTCCTGGCGCACGAGGCGCAGATCGCGCTGACCCTGCGCATCGTCTGCGGGCTGACGACCGAGGAGATCGCCCGCGCCCAGCTCGCATCCGAAACCACGGTGCAGCAGCGCATCGTGCGCGCCAAGCGCAAGCTGAGCGAGGCCGGCGTCGGCTTCGACGATCCCGATACGGGGACGCAAGCCGCGCGCCTGGACGCTGTGCTGCAGGTCATCTATTTGATCTATAACGAAGGCTATGCGGCCAGCGCCGGCGACGACTATCTGCGCCAGACGCTGAGCGACGAGGCGCTGCGCCTGGGGCGGATGCTGGCGGCGCTGGCCTCCGATGAAAGCGAGGTCCACGCCTTGCTCGCCTTGATGGAGTTGCAGTCGTCACGCGCCCGCGCCCGCATCGGCGCCGACGGCTTGCCGGTGCCCCTGCCCGAGCAGAACCGCGCCCTGTGGGATCACCTGCAAATCGCGCGGGGGCTGAAAGCCTTCGAGACGGCCAAGGCGTTGCCCGGCGCGCCCGGTATCTATTACCTGCAGGCCGCCATCGCCGCCTGCCACGCCCGGGCGCTGACGCCGGACGCCACGGACTGGCCGCAGATCGCGGCGCTCTACGCCGTGCTGTACGACATGACGGGCTCACCGGTCGTCGGCGTCAATCGCGCCGTCGCCGCCGGCATGGCCTACGGTCCGGCGGCGGGGCTCGGCCTGCTCAAGCCGTTGCAGACCGAGGCGGCGCTCAACGACTATTACCCGCTTTGGGCGGCGCGCGGCGAGCTTCTGGAACGCGCCGGCCGGCCGGACGAGGCCCGGGCCGCCTTCGAGACCGCCGCCGCCATGACGCGCAATTTGCCTGAGCGCGAGGCTCTGCTTCGGCGCGCGAAGCGATGTCTTTGAATATCCGGCATCTATTTTTACCAGTAAATATATTTTCAGATTTTAGCCGGAAAGCCTTGACGCTGCGGTGCACCCTGGCTTAGCCCTTGAAAATAATGACAACGCTATCAGGGAGGCGTCCATGCGGCACGGTCTTTTAGGTCTGGTTTCAGCCATAGCGCTGGCCGCGGGATTGGCGGGAAGTGCCGGGGCCGACCCCATCGCCACGCTCGATCGCAACGGCGCCTGGGTGACGGTCGAGGCCTATGGCCCCAATGTCGTCCACGTCACCATCGCCGCCGACAAGGCCGAGGCGCTGGCGCCGGCCGGCTACGGCATCGTGACCGAAGACGTCGACAACAAGGCGTTCAGCCACACCGCCAGCGACGGCGATACCTTTGCCTCGTCCGCTCTCACCTTGCACGTCGATGCCGCGCCCCCGCCGCATGTGCCCAGCCAGGGCGAGAAATATTTCGCCCCGTCGTTGGCCCCGGTCGGCCTGCAGGTCAAGAACGCCAAGGGCGAGACCGTCCTGACCATGGGCGGTTGGGAAATGGCGCCGCACGAGGTCGCCGGCGACGCCACCTATCAGGTCGGCGCCTCGTTCGCCGCCGATGCCTCCGAGCACTTCTACGGCCTGGGCCAAAACCAGGAATCGCTGGGACCGCTCGACCTTCGTGGCCGCACCATCGATTGCAAGCATTGGTACGACGCGCCGGGCGGCGAGACGGTCTGCGTGCCGGTCATGGTGTCGTCGAAGGGCTACGCCATCGTCTGGGACAATCCGTCGGATACCCGCGTCTCGCTGGGCATCAACGGCCAGACCCACTGGGCGTCCAATGTCGGCGAGCGTGTCTCGTTCTTCATCATCACCGGCGCGACCCCGGAAGATATCTATGCCGGCTATGCCCGCGTCACCGGCAAGACACCGATCCCGCCCAAGGCCGCCTTCGGCCTGATCCAGTCCAAGGCGCGCTACGACAGCCAGGCCGAAGTGCTGCGCGTCGCCAACACCTATAGGCAAAAGGGCTATCCGCTCGACATCATGGTCGTCGACTGGTTCTACTGGACGCGCATGGGCCAGATGGACATCGACCCGGCGCAGTTTCCCGATCCCGACGCCATGAACAAGCAACTCCACGACATGGGCATGCAGTCGATCATCTCGATCTGGCCGCGCTTCGAGACCTCGGGCCGCTATTACAACGAGCTCGACGCAAAGGGCTATTTCCTGAAGGACAAGGAGGGCAAGACCGTCGACGGCCTGCCCTTCCGCTCGGACCGCACCGGGGCGCTGATCGATTCCACCAATCCGGAAGCCAGGAAATGGTATTGGGAGCACGCCCGCGACAACATCCTGTCGCACGGCTTCGATTATCCGTGGCTCGACGAAACCGAGCCCGACCTGGTGCCGGACGGCTATTACTATTCGATCGGCTCGGGCGACCGTTTCCACAACGTCTTCCCGCTGCTGCATGTCGAAGGCGTGGCCGAAGGCATGCGCGACTGGAAGCCCAACAAGCGCGTGCTGATCCTGTCGCGCGCCGCCTATCTCGGCTCGCAGCGCACGGGCGCCCTGTTCTGGTCGTCGGATATCAACCCGACCTGGGAGGCCCTGACGCGGCAGATCCCGACCGGGCTCAACATGACGGCTTCCGGCATCGCCTATTGGGGCAACGATATCGGCGGCTGGCAATGGCTGCCGCAGACGACGAGTGCTGTGCACGCGCCCCTGCTCGATCCGTCGGATGCCCGCGACGTCGTCGGCCAGAACAACGACTATCCCGAACTGCTGACGCGCTGGTTCGAATACGGCACCTTCCTGCCGACGCTGCGCCTGCACGGCGACCGCAAGCACACCGAGATCTTCGCCTTCGGCCACGAGGCCGAAGCCATCATGGCGAAGTACGACAAGCTGCGTTACGCCCTGATCCCCTACATCTATAGCCAGGCCAAGACGACCTACGACACCGGCGCGCCCTTCATGCGCGCGCTGTGGATGGACTTCCCGAACGATCCGAATGTGGCGAATATCGGCACGGAATACATGTTCGGCCCGGACTTCCTGGTGGCGCCGGTGACCCAGCAGGCCCAGACGGTAAAGGACGTCTACCTGCCCGCCGGCACCGACTGGTACAATTACTGGACCAATGAAAAGGTGGCGGGCGGGCAATGGATCAAGGTCCAGGCGCCGATCGACCAAATCCCGGTCTTCGTCCGCGCCGGCGCCATCCTACCGATCGGTTCGGAGATCCAGTCGACGGCGACGAAACAGACCATCGCCGCGGTCAAAATCTATCCCGGCAAGGACGCCGACTTCGCCCTCTATGACGACGACGGCACTTCGTACGATTACGAAAAAGGCAAGGGCACGGTGACGCATTTGCACTGGTCCGACGCGACGCAAACGCTGAGCGGCGACAAGACACTCGCGTCGAAGGTGCAAATTGCCGGGAAGTGAAGCGTAGATTCACCGCAGCGCCTGTGTTAGATTTTGGGCATGACTCTCAGTGCCCGACAGCAGGCTTGGCTCGACGCCCGGATCGCCAGCGGTGAGTTCGCCTCCGCGGAGGAAGCGATCGCACACCTCATCGATGAACGTATCGCCGAGGAGGAAGACGACGATATGGACTGGGTCAAACCCCTGCTCGATGAAGCCCGCGCCGAGGTTGAGCGCGGCGAATTTCTGACGCTTGAGGAATTCAAGGCACGCAATGCCGCTCGGCGATCGGCTTTGCGCGGCTGATGGCACGGGTCAGCCTCGCGCCTCGCGCAGACCGGGATGTCGCTGAAATCGTTGGTTATCTTTCCGCTGCAGCCGGTGCCCGCGTCGCGGATAAATATATCGATCTCTTCGACGCGTTAGCTGAACGTCTTTCTGTGTATCCAGAAACCGGTGCGCCGCGCCCCCGATGGGGGGCGCGGACGCGTATTGGAATCGTGGAGCCATATTTGGTTATCTATGATTACGCCGCGGCATCGGACAGCGTCGTCGTTCTCCGCATCCTTCACGGCCATCGCCGCATCACCAAGCGCCTGGTGAACGAAGCACGATGAGGGGAGGACATTACGCCTTCTTCAGTTTTGGCAGGAAGGCCGCCAGCAGGCCGATGGCCGGCAGCCAGGCGCAGACGCCGTAGACGGCTTCGATACCGGCCTTGTCGGCGAACCAGCCCAGTGCCGCGGCGCCCAGCCCGCCCATGCCGAACGAAAAGCCGAAGAACAGGCCGGAGATCATGCCGACCTTGCCCGGCACCAGTTCCTGGGCGAAGACGACGATCGCCGGGAAGGCCGAGGCCAGGATCAGGCCGATGATCACGGTGATCGGGCCGGTCCAGAACAGGTCGACGTGCGGCAGCAAGAGCGTGAACGGCAAGGTGCCGAGGATCGAGAACCAGATCACGTATTTGCGGCCGAAGCGGTCGCCCAGCGGCCCACCCGCCACCGTGCCGACCGCAACGCCGGCCAGGAAGGCGAACAAGTGCATCTGGGCGTGCTCGACCGAAATGTGGAAGCGCTCGATCAAATAGAAGGTGAAGTAGCTGGTCAGGCTGGCGAGATAGACATATTTCGAGAAGATCAGGGCCAGCAGGACGGCGATGCCGCCCAGGGCTTCCTTGCGTGGCAGGATGGCCGCGCCCTTGGCCTTGGCCGAGGCCAGGCGCGTCAGGCCGTGAGTCCGATACCACACGCTGACATTCCACAGGATGGCGCACGACAGCAGGGCCAACAGGGCAAACGCGGCCAGGCTCGACTGGCCAAAGCGCACGACGATCAGGGCCGCCGCCAGAGGCCCCAGGGCCGAGCCGGCATTGCCGCCGACCTGGAACAGGGACTGCGCCAGGCCGTGGCGCCCGCCGGCCGCCATGCGGGCGACGCGCGACGATTCCGGGTGGAAGACCGACGAGCCGACGCCCAGCAGGCAGGCCCCCGCCAGCAATATCTCGAAAGTGTGCGCCATCGACAAAACGGTGAGGCCGGCCAGAGTGAACAGCGTTCCGCCCGGCAGGGCCAGCGGCGTCGGCCGCTTGTCGGCATAGAGCCCGACCACCGGCTGGAGCAGCGAGGCCGTGATCTGATAGGCCAGGGTGACGAGACCGATCTGGGCGAAGGTCAGACCGAAACGCGCCTTGAGTTCGGGATATATGGCCGGCAATAGCGACTGCATCATGTCGTTCAGCAGATGGCAGAAGCTGATGGCCAAAATGACGGAAAATACCGTAGTGGTTCCGGCTTTTTTGAGATCGAACGCGGATTGGGCGGGTTGGGAGGTCATGATCTTATCCTTTCGCGCCGCTCTCATAGAGGATGGAAAAGCGTCCCGCATTCCTGTATGGGATGAAAAGTTTCGCGATCGGGACACTTAACCCTTATGCGCCACGTTCATCCCAACGATTTCGACGATGTCCCGCGTCCGGCCCTGGCCATCGCCAACGACTATCCGCCGGCCTTCGAGCTGGCGCGGCACTCACACACCCGCGGGCAGTTGGTCTACGCCGCCGAGGGGGTGATCACGGTCGATACCGACCAGGGCACGTGGGCCGCGCCACCGGAACGCGCCGTGTGGATCCCCGCCGGCCTGGCCCACGCGGTGACCATGGTCGGCGCCGTCAAGACGCGCAGCGTGCTCATCGACATGGACGCCACGACGCGCGGCGGGCGCTGCGAGGTGCTGGCCGTGTCGGAACTGCTGCGCAGCCTTCTGGTCGCCGCGGCCGACGTGCCACCCGAATACGATATCAACGGGCGCGACGGCCTGATCATGGCGCTGCTGATCGCCGAGGTCGACCGTGCCCCGGTCATTCCGCTGGCCGTGCCGTTCCCCAAATCGACGGCTCTGGCGGCGCGCTGCCGGACCTTCCTGGCGCAACCCAATGCCGGAGACACGATCGACGGCTGGGCCGGCGACCTGCATCTCGGCCGCCGGGCCTTCACACGGGCTTTTCGCCGCGAGACCGGGATGAGCTTCGATGAATGGCGTCAACAGGCCTGCGTGCTGACCGCCCTGCCCCGCCTGGCGCGCGGCGACGCCGTCACCACCGTGGCGCTCGACCTCGGCTATGACAGCCCGGCGGCCTTCACCACCATGTTCAAACGCTGGTTGGGGGTGCCACCGAGCCAGTACCGGCCGCTGGCGCTGTAAATGTACCGGGGTCTGGGGCCCGTGGCCCCAGCCTTCCCTCTTCCTTTTTCGATATCGCCCCTAAAGGGCGGTATCGAAAAAGGAAGAGAAAAAGATGTGGGGTCGCGGACCCCACACCCCATATCTTTACAGTGCTAGTCGTCGCGATGAACGCGCTCGGAACGCTCATGGCGCTCCTGGGCCTCGATCGACAGGGTCGCCGTCGGACGCGCCTCGAGACGGCCGAGGCCGATCGGTTCGCCGGTCTCCTCGCAATAGCCATAGGAACCGTCGTCGATTCGCGAAATGGCTTCATCGATCTTGGAAATCAGCTTGCGTTGGCGGTCACGGGTGCGCAGTTCCAGCGCCCGATCCGATTCGGACGACGCGCGGTCGACCAGGTCCGGATGATTCTCCGTTTCCTTTTGCATAACGTTGACGGTTTCCTTGGCCCCACGCAGGATCTCGTCTTTCCACGCATTGAGCTTGGCCCGAAAATAGGCCAGCTGGCGGGGATTCATGTACTCCTCGTCCTCACGCGGACGATAGGCGCCGTCCAAATCCGGCACGTCTACTGATGGCATAGGTACCCCTGTGATCGACGCTTGAACGTGACTGTAAGAAGGCGGCACACCTTCTCGGTCGCGCCGGGTTCACAGCAAGTTCAGGACCATACCGCCCCGCACCCTGACCTTGCGCGAACCTGGCGGGCTTATAAGCCGCCACCCGAGGCGTGAAAAGGGAAATCTTTGAGCAAATTGTTGTGCGGTGCGGTAGTTATTACATCAACCGCCGCTTGGCCAGTTCGACGCAGGCACGGGTCTCGATCTCATTGAGCACACCCTGCAACCTGTCGTCCTCGACCTCTTCGCGCGACGCGGCAATATTGGATTGCAACCGCAGCAAGGCCTCGTCGTCGATCTCGCCCGACAGCACCGACACCCGCAGATCGTCGAGCGCGTCGAGAATATGGGTCGAACGCTTGATCTGACGCCGCCGGCGCCCGACGAGCACGTCCTCTTCACCCTGCAAGGCCAGAAGCGCGTCCATGCCGAACAGGCCGGATGCTGACGCCGCCTCGGTCGGCCCCGCCGACTTTTGCGTCTGTCCGGACGAAGACAAGGCGAAATTGCCGCCGCCGCTGCGCACCCCCGGGCTGGTCGATGGAATGGCCATGCCGGTGGTGGGATTGATCTTCATGGTCATGGTAGGCCGCTTTCATATCGTCTATGAAGTCTGCGCCTGTCCTTCAGACATACCCGTTGCCGGGGCCCATTCTGGGGAACTTGCGGCCAATATTGCCGAGGGCGCGTCAACGAAGCCTTAACGCCTCGGCAATAATTTCCGCCCTGACGGCAGCCGGCGTCAGGTGAAAAATAAAACGCTGATTCACAAGGGTAATTTTTGAAGCCGGCGTGGCACGAAACTGGCAACGCATAGGGCGGTTATGGTTAACGGGTGTCCCCTCCCTATGCGTCATCGTCTCAAAGCCGTCTCTGCCGCCGTCCTCGTCGCGCTGCTTGCCGCGCAGGCGCACGCCTCGTCGCGCATCAAGGACATTGTCGACATCGAAGGCGTGCGTGGCAACGCCCTGGTCGGCTACGGCCTCGTCGTCGGCCTGAACGGCACGGGCGATACGGTGCGCAACTGCCCGCAACTGCTGGAGAGCATGAACAGCATGATGGACCGGCTGCAGACCAATATCCGCAGCGGTTCGCTCAACTCCAAGAACGCCGCCGCCGTCATGGTCACGGCCTCTTTGCCGCCGTTCGCCGCCTCGGGCTCGACGCTCGACGTCACCGTCTCGGCCATGTGCGACGCCAAGAGCCTGCAAGGCGGCACGCTGATGGTCACGCCGCTGCTCGGCGCCGATAACGAAGCCTACGCCGTCGGCCAGGGCAAGGTGGAAACCGGCTCGGTCTCGGCCGGCGGCGCCTCGGGCTCGTCGGTGACGCGCGGCGTGCCGACCTCCGGCCGGATCGCCTCGGGCGGCACGATCGAAAAAGAGAACGAGTTCGACATCAACAAGATGTCCTTCCTGCGGCTGACCCTGCACAATCCGGACTTCACCACCGCCAAGCACATCGCCGCCGTGATCGTGGGGCAATATCCCGGCTGCGCCATCGCCGAAAACCCGACCATCGTCGCCGTCCGCCCACCGCAGGGCATGAACATGATGGACTTCATCACCCTGATCGAGACCATGCCCGTCGATGTCGACGATCCGGCCAAGGTGGTGATCGACGAAGACAACGGCATCGTGGTCATGGGCGAGAATGTGCGCCTGTCGCGCGTCGCCATCGCCCAGGGCAATCTGACCATCAAGGTCGACGAGGCGCCGACCGTATCGCAGCCGACCCCGCTGTCGCAGGGCCAGACGACGGTCGTGCCGAATTCCAATGTCAGCGTCGACGAGGAAAAGGGCAAGAAACTGATCGAACTCGGCGGTGGATCGTCCCTGTCGGACCTGGTCAAGGGGCTGAACGCACTGGGCGTCACGCCGCGCGACATGATCTCGATCCTCCAGGCCATCAAGGCTGCCGGCGCGCTTCAAGCCGATATTCAAGTCATGTAACGGCAGGTGATGTAATGGATACCTCTTCCCTCCTCACCCTTCAGTCGGCACAGAGCCAGGCGAACGCGGCCCAGACCAGCGCGCTGACCGCCGCCGCGCATTCCAAGACCGCCGCCAAAAACGCCCAACTCGGCCAAAAGTTCGAGACCATGGCGCTATCCAATTTGTTAGCGCCGATGTGGGAAGGTTTGAAAACCGACGGCCCGTTCGGCGGCGGCGAAGGCGAGGAAACCATGCGCAGCTTCTATGTCGATGCCATCGCCAAGGAGATGGCCAAAAAGGGCGGCATCGGCATCTCGGCCATGATGCAAAAAGAACTGCTCAAGCTTCAGGGAGCGGCGTAATGGCCCTGACCGCCGGCAATAGTTCCGAACGGGCGCGCCAGTTAATCGCCCTGACCCAGCGCCTCAGCGAACGGCTGCAGCGTGAAACCCATATCCTCGAGGCGCACCGCCCCCAGGATCTCTATGACGGCATCGCCGAAACACGCCAGTTGTCGAACATGTACCGCCACGAAAGCGCGCGCATCAAGGCGGATCCGTCGCTTCTGGCGGGTCTGGCGCCTTCGGAACGGGCGGCGCTGCGGGCGGCGACGGAGGCCTTCCATACGCATCTTCGCCGCTACGAGCTGGCGGTGACGGCGGCCAAGACGATTACCGAGGGCATTATAAACGCCGTCGCCGAGGATATGAACCGGCGCCGCTCGGCGAACGCGACCTATGGCCCGCGCGCCCGAACCGTGACCAGTGGCCCGCAATCCCTGAACTACGGTTATCGGGCTTAGTGCGCTTCCTGATGGATGCTGTTCTTCGGATCCGGATCCGTGCCGGTCATGACGCGCTGGTCCTTGGGGTCGGTATAGGCGCCGGCCTGGTCGTCGTCCGGCAGGCGAATGCCGGGATTTGACGGGGCGTTATTGCGGTTCCAATAGGCATCGTTGCCGGGCTGGGTCTTGTACTTCTGCTGGAAGGCGTGGGCGTCGGCTTCCTTTTGCAGGTGCGGATCGAGCTTGGCCGTCAGCGCCGCCATCTGCGTCAGACCCGTCAGGTGACAATTGGCCGGAATCGGCTTGCCGTCGCGCTGCGCCTTGAGGCAGTAATCGTCGTTCTGCAGCGCCTGGGTCAGGACGCCACGTCCCCCCTTGAGGCCGTTCTTGCCGCCCGCCGCCGCGCCGCCGGCGAGGCCGCCGCCGGCCGAAGACGGCGTGCCGATGGCCAGGTGATTGCCATCCGGCGTCAGGCCCGACGGCGCCACCACGGTTTGCAACGATTGCGACGGCGCCTCATGCAGCTTGAGGTCGCCGACGGTGTCGGCCGGCCGCAAGGCCGTGGCCTGGCGCGCTTCCAGCTCTTCTTCCTCTTTTTTCTTCAGCTTGATATCGGCGGTCTTGGATTCAGGATCCATCGTCTGGTCCGGCGCCTGGACGGTCTGCAGCTTGACATCGGCGCGGGCCTGGAGGGTCGGCGTCCGCGGCGTGTCGAACGTCTCCTGCGGCCGGTTGACGACCTTGGGCAAAGGCGTGGGCGTAGGGGGCAATGGCTTGGCTGCCTCGGGCACGGGCGTCGGGGGCGCGGGAACCGGCGCCGGCGCCGCCTGGGCCAGGGTCTGCTTTTGTGGCTGCGGCTGCGGCTGAGGCGGCGGCACCGGACGCGGGACCAGCTGAAGCTTCAGCACCGGCTGCACCTGCGGCGGCGGCGGTTGCGGTTGATAGAGTTCGGCCTGGATGACGTCCTGGTCGACATCGGGCAGGTTATAGGGCTGCGAATTGGCGGCGATCAGCACCCATAGCAGCAGCAGATGAAAAACCAGGACCAGGGCCGTGGCGAACGTCCAGCGCAGGCGATCGCCCATGACAAAGCGGCGATCATCGACCGCCAGCACGAAACCCCGCTGACTGGCGTCGAAGGCAACGACGTGACGGCCGACGGTGAATTGACGGAATTTGACTTGCCTTACCGGGATTGGCATGCGGCTTGCCCCAAATTCAACCTGACAAGGTTCGGCGCGACACTGGGATGCAAATCCGGCCTAACTGTGTCGCTATATTCTACCGCCGGTATTTTGTTGCGGGAGATAGCGGCGAAGACGACCGGTAGATAAGACATAGTTGCGGCGTTTCACTATTTCGCGGATAATTTTCGTGAAATCAATAGAGAACTCCTGCCGGGCGTAATGCCCACTGACACAATCTGACAGCCGGCGGGTGGGTAAGAAAGGCATGCGGAACACACCGCGCGCTGAAAAAGTTGCCAGAATGTTCTTGCGCTCGGCTGGCAAATTGCGGCAGAGTTTCTATATACCCGTTTTCCCGCCGTCAGAATTCGAGGACACCCGCGCATGGCGGACCCGCATCACAATCAGGACTTCATCAAGGTGCGCGGAGCGCGCGAGCATAATCTCAAGGGAGTCGATGTCGACATCCCGCGCGGCCAGCTCGTCGTTCTGACCGGCCTGTCCGGCTCGGGCAAGTCGTCGCTCGCCTTCGACACCATCTATGCCGAGGGCCAGCGCCGCTACGTCGAAAGCCTGTCGGCCTATGCGCGTCAGTTCCTGGAACTGATGTCCAAACCCGATGTCGACCTGATCGAAGGCCTGTCGCCGGCGATTTCGATCGAGCAGAAGACGACCTCGAAGAATCCGCGCTCGACCGTCGGCACGGTCACCGAAATCCACGACTATATGCGCCTGTTGTGGGCGCGCGTCGGCATCCCCTACTCGCCGGCGACCGGCCTGCCCATCGAATCCCAGACCATCTCGCAAATGGTCGACAAGATCACGGTCCTGCCCGAAGGCACGCGCCTGTTGCTGCTGGCGCCACACGTCCGCGGCCGCAAGGGCGAGTACCGCAAGGAAATCGCCGAGCTGCAGAAGCAGGGCTTCCAGCGGCTGAAGATCGACGGCGCCTACTACGCCATCGAGGACGCGCCCAAACTGGAAAAGAACCTCAAGCACGATATCGACGTCGTCGTCGACCGCATCGTCGTCAAGAGCGGCATCATGACACGTCTGGCCGACAGCCTGGAGACCGCATTGCGTCTGGCCGACGGCTTGGCGGTGGCGGAATTCGCCGATATCGCGGAGGGCGAGACCGAGCCGCGGCGCATCCTGTTTTCGGAAAAGTTCGCCTGCCCGGTGTCGGGTTTCACCATTGCCGAGATCGAGCCCCGGCTGTTTTCGTTCAACAATCCGTTCGGCGCCTGTCCGGCGTGCGACGGGCTGGGCGTCAAGCTGGCCTTCGACCAGGACATGGTCGTCCCCGACCCGAAACTGACCCTGGCCGGCGGCGCCATCGCCCCGTGGTCGAAGGGCCCGTCGCCGCTCTACGCCCAGACCCTGCAAAGCCTGAGCCTGCACTACGGCTTCGACATGGACGCCAAGTGGTCGGCCCTGCCCGACGCCGTGCACGACATTATCCTGCACGGCTCCGGCTCGGAAAAGATCAAGTTCACCTATCAGGACGGCACGCGCCGCTACGACGTCACCAAGCCGTTCGAGGGCGTCATCCCCAATATGGACCGGCGCTGGCGCGAGACCGATTCGTCGTGGGTGCGCGAGGACCTGGCGCGCTACCAGTCGGAAACGCCGTGCGAGGTGTGCAAGGGCGCGCGCCTCAAGCCCGAGGCCCTGGCGGTCAAGATCGACGCCAGGAACATCTCGGAAATCTCCGGCCTGTCGATCAAGGCGGCGCATCAGTGGTTCTCGGAGATCGACGATCGCCTCTCCGAAAAGCAGATGGATATCGCCCGGCGCATCCTCAAGGAAATCAAGGACCGGCTGCGCTTCCTCAATAATGTCGGCCTCGACTATCTCAACATGTCGCGCAATTCGGGCACGCTCAGCGGCGGTGAATCGCAGCGTATCCGCCTGGCGTCGCAGATCGGTTCCGGCCTGACCGGCGTGCTCTATGTGCTCGACGAGCCGTCGATCGGCCTGCACCAGCGCGACAATGACCGCCTGCTGATAAGCCTCAAGGGCCTGCGCGATCTCGGCAACAGCGTGCTGGTCGTCGAACACGACGAGGACGCCATTCTGCAGGCGGACTATGTCATCGACATGGGCCCGGCGGCGGGCGTGCACGGCGGCGAAATCGTCGCCCAGGGCACACCGGCCGACATCAAGGCCAATCCCAAGTCGCTGACCGGCCAGTATCTGACCGGCAAGCGCGAGATCCCTTTGTTCTATTCGGCCGATACCGACCAGGAACGCCGCCCGATCGACAAGAAGAAGATGCTGAAGGTCATCGGCGCGCGCGGCAATAATTTGAAGAACGTCACGGGCGAAATCCCGGTCGGCGTCATGACCTGCATCACCGGCGTGTCGGGCGGCGGCAAGTCGACCTTCGTGCTGGAAACCCTCTACAAGGCGGCGGCGCGGCGGCTGAACCACGCCTCGGCGCACCCGGCGCCGCACGACAAGATCGAGGGGCTGGAATTTTTCGACAAGATCGTCGAGATCGACCAGTCGCCGATCGGCCGCACGCCGCGGTCCAACCCGGCGACCTACACCGGCGCCTTCGGGCCGATCCGCGACTGGTTCGCCGGCTTGCCCGAATCCAAGGCGCGCGGCTACGGCCCCGGCCGGTTCTCGTTCAACGTCAAGGGCGGGCGCTGCGAGGCGTGCCAAGGCGATGGCCTGATCAAGATCGAGATGCACTTCCTGCCCGACGTTTATGTCACCTGCGACGTCTGCAAGGGCAAGCGCTATAACCGCGAGACCCTGGACATCGTCTTCAAGGGCCATTCGATCGCCGACGTGCTCGACATGACGGTCGAGGAAGGCGCCGACGTCTTCAAGGCCGTGCCGTCGATCCGCGACAAGCTGGAGACTTTAAAGCGCGTCGGCCTGGGCTATATCAAGATAGGCCAGCAGGCGACGACCCTCTCCGGCGGCGAGGCGCAACGCGTCAAGCTGTCAAAAGAGCTGTCCAAGCGCGCCACCGGCAAGACGCTGTACATTCTCGACGAACCGACGACCGGCCTGCATTTCGAGGACACGCGCAAATTGCTCGAGGTGCTGCACGAGCTGACCGACCACGGCAATACCACGGTGGTCATCGAGCACAATCTCGACGTCATCAAGACGGCCGACTGGATCCTCGACTTCGGACCCGAGGGCGGCGACGGCGGCGGCGAGATCGTCGCCGTCGGCACGCCGGAACAGGTGGCGGCCAATCCGGCATCGTGGACGGGCAAGTATCTCAAGGCCACGCTGGCGCGCCACAAGACGCGGCAACTGGAACCGGCGCAGTAGGCGTTTTTCCGCAGCCCATCCTGCCCTCTCGCTGTGCTAATGGGGAGAGGGCAAGGTTTTTGCGCAGGCATAAGCGGCTATGGGTGCAGGCATAAGCGGCTATGGGTATTGAGGTTTCGCTTAACAAACCTTAACCAATTCGCGGGCAGAATGGCGTCATGAGATTCGCCCGCGCCCTGTTGCTGTTCACCGCTGCCTGCGGACTGGTGGCATGCGCCCCCAAAAAGGCGGCCGACGATCCGGCGGCCAAGCTGGGTCCGCCGATCACGCGCTGGACCTATGACGGCGACACCGGCCCGGCGCACTGGGGCCAGTTGGGCGGCGCCAGCGCGGTGTGCTCGACCGGGATCCGGCAATCCCCCGTCGATATCGCCGGAGTCATCAAGTCGCAGACGGCCAAGGTCAAGCTGAACTACAATTCGGTTACCGCGGCGATCCAGAATACCGGCAAGGCGATCCGCATCATTCCGGCCAATCCCGGCGGCATCGAACTCGACGGCCACGCCTATAGCCTCAAATATATCGAGTTCCATTCGCCCAGCGAGCACGCCATCAACGGCCACCGCGCCACCCTGGAAAGCCAGTTCGTCCACGAGGACGCCAAGGGCAATACGGTGATCGTCTCGGTCCTGTATGATGTCGGTGTGGCCGATCCGATGCTGGCCTCGCTATGGACCTATCTGCCGTCCGATCCCGGCCAGCCCGTGCCCCTGCCCGACCTTTTGATCAATGCCCAGGACCTGCTGCCGTCGACCGACGACTTTTATGCCTATTCGGGATCGCTGACGGCGCCGCCATGCACCGAGGGCATCACCTGGATGGTCTATTCATCGCCGCTCAGCGTCAGCGCCGAACAGGCCGACGCCTTTGCGCGCGTCATCGGCGCCAATGCCCGGCCGCTGCAGGACCGGCACGAGCGTGACTTCATGCATATTTCCGGAAATTAGCGATCAGATGCCGGAATCCGGAATCTGGCCCGCCAGGGTGCGGTAGGCCGCCGCCTGGGCGCCGGTCATCAAGGCCACCAGGAGCGGCGATACCAGCATATTGCCGATCACCGTCCAGGCGATCGTCAAGGGCGTAAAATAGGCCTGCATGCTGGTGGCGTCCTTGTTCACCAGATGATTGACGGCCGTCCACTGCGCGCCGTTGACCGCGACGATAAAGGCGCCGAAAATGCCGGTGCACAAGAGATAGACAAAGGCCGTCATCACGCCGGTGACGATATAGCCGCCGAGCAAGGTCCAGCCCTGTTTGGAGGTCAGGGTCCACGAGCCGAACACATCTATTTTCTTGCGGTCGAAGCTCTGCACGCCGCACAGCGACAATCGCACGAGTACCAAAGCCACCACGACCAGTCCGGCGAGACTCAGCGCCGTCGCCACGACCGGCCCGCCCGCCACGGACGCGACAAGGTCCGAGACGATCGAATCCGCGACGATCAGGGCCATGGCGAGACCACAATAGAAGATGGTGACGAGCAATTGGCGAACTTCGTCGATGCCGACGCGCAGATAACCCAAGCGATCGTCCATCCTGGCCCCGGTTCCGTCACTGCCGTGCGTCCCTCCGCTTCCTTGAGTCCCTCCGCTTCCTTGAATCCATGTCGCGCGAAAAACAGCGCAGGAGAGGATGGCCGAGGTGATCAAAAGGATCGGCACGGCGGCGGCGAAGGCGATGCTGATATTCTGCGCCATCGCCATCGTGCCGGCATCGGGCGTGGGATTGGACATGGCCGCCAGCATTCGCTCGGGCCCGAGCGCCTGCATGCGCTCGAAATCGGGCCCCGCGATCGCCACCATAAGGACCTGGGACAAGGTGCCGCCGATCAGCAGAACCAACCCCCAGAACAGAATGAGTTTCGGCTTTTCGCGTATGATGCGAAAACCTTCGAAGGCGAAGTCCAACGATAGCGGCATGAGCGCTTTATTCCAAAACGGCAGAGGTTGGAGCTTCTTAGGCTATTTCGCCGGCAAATCAACAATCTGACGATAGGCCGAGGCCAGAAAGCCGGTTTGCAGGGGTAACAGCACGCCGACGGCCAAGGCCGCCATCACGGCATGCAGGATCAGATGCATGGGCGCGACGGCGCCCTCGACCATCGCCATATGCCTCATGCCATGGTGAGGCATATGGTGCATCACGACCACACCCGCCACGCCGAACGGCAGGGCCAGGACGACCACCCCGACGAACAGCTTGCCGACATTGCCCGAACTCAGCCCCATGGCGTTGAGCGTGACCATGCGCTTTTCCGCGACCGTGGCCACCGGCGCCAGGACGAACTTCAACATGGCGAAGATCACGAAGACCGCAATCACGGCCGGCAGGACGATAAAGGTCCACTCGGTCGCCGTGTGGCGGCGCATCAGGGCGGCGTGCCAGCCGGCCAGACTGTTGCTGAAGCCGTCGGCGAGGCCCGAAAAATCGAAGGCGATGGCGAAGACGAACAGTCCGGCGACGGCGATCATGGCGATGAACAAGGCGATGATCAGGGTGGCGAACAACAGGCGCACTTCCGTCGCGCCGAACTGTACCCCGCCCGGGCCACGCCCTTCGGCGGCGGCGGTACGGCCGAAAATGAAGGTGCGATAAAGCGCGCCGAGCGCGACCAGCTTGAGCAGCCACAAGACGGCGCCCCCGCCCGGAAACGCCACACAGGGCGGAAGATGCACGAAGGCCAGCGGCCAGGCGGCAACCGCCGCCCACAGCAGCGGCAGGCTCAGCCACGCGCCGCCCCACGCCGCCGGCACCGCGGCGACGGCAGCGGACAAAGCCTTGCCCAAAGAGAAAGACCGCCGCGAACTCATTTCGCCAAACCCATCTGTGCCCCGCCTCTTGCGCCTGCCCTGCCCCGCCGCACTTCACGACAGGCTCGATTTAGAAACAAATCCATTCGCTTTAAAAGCTTATTTCGTTAAGCATGGTCACATTTCACGACCGTCGTGCGGCAGTGCAACACTTCTGACGCGTGGCCACAACCAGGGCTTCCCATCGCGCCCACCTTGGGTTATGGCCCTCGCCATGACAAAAACCCCCATCCATATCATCGGCGGCGGCCTCGCCGGCTCGGAAGCCGCCTGGCAGGCGGCCAAAGCCGGCGTGCCGGTCGTGATGCACGAAATGCGCGGCGTACGTCCGACCCAGGCGCACCACACCGACGGCCTGGCCGAACTGGTCTGTTCCAACTCGTTCCGTTCGGACGATTGGGAATTTAACGCCGTCGGCCTGTTGCACGCCGAAATGCGGCGCTCCGGCAGCCTGATCCTGCAATCGGCCGACGCCCACCAGGTGCCGGCCGGCGGGGCGCTGGCCGTCGATCGCGAAGGCTTTTCCGCCGCCGTGACCGCGGCGCTCGATGCCCATCCCCTGGTGACCATCGTGCGTGAAGAGGTCACCTCGCTGGCCGACAAGCCATGGGACAATGTCATCTGCGCCACCGGGCCGCTGACCTCGCAGGCCCTGTCCGACGTCATTCTCGAGCTGTCGGGCGAAGGCCATCTCAGCTTTTTCGACGCCATCGCGCCTATCGTCCACGCCGACAGCATCGATATGTCCAAGGCCTGGCGCCAATCACGCTACGACAAGGAAGGCCCTGGCGGCGACGCCGCGGCCTATATCAACTGCCCGATGGACAAGGCGCAGTACGAAGCCTTTATCGACGCCCTGCTGGACGGCCCCAAGGCCGACTTCAAGGACTGGGAACATGTTCCCTATTTCGACGGCTGCCTGCCGATCGAGGTCATGGCCGAGCGCGGCCGCGAAACCCTTCGCTACGGGCCGATGAAGCCCGTCGGCCTGACCAATCCGCACAATCCGACCGTCAAGGCCTACGCCATCGTGCAACTGCGCCAGGACAATGCGCTGGGTACGCTCTACAACCTCGTCGGCTTCCAGACCAAGCTGAAGCACGGCGCCCAGGCCGACGTCTTCCGCATGATCCCCGGGCTCGAAAATGCCCAGTTCGCCCGGCTGGGCGGATTGCACCGCAATACCTTCATCCAGTCGCCCAAGCTGCTGGACCGGCAGTTGCGCTTGAAGAGCCGGCCGTCCTTGCGCTTCGCCGGTCAGATCACCGGGGTCGAAGGCTATGTCGAAAGCGCCGCCATCGGCCTGCTCGCCGGCCGGTTCGCCGCCGCCCAGGCGCTCGGCCATGACCTGCCAGAGCCGCCCGAGACGACGGCCCTGGGCGCGCTGTTGAACCACATCACGATCGGACATCTCGAAGGCGGGGCGTTCCAGCCGATGAATGTGAACTACGGCCTGCTGCCGCCGATGGAGGCGCCCAAGGCCGACGCCGAAGGCCGCAAGATTCCGCTCAAGGAACGTGGCCGGGCGAAAAAGCGCTTGATGAGCGTTCGGGCTTTAAATGACCTGAATCTTTGGCTAGACAGCGCGACGTTGGGACAACAAGAGCGCGTATGATGAAGCGTGTATTGGTATTGGCCGCGGCCCTGGTGCTGACGGGCTGCGCGACGGCGGAAAAGACGGTCTATGTGCCCATGGCCGCGCCCGCGGTCGTACCGTCGTCGTTGACGCCGCAGACGGTCATGTTGTTCAATATGACCAAGGAAGGGCGCAAGCTGTTCGCCCTGGACGCGGAATTTCCCTATTGCGACGCCCAGACCGGACGCGTCATCGTGGTACCGAAGTGGTTCGTCACCGACTTCGCCTCGGTGCCGTGGTACGGCCATGAGGTCATCGATCCGGAAGGGCCGACGGCGCGCGCGGCGATCGTTCACGACTGGCTGTACGCCATCGGCGAACCCGGCAAACGCCAGGAAGCGGACGAGACCTTCTATCGCGCCATGCTGGCCTTCGGCGTCGATCAGTTCCACGCCAAGATCGCCTATGACGCGGTGCGCGCCGGTGGTCAGGCGGGCTACGGCCTGAAGGGCGATTATTTGTTCATCGACCCGACCCGCCAGGACCAGGTGCAACCGCCGCCCTTCGCCAAACCGGCGACCGGCACGATACGCTATCTGCCCAACTGTACCGGCTTCAAGGAGATGGTGATGGCGGGCTGGAAAGCCTATCCGGCGCGGATCAGCCCACCCGTGCCCCCTGCGGCGGCTGCGCATAGTGATGGCCTCTTCGGCGGATTATTCAGCAAGAAATAGCCCGTTATAACGCGAATTTCTTAGTTATAACTTATGTTATATCGCGCCGGTCAGAAAACTCGCGAGCAGCTTCAGCCGCTTGCCCAACGGCCCGTGCGGCCGCCCCGTCCATAGACCCGTAGCCAGCGCCGCCGGCAGGGCCACGGCCATGGCCGGGGTCGACAGCCCCTTCATCGCCGCACGGGCTTCGCGGCGCAAATGACCGAGTTCGGCGTCACCGGCGTCGGAGAGGCCGCGCTGCGCCCTCAGCCGGGCCATGCCGTACAAGCGCGCCGGCGCCAGAAGGTCGGCCTGGCCTGCGGGATCGACGATGCGCGCGGCCAGATGCGCCACGCCGCCCTCGCCCGCGTCCGCCACCTTCATCGCCGCTTCC
>OUWB011209571.1_pt1 | contig 30630 bp, 25 predicted proteins | sample 1779821 | NCBI WGS metagenome assembly OUWB01 (sample SAMEA3914806, study PRJEB12502) | metagenome | biome: forest; material: soil | place: Canada | collected 2011-08-03 | depth 0.1 m
GCTTGCGGCGGCGGCGGCGGCTTCCCTGACGGCGTCGGTGGCGCGGCAGGCGGCAGCGGACAAAAGGGCGGGAACGGCTCGACCTCCGGCGGAGGCGGGAGCGGTGTGACTTGCGGCAACGGCGGTCACGGCGGCGCTGGCGGCGCAGCGGCGACCGCCGGCACGGCCGGTACGACTGAGGGTAGCAATGCCGGCGGCACCGGCGGCGCAGCCGGCTACGCCATCCGCTTCAACGGCTACAGCGTCGGCGTAAGCAATAGCGGCACTATTAGCGGGTCGCAGGGGTAGGAAATGTTAAGCAAAATATATCCGACAATTGCGATGGTCTTTGTATCAATGGCGAAAATCGGGGGAATGTGACCAATGTCAAATCGTAATCGGGTATTGCGTCATGCCTCCGGGACTGCACTTGCCTTCGCACTTTGTTCAGCGGGAATGGTGCACGCACAAAATACGCCGCCCGCTTGGTCGCCCACGACGCCGCCCGAAGTGACCTCATCGGACAGTCTCAACGTCAACCTTATGACGGGACAGCCTATCCTCACCGAGCCTCAGCTCTCGATCGGCGCGAAAGGCTTCGAACTCACTCATAGCTTTCTCGAATACGTCGCAGCCGACGAAAACCTGGGCGTCGCTAATTACGTATATAACCCCTCCAATCCGGTGCCGACGGTTACTATTAGCTTGGGTAAAAGCAGTGAGGTCTTCACCGTTTCAGGGAACACCTATGTTTCCGCCCAAGGTTCCGCCTCGACTCTAGTAGCAAACACTTCGGCCAATACGTTAACCTATACAAAAGGTGACGGCACGGTTGCAGTTTTCAATACGACATTGAATTGGGGACCACTGCCTTGCAGTATGGGGATGATGACGTCGCTGACCCTGCCGGACGGGGAACAATTCACCTACTATTATGAGAATGGGCCAACGGATCCGGGCGGAACGCTCCAGTACCTGAAGACAGTCGTCTCCAATCGCTCACTTATGCTGAAATATCAGTATGGCTCATTTGGTACCGAGGTGACGGCGATCAACACAGCGGTCGACTACTGCGATCCGAATGCGCTTTCCTGCACCAATCTTACACATACATGGCCAACGACCTACACCAGTAACTCTGTTACGACGAGCACGGGGTCGCCTCCCAATGGTCAGCAGGCTGTAGTCTACACTGAGACAAATGCGGCCGGTTTGACGCGGACCCGGACCTACAACACTGTCTGGACGCCGAATGGTGGGCAGGGGCAATTTATTTCGAACAACAACTTGGTCTTGGCTGACGAAGATGGAAACACCTTCACGTATACCTACGTACCTAACTACTTCGGCACCACAAATCCGCTCAATGCCAACATGATCTCGGGCGTGATCAAAGGCAACCTAAGTCGATCCTATACTTATAATTTTGGCGGCGGAACCTCTCATACCTGGATTTCCAATGCGACGGCTGCGTCCTCGGGTACGAATGGCTCTGCCTTTAGCATCGCGTTAAACCCTTCGAATTCCAACTATTTTTCAGTTCTCCCGATCCAGAAGACGGTGCTGGGCAACAACACGAACTATACCCGCGACGGCGATGGGCGAGTCACTCAGGTGGCCAACCCCGAGGGCGACTATATCCAATATACCTACGACGCCCGCGGTAATTTCGAACAGGCGACGCACGTCTCGAAGAACGGTTCGCAAAGCATCACCTACCGCGCGGTCTTCCCTACGACCTGCTCGAACCCCAAGACCTGCAACGAGCCGACATCGACTTTCGACGCCAATAATAACGAGACCGACTACACCTACGATCCGAACAGCGGCAAGGTGGCAACGATCACAAAACCTGCCGATGCGAATGGCGTACGCGCTCAGGTTCAGTACACCTACACGGCTGAGTATGCCCAGGTGATGTCCAGCGGCGGAACCCTGGTGAGTCAATCAACGCCGATTTACGTCCTGACACAAGTCGCCCAGTGTGCCTCGTCGATCAGCTGTGCAGGTACGTCGAACCAGCACATCAGCAATTATACTTATGATAACAATCTGTTTCCGACCGCGGTTACGCAAACGGTCGGGGATAATTCAGTGTCGGTCACTACAACGACCACCTACGACAATATGGGCAATGTGGCGGTCGTCGATGGTCCGCGCACGGACGTTGATGACCGGAGTTACAAGACTTACGACATCATGCGTCGAGTGGTCTACGAAATTGGCGTCGACCCGGACGGTTCCGGCCCTCTGCCTCGCCAGGTTGTTCACCACATCTACGACAATGCAGGGTTTGAGATTCAAACGGAAGAGGGGACTGGCAACGCAACCGACGGTTCAGATTTCTCCCGAACCAGTTATGTGACAACTACCTACAACAGCGCTGGCCTAAAGTCGGTCGCCGCAAGCTATATCAACGGCAACTCGACGCCTCAAACAATCACGCAGTATAGCTACGACCAGTCAGGCCGCGCGACCTGCTCGACCGTTCGCATGAATCCCAATGTGTTCAGCACGGTCACCGGCACGGATGCCTGCACGCTTGGCACGACCGGAAGTTATGGGCCGGATCGAATTACGCTCAACAATTACGACTCAGGAGACGAGATCCTTGAAGTCGATCAGGGCTACGGCGTGACCACTGCCAATGGGTTTCCACAAACCCTGCAGCGCGCCTACGCCCGCTATAGCTATAATCCCAACGGCACCAAGGCGACCGAGATGGACGCCAACGGTAACAAGACGATGTACATCTATGACGGCTTCGATCGGCTGTCACAAATCCAGTATCCGTCGACAACGAGCGGTGCGGGAACACCCGATACGGCGGATTACGAGCTCTTCGGCTACGATTCAAATAGCAACAAGACGTCTTGGCGGCGTCGTAATGGGAAGACGCTGTCCTACACGTTCGATGCTTTGAATCGAGAGACCGTTCGCTCCGTTTCCGATGGTAGCGTGCAAAGCGTATATTCCGGTTACGATCTGCTCGGCAGCTTCTTATACGCCCGTTATGGCTCGGCGAGCGGGGCGGGGATTACGAATGTATATGATGGTTTGGAGCGGCTGAGCTCGACGACCGATATGAACGGGCGTAGCCTTATCTACAGTTACAATCAGGCGTCGGCCCAGGCATCACTGCAATATAGCGATGGCGCCTATATCGGGTATTTCCGGGACAGCCTCAACCGGCTGACTGGTTTGAACTGGGAGAACGGTCCCGGGGGTATCATCGCCATCGGGTTCGATAATCTGGGGCGAAGGGCGTACCTTAACCGGCCGGCGTTTGGTACCGCCTATTCTTATGACAATCTTGGACGACTGACGTCGTTGGACGATGGCTTCCCCAGCAGCACGTACGCCGTTACCTGGAACTTCAGCTATACGCCGGCGAACCAGATAGCGTCCGCGTCAGACACCAACACAGTTTTCGACTATCGGGAAACGGCAAGCAGCACGACCAACAACACCTATGATGGTCTGAACCGCGACGCCGGCATCGCGGCCCTCAGTGGCGGCTTCGACGGCGACGGCAACCTGGCCAACGACGGAACGCGCACGTTCACCTATGATGTTTATAACCATCTGCTGACCGAGACGGCGGCCGGGTCCAGCCTGAGCCTGGTCTATGACCCTCTGGGCCGGCTGGCGAGCCAGACCTATAATGGCACCACGACGTCATTCCAGTATGATGGTACTAATCTGATTGCCGAATATAACGGCAGCGGCTCGATGGTGGACCGCTACCTCCACGGAGACAATGAAGATGAGCCTCTAGTCTGGTTCCAGGGCGCACAATCGACCACTCCTCTTTACTTCGTTCAGGACTACCACGGCAGCGTCATCGCCTACACGGATGGTTCGGGCAATTTGCAGAACCTCTACAAGTATGGGCCGTTTGGCGAACCCAAGGACACTAACAATACGACCGACTTCATGGGAGCGCGGTTTCGATATACGGGGCAGACCGTCATCCCGGAGGCCAGCCTTTATTACTACAAGGCGAGAGTCTATGATCCCATCTTCGGACGGTTTTTACAAACCGACCCCATCGGATCGAAAGATGACCTCGATCTTTACGCGTACACCAAGGACGACCCGATTGACGGGGCTGATCCGAGCGGAGACCAGGCACTTTCTTTATCCGTAGACGTTGACGTCGATACAGTAGGAGATGATTCTGTTATTGGACCACGTGGAACCCCTTTACGTCCGTTGGGGGATTTGCCCGAAGGCTCTAAAGGTGGACCCGGGTCCGGCAAACCATTCCCATATACTCCTAAGCCTGATGAGACAAAGCCGTGTCTATATTGCGGAGAAGATACAACAAAAGGGCGCGGGCCTAATCAGCACAATACCGATCATATTATCCCGAAATCACAAGGCGGGAATATTGATGACACGAACAAGGCTGATTCCTGCCGGACGTGTAATCTGTCCAAGGGGGCAAGAACTCCTTCGCAGTGGTATAGCGACTTGGCGAAGGGGCTGAAATCTATAATTACTTCCATTCTTCCGCCCCCTGCGTCACCGCCTTCCCCGCCACCTCCGCCGCCGCCGCCCAAAAACATTACCGTAACCGTATAGCGCCGGATTAAGTACATGCCTGAAGAAGTGACGCTTAAGAAAATGACATTTCACTGCGAATCGAACTGTTTAAACGGAGGAGCGGATGAAACAATGTGGGTCAAGCCATTGCCCGAAGGTGGAGATAACAATCTCTATGAGATAGAGAACTCTCCATTCTATATGCGCAATATCAGTTATTTGGATATTGTGAGTGCAGAGATTTTAGACGGCATACTTTTATATAAAAGTACGATAAAATCTGGCGGGCACTCGACATATAGACTTCTAGTAAGGGCTGATTCTAAGCTATGGGATGAGTGGTGGCATCGCCTAGCTGTTCACGGTTGTACATATGAATTTGGGCATCACGAGGGACTCATTTTGTACGCCGTAGATGTTCCTGGGAATGCGAATATAGACGAAGTTTATAAGATATTGAGTGAGGGAGAAGTGGAGGGCGCGTGGGTTTTTGAGGAAGGTCATTTTGGTCACGCCAAATGAGATTTTGATGCGTGGTTTCTCTTCCGCTTGTGCGTAGTCACAGTAATGCAAGATAAAGGGGTGTCTCTCGAGGCGCCCCAATCGTTTGTCTGCGCATCGGAAAACCGGGAGGCTCTGCGGTGTGCGAGAAAGGTGTTTGTCTCGCTGAGGCCGCTGGGCCCGGTCGGGCGGGGCGGCGGTTTGTGCCGCGGGCGTGGGATCAAGCTCTTCAATCGGTCGTCTTTCGGTATTAAAATAACGAGGGGTTATATCATGTCGAAACAACCAAAGCATTCGCGCGGTCTTGCCTGCGCTATCGTTGCCCTGTTGGCGGTCCTCTCATCGGCTCCCGCGTTCGGGGGGACAACGACCTACCATTACGACGCCCTGGGCCGTGTTGTCCTGGACACGGCGGATAATTTCTCTGTGGATGGATATAGTTACGACGCCGCCGGAAACCGCGTCACTACGGTCCGCAATGCCGTACCGCCGCCGACAAACGCCGGCCAACTCGTTCCTGTCCAGGGGCTGGTGGAGAACACGTCTATTCAATCGCCCAACGGGCAATATACCCTGGTCCTGCAAACGGACGGCAATCTGGTGGTCTATGGACCCTCGGGTGCAACCTGGTCGGATGACACCTACGGCCTGCCAAGCGCCCAGGCCTTGATGCAAAGCGACGGCAATTTCGTCGTTTATGGCCCAAGCAATCAGGTGTATTGGCAATCGCAGACCGGCGGCCACCCCGGAGCGAGCATTTTCATGCAAAACGACGGCAATCTCGTCATTTACGATACTAACGGTACGCCTTTGTGGGCGTTGTCCTGGCAATAGATGATGGCGGGGTTGTCGGCGCTGCCGGGCGATATGCCCTTCCGTCGCCTTCATCCTAGCGCCAGAGCGGCGTCTGCTTCGCAATGGGCCTAAAGAGGCTGAATTGAATATTCCACAAAATCGATCTAACATTGGAGGGGCGTAACCGGAACGGTTCAATGAAGTTGGCCAAATTTGGCGAATTGGCGGGCCGTGCAACTATTGGCGGGGCATTATGGCGGATTCTATATCGGTCGCGACTGGCGTCATGCCCTGGGGAAATTTTCTCGAGAATCGAGCTTTTGACGCAGATCCATGCCTTCGAAGCGCGCGAACTATCAACTTCCCGCCGGAAACTGCACACTGACATTGCTCTGACCAAAAGCCATGAGGTAAGGCCCGCACTGCGCCAGCGCATTGATCGCCATTGATTCCGACTTCAGCCGGCGATCATCTAGATGCGCACCACTCGGCCGCTCGATCACAGGCGGCTTGGCCAGGTTGCCGAGCGGCGAGAAGCTGACACTTAGGGAAACGGCCTCGGTGTCCTTTGTCGCAACCCGCCTCCAACAGGGTTCGATAGCCTTCCACAAATCGTTCGGCGTTTGGCGATTTGACGTGTCGGCGAGCTTGACGTGCGATTCCTGATCGGACGGATGCTGCGTCTCGGCCTTCGGCGGCGTGGCCGGGGAGGGGGCGAAGACATTCTTCCCGAACACTTCGCTCAACGATTTTGCAGGCGCCGGCGCCGATAAAGAGGCCGGCGTAGTTGCGGTCGTTGGTTCGCTCATCGCCGCGAATGTGGCCAGTGCCTGAGTTTGCGGTGGCTTTGGCGGCGCGGCCGGCATCGGCGGAACAGGAGCCTGTCGCTCCAGGTCGATGTTCATGCCGGCCTGGGTGACTTCGCCGTAGGATCTCTTGTCCAATTCCGACAATGCGTTGGAAGATGGCTGAAGCAGATACCAGATGATGATCAGGTGCAAGCCGACAGACCCCGTGACAGCCAGGGGCTTGCGATGGCGAACGGCCGAGGCTTTCAGGTTGGCAAGCATAGGTGGAGGGTTTCTTTGATTTCGAAGTGTTTATACCCTGTCTGATTGCACGCGGCTAGACGATCTGTTAGGCTCTTTTTGCTATAGTTCCCGGACAATGGGAATGGGGGATTAGTGAGTGCCAAGCTTAAAATCAACCGCGGTACGGCGCCTGGTCTGATGGCTGGCGACGAGGGCACGATCATGGTCGACGCCTTGGTTGCTGTGGTCATCATCTCCCTCATGATTGCCATGTGCACAACGGCGATTCACATCGCCAGCCATGCGTGGCGCAACTCCCGGCAAACGCGCCAAGCCCAAGCGACGCTGGCCGGCCTGATCGACAGCACGCCGCGTACTGTAGGGCTCTACACCGGCGTGAAGGATGGCTTTCGCTACAAAGTCGCCGTCGCGGAACAGAAAACCCAAGTGTCGCGTTACTGCACGCTGCATGCGGAGATTGTGGCAGGCCGGACCTTTTCGCTCGACGCCGCGCGCTGGTGCGATCGGACAGGGAGTGTCGGATGAGGCACGACGACGGCTTTACCCTGACTGAAACCTTGACTGCCCTTGTGGTGGTCAGTCTGTCGCTGGCGTGCATCGTCGCGGCGACAACGGAGGTGACTCAGGTCAATCGTCGCATTATCGAGTCACACAAGTCATCGGTGGCGACCGCCGAGACCGTCGCCCGCGTCACGGCAATGCTGCAGGATAATCAGCCGATCATGGCCAAGGACCTGTCCGGTAACGTGGATGGGTTCGAGTGCTTGACCGGCAATTGCCGCTTCTACGCCAAGCCGATGCACGTCGCTTATCTCAGCGCGGGCAAGACGTCGGCCTATTGGCCGCCTTTGCACTGGCAGCAAGCCCAAGTCGAGCCGCGGCTCGAAGGGGTCGTTCTCAATGACGCCTCCGGCCGCACGCTCGCGACAATCCCTCTTGAGGCTGACGAGCCCAAGGACTGTGTATTCGATATGATTTCGCGCGTATGCCGCACGCCCGCGGCAAAGGCAGTGTCATGAACGCATCTGTTTCGCCGCTCGACCGGACGTTTCGGCCATTCACCCGCGTCTTCACCACCCCGCCGGGCTGGCCATGGGACCAGTCACGCGTGGCTATGCTTGAAGCGCGTCACAGCTCGCCGGTCCGGGGCGGCGAAGCCAATATCATCGTCCGGCGCCTGAAGGGTTGGGCCTTGGGACAGAGCGGCGAGTTCGTCGCCATCTATATTCGCGCCGGCGACCAGATGCCCGCTCAGGGTTTCGACATCGATGTGCAAGGGCGCACGATCCATATCGACATGCCGTCGCGCGCGGCGCGCGCGGAACAGTTGAAGGAACAGGCGACGCGCATCGGGGCGGTCGTCATCATCATCGTCGTGGTGCTGGCCCTGATCACCCTGACCTTCGAACGGCGAACGGCGCTCGATGATCGTCTAAGCGATGCCGAGCTTCAGGTCACGCGCGACGGGCGTGCGGCCCATGCCGTAACCCACGCCAAGCAAGACGCGGAGGCCTTGACCGAGCTTGGGGTAACCGATGGGCTCGACAAGGCGATCAACGATCTGACCTATGTTACGGCTGCCAAGGATCCGGCCGCCAGGCTCGACGCCTTCTACTGGAGCAAGGGCTTCTGGGCGGTCGAAACCCACGGCGCCGATGCTCCGATAAAAGATCCAGGCGTCACGTTGCAGAAGTCGCCCAAACCCGTGCGGCCGGGTGTGTGGCTTTGGGCCGCGCCCGACCCATCCAATACGCATGGGGCGCCACAATGATTGCCGACCTTACCCAGTCTCGTGATGGCGGCTTTCCATGGATTGCTTTGGCGGTTCCTGGCGTTTTGACCGCGGTCATCGCGTCGCTGCTGATCATTTCTCTCCCGAATGGCGCGGCCAAGCGTCTGACCGATATCGAAGCCAAGGCAGGCGCGACCGCGCAGGCCGCGGGCGCCGACGGCAACTTGAAGGCTTTTCCGGCGGGTACGGTTTGTTCCGGCGACTTCACCGACGCCATGAAGACCCAGCTCAACCTGGCGCTTGGGAGTACAGGGCTGAAGATCGAAAGCTTCGATGTCGGCAATACGGGTCAAGCCGCGACGCTTCAGGCCTACCACGTGTCGGTAAAGGGCACGGGCAGCTATGAAGACGCGCTCGCGGCACTGAATGTCCTGCACGGATATCGGCCCCGGATCTTTGCCGATACGGTCGAGTTGCACAACCATATCAGCAATGTCGAGCTGCAGGTCACGGGGAGGCTGTTTTGCCGGTAAAACCTGCCATTGATCCGACAAAAATGGCCTTGGTCAGCGGGGCCGCCGTCGCGGTCGCCGGCGCCTTGCTGATGCTGGCGGTCGATCCGACCAAGAGCTTGCTGGATCGGCTCGACGCCCTGCCGCAGGCTCATGGCCTGTCGCTGCCCATCGCGAAAAAGACGGATTTGGACATCGCTGCCCTGGCGGAAAAGCCGATCTTCGTCATGACCACGGGGCCTGCGGCCTATAAGGACAAGACGCTGCAGCTATTCGGCGTTGCCATCTCGCCTGGCCGTAAGGCGGCGCTAGTCTCCGTCGACGGCGCGGCGCCAAGTTGGATGGCCGTCGGCGATATGGCCGGAGACATTCGGCTGGCGGACGTTGGCACCAATGGCGCAAGCTTCGAGACGCCGGTCGGTCCACGCACGGTGGGCCTAAATGATGCGGCGCCCGCCAAACCGGGCGCCAGCAGCGGGACGTCGGCCTCTGCTGGGGCATTCATGCCATCGACGCCGATGCCGGCACCAGTACAACCGCCACAAGGGGGATAGGGTTTAGTATGGGGCGGTTTGCTCTTCAGGTTTCAGCGTGCGCCCTGGGCGCAGTCCTTTGCATGGGCGTGTTGGCGCCCATATCGCCCGCATTCGCCGCCGAGGCGGAAGGCGCGGCCCCGCAGACCTATGCGTTCGTCTTCAAGGATGCCGACATCAACCAGGTGGCCGAGGAGATCCTGGGCCATAGCTTGAACGTCTCCTACCGCGTCGAGCCCGGTGTGACGGGTAAGATGAACTTCCGCATCGAACAACGCCTGACGCGGGCGCAGTTGCTAGCGGCATTCGAAGCGGCTTTGGCCAATTACGACGTGGTCATGGTCAAGGACGGCGAGACCATCGTGTTGCGTCCGCGCGACAAGGCGCAAATCGGCGGACAGATCAGCACGGCGAGGACGACCGGCATCGGCTACCAGATCCGCGCCATCCCGATCAATTACGGCTCGGCTAGTGAGATCGCCAAGGCATTGGAGACGGTCACCCACGCCAACATGGTGCTCTACTCCTCGGACAAGCTCGGCCTGATCCTGATTGGCGGTCGGTCGGAAGAACTGGATAATGCCGCCTCGACCATCGCCTTGTTCGACCAGAGTTCGCTCAGCGACACGCGTATCCGGTTCTTTCCGCTGACCAACGCCAGCGCCACGACGGTCTCAGCCGACCTGGAGCAATTGCTGAAGGCTTCCGATACCTCCAGCGTCACCGTCGTTCCGATGACGCGATTGAACGGCATCTTCGCGTTTTCCAAATCGGCTGACGCGATGACCCAGGTGGCGGCCCTAATCACGCGTCTCGACGTGGCGTCGCGTGACCAGAGCGCCAGCGTCTGGATCTATCATCCAAAGGGGGGATCCGCTGAAAACCTGGTCCGAACCTTGAGCACCATGCTTGGGCTTTCGAGCAGCGGCGAAAATCAAACGGGTTCAACCTCTCAGTCTTCGACGACGTCGACACCGATGGGGATGTCGACAACGACCTCGACCATGGCCGGCCTAGGTGGTGGAGGGGCAACCATGGGCGGGATGGGGACAACGACGACGGCGTCGACATCGATGCCGCAGATGATGGCGCCGATGTCGTCTGCCCAGTCTTCGTCCGGCGGCGTGGTCGGCGCGGGGAATGCCGATACGCGCATCGTCGCTGACCGCGACACCAATTCCATTATCATCGACGCGCCCGAGGCGGTTCGCGTGCGTATCCTCAACGTGCTCAACGAAATCGACCATGAACCGGCGCAGATCTTCATCGAGGCGTCGATCCTCGAAGTCACCCTGACCAAGGATCTCAACTACGGTGTGGATTGGCAGAAGGTCGGCGGCAAGCTGACAGCCAGTTCTTATAGTACGTCGAGCACGTCATTCTCTTCGATCGCGCCCGGCTTGACGCTGAACTACCTTGGCAACGACATTGAGGCGGCGGTCACGGCGCTAGGTTCGGAGTCCAAGGTCAAGATCGTTTCTGCGCCCAAGATCACCACGGTCGAGAATGGCACTGCGATGCTGCAGGTCGGCGACCAGGTGCCGATCGTCACCCAGACGGCACAATCGACCGTCACCACGACCGCGGCTCTGATCAATACCGTGTCCTATATGAACACGGGCGTAATGCTTCAGGTGACGCCGCGCATCACCGCCGGCGATCACATCGTCATGGACGTGTCGCAGCAGGTGTCCTCGGTTTCGGAGACCACGACCTCCGGTATTGACTCGCCGACGATCTCTCAACGGCAGATGCAAAGCCGGCTTATCGTGCCCGAAGGCACGGTCGTCGCGCTTGGCGGCTTGATCAGTTCGAATGTCTCGGTGAGCGACCAGGGCGTTCCGCTGGTCAAGGACATTCCATTGGTCGGCAACCTGTTCAAAGGCGTGACCAAAAGCAATGATCGGACCGAGCTGATCGTCCTGCTGCAGGCGCGCATCATCCGCGACGACGCGGGATATAAAGCGATCCTAACCAATCTCGATTCCGATCTCAAAGACATCATGCACGATGGCGACTGGCTGCACAAATAGGGCTGACGAAGGGTATGCGACCCTGACGGCGCTTGTGCTGTGCACCGCCGTGTCGGTGCTCTGCGTCGGTGCCTTGTCATTGGGATTTAGCGACAAGACGCGGGAGGACCGAAGCCTTTACCGGTTGCAGCAGCGTGAAGCGATAAGATCGGCGATCATGGCTTTCGCACCGGACATCGCGCAAACGACCAAATACAGCCTGACGGGAAGCGAAACCATTCGCTCTGGTGACACCAACTATGCCGTAGCACTGTCAAGCCAGCTGGAATCGGTCAAGTGGCCGCTCGACAAGATGGGTGAGGTCGGCGAGGCCTTCTTGGCCAAGCATACGCGGCTAAGCCGGGGAGAGCTCGAAGGCCGTCTCAGGGCCCACCCGGCAGACGACTGCCTGCGCACCTTGTTTTCTGACCAGGGGCAGATCGCACCGACCAGTGATTTGCCGATGGGCCAGGGCGCGCTCTATGTATCGACCGCGAAGGACGGCGAGGTCTGGCGGATACGCGCCGTTTCCGGCAACCGGGTCGAGGAGCAACTGGTGCGCTTCACCGGCGGCGAACATCTTTACGACGTCATTTCTGTGACGACATCAACCCTGGGGGAGGAGCCGTCATGCGCGGACCTGATCAACGCGGCCTGAGCGCGGACGAGGGCTATACCCTTACCGAAATGCTGGTTGTCATCGTCATCATCTCCCTCATTGCCGCGGTTCTGACGCCGTCGCTTCTGGGTCAATTGGCCCGGGCTCGGGCCAAGACGGCGGTCTTGCAGATCGAGTCGACCGCCACGTCGCTTAGCCTGTTTCGCGACGATGTAGGTCGCTATCCGACCGCGGAGGAAGGCCTCAAGGCACTGGTCGAAAACCCGGGCAGCGCCTCGGGCTGGTTGGGTCCCTATCTCAAGTCCGACAAGGCGATGAACGATCCCTGGGGTCATGCTTTGGTTTACACGGTCAACAGTGACGGCAGCGTCGTTGTGACCTGTCTCGGCGCCGACGACAAGCCTGGCGGTGAGGGCGTTAATGCCGACATCACCCAGACCGTAAAGTAATGTGGGAAGCCGCTGCGATAGCCCTGATAGCCGCAATGACCGGCGCGGCCGTCGGCTCATTCGGCGCGACCGCCGCCCTGCGCTTTACCGCCGGTGAGAGCGCCTTGGGCGGACGATCCCATTGTGACGGCTGTGCGCGTACCTTGGGCTGGACCGAGACGGTACCGTTCGTCGGGTATTTGCGCAGTCGTGGCGTCTGCACGACCTGTCGTCACAAGATCGATCCCCTGCATCTGTGGGGGGAGGGGCTGGGTGCGGCGACGGCCGCGATTGCCATAACATTATCGCCCGATCTTTCGGGGGTTCTGCTGGCTTTGATTGGCTTGGTCCTGCTGACGCAAAGCCTGATCGATAGCCGTACCTACCGCTTACCGAACCTTGGCAACGCCATCGTTGGCGCGCTCTGCCTTGGATTGGCCTGGGTGCGCCAGGATCTGCTGGTCGGTTTGATAGCAGCAGTTGCATCCGCGGCTCTGTTGTTTGCCTTGAAGGCATGGCTTGAACGCAGGCGCGGCCGAACCATGCTGGGGACCGGGGATATCAAGTTGATCGCGGCCCTGGCGCTGGGGCTGGGCGCATGGACGCCCTACATGATCGCAGCGGCCGGCGTGCTTGGTCTGATGGTAATCCTCGTGCGCAGCATGAAGACCCAAGACCGCTTACCTTTCGGACCATTTATCGCCGTTGCCGGGTTTCTAATGCTGCTAGTGGCTGGGTTTGTCGGAGTTCCAATATGATTGCGTTCGACGATGAACCCTTGATCGATCGCGAAGCGGTCATCAGCCATCTGCTCGAAAGCGGGCATATTACCCGTGAAGCGGTTGCCCGCGCCGAGGCCGTCGCCGGGCGGACCCGTCAACCGCTGGAGCGTGTGCTCAATCAGCTGGGTCAGCTGTCGGACGATGATCTGGCCCTTGCCTATGCCGAGGTCACCCGACTGCCGCTTTGGGAACCGTCCGACCTGCCGCCGTACAAGGATTACCAGGACTTGGGCTTGGGGCAGGAGTTTCTGCGCCGCGTTAGGGCTGTGCCGCTGGGTCTGGAGGGTGAGCGGCTAGTCTGCGCCGCGGTCGATCCCTTCGACGACGAGATGCGCGACGGACTTTCCTTCGCCACTGGGCGCGACATTACTTTGCTTGTGGCAAGGCCGGCAGACTGGCTAGCGCATTTCGCGATCGATCCCGACGATATCCGTTCCGACAGCTTCCTGGACGAGCGCCGCGTCGAGCGCGACCTGGCCTTTGTCGAGGACCACAGCGTCGAGGGCCAGGCGGTCGAACTGGTAGCTCAGTCCTTCGCCGCGGCAGTCGATCGTGGCGCCTCGGACATCCACTTCGAACCGCGTCGCAATGATCTGCTCGTGCGTTTGCGCGTCGACGGCCGGCTGGTCGACTTTTTGACGGCATCCTCCGACCTCTCCGGCCCATGCGTCTCTCGCATCAAGGTGCTCGCTAATCTCAATGTCGGCGAGCGTCGCCTGCCCCAGGACGGCCGCGCCTCGATCATCAATGCCGGCCGCGCTGTCGATGTCCGCGTCGCCACGTCGCCGACCGTCTTCGGTGAATCCGCCGTCCTGCGCCTGCTCGATCGCGCCCAGGCGCCGCAGAATGTTGCCGCGCTGCAATTGCCCGAGCATATCCGCGCCTTGCTCGACAAGGCGGTGCGTACGCCCCATGGCCTGTTCTTGGTCACGGGGCCTACGGGTTCCGGCAAGACCACGACGCTTTACGCCCTGCTCAATGCCTTTCGCGGATCGGGTAAGAAGATCCTCAGTGTCGAGGATCCGGTCGAGCGGCATTTCGAGCACGTGTCGCAGACCCAGGTCCAGGCCAATATCGGCCTGACCTTCGCCACCTGTCTGCGCGCTTTCCTGCGTCATGACCCGGATGTCATCTTGGTCGGCGAAATCCGTGATGCCGAGACGGCGAGTGTAGCGGTCCAGGCGGCGATGACCGGGCACCTGGTGCTGGCCTCCGTCCACGCCAATACCGCACTGGCCGTCGCGCCGCGTCTGATCGACATGGGTATCGCGCCCTATCAGCTGACCGCAGCCCTCAAGGGTGTGATCGCTCAGCGCCTGGTGCGGCGGTTATGTCCGCACTGTAAGGTGGAGGAACCGGCAAGCGAGGGGCTGACAGCATTTTGCCAACGGTTCGGCGTCGCCGTGCCGGCTACCGAACCAAGGGGTACTGGTTGCGCCAAATGCCGGGGCCAAGGCTATAGCGGCCGCATCGCACTTGCGGAAGGCTTCTGGGCGGATGATGCCTTCCTTGCCTTGGTTGGTGACGGGGCGCACCTGGATGCTCTGAAGTCGCACAGCCGCAAGGTGGGACACGTCTCCATGGTGCAGGAGGGATTGGCTCTGGTAGCGACCGGTCAGACCAGTTTCGACGAAATCCTTCAGATCACGGACGAGTAGGGTGAGAAGTTTCGTCTACAAGGCCGTGGCGCTAAACGGCAAATCTCGACAGGGCGTTATCGCGGCGCAGTCGGAAGCTGAGGTTTACGCCCGCCTGCGGGCCGAGAACCTGTCGCCGGTCGCCATCCGTCCGGCACAAACAAAGACCGCTTCGTCCGGCGGCGGACTGAAGCGATGGCTGGGTGCGTTGACCGGACGCGGCGCGGCGCTCAATGACGCCGACCTCGAGGAACTGTTCAGCAGCCTGGCCGTCCTGTTGCGGGCCGGCGCCGACATCCGTACGGCTCTGGCGGTCTTGGGCGGAGACACAGAAGCTCTGCGCGAAGTCTCGCAGGCCATATTAGGCGGCACCAGCCTCGACAATGCCTTTGGGCCGGTTATTCCGCCGTCCGCGTCTCACCTGCGCGGTCTGATCCTGGCCGGGGAGGCGAGGGGGGATCTCGCCGGCGGCCTGGATTCCGCCGCACGCGTCTTGGCAACCCGGCGCAAGATCCGCCAGCAGTTGTTTGAGGCCTTGAGCTATCCGGCCTTCGTGTTCGTGACGGCGATCGCGGCGTTGTGCATTATATTGCTTGTTGTCGTGCCGGCGATTGCGCCGCTGCTGTCGGACACCGGACATCCGCTGCCGGCATATTTTCAGGTAATCATGTTTCTGAGTTCAGCTCTGCAGCAGGGATGGAGCTATCTGCTGAGCGCCATCGCCTTGCTGCTGGTTGCGGGGTATTTCGGGTGGCGCTACTGGGGGCTGAAAGGCTGGCTTGAGGCGTGGTTGCTGAGTGGACCTCTCGGCGGCATCGCCCGTGCCTTGGTCTTCGGTGGCTTTGCCCGCACGCTTGGAGATGCGCTTCAAAGTGGGGCCGGGGTGACCGATGCGCTTCGTCTCTGTCAGCGCAGTATCGGCAATGCCGCGGCACGCAAGCGACTGGAGAATGTCGCGACCCAGGTGCGGCAGGGCAGCCGGTTGTCAGACGCGTTGCGCCAGGTCGACGGCTTTCCGAAGCCCGTCATCCGCCTTTGCGAAGTCGGCGAGGCGTCGAGCACCTTGGGCGCCATGCTGTCCAAGGCGGGTGAGCGCGAGGAGCAACAGGCGCTCTCGCGGATCGTCAAGTTATCAAAGGTTCTAGGTCCGGCGCTGATTGTGGCGCTTGGCGGAATGATCGGCGCGCTAATGGGCGGTGTGTTGACGGCACTGACAGATATTGGTGGCGTTGCTGGGGCGTAAGCCTCTGTAGCATATGAAAAAATTCTGATGCCCCAATATGTCGAAATTGAAACAAAACCCTTTATTTAATTTTGATAATGAAATCAAAGGTATCGTAAAACGTTAATAAAATTAACGTCGAATCGCCATTGACGTGATTATTGGTGCTCGATACCGATGTAACTATGGCGTGGGATCGCGCCGGGGTGGGTTAGCGTACAATCAGGAAATTCATTTTGGGGGGCTGCACATGGCTGTGTGCAAGGTGCGGAGTCGTGCGCGTTCGGGGCTGGGATTACGGATATCGAGCGCCGCGCTGATTGCAGCCGCATCCCTGAATATCTTCGCGGCAACCGGCGCCCATGCGGGCAATACGGCCTATACCTATGACGCCCTGGGGCGAGTGATTTCGGTCACCTATACCGACGGCAGCACAGTAACCTACGCCTACGATCCTGCGGGCAATCGGATTGCAACCAATCGGACGAGGGGAACACTGCCCCCCGTAGCTAAGAGCGACACGGTTTCAACCAATTACGGCGCGGGAGTTACCTTCGATCCGCGGGCTAACGATACCGATCCCTATAGCTTGCCCCTGACCATTTCCAGCGCAGGTACGCCCGGTCACGGTACGGCTGTCGTCAATTCGGGTACGTCGATCACCTACACGCCAACCTCGGGCTATTACGGCGCCGACAGCTTCACCTATACCATCACCGATGGTAACGAGAGCGCAACGGGGACCGTGTCCGTGACCGTCGGCACGCCGGCCGCGCCGACAGTGGGCAGCGTACCCTTGTCGTCGACCTACAATGGCTCGGGCTCGGCGACGCTGTCGATCGGTGGCGTTTACACCTCCACAGCCCTGGCAACGAGCGCCGCGCATGGCACGGCCTCGGTCTCGGGAACGACGGCTAGCTATACGCCAACGTCCGGCTATTACGGTGCTGATAGCTTTACCTATACCGCGACCGGCCCAGGCGGGACGAGTTCGCCCGCCACCGTCAGCGTGACGGTCGCGACGCCGGCCGCGCCCTCGGCCAGTAACGTTTCGCTTTCTTCAAGCTATAATGGTTCCGGATCGACCGGCTTGTCCGCTAGTGGCGCGACAAGCGGCTACGCCCTGGCTAGTAACCCGTCGCACGGCTCTGCGTCGATCTCCGGCGCAACAGCCACCTATACGCCGACCTCGGGCTATTATGGATCGGACAGCTTCACCTATACGGCCAGCGGACCGGGCGGAACCGGCGCGCCAGCGACGGTGAGCGTGACGGTTGCCAATCCGTCCGCCCCCGCAGCCAATAGCGTATCGCTGTCATCAACCTATAACGGATCCGGCTCGACCAACTTGTCAGCCAGTGGCGTCGCAAGCAGCTATGCCCTGGCCACCAATCCGTCGCATGGCTCGGCCTCCATCTCCGGTGCGACGGCCAGCTATACGCCCTCCGCCGGCTACTACGGCCCCGACAGCTTCACCTATACGGCCAGCGGCCCCGGCGGAACCGGTGCGCCGGCCACGGTCAGCGTCACCGTGGCAACACCAGCGGCGCCGACGGTCGGCGGCGTGTCGCTGTCGTCGACCTATAACGGTTCAGGATCCGCAGCCCTTGCGCCAAGCGGGGTTTATAGCTCCCTGGCCGTTGCGAGCAACCCATCGCACGGCTCGGCCTCGATCACCGGCACAACCGCGACCTATACGCCGACTTCGGGCTACTACGGCGCCGACAGCTTCACCTACAACGCCACAGGACCGGGCGGCACCAGCTCACCGGCCACGGTCAGCGTGACCGTGGCGACGCCGGCTGCGCCGACGGCCGGCAATGTGTCGTTGTCGACGGCCTACAACACGGCGGGCTCGACCTCTCTGTCGCTAAGCGGGGTCTACAATTCGACCGCGCTGGCGTCGGGGGCGGCTCACGGCTCGGCCTCGATCTCGGGGACGACGGCCAGCTATACGCCCAATTCTGGCTATTATGGCGCCGACAGCTTTACCTATACCGTCAGCGGCCCGGGTGGGACCAGTTCGCCCGCTACCGTCAGCGTCAATGTTGGAACGCCTGCGGCGCCCAGTGTCGGCGGCACGTCGATTAATACGCCCTACAATACCGCGGGTTCGGGTACGATCTCGGTGAGCGGCGTTTATAGCTCAACCGCGATCTCGGCCAATCCGTCACATGGTTCGGCGTCGATCTCCGGCACGACGGTGACCTATACACCGACCAGCGGCTATTCCGGTTCGGACGCCTTTTCGGTGACCGCCAGCGGTCCCGGCGGGACCAGCGCACCGGCGACAGTTAGCGTGACGGTACAGCCAAACCCGGTCGTGACGATCAACGTTACCTCGGCGTCGAACCTGCGCACCCTGGCCAACAATGCCGGCTACGGCGGCGCTTCGGGTGTTAGCTATCAGTTCGTGGTGCCGAGCGGAACGACCGTTGAAGGCGCCTCCGGCGGCGGGCAGGCTATTTCGACAGGCACATGGCCGTCGGGCGTGACACTGTCCCTGGTAGTCAGTGGCGCCGTCTATGGTGGCGGGGGCAATGGCGGCTATGGCGGGGCCTCGACCGTAAGCGGTGTTGGCGACCCGGGCGGTGCCGGTAGTGCCGGCGGCGATGCAGTCTATGTCCAGGCGCCGATCTCGGTCGTGGTCAATGCTGGCGGCGCGATCGAAGCCGGCGGCGGCGGCGGCGGCGGCGGTGCCTCCAGTGTTTATAGTTCCAAGATCACGGGTTCAGGCAGTGCCTGCGGCGGCGGCGGCGGCTTCCCCGACGGGACCGGCGGCGCAGCCGGCAACACTGGAAACAAGGGCAGCGCAGGCACGACGTCTGGCGGCGGTGGCGGTGGCGCGTCCTGTGGCACCGGCGGTCACGGCGGCGCAGGTGGTGCAGCGGCAGCGGCCGGGGCGGCCGGCACGACCGAAGGCAGCAATGCCGGCGGCGCCGGTGCAGCAGCCGGCTATGCCATTCGGTTCAACGGCTACAGCGTCGGCGTCAGCAATAGCGGGACCATTGCCGGGACACAGGGGTAATAGGCGGACGAAGGGGCACGGCCGAGCGGCCGGTCTCCCGATGGCCAAGTCCCGTGATCAAGACTTTCAAAGAGGGGTGAGCACCTTGTCTATCTTATTGCCACTGTCGAAGGGCGAAATTCGGAATATCGAAAGCAAGGAAGGATTGTGCGCTGAGGCGCGCAAGCTACTGTCGAAGCCGTTTTCCTCGATCCGGCGAAGTGTGCTGGTCGCCGTTGTGTGCCCGCCCTTGGGGTTGGGCGGTATGGCGGCCGCACCGGCTTTTGCCCAAACGCAGCCGCAAGGCGATATCGTCCCGCCATCGATCACCATGCAGTCACCGACGGGGGTCGATATCGCCACGGCGGCTTCGACCTACAAGAAGGTCGATCTGACGATCGGGTCGTTAAGTCTGGAGCGCTTTTATCGGTATACGGGTGGCCTGGCTTCAGCGAAGCAAGATCCCGACACTATGTTCTACGGTCCGCACTGGAGCAATAACTTCGATATTTTCGTTGGGATATCGGTCTATACGCCCAAAACAAACAGTCAGGCAGATCCACAACCTAATCAGCCCACCGATATCGTGCATATTGGCGACAACGCCACCGGAAAATATATTCAGAACGACTGGAATAGCGACGTTAACGTTAGTCCGGATAGCACGGACGCCGACGCGGGGATATTGAGCTACAGCTATTCAGGTGGTTACTACACCTACGCCGATGGCGGCGACAACGTCTATCAGTTCAATTCCGGAGTGACCGTGGCTGGCGCAATAAGCGCCCAGACCTGGCAACCGCATACTCAACGTGTCGCGAGCATCACCAGTCCAAACGGTTACGTAAAAACGTTCACCTATAATTCGTCGGGCCAACTTATCAACGTGACCGACAACAAGGGCTATGCGATCGTCTTCGATTACAATAGCTCGGGACAGGTCGCAGATGCCTGCGGTTTCGATCTGTCCTCGACCTATGTGACGTCCGCGACCACCTGCTCGGGCGCGGCGCTCAAGGTTAGCTACAACTACACAAACGGTGAGTTGACGAGTGTTGTCGATGTTATGGGGCAAACCGAAACTTATGGCTGGTACGCCTCCTCCGGGCAACAGCCTGACTATGTGAATTGCATCACGCCGCCGGGGTTTACGGCGTGTAAGGTGTCATACGCCTACGGAGGCACCTATCAGGGCAACACATACGCGCTCGTTCAAACCTTCTCGGACGGCAGTACTTGGGCCTTCGCATCGTCGAGCCAATCCGCGGCTATCAGCTCGAACGCCGGCTGGACGGCGCACAACGGCGACAACCCGGCAAGTGTCACTGACCCCGCCGGCAATAAGACAAGTTACCTTTTCACGGGCACGACACCCGAAACGATGACGGACCCGCAAGGGCATGTGACGACCTATACCTTCACCGGCAATCCCGATTGGAATGTCACCGTTCAGTCGCCGCCCCTGCAGAACGGAACGCTTCTGTCCACGGTGACCATGCCGGAGGGCAATGAATATTTGCAGAACGTATTTGGCTCTTACAACACCGTCACTCAAAGAACCCTCCAAGCGAAGCCCGGCAGCAGCCTCGCGAACATCGTCGAGAACATTACCTACAATTGCCCTGGCGGCGTCCTCACGGGCTCCTGCACCAAGCCTCTAACCATCAAAGATGCCCTGAACAACGAAACGGACTACACCTACGAAAGCTTCGGTGATGTCCAAACCGTGATGAAGCCGGCGCCGAGCTCGGGAGCCTCTAGGCCTTTGACGGTCTACACCTATGTGCAGCAGTCGGCCTATGTCCTTAATTCTTCCGGCAGCCTGGTGGCCTCACCGACGTCCATCGAGATGCCGAGCACTGTCACGCAGTGCCAGACGGTCGCCGGTGGCAGTAACTCGACCCCGACGTGTGATCCCAGCGGTCCACAAGAGGTGACGACGTATCAGTATGGACCTTCCGGCACAGGACGCAATCTCTTGCTGCGCGGAGAGGCGGTGACGGCCAATGGCGTTACCTTACGCACCTGCTACGCCTATGACGCCGAAAGCAACCAGATCAGCAAAACCACGCCCCGCGCGGGCCTGACGACCTGCCCGTAGGAGCGCCGATCATGTTCACCAAGATGCGAATAGCTCTGTCTTGCATTATGTTCGGGCTCGGCGCCGCTGGAACGGCTGTTGCCCAGTCGTCTCCAGCTCCGTTCACGTCGTACAATTTCTACGACCAGGAGCACCGTGTCATCGGCACCGTTCAAGCCGATGCCGGAGATCAGGCGACGCCGGTCTACGACGCTGTCCGCAGCACCTATGACGCCACTGGGCGTCTGACGAAGGTCGAGACCGGCTACTTCACGAACGTGACGACCTGGATATCACAACCTACACCCTTCACCGTCAACTGGTCGGGCTTTACGGTCGTTGATGAGACCGATACGACCTATGATGAGTTGAACCGCAAGCTGACCGAAACGAAGGCGTCCAACGGCACGGCCTATGTCCTGACGCAATACACTTATGATGCCGACGGACGGGTTCAGTGCGTCGCTCAGCGCCTGAATGCCTCAGCTTTCGGTTCGCTGCCGGCCTCGGCCTGTACACTTGGGACGGCCGGGAACTATGGGCCCGACCGGATCACACGGACGACCTACGATACCGACAGCCATGTCACCGAAGTCGATCAAGCCGTAGGGGTAACGACGGCGAACGGTTTTCAGGCGAACGTGCAACGCGCGTATGCGCGTTATACCTATAACCCCAATGGCACCAAGGCGACCGAAACCGACGCCAACGGCAATACGACGACCATGATCTACGACGGCGACGACCGTCTTTCGCAGCTGCAGTATCCAAGCCCCACGACGGCAGGCTCGTCGAACACAGCCGACTATGAAGCCTACACGTACGATCTCAACAACAACCGCCTGACTTGGCGTCGCCGCAACGGCATCACCATCGACTACGTCTACGACGGTCTTGATCGCGAAACCGAGGAGTCCGTACCCGGCACCTCGATGCGCAGCATTTTTACGACTTATGACTATATGAGCCGGATGCTGGGTAAGACCTTTGACTCGGCAACTGGGCCTGGCACATCGTACGCCTATGACGGGCTTGGACGGCTGACCTCGGCGACCGACTTCAACAATAAGCTGATCCGGTACCAGTACAACGCGGACTCGGCCCGCACGCAGATGACCTATCCGGACGGTGAGGTTATCAACTACAGCCTAGATAATCTCGATAATATTTTGAGCGTCGTCGGTTCCGCGCGGACGATCTATTCGGAGGCGTACGACAGCCTCGGCCGACCGACCAGTCTCACTCGGATGGGGGTGACGACGCAATTTGGGTATGATCCGATCGGCCGCTTGAACAGCTACAGCCAAACATTTGCAGGGACGACCGGTGCCAGCACAATTTGGGGCTTCAGCTTTAGCCCGGCCTCGCAGATCGTAGGATTTTCATCCACCACCTCGATGTTCGAAAATATCGAGATCGCTAGCACAACGGACAACCGCACCTTCAATGGCCTGAATCAGGATTCGACGATCGCGGCGATCTCGGGTGGGTACGACGCCAATGGCAATCTGGCTAATGAGGGTGCCGGTGGCCGGGTCATGACCTACGATGTCTATAATCGTCTGTTGACCTTGACAGGGGATGGCAAGAGTCTCGCCTTCACTTATGACCCGGAGGGCCGACTGGCGAGCTACAGCAACACCGTTTCAGGCAATACCTCAACCGCGCTGTTCACCTACGATGGCACGGAGCTGGTCGAAGAATACAACGGTGCCGGCGGTATCAATGGCCGCTACTATTCCGGTGCGGCAGTCGATCAGCCGCTGGTCTATATGGACGGAAGCGGCACCTACCACGGCTTAGATCAGAATTATCAGGGCTCGGTCATCGCCCTAACCGACGCAACCGGCAACATCCAATCATCCTTCATTTATGGCTCCTATGGCGAGCCCAAGAATGCCAGCGGTCAATTGAGCTGGTCGGGCTCGCGCTTTATGTACACCGGTCAGGTGGCTATCCCTGAAGCTCAGCTCTACTACTATCGAGCCCGAGTCTACGACCCGATTTACGGTCGGTTCCTCCAAACCGACCCTATTGGGTCAGCAGACGACTTGGATCTATACGCGTATACTGGCGATGACCCGGTCAACGCCGCTGATCCGACGGGCAATGATCAGGAGCCGACAGACCAAGGCCTGAGCGCTTTTTGGTCGGATAGTGCATCCAAGGCTATCGATGGGCAAGCGAATCCGGCGAGTTCCGGAGGAACAAGTGGCAATGGTAACACATCAGGAACGAGTCATATCGCGCCTGTTAATACAAGCGAAACTGCGTCCCAAGCCATATCGAACTGGATTACACCACAATCTGTTTCAAATGCGGAAAACGGCTCGAATCCAGCCGATCCGTCCAATGTGAACAGAAGTTTTGACCAAACTGCGCTGAGGATTTCGGCCAAGGGCGGTGAAGCGGCGTTAAGTTCGGTCGTGTTGCCCGAGGGGGAGGTGGGCCTCGCCGAGTCGTCGCTTCAACACTTGTGCTGCTTTGTCGCGGGAACGAAGGTTTCCACGAAGGCAGGATTGCGCCCGATCGAAGACATAAAAGTCGGCGACTTCGTCCTTTCAAAAGACCCTGACACCGGCCTTACGGATTACAAGCCCGTCATTGGTATTGCCCCGCGCCATAACCGTAGGATATTCGAGGTTTGCTTCAAGGAAAGTATGCCAGATGGCTCATCTCGTACTGAGGTAATCTATACCACGCGTGAGCACCCTTGGCGCACTGCCGATGAAAAATGGACGGAAACGGGAGACTTGAAAACTGGCGAAGTTGTCCTGGCCGCATATGGAAAAGGCGCAACTGTAGCTTATATCCATGACACCAAGCGGTTGGAACCAACCTACAATTTGGTTGTTGCTGACTTTCACACATATTTTGTGGGAGACGGCCGACTGTGGGTTCACAATTGCATTTTGGCTAATAAAGCAAACGGCGATGCCTTTAGAGATTCCGTAGCCGAGCTTTTCAAAGCCAAAGGATTCGATGTGCAAACCGAAGTTTACAAAGCGACAATTTTTGGCAAGCGGTTCATTGACGTCGAGCTGTCCCAAGCAGGAAAAGTCGTCGGAGGCCTCGAAACAAAATGGGGGCGGTCTGCCTACACAGCCTCACAACGAGCAAAAGACGCTTGGTTGTATATGACAAGAGGATATAAGGTGCAGGTGATTAGAGGGGGAAGTTAATCGGTTGAGGGATTGGATGAATAAGCATCTCGAAGAAATAGTTCGTGGAGTTGCAGGTCGCTTATCTGAAGCAGGCTTCAAGCGGTCGGGCATTAACGTTCGCAAAGCGATCGAGATAGGCTATTTGACGTTCAATTTTCAGAGTAGTGTAAAATCAGATGATACAAGACTTATCTTTACAGCAAACTTCCTGGTAAACGACAAAGCTGTCGGGAAATGGCTTTCGCATAACGGATATTGTGACAGTGAGAAATTCCAGTTTCGAGAGCGTCTTGGAAAGTATAAGTGTGGCACTGATTACTGGTGGGACTGGTCTCTAAGTGAAGATCCCGACCTGGCTGTGAAAGATGTGAGCGAGACGATAAGTTATGCACTCAGCGTAGAAAGTGATATTATCTCAGACAGAGGCCTAATAGGCTTGTGGGAAAGAGGATATTCCCCGGGGCTAACATCTTTTATGCGTCAAGTATGCATGATTGCCTACTATGAATCTCGCGGAGATGTTCAAAATTTGGCTCATCTTAATTACTGTATATCTCAAAATGATGAATCCATCGCCGAGCGTAACATTCTAATTAGAGAGGCGACAGCTGCGGTTACTCGAATTGGATCTTAGAGGAGAGCGTAACCTTTTGTGTGTCAGGCGCCCGTTTTGGCCCACTGACCTCGTCGTTGAGATTTTGGCCAACTTTGGGAACGTTCAGCGAACATCCGCGGCTCCGGGGGTTCCGATGCGCTGAGCTTTCGCCGCCAGGCGGCTGATTGTAGCGCGGTGAACGCGGAACAATCGCGCCAGATCCGCCGCTGGCCGCCCCATGGCGAGCATGTCGATTATCTCTCGTTGCTGGGTAGGGGAGAGCTTAGCTGTCCGGCCGCCGCCGTTGCCCCTGGCGCGCGCCGCTTTTTGACCTTCAGCCGTTCGCACCTTTAACTGGGCTCGGTCAAACGTCGCAAGCGCGCTTATCACTTGTGCCGAAGGCCCTGATATTTCAAAGGGTTCGACGATCGAGCGAATATCGGCGCCACATCTCAGGATCTTTTCCATCATGTGAATGAGGTCCGCCAGCGAACTCGCTAAGTGGTCCAGAGCCGGCAAAACGAGGACATCAGCGGGGTGCAGTTCCTCGAGCATACGCTTAAACGCGGGACGATCCCAACGGCCGCTGACGGCCGTTTCCTGGAAGATTTTTGTGCAGCCGGCAGCTTTCAGGGCATCGATCTGTACGACCGCGTCCTGGGCCTCGGATTTCGAGATGCGAGCGTAACCGATCAGCATGCAAAACCCTGTTGCATAACCGGTTTATTTCGCAACAGTGTTTCGCACGTTTGAGAGTCATCCGCGGCCGCGGCGTGACTTTCCGCAGAAAATGTCATAACATATTGATATCGTTCTATATATTTCCCATAATGTAAATTAGGCGCGATAAATTGCGCCCGCAAATTAGAGATGTCAGCACGGGTTTTCTGCGGCATTCCAGCGCATCGAAAACGCGTGTCGGAGCCGCCCGGAGACGTTACAGTGCGGCATCAAATTGCGGGTGAAAGCCAATGTCGCAGTGGGATCTCCAATACCTTGGCGCGCAGTTTATACCGCCAAATTTGTCGACCGTCGAAATCGAGCACTTCTTCACCTTGCGACCGGCGGAACTTGAAGCCGTATCCAAAGGGGGGTAAGTTCCAACAAAGGTACGAAAGCCGACATAGGCGGTCGCGCGCGCTGAATTATGGTGGGAAGCGCGGGCCTTATCGGGCTTGTGGGAGCCGCGATCTACGCCGTACTCGCGCAAGTGCATGTTCGAATTCCTGAGCAGTAATGTTTTATTGGCTATGACTGGCACAGGCCCCGCATTCCGTTTGAAAAGAAAATTGGACCGCTTCAGGCGCTTAGAAGCGCTTTCGACTCTGCCTTGATCAGAGAGCAATTGATCCGAAATTGCCACAATTTTAAGGAGAACCCTTTAGTGACTGGACGAGTGAGAAGCGCGGCCGTTTGGAGGGGGAATGGAAGCGGGTTACGGTTGGTGGCAGTTCGATAGGCAACGAGCCGCCTTGATGAATACGAACACGGGCCAGACCGTCTCGTTCACAAAGACGATCAGCACCCTCCCAGCTTCTCACGAGGCTTTTGAAGACAACGGCGCCGAAGGCGGTGAGCCGCGCACGACGTCAGCCCTCACATCGGCCCAGTGGTACCAATTCAAGTACGAGGACGCCGAAATAAAAGCCCTGCTTCAGGTCTTCGCGCGCGTACACAGCGGCCCTCGTCAGAATACAACCTGCTACTGGTTCGTCCAACATAGCGAAACCGTCGTGCTTCATCCGGATGAGGTACCAATCGCCGCCCTGCCATACGGCTATTGGCGGCGAATAGAGGATTGCGTCATCGATGCCTTCATGTGTTGGCCCGAAATCGACGCCACGGGCAAAAAGGCCCAATTCGTCGTCAGCAACGGCGGGTGGTTCAACGGCGTCTGGACGGATGATGTCAGGCGTAAGTACACGAATTGGTTTAGGCTGCTGTCTAGACCCCTCACACCCTTTCCCGCTTCCATTCAGTCGCTCGATGCGAAACCCCAGAGGTGGCAATTCGAGGATGCCGACAGCATCGATCTAAAGGCGCTATGGGCCGGCTTTCAGGAGCACGTACCGGGCATCTTTTCCATGAAAAAGGGCTATGATTTCGAGGGATTGAGCGGTCGGATGCCGCTGCTGCGAGAGATCGATGGGCCCGGCTTCATGGGTTTGGCCGGCATTGACAGTCGTGTTGTGCGCGAGACCTATCGCGCTGGAGGTTACGCCTTTTACCGAGACGCTGATATCTTCTTTTGTCTGAACATGGAGGCATTCCCGGGGTGGCAATGGATACTCTCCAATTGGAAATTTTCGCTCAAGCCGTTTCGTATTACAGCCGGAACGGGCAGCGTTGCGGGGAGAGCTCCGAAACTCCCGTCAGAGCACGCTTTTGCGCAGGCATTGGCCCATCCTTGCCGACCTGAAAATCCACTGGGATCGCCCACACCCTCCGCCCGATTGGAGGCATTCTACTTAGCCACCTACGATTATCCGTCGCCCGACCTGGCGCGGCGGGTCGAGATCGCCTTGACGGAGGGTTGGATGCACTGGCGAAGCAAGGTGCCACGCCTCTTGGATAATCCCGACAAGCTCGAGAAGATGCGCCGAGTCCGTCCCAAAGACGTCCCCGCTTACGAAAAAAGCGGCCTGGACCTCGGCGCAAAATGGGAAGTCTTCGTGGAAGGTCGCTATGTGGGCGGCGATTTTCACCCGAAGGCAAGAGTGTGGCTGGGCTTCATCCCGAAATCAAAAAAGCCCCTGAATTGATCCCTCGTGGCCTAAGGCGGCGCGGAGGGTGGGCGTTCTCTGTTTATAGGTATTTCACGATGTCCTTGATGAAATTCAATTGGATAACCCGGCCCAATTTGTCGCCGCTGAACCTCGACCTCAAGGAATTTGAAAGCGACGGCGCCTTCCAATTCAAGGGTTTCACAACGCAAGGGCGTGAGGTCTACGCGAAGTATCGCATGGGGTGGCTCACCATCATGCTATGCAATCCCGACGAAGTCCTTCTGGAAGCGAAAATCGGGCCCGATTACCACGGGCAGATGCTGGCCGAGCAGGTGTGTGATCTCGCTGGAATGACCCTGAACGGAACGCCAGTTGTGATCTCGGAGGCAATGGTCGAGGAAGGGCGCGCACGCGAGCTGATTTTCGACTGGTCTGGTCGAATGACGTATCTGATGGAGCAAGTTCGGCTGACCTCTGAAGCCGAGGCTGAGCTGCGCGAAGCTATCACGGCTGGCAATTTTGGATGGAGCGTGCGCTTATCAATGCGACACTTTGGTCCGAACGCGAAGATCATCGAGAGGCCAGCGCATTTTGACAGACCGGTGCATACACCGAAAACGGCCAGCGGAACCTTGCACGTCGAATTTGAAACACAGAACGTGGCCGAACGAGATTTCTACGAATCATTCATCGCTCGCCGCCTGTTCAACCGTATTGAAATCATCGACATAAAAGCGGGTCTTGTGACTGACGTCCGATACGCAGGATCTGCCTACAGCCGTGACTTGATTGATTGGTGCGACAACGCAGCCAATAGATACATTTCGGCCTACAATCATGACCAAGCCCAAATCGGAATCCGGCCGGCAAAGCCGGGTTGATCTGCCTCTCTATGTATTCACAATCCGATTTTAAAATGCACATCACTACCAGGGAACCAGCGGCGGTTCGCTGCCACCAAGACTTGCGGCTCTGGGGCACGGATTATGCGACAACCTCGGATTTGCTCGAGCGACACGACAGACCGCTTAGAGCGCAAATGAGACCTTCCGGGCTCAAAGTATCCGGTTTTTGCGCCGCCCGGCCTGTCCAGTCGGGATCCCGACGCTACCGAGTCAGGCGGCGGTCCTTGGCGAGATAAGATCGTAGGAGTCTTTGAGCTTTTGATCGGAAAAGTCGTATTCTCCCATTTAACCTCGCTTACAGATGGTTTTGCCGGCTTCCGCTCGATGCAGGCGTGCCCCATCATTCGACATTCAGCAAGAACCGCCACGGCCGGTTCCGCGATGCCGGTGTCTTTCGTCTGCTGTTCGAACAGACGGTGCGCAGCTGTTTAGAGGCAGGGCTGGTTGCCCATAAAGATGCTGCGGTCGATGCATCGTTCGTCGCAGCCGACGCAAGTTGGCAGCGCAAGATGCGAGAGGGCGATCTCAACCAATGCTTGGCCCGACCAGTACGGGAATGGCTGGCGGATCAGGCGAATGAGCCCCCGCAGGAGCGAGGCGTTCCTCGCGGTAAGCCGGCCGCCATATCTCGAACCGACCCTGCGTCTGCATGGTCTGCTCGTACAAGCCGGGGACGGTTTGGATACGCGCTCAATATGCTGATCGACACGCCCGGCGGTGTCGCAATCGACGTTGAGGCTAGCCCAGCGCGGTTCGCTTCGGAAGTAGACGCCGGCCGCATCATGCTGACGCGTGCCGGAGATCATTTCGGCTACCATCCTAAGCGACTGGCCGCAGATACCGCCTATGGCAGCGCAGACTTCCTAGCCTTCGTCAACGACCGGGGAACGTTGCCGCATATCCCTGTGCTTGAACGATCCGGGCAGACGAAGGGCAAATTTGCCCGGGAGAAGTTCGACTATGACCGGCAGAAGGACCAATACACCTGTCCGCAGGAAAAAGTCCTCGCTTATGTAGGCTTTGCGTATCAGACCGGAATACGCAAATATTCCGCGAACCCGGCTGATTGCCAAGCCTGCCGGCTTAAGCCGAGATGCACGGCCGGTAAAAATCGTTCCGTGATTCATCATGAGCACGAAGATGTCCGAGATCTCGTCCGCAGCGAAATGCAAACACCCTTGTTCCAGCGCTCTATGCGATTGCGAAAGGGTATCGAACGGCAATTTGCCGATGCGAAGGGAAAACGTGGATTGACCCGGCTCCATCTTCGGGGCCTGCGCGGCGCCGAAGAGGAGTTCCTGCTGGGTGCTGCCATCGCGAACCTGGTACTGCTCGCTCGTGCCGTCAACCAGCCGGTACGCTCTCGACGCACACCGCCCCCGCCCGAACGCATTAGGGTCTGTACCCAATCAGCTTTGCGCCGACGCCGAATTATGATTCGATATAGCCAGGAGGTGCCTGGTCATGTCGAAACATAAGGCGCTTTATTGGTTGTCGGACTCTGAGTGGGCAGCCATTGAACCTCACCTGCCTCGCGGTCGCAGTGGGGCGCACCGTGTGGATGATCGACGCATAATAAGCGGCATCGTTCACATGCTGCGCTCTGGTGCCCGATGGCGAGACTGCCCATCGGTCTACGGCCCCTACACGACGGTTTACAATCGCTTCAACCGATGGAGCCGTCAGGGTGTTTGGAGTCGCGTTTTCTTTGCTCTGACAGGGAAAAGCGACGTGGTCAGTGGTTCCATCGATGCCACCTATATCAAAGCGCACCGTTCAGCAGCGGGCGCAAAAGGGGGGC
>OUWB010008674.1_pt1 | contig 30407 bp, 28 predicted proteins | sample 1779821 | NCBI WGS metagenome assembly OUWB01 (sample SAMEA3914806, study PRJEB12502) | metagenome | biome: forest; material: soil | place: Canada | collected 2011-08-03 | depth 0.1 m
CGGGGCTTCGCCTTCGGCTCGCACCCACGCCACCTCCCCCGCTGCGCTTCGCTTGCATGGGAGGAAAGGAGGAGAGGCGCTTGCGGGCAAAAGAAATAAAAACGGCGTCGCTAAGCCCTCCGCCATATCCCCGCCCACCTGACTGCTGTACACCCATCGTCCGGGCTGCACTTGCGTCCCGGACGTGCCGCGTTCGCCGGCGCCCAGGAGGCTTTCATGGCCAAGGGACAAAAGAAGAGCAACAAGGAAGTCCGCAAGCCGAAGGCCGAAAAGCCCAAGGTCGAGCCGCTCGCCCAGGCCGGCTTCTCGCGCGGCCAACAGGCGACGCTCAACAATATCAAGAAGCCTTAAACCCTACGCCGTGACGAGCTGCAGTTTGCGCTCGAGTTCCGCCGGCTTGAACGGCTTGGAAATATAGTCGTTCATCCCCGCCGCCAGGCAGCGGTCGCGCGTGCCGCTGAGCGCGTGGGCCGTCATACCGATGATCGGTGTCGGCCGCCGCCGCCGCCGGACTTCGGCACGGCGGATGGCGCGGGTAGCCTCGTAGCCGTCCATCACGGGCATCTGCAAATCCATCAATATGGCCAGGAATTCGCGGTCGTCGCTCATGCGCACGGCCTTTTCGCCGTTGTCCGCCACCTGGACATGATAGCCCGCCATCTCCAGCAGGGTCCGCGCCACCAGAACATTGGCGTCGTTGTCCTCGACCAGCAGCACGATGCCGCGCGCGTCGCCGCGCCCGGTCGACGCCGTGGCCGCCTCGGCCCCCGGCGCGGCGACGCGCACCGCGGGCAAGGTCAGGATAAAGCGCGAGCCGACGCCCAGCCGGCTTTCGACCCTGAGCGACCCGCCCAGCAATTCGGCCAGGGTCTTGCTGATCGTCAGCCCAAGCCCGGTGCCGCCGAATTGGCGCGTGATCGTGGTGTCCGCCTGGATGAAGCGCTCGAACACCCGGTCGATCTTGTCGGGCGCGATGCCGATGCCGCTGTCGGTCACGACGATGACCAGGGTCGGCGTGGCCGGCGCACCATCCACCATGGCGGAAATCGACACCTCGCCCGACGTGGTGAACTTGATGGCGTTGCTCAGCAGATTGGTCAGGATCTGGCGGATGCGCGTCGGATCGCTGCGGAACCATTGGCCGGCAATGGCGTCGATATCGACGCGCAGCGGCAGGCCCTTTTCGGTGGCGCGCGTCGCCAGCAACTGCACCGTCTCCCTGATCACCTGGTCGAGGGCGAAGCCGATCGTCTCCAGCTCGACGCTGCGCGCCTCGATCTTCGACAGGTCGAGCAGGTCGTTGATCAGCTCGAGCAGGCCGTCGGCGCTGCTGGCCAAGGTAGCGACATATTGCTTCTGCGCCGGGGTCAAAGGCTGGCTGCGCGCCAGGATGGTCGCCAGGCCCATGATGGCGTTCATCGGCGTGCGGATCTCGTGGCTCATATTGGCCAGGAACTCGCTCTTGGCGACATTGGCCGCATTGGCCTGTTCGGCGGCGGTGCGCAGGGCGTCGACCATGGCGGCGCGTTCATTGAGATAGTCGCGCATATTGTATTGACGCTCGCGGTCGCGCAACGCCGCGCGCACCGTGCTGATGAAGGTCTGCAACTGCACCGGCCGCTTGATCAGCGTCATGTGCCCGATTTCCTTCAGGCGCTTGACGGTCATCGGGTGGTCTTCGCCGGGATAGGTCAGCAGGATGATGGGGATGTCCGACCACGGCCCCTGGTGTTCCAGGGCGTACCTCAGCCGTCCATGCGGATCGCCGAGAACCTGTTCCTGCGTCAGGATCATCGACGCCGCCCCGCGTTCGAACTCGGCGCAGATCTCGTCGAGCGATTTGCATACCCGCGTGGTGATGCCTTCGCCCTGCAGCAGATGGGCGGTCATCTCCGAATCCCGCGGGGTCGGCGCGAAGATGAGGACGCGGTACTGGTCGGCCTGATCGTCGGGGTGCTCGTCAGCGTACGGCATCGGACCCCAGCAGTTCGGCGTCCTCGCCGCGAAACACCGGCGTCCCGGTCAACACGCCCTGGAACTCCTGCAACGGCGCGCCGATATGGATGCCGCTCGAGCTGACGGAAAACTCGCGGATGGTGCGCTCATGGGCGCCGCTGCGCTTTTTCACCACCGATATCAATTGCCGCACCTGTCCCCGGGCTTCGAAATAGCGGAACAGGATCACCGTGTCGGCCAGGTAGCTGGTATCGACCGTCGTCATCATCGATTGGCCCAGCAGGCCGTGCTGAGCGACGACCAGGAAGGTCAGCACCCCGACATGGCCGAGATAGGTCAGCAGTTCGTGCAACTGCGAGGTCAGGAAACGCTCCTCGGGCATGGCGTTCATATAGCCGTTCAGGCTGTCGATAATGACGACCTTGACCGGCGCGCGCTCGCCGCCCTCGGCCGCGGCCCGCACCCGATGGGCGAATTCGCCCGGCGACAGTTCGGCCGGATCGACGGTCTTGACCTCGATCATGCCGTTGGCGACGAAGCGCCGCAGCGGCAGGCCCAGGCCGTCGGCGCGCAGCAGCATGGTTTCGGTGCGCTCGTCGAAGGAAAAGATGATGCTGCCTTCGCCGCGCTCGGCCGCCGCTATGGCGTATTGCAGCGCCAGGGTCGACTTGCCGACGCCGGCGGGGCCCAGCAGGAGCACCGACGTGCCGGCCTCGACACCGCCGTTCAAAAGGGCGTCGAGTGGCTTAAGGCCGCTCTTCATCAGAGGTGCGGGCGCGCCGTCGATATGTTCCGACGCCACGATGCGCGGAAAGACCTTGAGGCCGCCGCGCGCGATGGCGAAGTCGTGATAGCCGCCGCGGTACTTCTGGCCGCGCAGCTTGGTGATGCTGAGCCGGCGGCGTTCGGAGCCGTATTCGGGCGACAATTGTTCCAGGCTGATCACGCCGTGGGCGATGCTTTCCAGTTGCAGGTCCTCTTCGCCGGTCGAGGTCTTGTCGTCGAGGAACAGGACCGTGCAGTCGCGGCCGGCCAAGTGCTGCTTCAGCGCCAGCACCTGGCGGCGGAAGCGCAGCGCGCTCTGTGCCAGCAGCTTGATCTCGGAGAGCGAATCGACGACCAGCCGCGACGGGGCGACGCGTTCGACCTCGTCGAGCAGGGCCTTGGTCGTGCGGCTAAGCTCGATCTCGGACGGGCGGAACATTGTGTATTGGTTCTCGGGGTCCATTTCCCCGTCCTCGGACAATAGTTCGAAGATGACGACGTTGTCGAGCGCCATGCCATGCGAGGCGGCCGCGGCGATCAGTTCCGCGCGCGTTTCCGACAGGGTGATGTACAGCACCTTTTCGCCCCGGCGCGCGCCTTCGAGGAGGAATTGCAGCGACAAGGTCGTCTTGCCGGAGCCCGGCGTGCCGTGCAGCAGATAGACCCGATTGGGCGCCAAACCGCCGCCTAGGACGTCGTCGAGTTCTGCGACTCCGGTTTTAACGAAGTCCCCGGCGGGGAGCGATTTGGTCATGGTGGGTCCCGAATTGTTGAACCGGATCAGTATTATGGAACCGTAATCAGCGAACAATGCCCGGCCCATAAAAAACCGATTTGGATTTGCAGCGGCGCGACCGGGCCTGATTTGGCGGGCGGCGGCCGTCCATTCTCCGCATCCAGGCTCGAAAAACCCCTTTGCGGCCACGGTCGGTGTCGCTATATGCGAAGCCATGAGCAATCTTGATATCCGCCCCGCCGAACCGTCGAAATTCATCCAGGGCCGCACCGGGCCGTGGGAGCTGGTCATCGGGCTTGAAGTCCACGCCCAGGTCGCCTCCAACACCAAGCTGTTTTCCGGCGCCAAGGTCGGTTTCGGCGCCGGTCCCAACGAGCAGGTGTCGCTGGTCGACGCCGCCATGCCCGGCATGTTGCCGGTGCTGAACCGCTATTGTGTCGAACAGGCGGTCAAGACCGGGCTCGGCCTGAAGGCGCAGATCAACAAGCATTCGCGCTTCGACCGCAAGAACTACTTCTATCCCGACCTGCCGCAAGGCTATCAGATTTCGCAGCTCTTCCATCCCATCGTCGGCGAGGGCGAGGTCCTGGTCGAACGCCCGGACGACAAGGACGGCGGCACGTCGATCACCGTGCGCATCGAACGGTTGCACCTGGAACAGGATGCCGGCAAGTCGATCCACGACCTCGACCCCAATGCGACCTATGTCGATCTCAACCGCGCCGGCACGGCGCTGATGGAAATCGTCTCCAAGCCGGATATCCGCTCATCCGACGAGGCGGTGGCGTATTTCAAGAAACTCAGAACCATCCTGATCTATCTCGGCACCTGCGACGGCGACATGGAAAAGGGCAATATGCGCGCCGACTGCAATGTCAGCGTCCGCCGACCCGGCGAGCCGCTCGGCACGCGCTGCGAGATCAAGAACGTCAATTCGTTCCGCTTCATGCAGCAGGCCATCGAATTCGAAGCGCGCCGCCAGATCGAGATCCTCGAGGACGGCGGGTCAATCGTCCAGGAAACGCGCCTGTTCGACGCCGTCAAGGTCGAGACGCGCTCCATGCGCTCCAAGGAAGAAGCCCACGATTACCGCTACTTCCCCGATCCGGACTTGTTGCCGCTGGAGATCGAGGACGCCTGGATCGAGGCCATCCGCCGCAGCCTCGTCGAACTGCCCGACGACAAGAAGTCGCGCTTCATGACGCAATACGGCCTGTCGGTCTATGATGCCGGCGTGCTGATTTCCGACCAGGCGCGCGCGGACTATTTCGAAGCGGCGGCGAAAAATCGCGACGCCAAGCTTGTCGCGAACTGGGTGACCAACGAACTGCTGGCGCGCCTGACCAAGGACGGTCTGGAGATCGGCGACAGCCCGCTGCCGCCGGAACATATTTCCGCTTTGGTGGAACTGATCGAGACCAATGTCATTTCCAGCAAGATCGCCAAGACGGTGTTCGAGCACATGTGGGAAGGCAAGGGGGCGGTCACCCCGGCGCAGATCGTCGAACAGCATGGCCTGAAGCAGGTGACCGATACCGGCGCCATCGAAAAGGCGGTCGACGAGATCATCGCCGCCAATCCCGACAAGGCCGCCGAAGTCGCGACCAAGCCGCAGGCGCTGGGCTGGTTCGTCGGCCAGGTGATGAAGGCCACCCAGGGCAAGGCCAACCCGGCCACGGTCAACGAGTTGCTGAAGGCGAAGTTGGGGATTTAAGCAATTATGTTGTACCTCCCCGACTTGTTCGGGAAGGGGGACCGCGCTTCTTCTTCAGGCGCGGGGTGGGGGGCTTACTTTCTCACACAAAAAATGCGGCGGGCCGTTCGACCCACCGCACCTTGGTCCAGCTTGCGCCGGAGAATTTAGCTGTGGCTGCTGCTCGACGAGGACGACGAGCTGCTGGAGGCGGACGAACTGCTCGATGACGAGCTGGTGTCCTGAGCCTGGGCCTGGGACAGGAACGACGCCGTGGCGACGGCGGCGACAAGGGCGGTGGTGACGGCAATATGCTTTACGAGTTTCATCTGTAGTCTCCATGCTGGGGCGTTGGGCATAGTCGAGTATAGGCGCGATGACAAAAGTCTTCGCGACCGTTTCCTGAGTGGATGAAGGTCTTTCGTCCCGTATCAGGTGGGGGCATGTCGCCTGCCAATTGTGACCAAAAGCGGGCTTTTATTAAGCGCTTGTAAGAACATCATCGGATTTTTATATTTGCCGGCCGCAGGGCATAAGCTTTGCTTGAAACGTGGTTTTTCTATTCTTCACGACAATGCCCCCCGGCGGTTCGGCCGGAGGGCATTGTCGTAACGATGGCGTTTGGGCGCCTATTGCGAAGACGAACTGCTGGCGGCGGGTGGCGTGGTCACGGCCTTGCTGGCGTCCGGCGCGGTCATGCTGCTGTCGTCTGGTGGGCTGGCCGGCGAATTGTTGACGCCGGTGGTGGCGCTGTTGCCCATCACGCCTTGGGTGTCGGAGCTCGAGCTACCCGAATTGATCGCGCCGGGCTGCTGGTCGGTCGTCGGCGGCGTCGCCACGGGAGGCGCCGCGTCGGAGGTCGAGGGGCTGGCCTTGGCCTTGTGCTTGGCGTGCTTGATCGTCTTGTGCTTGGTGTTGGTGGTTGTCGCCTGATCGGTGTCGCTCGACGTCTGCGTCGCGGCGTCGGTCGACGGGGCGGCCGGCGCCGTGATCGCGCCCGGCTGCTGGTCGGTCGTCGACGGCGAGAACGCATTGGGGTTTTGCGCACTCATGCTGGCGCTCATGGCGGCGGTGTCGATATTGGCCTTCTTCCAGACGTGGTGCTGGGTCTGAGCCTGGGTCAGGGCGGGCAGGGAAGCGGCACCGGCGGTCAGCAGGACGACGGCGGCTATGGGCAGGACGGGGCGCATGTTCTTATCCTTGGAATGGCGGGGGAAAAAGCCCCCGGAGGCGTGTCCGGGGGCTATACGCAAGATACCGGCCGCTTACTGCGGTGTGCTGGGGCTGGTGCTCGGCGCACTGCCCTGCGGCGCCGCGGGCGTCGCTTGCGGCGTATTCTGGCTGTCGGGCGTGGTGCCCTGAACCGGCGGCGATGCCGGCGGCATGGGGCTCGGCGCGGTGGCACCGGTATCGGCCGACGGGGTCACCTGACTGCTGGTGCCCATATTATTTGGCGCGGCCGTATTGGTGTTGGTGCTCATACCGGTATTGGCGTCGACGGCCGAGGTATTGGTCGTGGCGCTGGGGATGGCGCCCGGCTGGGCGTCGGCGCCCGGCAGCGCCTGGGCCTTGGCCAGTTGCTGCTGGTTCAGCGAGTCGCTGCTGGCGGAATTGGCGGGGTCATTCGCCGTATCGCCCGCCTTCACGGCGCGAGCGTGTTCACGGGCGAGCTGAGCCTGGCTGGCCAGTTCACCCGACGTGGCATGCTTCTTGTGCACGGGCGCCGCCTGGGCGCCGGTCGCGCCGAGGCCGGCGGCCAAGGCGAGAGCGGAGATAAGCGCGAGGGTCTTGGTCATATCGTACATCCTTGTGGCTTGAGGGGCGAAAGCCCCGGGGGGAACGCGTCCGGACGGTGTGTGCGTCACCGTGGCCGGCCGCGGAAATCACTGCGCCTTGCGGCGATGGCAAGTCTTGGTGGTTGCGGCGTTGGCTGCCGTGGTACCTTTCGTCCCGGCGCCGGCCGAGGTAGCGGCCGTCGCGTCGCCGACGGCTACCGGACGGATGGCGCCGGGTTCGAGATCGGCCGTGTTGATCGAGTCCGTAGCGGAAAGTGTGTTGACGGCCATGATCGCCTGGTCGACGGCATGGGTCTCCGCCACACTGGTCGCGGCGCCATTCGGCGCGCCGCCAGCCTGGTTCGGCAACTGCGCCGACACCGTCAGCGGGACGAGGCCCAGAGCCGCGGTGGCGACCAGTATCGCGGTCGGATGTCGAGGGTACTTCATGTGATTCCTCGTGACGCCATTGGGCCCGATGTTCGGGCTTGGCTTATGGATATTGTAGTCGCGGCAAGTAGAGGGGAGTTTGGCTATAGGAATGTGCGGAATTCAGCCCTCTTGCGACCCGTGAATACGATTTTTGGGTCGGATCGGGGCGGAAATGTGTCGCAAAAATAATGATACGATTGTGTAAGAACGGCCGGTGATTGGTCCGAAATGCGGATTTATTGATTCTTTATCTTCAGGATCGAAATATTTACTCGGCCCGGATGGGCCGGCGATAAAAAAGCCTCCGCGGATGAACCGCGGAGGCTTGATTTGACGACTCGTTCCCGCAGGCAGGAACTAGAAAACCCCGTACATCACGTCGATGATCTGGCCGGTATCGAGATCGACCAGGACCGCGTCCTCGCCGACGAACATCCAGGCGCAGCCATAGGGCGGATAGGGCAGGTCATAATAGTCCGGATCGTAGATGCGGTAGCTGAAGAAGAAGCGCGGCAGGAACTCGCCGCGGCCCCAGTGATGGCCGTACCATTGGTCGGGCACATGATAATAGCCGCGGCCCGGCGCGAAATAGAAGCCCGCGCGGGCGCCGGCATAGCCGTGGAACTGGGCGTCGCCGTGAAAGTCGAAATGGGCGCCGCCACCATGATCGCGGTTACCGCCGCCGCCACCGCGATTGTCTGCACCGTGGTAGTCGCCGGCATGGCCGTGATAGCCGGGCTGGCCGCCGGCCCCGACATGGGCCTGGATATTGGCATTGCCGCCGGGCTGGCCACCGCCCCAATTGGTCACAGCCGCGCCGTTTTGGGTGCGCGCGCCGACAAAGCCGCCGTGCTGGGCGGCTGGCTGGGCGGCCGGCTGGGCGCCACGATTGCCGCCGTGGTCGGCGGCGTGGGCAGTGCCGCCGCCGCGATTGCCGCCTTGTCCGCCGCCATGATCATGGTGATCGTCCTGAGCGAACGAAACGGCGGGAACGCTTAAACCCAGGGCCAGGCCGATCACCAGGCCGGGCAGGGCCACTTTTGCGAATTTGCTGTTCATTTGATCCTCATATCGGGAACACTATCCCGCCTGGGGGCGGCCATAGCGGACTTCACGTGCGGGCGATAACCATCTTATCGTCTTGCCGGTGACTATGCGCGTGGCCGTGTGAACTGAAGCTGAACGGACTTGTCAGCTTGCTGCCGGGCTCCGCGCCGGCCTCGGATGGTCGTTGTCCGGTGCTGTATTGGGTTACTCTGGACAAAGACGCTTGGATGTGCTTGTGTGTTAACTGGTTGTCCGTGCTTAAAGACGGCGCTTGCGTCAAGTGTTAGTGAGTTGTTATATTTAAATACTTATGTATTACCTTATTTTTAATGAATATGTCTCAATGTGTGAAGATTAATGTTAATATTAACTTGTAATTTACACAAAAAATTTAGCGTAAATGTGGCCATTAACTTTAATTTCACTTGGAGGTGTTGAACTCGCTCTATCGAAACCTGAGGAGACGCGCATAAAGCGCGATTAAAGTATGAGCACCGAGTTTGCCGCCACGGTTGATAAGACGATCCCGCTGCTGACCCTCGACATGGGCGGTGAGGAACTGTTCCGGCTGGGCATGATGTATTCCACCGGTCAGGGCGGCGCGCCGGTCGACCTGATTTCGGCCCATATGATGTTCAACCTGGCGGCCATGCGCGGTTCGCTGGAAGCCAGCGTCTATCGCCGCGAACTGTCCCGCGAAATGGACCGCGAAGACGTCGCCGAAGCCCAGAAGGCCGCGCGTCAGTGGCTCGATCAGGGCCGCATCGGCCTGGTGGCGTGATCGAGTGTTCGGACTCTTCGCCCCCCCGGTGTCCTTTCGCGCCCAGACCGGGCAGACGGGGCAACTGTATATAGACTTGCCGGGTATCGAGCCGGGCCGCGAGAAGACGGTCCTGCGCGCGCTCGGCCGCATGGGGCGGGTGCAGGTGCGGTCGAAGTCCCACGATTTCGGCCAGGTGAGGGTCGAATTCCACGCCGCGTTCGAATCCTACAGCCTGCATTGCAATGGCGGCGGCGGCTTTATCCGCGGCGAAAGCGGCGGTGATGAAATCGCCAAGATGTTGAACTTCATGCGCAAAAGCCGGCGGTTTCGCGAGATCGAAACCAGGCGCAAAAAATAGAATTGTCGAGCCTGTCGGTCCTGCCGGCAGGCTTTGTTTTTGCCGCTCCGATGAGCATTTCAGCTCACTCGCGTCCCACATATTGAGCGTTTTCGTAAAATAACGGTACGAAACGACGGGTGCGCGCGCAAAAGCCGTTGATCCTCATGAGCGCGGACGGCGAAAACGCGACGCGGAAAAAAGGGCAGGGTCATGGACAGACGTGTAGTTTTGATAGGGATGGGCGCGACGCTCGCCGCAAGGCCCGTGAGCGCCCAGGCGGCTTTCGCCTTCGGCCCCTGGCCGCAAGGCAAGTCGCCGGCCGAGATCGGCAAGCGCGTCGCCGAGCGCTTCGTCGTCCAGCCGCACGGCAATTTCGGCCGCGCCGGCCCGCCCAACAGCATCATCTATCCCGAAAGCTGCGCCTGGTACGGCGCCCTGACCTTCGCGCAACTGACGCATGATACGTCTCTGACGCAGCGGCTGAGCGACCGCTTCGCGCCGCTGTTCACCACCGAGGCCAATCTGGTGCCCACCGCCTTTCACGTCGATCCATCGGCCTTCGGCGCCGTGCCGTTCGAGCTCTATATCGAAACCCGTGACCCGCGCTACCTGGCCATCGGCAAGACGATCGCCGACCGCCAGTGGGCGCCGCTGCCGGCCGATCGCGTGGCGACGCTGAAACCCGAGGACCGCGCCATTCTCGACGAGGCCCTGGCCAAGGGGCTGAGCCCGCAAACGCGCTTCTGGATCGACGACATGTACATGATCACGATCCTCGAGGTTCAGGCCTACCGCGCCACCGGCGATATCGTCTATATCGACCGCGCCGCGCGCGAAATGGCGGCCTATCTCGACAAGCTGCAACAACCCAACGGCCTGTTTTTCCATGCGCCCGACGTGCCGTTCTTCTGGGGACGCGGCAATGGCTGGTTCGCCGCCGGCATGGCGGAATTGCTGCGGTCGATGCCGGCCGACCATCCCCAGCGCGCGCGCATCCTGGCCGGCTACCGCAAGATGCTGGCGACTTTGCTGGCGTGGCAGGGACCGGACGGCCAAGGCGCTGGCATGTGGCGGCAATTGATCGACCGTCCCGAGTCGTGGCCCGAGACCTCGTGCACCGGCATGTTCGCGTTTGCCATGATCACCGGCGTGAAAAACGGCTGGCTCGACGCGGCAAGCTATGGCACCGCGGCACAAAAGGCGTGGCTCGGTCTCACCGGCTATATCGACGACAATGCCGATATCCACGAGGTCTGCGAAGGCACCAACAAGAAGAACGACTACCAGTACTATATGGACCGCAAGCGCAATATCGGCGACCTGCACGGCCAGGCGCCGCTGTTATGGTGTGTTTCGGCGTTCTTGCGATGACTTTCCTCGCCTGCGAAGCGGGGGAGGTGGCAGACAGCGCGCAAGCGCTGGATGACGGAGGGGCCGCCGACGGTGGTGGAATAGCCCCATCGTTGCGTTATTTCGGTGCAAACTCGCCGTAAAAATAGGCGGCGGTGACCCCGCCATCGATAAGGAAATCGCTGCCGGTGATGAAGGCGCCGTCCGCCCCCATCAGCAGGGCGGCCAGCGTGGCGATCTCGTCCGGCGTGCCGGCGCGGCCGGCGGGGCAAAGCGCGATCATGCGGCGATAGCCTTCGCCGCGCGGCCCGGTCAGTTCATCCCGCGCCAGTGGCGTGATGACGATGCCCGGGCTGATGGTGTTGATGCGGGTGCCGCGTCGGCCCCAGCGCACGGCCTCGGCCATCACCCGCAGCGCGTTGCCGCGCTTCGACACCTGATAGGCGTGCAGCGAATCCTTGATCTGATCGGCCTGCAGGAAGGGCAGGGCCAGCAGGCCGTCGGCCGGCGTCGTCGCCAGGGCGGCGTTTTGTGCGTCGGACAAGGCGCCCAGCCGGTGTCCCGACTGCGAGGCGATGACGACGCCCGAGCCGCCGCGCGCGATCACTTCGCCGAAGGCCTCCAGCACCAGCGCCGTGCCGTAAAGATCGACGGCGAGGATGGTCTTCGCCGAGGCCTGCGACGGCGACACCCCGGCGGCGTGGATGAGGCCGGTGACCTCGCCGATCGCCGCCGCCTGACGGGCCAAGGCTTCGACCGAGGTGCGCGACGAAACGTCGACCTCCGCCGTGGTGGCGTCGAAGCCGGCATTGCGCAAGACCTCGGCGGCAGCCTCGGCCGCGTCGCCGCGCAGGTCGGCGACCAGCACGTGTTTGCCCGCGCTGACGCGCCGGGCGATGGCCAGGCCGATCGAGCCTGAGCCAACAAGAACGGTAAGTTGCGTCATGGGATTCCCTTTAATTTATTGAGGTTTTACGGATGTTCGTCCAGCTCGGCGGCGGCGAGATAGTCGGCGTCGCCGACCTTTTCCATCCAGGTGACCGGACTGCCGTCCAGCGTCTCGGTGATGGCGATATGGCTCATCGCCTGGGTCGCCGTGGCGCCGTGCCAATGCCGCCGCCCGCACGGACAGGAGACGACATCGCCGGCGCGGATCTCCTGCTTCGGGCCGCCCTCGCACTGCGTCCAGCCGACGCCTGATACGACGATCAGGTTCTGGCCCAGCGGGTGCGTATGCCACGCGGTGCGCGCGCCGGGCTCGAAGGTCACCAACGCGCCGCTGACCCGCGACGGCTCGATCGCCGGAAACAGCGGATCGATGCGCACGCGCCCGGTGAACCAGTCTTCGGGGCCCGTTTGCGAGGGTTGCCAGCCGCTGCGCCGGATGATTTGGGTGGGGTGGGTCATATCGGCCTCCATCTGTTCGATATCGCCACTATAGGCCCTGCCTTTTCTCGCGATTAGAGGCTATTATCGGCATGGACTTATGAGAAGGACTCATGAATGGCACGCCATAGCCTGGACGATCTGACGGCTTTTTTGACCGTGGCGCGCGAGGGCAGCTTCACGCGCGCGGCGGCGCAGCTGGGCGTGTCGCAATCGGCGCTCAGCCATACCCTGCGCGGCCTCGAAAGCCGTCTGGGCCTGAGGCTGCTGACCCGGACCACACGCAGCGTCGCGCCGACCGAGGCGGGCGAACGCCTGTTGCGCACCCTTGGCCCGCATTTCGACGAGATCGACGCCGAACTGGCGGCCTTGTCCGAACTGCGCGACAAACCGGCGGGCAATCTGCGCCTCACCGCCGGCGAGCACGCCGCCGAGACCGTGCTTTGGCCGGCCCTGGCCAAGCTGTTGCCCGACTATCCCGATATCAAGGCCGAGGTGGTCATCGACTATGGCCTGACCGACATCGTCGCCCAACGCTTCGACGCCGGTATTCGCCTGGGCGAACAGGTCGCCAAGGACATGATCGCCGTGCGCATCGGACCGGACATGCGCATGGCCGCGGTCGCCGCCCCGGCCTATTTCGCGCGCCACCTGAGGCCCAAGACGCCGCAGGACCTGACCGGCCACAACTGCATCAATCTGCGCCTGCCGACGCTTGGCGGCATCTATGCCTGGGAGTTCGAAAAGGGCGGGCGCGAACTGAACGTCCGCGTCGACGGCCAACTGGTCTTCAACTCGACACCGATGATCCTGAAGGCCGCGGTCGACGGCGCGGGGCTGGCCTATCTGCCGGAAGATCGGGTGCGGCCCCATCTCGAAGACGGCCGGCTGATCCGCGTTCTAGCTGACTGGTGCGAGCCGTTTGCCGGCTACCACCTCTACTATCCCAGCCGTCGTCAGAACTCGCCGGCCTTCGCCCTGGTGGTCGAGGCATTGCGCTATAGGGGATGAGCTACTGAAACGTCTTGTAGGTAAAGTAGTTGATCACCGGGGAGGGGATCAGGTTGTTGACCCATTGCTCGACGAAGACCCCGGCCTCGGCGACATTGGTCCGCGGCACATAGACGATATCGAAGCGGCGCAGCGCCACCATGCGCGCGGCCCGGCCGTTCAGCGCGTCCTGCAAATCGACGATCTGGCGCATGGCCGCGCCGTCGCTGCGCCGGCGGATGATGACGACGGTATGCATCTTGGCCGAATGCAGCGGCCCGCCGGCGGCCATGACCGCCTGAAGCACGTCGAGTTCGCCGTTCATCGGGATCCAGCCGGGGGTCTTGACCTCGCCGCCGACCATGACCTGCATCGGCGCCGTATCGCCGGGCAATACGCTGACTTCGGGAGTGCGCAGTACGCTGCGGTAGCGCTCGGTGATCTCGGCCTGGAGCTGCGGCACCGAGCGGTACGCCGCCATGACCCCGCCGATCAACGGCAGGGTGACGCGGCCGTCGGGACCGACCGAGGTCTGGCGCGTCAATTCGGGGGCGCCTGAGACATCGATCTCGAGCTTGTCGCCCGGATAGAACAGATAATACGGCTCTTCGTCGGTCCAGTTGGCGAAGGCGATGCCGCCGGTCTGCGGCATCGGCGGCCGGTCGTCGCGGTGCCCGAACAGATCAAGGGCCTGCGCCGCGTTCGCGGCCAGCCCCAGGCCCGCAAGGGCCGCACCGAAAATGTATCTGCGAGTCCGCATGGTGCCGGAAAGAGGTGTTCAGGAGAAATTTACCTTGTTTCCGTCCTACCCCCGCAAATCGTAAATCTTCGTTAACAACCGCGGCTTTAAGCCATGTTTGATGGAGCGTTCCGTAACGACTCGCGGCATAGCTTAACGAGCCGCCGAGCAGGGGTTTTATGCAGTCTGGACACCTTTGGGACGATGATGACGCCGCCGATGCGCGTTCCCGCGTGGTGCCCTTTCGCGCCGCGGGGGCCGACGCGCGTGCGCGCAAGCCGGTATCGGCCGTAGCTTCCCTGTCGCCGGCCGACGTTCTGGGCCTGCTGCTGCGCGAAATCGTCCTGATGGCCGTGGTCTTCTGCGTGATTTTCGGGGTCGGCGCCGCCGTCGCCATGCGCTTGCCCAAGGACTATACCGCCAATGCCTCGCTGTTGATGCAACTGGGCAAGGACTATGTCTACGACCCCCTGGCGGGCGACGCGGCGCGCGGCGCCACCGCCAGCATCGACGAGGTCGTGCAGTCGGAGGTCGAAATCCTCAACTCGACCGAGTTGAAGCGCCGCGTCATCCATCGCCTGGGCTACAAGGTCATCCTGCCCAAGTCGCCGGCGCTGTGGGATCCGGTGACCGACGCGCAAAAATCCGCCGCCGACGCCGCCGCCCTGCGCGTGCTGCAGTCGGGACTGGGCACCGCCACCGCGCCGCAGGACAATGTCGTGCGGCTGTCGTTCAAGTTCCCGGACGGCGAAAGCGCCGCCCTGATCCTCAACACCCTGATCGACGAATACCAGACCTACCGCCAGGAGGTGTTCACCGACGCCACCGGCCCGGTTCTTGCTCAGCAAAAGGCCGATTTCGACCAGCAGCTGGCCGCCGCCGACGCCGCCTATCAGGCGTTCCTGGCGCAAAACGGCGTCGGCGATTTCGAGGCCGCCAAGGCGACCTACGCCAAGGTCTACGACCAGGTCCAGACCGATCTCTACACGGCGCGCGCCACGGTCGCCCAGGACCACGCCAGGCTGGATGAAATCGACGCCAACTTGAAGACGCTCAACCCGGAAATGAGCACCGAGCGCGACCTCGACCTGACGATCCCGGCCCGCATCCTGGCCCTGCAGCAGCAAAAGCAGGAAATGCTGTCGCGGTACCTGCCCGACTCGCAGCCGATCAAGGACATCGACGGCCAGATCGCCTCGTTGCAGACCATGGTCAGTTCGGGCCAGGGCGTCGGCGAAAAGGACCACAAGATGGGCGTCAATCCGGTCTATCAGGGCCTGGTGACGCAAAAGCTCGACCTTGAATCGGACATCGCCGCCCAGGCCGGCCGCATCTCGCAACTCGAAGCCCAGGCCGATCAGGTCACCAAGAAGGCCCAGTCCCTGCTGGGGGTCGAGGCGCAGTACAATACCTTGGCCGCCACCCGCGATTCCCTGCAGACCAACATCAAGACCTTCACCCAGCGCATCGAGGAAAACGACGCCCAGCGCCACATGACCAAGGGCGCGGACGACGCCGTGCGGGTCGTCGAAAAGGCCTCGCCGCCCGACCGGCCGAAGAGCCTGAAGGGCATCGTGCTGATCCTGTCCTTCCTCTTCGCCGCCATGACCGCGCTCTGCGCCGGCGCGCTGCGCATCCTGACACGCAAGGGCTTCGTCAATGCCGGCATGGCCGCCAAGGCGCTCGACCTGCCGATCCTGGCCCAGGCCCGCAACAAGCCGGGCAAGGCGGGCATTGGGCCCGGAGCAGCATAGATGGTCGATCTGACGCGCGAAATGGCCGATCTGATGTCGGCCCTGGGCAAACCCCAGGGTAGCCGCGGCCGCGTGCTGATGTTCGTCTCGGCCTTTTCGGGCGAGGGCGTCTCGACCATGGCCCGCGAATATGCCCGCTGCGAGGCTGCATTCGCCAAGAAACCGGTCTGGCTGATCGACGCCGACCTCCACGCCCAAAGCCAGATGACGGCCCTGGCCGACGATCCGGCGCGCTTCGGTCCGCCGGGCAAGCTGGCGATCGCCTCGCCGGACGGGTCGGTCTTCTTCCGCACCGTGCCGCCCGGCCGCGACGCCGACGGCCAGCCGATCCGCGACGACCAGTATCTGGTGGCGCGGCCTTTCCTTGACCGGCGGCTATGGGTGACGCGGCTGCGCGAAAATCGCCTGGCGCCGGGGCAACGCGTCAAGGTCCAGCCCAAACCCGACTACTGGCAGGCCCTGCGCGGTTACGCCCAGACGGTGATCGTCGACGCGCCCTCGCTCGATCGCGCCACGGCGGCCCTGCAACTGGCGCCGTTCATGGACGGTGTCATCCTGGTGGTCAGCGAAACCCAGGGCGACGTGCAGGGGCGCGTCGATCTCAAGGCGGATATCGAGGACGCCGGCGGCCGTTTGCTCGGCATGGTCTATAATCGCGCCCGCCAACCGGCCAAGGGGCTGGTACGCCGCCCCGCCGGCGGCGCCCGTCTGGCCCACGCCGCCGCGTTTTAAAGCGCAAGCGGCGCCAAATACCCCATCCGCGTGCGGTAATATAATCACCTACCCCAGCCGTGATGCCTTTTGTAACAAAGGTGTCGCATGGCATGCTTCTTGATCCTTGGGAGGGGTATTTTCTCGCCGTGCCCCGACTTGCGACAGATCGCTCGCGACGGGCGAGCGGGTGTTTCGATTTGACCGGATCATTGCCTTGGACGATTACGCGCCCCTTTATCATCCCTTGCCCGGCCTGGCCGAAATACCGGATCATGGCCGCTTCTTCCGCGGCGATGTCGTGCGGGTGCGCTCGGCCGTCGAAATCCTGATGACGCTCGACACCGCCGCCACCTGCGAAGGTGTCATGTTCATGCCGGAAATGCTCGACAGGCTGGGCAATTCGGCGACGGTTCACCGCCGGGCCGAACGCACCTGCGTCGAGGGTCATGGCTTCCGCCGCATGAAGAACGCGGTGTTCCTCGAAGATGTGCGGTGCGACGGTTCGGCGCACGACGGCTGTCAGCGCGATTGCCTGGTCTTCTGGCACGAGGCCTGGCTGCAGCCGGCCGACGAGGACTTTGGCGACGTCGATGCCGACGCCGAAGCCGAGGCTTTGAAAATACTCAGGAATTTGAAGACCAGGACCGGCGGTCAGTATAGCTGCCAGTCGACGCATCTGGCCGAAGCCACCGAGCCCTTGTCGCAAATGCACCTGCCGGCCTTGCTGCGCGCGGTGGCCGAACGCGACATGAGCCTGCTGGGTCTCGCCGATGTTGCGGCCCGCGCCGCGATCAACCGCGCCCGCGCGCTTTTGCGCTTGCCGCAGATGGGCACCATCTTGGGGGAGCCGGGCAAGAAGTCGCGCGGCGACCTTGGGCTGCAGGCGGGAGAATGGGTGCGCGTGCGCGACGCCGAAGCCATCCGCGCCACCTTGGGGCCGAATGGCCGCAATCTCGGCCTGTCGTTCGAGCCTGAAATGGCGCTGCTGATCGGCCAGATCCGCCAGGTCGAGCGTGTGGTCGAGCGCATGGTCCACGAAGAGACCGGGCGCATGGTGACCCTGGAGCGCACGGTGCAGCTCAAGGACACCTATTGCCGCGGCCTGTGCGCCAAGCTGTGCCCGCGCGCCAATCCCTTGTTCTGGCGCGAAGCCTGGTTGGAGCGTGTCGATAGTCCGGACGCCTAAGCCTCTTCCGAAATAAACCCGCCCGTCTGCCGTGCCCACAGCCGTGCATACAGCCCCTTGGCCTTGATCAGCTCGGCATGGGTACCGACCTCGAGAATCCGCCCGGCCTCCATGACCACCAACCGGTCCATGCGCGCGATGGTCGACAAACGGTGGGCGATGGCGATCACCGTCTTGCCGGTCATCAGGTCGAGCAGGCTTTCCTGGATCGCCGCCTCGACCTCGGAATCGAGCGCCGAGGTCGCCTCGTCCAGCACCAGGATAGGCGCGTTCTTCAACAATACCCGGGCGATGGCGATGCGTTGGCGCTGGCCGCCCGACAGTTTGACGCCGCGCTCGCCGACCTGGGCGTCGTAGCCGTGGCGGCCCTTGCCATCGTTGAGCATGGGTATGAAACCCGCCGCATGGGCGCGTTCGGCGGCGCGCTCGACCTCGGCGTCGGACGCCTCCGGCGCGCCATAGGCGATATTGTCGCGGATCGAGCGGTGCAGCAGGGACGTGTCCTGGGTCACCAGGCCGATATGGGCGCGCAGGCTTTCCTGGGTGATATGAGCGATGTCGGCGCCGTCGATCAGAATCCGGCCGCCCTTCAGGTCATACAGCCGTAGGAAGAGGTTGACGATGGTCGACTTGCCGGCGCCCGACGGCCCGACCAGGCCGATCTTCTCGCCCGGGCGGATCGTCAGGCTGAACCCGGAAATCGCCGGCATCGCCTCGCCATAGCCGAAGGTCACGTCCTCGAAACGGACCTCGCCGCGGCGGACGATCAGCGCACCGGCGTCGGCGGCGTCGACCACGCTATGCGGGCGGGAGATGGTGTCGATGCCGTTATGGATGGCGCCGATATTCTCGAACAGGCCGGTCATCTGGAACATGATCCAGCCGGACATATTGATCATGCGCTGGGTCAGGGCGCCGGTGAGGGCGATGGCGCCGACCGTGATGGCGCCGCGGCTCCACAGCCAGATCGCCATCACCCCGGTCGCCAGCAGCAGACCGGAGTTGAGAAGACCGACCAGCGCTTCGAGATCGGTGACCAGGCGCTGTTGCGCCTTCCACGCCTCGTTGTTATCGACCAGTCCCTTGCGGATATAGGCGTCCTCGCGCTGGGTATTGGCGAACAGCTTCACCGTCTGGATATTGGTATAGCTGTCGACCACCCGGCCCATCAGGGTCGAGCGCGACTCCGACGCCTCGTGTGCCGCCTTCGACAGGCGCGGCACGAAAAAGACGCATGCCCCGCCATAGATGACCATCCAAAGCAAAAGGGGAATGACCAGGCGCCAGTCGGCGCTGATGAACAGGTACAGCGCGCTGGAAAAATAGATCAGCACATAGAGGAATGTATCGCACAGCGTGACCAGCGTATTGCGCACCGATGAGGCCGTATCGACGATCTTAGACGCCACGCGTCCGGCATAGTCGTTGGTGAAGAAGGCCAGGGACTGGCGGATGACGTGACGATGGGTTTGCCAGCGCACCAGGGTCGGGATATTGTTGGTCAGCGCCTGGCGCAGGACCAGTGAATGGAGGAAGCTGAGGATCGGCCAGGCGAGACCCAACACGACCAGCATGACGGTGAAGTCGCGGCCGTGCCGGCGCCAAAGCTCGGCCGGCGTGGTGTGGGTCAGAAAGTCGATGATCTCGGCAATGTAGCGGAAGACCAGAACCTCGACGACGGTCGAGCAAAAGCCGACGATCAGCAGGGCTATGAATATCGGCCACACCTGACGCACATAGCGCCAGACAAAGGCGGTGAGGCCGATGGGCGGCACGCTTTCGTCATAGGCGCGGAACGGATCGACCAGCCGTTCGAAACGTCCGTAGATCGCCCTGTGCATACCCGTCTCCCGCCACTGCAAACGGCCTTCGCTATAGAGCATTCATCCGGCAAACGCAGCCTTAAGACGGGGAATATTTAGAGCACTTTCCGAAAAGTGTGACGCACTTTTCGGATTAAAAAGTGCGTTAAAACAAAAAAACTAGAGCGTCGATCTGATGCAATCAGATCGGAAAACGCTCTAGGCGCGCGCGGACGGCGGCCGTCAGGTCTGGCTGATCGTCCCGAGCATCGCTTCGAACAGCGATTCCGGCGTCTCGTCGGGGATCATCGCCAAGGTGCCTTTCAACCGGCCTTCCAGCATCAGCATGGTATAGCCGTGGACCAGCGACCACGCCGCCACCGATCGCGCGGCGATGGCCAGGGGCGGCATGTCGGTGCGGGCGCCGGCGGCGCTGACGACGGCGTCGCGCAGGGCCTGGCGCGAGGCGACGATGGCGTCCTTCAACGCCGGCCGCGACGAATCGAGCTTTTCGCTGCGGAACATCAGGGTGAACAGGCCCGGATGGGCGCGGGCGAAGGCGATATAGCCGCGGCCCATGGCGCGCAGCCTCTGGCGCGGATCGTCGCCGGCCGTCGCCACTTGCGCCGACAGCGCCGTGCTCATCCGGTGGTGGCCGTCCGCGGCCAGGTCGCTGAGCAGGCCGGTCAGGTCGCCGAAATGGTTTTGCGGGGCGGTATGCGACACCCCGACCCCGCGCGCGATCGCGCGCAGCGTCAGGGCCTGGATGCCCTCGGCCTCGAGGATGCGCTCGGCTTCGACCAGCAGGGCCGATTTCAGGTCGCCGTGGTGGTAGGGCTTTTCGGACTTGCTCATGAACGGGCCATATGGGCAGAGGGGGCGAACAGGCGGGGCAGGGCGCCGGACAGCAGCGCCGCGGCGGCGATCGCCGCGACGATGGCGATCGTGCCGTCGAGGGCGGTGAAGGCCGGCCAGTACAGCATGAGGGCATCGGCGGCAACCACGACGGCGAAGGCCAGCGCCCACAGCGCCGACATAGCCAGGTTCAAGGTACGAAACCGCGCCGAGGCGGCGATGTCGGCGCCGACCTGTTCGCGGGCATAGGCGAGCGTGAACGGCCGGCCGATCACGATCGAGCCCACGACCACGGCCAGCAGGCCGCCGTCGACCCAGAGCCGCACGGCGACGACCGACAGATGAAATTCCGGTCGCCGCGACAGGAGGCTCAGCGCACCGAAGAATAGTAGCGATGCGGCCTCCAGCAGTTTCAGCGACTTCTTTCGTATCAGGATTTCGCAGGCGATCAGCAGGGCCGAGATCGCCGTGGCGGCCAGCAGGGCCGTGTGCAGGCCGAGGCTGTGTTCGAGACCGGCAAAGGCCAGGAACGGGGTGAAGGCGAGCAGGATATTCATGGAAAGGCTCCTCAGGGTAAAATGTAAAATCATATTTACAGTGGAAAGTTTACATTGACAATATGTGATGTCAAGCCTAAATATGCCCACCGTAAACATTTGAGTCACAGGAGACGATCATGACCGATACCGCCCGTAACCCCAGCCAGCGCCTGGGCCAGACCTATCATTTCACCGACGCCGATATGGACCTGTTCTTCGTCGGCGCCCTGGGGTGGGGTCCGTCCGGCGGCCTCGATGTCGGCCAGGCCTTTTATGTCGCCTCGCAGATCGAGGACGGCGACGCCGACAGCTGGGTTTCGGCCTTCAACGCCTATGGCGACCGGATGAATGCCCAGGCCGACGCCTGGCAAGCGCGCGGCTGGACGCGGTCCGCCGGCGAGATGCGCCTGAAGGCCGCGGCGTCCTACCGCTCGGCCTGGCAGTTCGCGCCGGTGGGCGAGGTCTTTCGCGCCATCTATGCGCATGAAAGGACCGCCTTCGCCGCCGCCCTGGCCGAACTGGCCCTGCCGGCGACCTTCTTTTGCGTGCCCTACAAGGACAAGGCGCTGCCGGGAGTCTTCCTGCAAAACGCCCGGGCCGACGCGCCGGTGGTGCTGGTGATCGGCGGATCGGATACGGGCTTCGAGGATCTGTTTCTCACCGTCGGCCGCAACCTGTTCGACCGCGGCTATTCGGTGGCCATGGCCGACCTGCCCGGGCAAGGCAACCTCGCCGATGAGGGCCTGACCTGGGAAGCCGAATCGGAAAAGCCGATCGGCGCCGTCGTCGATGTGCTGGTCGAACGCTTCAACGCCGTGCCGGGGCGCATCGCGCTGCTGGGCCTGAGCCTCGGCGGCTATTTCGTCACCCGCGCTGCCGGCTACGAACACCGCTTCGGCGCGGTGATCGCCTCGGCGCCGTTCCCCAACCCCGGCGAAATGTTCGCCCGCTCGGTCGAGGTCGGCATGGCGACGGCGGTCTCGGCGCCGCCCAGCCTGGCGGCTCAGCGCAACCGTCAGGTCCTGGCGTGGAAGTGCGGCGCCAAGTCGGTCGAGGATATGGTGCGCATCACCGCCGGCATGGTCGCCGACCCCGCCATCGTCACCGTGCCGTTTCTGTCGATCGCCGGCGGCGGCGAGTCGCCGATCTTCACACACCAGGCCCGGGCGTGGCACGAAGCCATTCCGTCCCAGCACAAGGCTTTCGTCCAACTGGATGCCTCAACCGGCGCCGACGGTCACTGCCAGATCAATAACCGCCTGCGCCTGGCCCAGGAAGTGTCGGGCTGGTTGAGTGACCTCTTCGATGGCCGCGCGCAAGAGTAGGCCGGCGTGCGGACGCTTGCTGGCGTCGCATTGATCTCTTATTTCGCGTCGTCCTAGATGCGCGCCTGTCGTGATTTCCAAGTTCGTGCGATTTTGCACGAACTTGGAAATCAAAAATTGCACTAAAATCAAATGCTTGCTAATGAAGGCGCCACTCAGGATGCGCGTTTTCGCCGGCCATGCGCGGACAATAAGGGGATGCGGCATTGGATGATAGCAGCCGGCCGGTGAGCCTGCGTTTCCTTGCCGGGGATAGCGATATGTCCGGGCGGATTCGTGAATTCGACTGGACGACGACGCCGCTCGGCGCGCCTCAGGCCTGGCCGCCGGCCCTGCAGACCCTGGTCGGCGTCATGCTCGGCGCCAAGCAGGCCATGTGCATCATGTGGGGGCCGGACCAGATCTTCCTCTATAATGACGGCTATGCCGATATTCTGGTGAACAAGCATCCCGCGGCGCTGGGCCAGCCGATCCGCGAGGTTTGGCCGGAGATTTGGGGCGATCTGAAACCTATCGTCGACGCCACCTATGCGGGCCAGTCGACGCATATCGACGACATGGCCTTCACCATGCTGCGCAAGGGATACCCGGAAGAGGCGCACTTTTCGTTTTCGTTCACCCCGGTCTATGGTGCCGACGAAGAGGTCGTTGGCTCCCTTATGCCGGTCGTCGAAACCACCGAGCGCGTCTTTCGCGAGCGCCGCGCCCGGCTCGAGGGCCAGCACTTCGCCCGGCTGTTCGAACAGGCGCCGACCTTCATGACGGTGCTCAGCGGGCCCAGCCATATTTTTGAATACTGCAATCCCGGCTATATGCAGCTTATCGGCCATCGCGACCTGATCGGCAAACCGGTCGCGGTTGCCGTTCCGGAGGCCGCGGGCCAAGGCTATTTCGAGCTTCTCGATGAGGTGTATCGTTCCGGAAAGGCGTTTTCCGCGGCGGGTATGAAGCTCAAACTGCAGCGGACGCCGGGGGCGCCACTTCAGGACCGTTATCTCGACTTCGTCTACCAACCGATCGTCGAGGACGACGGCAGCGTCAGCGGCATCTTCGTCGAAGGCGTCGACGTCACCGACCGTGTGCTGGCCGATGCCGATTTGCGCGAGAGCGAGGCGCGGCTTCGCCTGGCCACCGACGCCGCCGACATTGGTCTGTGGGACTATGATTTCGAAGCCGGGCGATCCTTCTGGCAACCCAGGGTTAAGGTCATGTTCGGTTTGTCGGCCGACGCTGAGGTGGCGCGCGAGGACCTTTTGGAGCGCGTGCACTCTGACGACCGCGGGTCGGTGATCGCCGCGCTCGAAGCGACGCGCGATCCGCAAACGCGCGCGCCTTACGACATCGAATATCGCACCATCGGCAAGAGTGACGGACTTACGCGCTGGGTGTCGGCCAAAGGCCGCGCGGTTTTCAACGACAGCGGCGACTGTATCCGCATTCTCGGCACGGCGATGGACGTCACGGCGCGCAAGCAGAATGAACAACGGCTCGAGGCCTTGAACGCGGATCTCGAACGCCAGGTTATCGAACGCACCCAGGCGCGCGGCATGACGTGGCAGGTCAGTCCCGACCTCCTGGGCGCGCTCAATCCCAACGGCTATTTCGAAACCTCCAACCCGGCCTGGAAGAGCGTGCTCGGCTGGTCGGAGGCGGAGGTGGCGGGGTTTTCCATATTCGAATTGCTGCACCCAGATGACGTCGAACGCACCAAGGTCGGCTTCGAGCTGACCAAGATCGGCCAGCCCGCCATCCGCTTCCCCAATCGCTACCGCCACAAGGATGGCAGCTATCGCTGGATTTCGTGGACCGGCGTCTTCGAGGATGGCTACACCTATTGCAGCGGCCGCGACATCACCGAGGAATACGACCAGCAGGAACAACTTCGCCAAACCGAGGATGCCCTGCGCCAGGCGCAAAAGATGGAAGCGGTCGGCCAATTGACCGGCGGCATAGCGCACGACTTCAACAATATGCTGGCGGTGGTGCTGGGCTCGCTCGAACTATTGAACCGGCGCATCGGCGGCGACGATCCGCGCACGCGGCGCCAGCTCGACTCGGCGACCGAGGCGGCCAAGCGCGCCGCCAACCTCACCCAACGCCTGCTGGCCTTTTCCCGCCAGCAGCCGCTGCGGCCCGAAACGCTCGACGTCAACCGCCTGGTCGCCAATATGTCGGACCTTCTGCGCCATTCGATCGGTGCCGACATCCGGCTGGAAACCGTGCTGGCCGGCGGTCTCTGGAAGGTGCACATCGATCCGAACCAACTGGAAAACGTCATTCTCAACCTCGGCGTCAATGCGCGCGACGCCATGGCGGAGGGCGGACGCCTGACCATCGAGACGCAGAACGCCCATCTCGACAAGCGCTATGTCGCGTCCGAACTCGGGCTGCCGGCGGGGCAATATGTGCTGATCGCGGTCACCGACACCGGCATTGGCATGTCCGCCGACACCATCGCCAAGGCTTTCGACCCATTCTTTACCACCAAGGCCGTCGGCAAGGGGACCGGGCTCGGTCTAAGCCAGGTTTACGGCTTCGTCAGGCAGTCCGGCGGGCACGTCAAAATCTACTCGGAACCGGGCCATGGCACGACGATCAAGATCTATCTGCCGCGGACCGGCGACGTAGTCAGCGAGGTGGCCACGCCATTCGAAGCCGAGCTGTCGCCCCAGAGCCACGACGAGGTCATTCTGATCGTCGATGATGAACCCGCCGTGCGCCAATTCACCATGGAAGCCCTGATCGAGCTGGGGTATCGCGTCCACGCCGCGGAAAATGCCGCGTCGGCGCTGAAACTGCTCGACGCCCATCCGGAGATCGCGCTGCTCTTCACCGACATCGTCATGCCCGACACCAATGGCCGAAGACTCGCCGACCAGGCCTGCGAACGCCGCCCGGGGCTGAAGGTGCTGTACACCACCGGTTACACCCGCAATGCCGTCGTGCATAACGGGGTTGTCGATCCCGGTGTCGAGTTGATCGGCAAGCCTTTCACTCTGGACGAGCTCGCTGCCCGTGTGCGCGAAATCCTTGATGGCGTATCGGCTGCGCCATTCAAAAGCACTTGATATTCAAGTGCATAAAACGTGTGTATCAATGGTTATACGAGCGGTTAAACCGACTTTCGCGACGGGCGTGACCTAAGCCGCGCGCGCGGTCGCCACCGGTTGCGCCCGTCGGGCGCCCTGCTCGAAGGTAACGATCTCGAAGCCCATATCGATCGCCTCGACGACCAGCCGTTCCAGAACGCCCGGTGTGCACCCCCAGTCGGAAGGCCGCTCGCGTACATCGTGCGTATAGAGCACCAGCCACGCGCGCGCACCGATCGCGCGGTCGAGCCAGGCCCGCGCCACCCGTTCGCCGTTCGCGCCCTCGATGCCGACCGCCGGCGCCTGGTTGAGATCGCTACCGGTGGTGATCAGCCCGTGATGCAGCGCCCGGCCGGCTAAAAATCTATCATTGATCAACGCCTTGCCCCATGGCGACACGTCGCCGTACGGATAGGCGAAGGTGACGGGCTCGACGTCCATGGCCCGCAATGCGTGCAGATTGGCGTCCAGATCGGCGGTGATATCACAAGCCCTGGCCTTGCCGCAGTCGAGGTGGCTGAAGGTGTGGCAGGCGATTTCATGCCCTGCCGCCGCCAGCCGCGCCACGTCCTCGAGCGACGTATAGCGGCCGAGATGGCTTTCGCCCCCACCCAGACCGGCCGAGATGAAATAGGTGCCGCGCGCCCCGTGGCGTTCCAATATGGCCGCGCCCGCCTCCGCCGCCGAGACGGGGGCGTCGTCGAAACTGATCGTCAGCAGCGGCCGTTCGAGGTCGAGCCGCGCCGGCTTGGCGCTGACCAGCCGGGCGACGCGGCGGCGCAGCTTGCCGTACAACGAGCGGTCGGCGGAATAGGGGGTATCCTCGACTGACGCCGCCATCACACCACCTGGGCGTATAGCGCCGCGCGATAGAGCCGCAGGCTGAAGGCGCGCGTCCGCGCCGGCAGCACCGGCGCCAGCGCCAGGGCCTTCAGCACGCCGCGCATGGCGCTGACCAGGGGGAGGCGCTTGAGCATCCGGGCGACGCGGTAGCTCGGATAGTGCGAAATCACGTCGAAATGCTTGGACACGACGCGCGCGAAGTTCGGCACCGATTGCTCGTATTTGCGCGCCAGGTTGGCGGCGGTGTCGAGCCCCATATGGGTGGCGGTATTGTCTATATGGTCGACCGGGTAGCGCGACGCCACGCGCATCGCCCATTCGACGTCTTCCCAGCCCCAGCCGGTAAAGCCGGAATCGAAACCCTCGGCTTCGAACACGTCGCGGCGGACCAGGAGGTTCGAGGTGAAGACGTATTTTTCCGGGTGCAGGCGGCGATGCTCGGCGTCGAGGCAATCGCTGTGCCCGGCCATCAGCTTGTGGATCGTGAAGGCCCGGTCGCGCGGCGCCTGGTGCAGCGAGAAGCCGCCGAACACCACGGCCGGCAGGCTTGTCTCCAACTGGTACAGCCAGCGGTCGAGAAAGGCCGGCGAATCCGGCAGCATGTCGGCGTCGAGAAACAGGAAATAGTCGCCGCGCGCCGCACTTGTCAGCCGGTTGCGGCCGCGGGCGCGGCCTTCATTGTCGACCAGGGTGATCAGTTCGACGGCGATCGGGCTCGACTTCATGTGAGCCTCGACCTCGGCGGTGACCTCCGGCAGACGCGAGCCGTCATCGAGCAATACGATCTCGACGCTTTGCGGATTAAGGATCGACAGGGCGCGCAGCAGGGCGACGGGGCTTTCCCGGTAGAAGGGGATCAGCACCGACAGTTTCGGTCTCACGGCCACGGCGGCCAGCATGGCCGGGTTGCGCAGGGGGATCGGATGGCTCATGGCGGGGTCCTTCACACAAAGACGCTTTTCACACAAAGACCTTGCGGCGCAGGTGTATCAGGGTGGCATCGGCGACGGCGCGTATGCCGTTGAGATTCAAGATCCACGCCAGGGCGCCGTAGACGACGGCGCCGGTGACGCTTTTGAAAATGACTTCGGCCACGCCGCCCCAGCTCGGCAGAAGGTACAGGGTCACGATCATGGCTGCGGTGCAGGCGGCAATGCGGGACAGGTCCCATGCGGGCACGGGCAGGGGCAGGGCGCGCAAGCCCAAAAGCCATGAAACGAAAAGGCCCAGCGCGAAGCTGAGCGCGCTGGCCCAGGCCGCGCCGATCAGGCCCATGGCCGGGATCATGACGATATTCAGCGCGATATTGGCGACCGCCGGCACGGCCATGGCGACGATCAGCAGGCGCGTCTTGCGCGCCAGCGTGAAGGCCTGCAGGAAATAATAGGTGTTGAGGCCGGAAAACAGCGCGCCGATACTGATCAGCGGCGTGACCTCCAGCGCCTTTTCGCGCAGGCCGTCGCCGATCATCAACACGCCCAGGCTGGGCGCGACCATGATCAGGCCGCCGACGGCCGGGAACAGCACGAAGGCCATGGTGGTCAATTGTTGACGGGCATTGGCCTTCAGCGCGGTCTCGCCGCCGTGCTCCAGCGCATTGACCATGGCCGGCGTGCCGGCGGCGCCGAACCAGATGAACAGGACATCGAGAATGCGCGAGGCCAGCGAGAAGCCGGCGTGATAGGCGCCGGCCTGGCCATCGTCGAGATAGTGGGCGATCATGAAGCGGTCGACCGTGTAGAGCGCCAGCGTCAGGATCAGGCTCGCCGATACCGGAAAGCCATAATGGGCATATTGCCGGGCGCGTTCGGGGTCGAATGTGCCGGCGATCGCCCGGCCCCAGTCCTGGCGGGCGATGAACGGCAGGAGAAGGAGCGTGGCGATACCGATGCCGACGACGGGCGAGGCGCCGCCCATGCCGGCCAGGGCGCAGCCTATGCCGATAAAGAAACCGCCCGCGGTCTGGGCCATGTCGATCAGCGAGGCCTGGGCGACGCGGCCCTCGGCGCGGCGCTGTTCCTGCACCAGCTTGGCCAGCGAACGGAAGACGACGCAGCCCAGGCTGAGCCCGATGGCGATCTTCAGCGCGCCGTGGCCGGGCCACAGGACAAGCCCGCCGGCGCACAGTACGGCGAACAGGCCGATGACCGCCATGTGCAGGCGATAGATCGTGCCGAACAGAAACGGCGCCTCGGGATCGATTCGGCCCTCGACGGGATAGAAGCGCGCCATCGAGGCTTCCAGCCAGGTGAAGAACACCGTCTGGGACAGGGAGGCGGCGCCGAAGGCCAGCGCATAGCGGCCGTAGTCGTCGGGCGACAGGATGCGGGTGAATACCGTCAGGGTGGCGAAACCGACCAGCCCCTGCAGGATATTCGCCGGAAGATATCCCAGCAGCCCCTTGAAATACATTCTATATTCCAGAAATATTGAAGTTAATGCTTAGCTTGAATTCTTTGGCGCCGAATTGGCGCCTGGCGATGATTTTCCACCGTCATCGCGTGGTGGAGCTGTCCCCCAGCAGGCACGGTCCGGTCATCAGCATGATGTACAGGTCGAACCAGAACGACTGGCGTTCGATATATTCGATATCGAGCGCCACGCGGCGGCGGACGTCCTCGGTGGTGTCCAGCGCGCCGCGCGAGCCCTTGATGGCGGCCCAGCCGGTGACGCCCGGCTTCATGCGATGGCGCCAGGCATATTCGGCGACCAGGCGCGCCGATTCTTCGGTGCCGGTCTTCATGCCGATGGCGTGCGGGCGCGGCCCGACCAGCGACATCTCGCCGGTAATGACGTTGAACAGCTGCGGCAGTTCGTCGAGGCTGGTCTTGCGGATGAAGCGGCCGACGCGGGTGACGCGGGCGTCCTGCTTCTGCACCTGCTGCGCCGAGGTGTGGTCGGTCATATGGGTGTACATCGAGCGGAACTTCCACACGCGGATGGCTTCATTGTTGAACCCGTGGCGGCGCTGGCGGAAGAAGACCGGGCCCGGGCTGTCGAGCTTGATCAACAGGGCGGTCAGCAGCATGACCGGCGAAAAGACCAGCAGCATCAGCGCCCCCAGGACGAGGTCCTGGATGCGCTTGCCCATGGCCTTGCGCGCGTCCTCGTCGACGCCGGAGACACGGGCCAGCGGCTGGTCGGCCAGGCGCGACAGGGCGCTGTTGCGACCGGTTTCGCTGTCGACGTCGACCAGCAGGTGCACTTCGTTGGGCAGGACGCGCAGCTGTTCGACCAGGGTCTTCAGGCGAGCCTTGGCCGAGGTGTCGATGGCGATGACGATCTGGTCGACATAGGGGGTGATCTTGTGGCCCAGCAGCGATTGGATGTCGCCCAGCACCGGGACGCCGGCGACGCTGGTCGGGTTGCGCGCCAACCGGTCGTCGAACACGCCCAGCACATTGACGTCGCCGCGATTGCGCGCACCTTCGATCAGGTAGTGGGCATTCTTGGTGGCGCCGACCACGACGACATTGGGCGTCAACTTGCCCTGGCGGCGCCAGCGGCCGATCAGCGACAGCCACAGGACGTGCGCGCACAAAACATAGGCCGCGGTCGACAGGCCCCAGATGACGACGGCATAGACGGGCGCGTCGTGAACGGGCGCGAAGGCGGCGACGAAGAAGCCCGAGAGCGAGGCGGCCAGGATGACGCCGAGCGCGGCCAGGACATGCCACACCGGTTTTTCATCGCGGCCGAAACGGTAGAGACCGCAAGCTTTCAGCAAAAGATAGGCACACAGGCCGGCCACGGCGAACGGCAAGCTGTCGCCCAGCGGCGCGGCCAGAAGCCCGTGGCGGGCGAGGGGGGCGATGGCGATGGCGCCGAAGAGAATGAGGGCTGCGGCATCGACGGCCCGGATCAACTGGACCAGCAGGACGCCGCTCTTGCGCTCGCGCGAGGAGACCAGGCGCTCCGGGCGGAAGGGGCCGCGGCGGTCGCGCGGATCACCCTTCACGGCGGTGTCGAGGGCGTCGTCGAAGGCGTGCGGCGGTTGAGCGGTCATGACGTTTTGTCGTGGCTCCGAAGCGGCGGCCCCCGCGCCATTTCGGCGCATGAGCCCGCTATTGCAGGGATCGGGTGCAAATTCCACGCCAGGATTTTTCACTAAAATCGTGCCGGACAAGGACTTCACGCATCCGCGCCGGCGCGGCACACCCGTCTGCAACATAGCCTTTTGGGCTTAGGGTCGAGTTAATAAGGCCGAATTTTCCCTTGTTTTTCCGTGCCGGCCCTTATCGGTCTTTTGCCGCCGCCTCCTGAAAATGCCCACACCGCCCTTATGGCCACCGCGTTATCTTGACTTTAACGTCAACATAAGGATGCCA
>OUWB010000523.1_pt1 | contig 30357 bp, 27 predicted proteins | sample 1779821 | NCBI WGS metagenome assembly OUWB01 (sample SAMEA3914806, study PRJEB12502) | metagenome | biome: forest; material: soil | place: Canada | collected 2011-08-03 | depth 0.1 m
TAGGTCTTTGTTTTGTCGCGCAATTTAACCGAAACGAAGTTCGGCGTAGCCAAAAGTGGTGCCCACTTTATCGGATTGCGCTCTAGGGCTTCGGCCATAGCCGATCGTCATAGGGGATCGGCCGGTAGGCGTTCCGCTTGGCCAGCATATCGCGCCAATGCCCCTCGTAGTCGGCAATGGCTTGGACTTCCACGGCGTCGTGGTCATGGCTCATGGCGACTTCGAAATAGATCTCGAGATTGTGCAGGTCCGGTTGCGGCAATTCGCCGTCGCGGAATTCCTTCCACATGCGCGCATAGGAGGCTTCCAGCCCGCGCACCAGGTTTTCCATGTCGAACAGGGTGCAGGTGTCGCGATTGGCCTTCAGTTGTGCCTTGTAGCCGTCGAGACGCGTGCGATCGCGACCGATGGCCACCGCCTGGTCGACGAAGTCCTGGGGCTTGGTCGTCACCAGGTCCGGCAGACCGGCGGAGCGCACCAGCGACCCGCAGACGCGCGCGGCGAACGACCGCCCGCTGAGCGTCAGCACCGGCACGCCCATCCACAGGGCGTCCGAGCAGGTGGTGTGCGCGCCGTAGGGCGTGGTGTCGAGGAACAGATCGGCCAGCGGGTAGCGCGCCAGGTGGTACGGATTGGCCAGCTTCGGCGCGAAGATGATGCGGGCGGGGTCGACGCCATAGGCCTCGGCGTGAGCCTGCAGGTTCTTGTGCGACAGTTCCGCCCCGGACAGCAGCCACAGCACGCTGTCAGGCACGCGCTTTAAGATGTCGAGCCAGCGTTCGAAGGTGAACTTGGTGATCTTGTGCGTGCCGTTGAAGCAGCAATAGACGAAGGCGTCCTCGGGCAGGCCGGCCTCGGCCCGCGTCGGCCGTTGGTCGGCGACGACGCGCAGGCGGTTGTTCGGCTGATAGCAGTCGATGCGCTCGACCTTTTCCGAATAGTATTTCTCGTTTTCCGGCGGGATGACCCATTCGTCGGCGATGACATAGTGGTGGTACGGGCTGCCCAGTGTCCCCGGGAAGCCCAGCCAGTTGACGATGATCGGCGCCGGACGCAGCGCCAGCAGCTTGATACGGCCGTCGCGCGTATAGCCGTTGACGTCGATCAGGATCTGGATGCCGTCGTCGGCGATGCGCCGCGCGGCCGTGACGTCGTCCATGTCGCTGATATCGACGAAGCTGTCGGACTGCTCGATATAGTGCTGGTGGATCGGGTCGCCGGCGGCCTTGATGCCGCAATAATAGCTGTAGATCTCGACCTTCGAGCGGTCGTGCAGGCCCAGCACCTCGTACATCAGATGGCCGATGGCGTGTTCGCGCAGGTCCGACGACAGGTAGCCGATGCGGATGCGCGTGTCCGAGCCGTTCTTGGCCGCCCAGTGATTGGTGATGATATCGGCGATCGGCACGCCGATATCGCCGCGGTTATAGTGCCAGCTCAGCGCCAGCTGGTACATCGGATCGTCGGTATAGGCGTTGATCGACAGCGGCGAAATACCCTTGAGCAGTTGCTCGCGGCTGGCGCGCTCGAACGGCTTGACGGTCGGCCAGGCGCACTGGCGCTGGCGCGCGGCGATCAGGTGCTGGGCCGGTTCGCGCTGATACGGATCGAGTTCCAGGCTGAGCTGCAGGACGTGCTCGGTCGCCTCGTCCTGATGCGCCGCCTCGAGCACCCGCGCCATCTGATTGAGCGCCATGGTCTTGTGGCCGATCGCCGCGCCGCTCACCTGGTTCAGGCGCGCGGTAATGGTGTCCCACTTCAGCACCGCCTGCTGGGTATTGCCCAGGCGCTCGTACACGCGGCCGAGATTGATATAGGCCGGGTAGAAATCCGGATGGAGCGCGATGGCCTGTTCCAGCACCTCGCGCGCCCGCTCCAACTGATCGGAATCGGTCAGTATGACGCCAAGATTGAACAGGACGGCGTAGAGAAACGGATTGTCGCCATTGTAGGCGACGAACTGGTCGTACAGGCTGATGACCGCCTGAACATCGACCGGTTTCAGCTGCTCGGCGACGTTGATGAGCTCGAGAATGCTGAGGTCGCGCGCCTGGGCCCGCGAGAACGCTTCGGAATAGGTACTTTGATGTAGGGTCATGCCTGATTCGCCTGTTTGGGTCAGGTTAGCGCGGCGGGCGAGCTTGTAAAGCGAAGCCCGCGCATTGTGAAAATGCGCGGGCTTTGGAGTTCAGAAAGACTCGATCGGGGCACTGATCTCCAAACGCACAGCATTTGGCCAGCGCGACTGCGCGCCCGAGCTTATACGAGGCTGAGCCTACGGGCCCGCGCGGCGCTTGAGCGCGCTTAAAGTACAGCGACCTGGGCCGCGTCCATGACGTTCAACTGAGTATCGGTCAGGGCGGCCGTCTGGGTCGCCGTCAGCGCCGACAGGTGCGTCGTGTCCAGTCCTATGATCGCCGTCGTCGACAGGCCGCCGATGACCGTCGTCGACAAGGCCGCGAAGGTCGTCGTCGACAGGGACCCGACCTGGGTCACCGCCAGCGACCCCGCCTGGGTCGCCGACAGGCCGGCCAGGGCCGTGGTCGACAGGTTGGAGAACTGCGTCGTGGTGAAGCCGCCGACCTGGGTAGTACTGAGGCTGTGGACCTGGGCCGACAGGATGCCCGACAGCTGCGTCGTCGACAGGTTGGCGACCGTCGCGGCGCTCACGCCCGCCAGCGAGGTCGTCGCCAGCACGCCGATCTGGGTCGAGCTGAGCCCGCCGACCTGGGTGGTCGTCAGATTGCCGAGCACGGTCGAGGTCAGGCTCGACAGGGTCTTGACCGCCAGCGCGCCGACCTGGGACGAGGTCAGGCTGCCGAGGTTCGTCGTCGTCAGGCCCGACAGATCGCTGGTCGAGATACCGAGCGCCTGGGTCGTCGACAGGTTGGACAATTGAGTCGTCGACAGCGAGGCGAAGCTGGTGGTCGAGATCAGGCCGACCTGGGTGGCGCTGAGGCCCGCCAGTTGGGTCGAGGCCAGACCGGTGAGCTGCGTCGCCGTGATCGCCGCGACCGCCGCGCTCGACAGGGCGCCGACCTGGCTGGTATTGACCGCGGTGAGCTGGGTCGAGGTCACGGCGCCGAACTGCCCGACCGGCAGGGCATTGATCGTCGTCGTGCTGAGCCCCGCCACCTGGGTGGTCGTCAGGGCGCTGACCACGGTCGTCGTCAGGCCGCTGAGCGCGCTGGTCGCCAGGCCGTTGAGCTGGGTCGTCGACAGATTGGTCGCCTGGGTCGTCGTCAAGGCGCCGAGTTGGCTCGCGGTGAAGGCCGCCACCTGAGTGGAGCCGAGGCCGGTGAGCGCCGTCGTCGTCAGTTGCGCGATCGCCGTGGTCGAGAGCACCGACAGGCGGGTCAGGGCCAGGCCGCCGACCTGGGTCGAATTCAGCGCGCCGGCCGCGGCGCCGGTGACGGCATGGAAGGCCGTCGTCGTCAGGCCGTTAAGCTGGGTCGAGTTCAGCGCCGACAACGACGTCGTCGACAGGGCGGCGATTTCGGTTGAGGACACGCCGGCGAGTTGGGTCGTCGACAGGCTCGAGAAATTGGTGCTGGTCAGTTCGGCCAGGTTGGTCGAGCCCAGGGCCGTGACCTGACCCGCCGTCAGCTTCGATAGCTGGGTCGTCGACAACTGGTCGATATCCGTGGTCGTCAGGCCGCTCAACGCCGTCGGCGTGAAGGCCGAAATCAGGGTCGAGGTGATGCCGCCGACCTGGGTCGTCGTCAGCCCGCCCACCTGGGCCGAGCTCAGCGCCCCGATGGCGTTCGACGACAGGGCGTTCAACTGGCTGGTGTTCAGCGCGGCCAGCTGGCTCGTCGTCAGGCGCTGCGCCTGGGCCGCCGACAGGCCGGCCAGGGCGGTCGAGGTGATCGCCGCGAACTGGGTCGAGGAGAGCGTCGTCACCTGAGTCGTCGTCAGGCCGGTCACCTGGGACGAGGTCACGCCCGAAATCTGGGTCGTCGACAACTGGTTGATATCGGAGGTGTTGAGGTTGGAAATCTGCGCCGAGGTAATGGCGGCGAGCTGGCTCGACGACAGGGCGCCGACCTGGGTCGAGGTCAGGCGTCCCAGTTGGGTGCCGGACAGGCCCGCGACCTGGGAGGTCGTCAGATCCTGAATGTCGGTCGTCGACAGGTCCGTCAGCCCGGTCGAGCTGAGCGCGTTCAATTGGGCGGTCTTGAGGGCGGTGACCTGGGTCGTCGACAGGGCCGTCACCTGCGTGGTGTCGATCACGCCGAGCAGGGTCGTCGACAGGGCGTCGATATTGGTCGTCGACAGGCCCGTCACCTGGGTGGTCGTGAGGCCGGTCACCTGGCTCGACTTCAGCGCGCCGATGGCGGTGGCGGTCACGGCGTTGAGGCCGGTCGTGGTAAAGGCCGCCAGTTGCGTCGTGGTCAAGGCCCCGGCTTGCCCCGCCGTCAGGGCGGCGGCCAGGGTCGTCGTCAGATTGGTCGCATCCGTCGTCGTCAACCCGGCCAGGCCCGTCGACTCGATCGACGTGAACTGGCTGGTCGTCAGGCCGTTGACCTGCGTGCTGGTCAGGGCGCCGATCTGGGTCGAGGACAGGCCGCCGACCTGGGCCGTCGTCAGATTACCGATGAAGGTCGTGCTCAGGCCGCCGACCTGCGTCGTCGTCAGCAGGTTCAGATTGGTGGTCGACAGGGCCTTGGTCTGGGTCGCCGTCAGTTCCGGCAGAAGCGTCGTCGACACCGCCGTGAACTGGGTCGTCGTCAGCGCGCCGATCGCCGTCGAGGTCAGGCCCGCCGCCTGAGTCGTCGTCAGGGCGTTGATATTGGTGGTGCTCAGGTTCTGGAACTGCGCCGCCGACAGATCGCCGAGCTGGCCGGCGCTCAGCCCGCCGAGCTGCGTCGTGCTGATCAGGGCGACGTCGGTGGTGGTGATCGCCTTGACCTGGGCGTCGCTGAGCTTGCCGAACTGGGTCGAGGTCAGGGACTGGAACTGCGTGTTCGACAGGGCCGAGACCTCACCCGAGGTCAGGCCGCTCAACTGGGTGGTGCTGAGGCCGCTGATCGCCGTGGTCGACAGGGTCGCCAACTGCGCCGTCAGCAGCACCGAGAGCTGCGAGGAGGTAAAGGCGATCTGGCCCGTCGCCAGATAGGTCATCTGGGTGGTAGAGAGCGCCTTGACCTGATTGCCGGTCAGAGACGTCAGCAGGGTCGTGCCGAGCGCGCCCAACTGCGTTGTCGACAGGGCGGTGACGCCCGAGGTCGAGACGGCGGCGATCTGTGTCGATGTCAAACCCGACAACTGAGTCGTCGTCAGGTTGGCGATAAAGGTCGAGCTGAGACCTGAAATCTGAGCTGCGGAAAGACCTGAAATGGAAGACACGACTCAAACCCCCTGTGGCTTGGGCACAAATATGGTAACCGCAATATTTCCGAGTGCGGTAAATTTATGGTTAAATAATTTCGATCGTACGGGGAACGCCTTGCGGCGCAAGGCCCGTGGCGACATGCGCCATGATCTCGCCGCCATTTGGGGGCGTTGAGGGCTCAGCAAATTATCGACAGCTTTTTTCGACGCACCCCCAGCCTGTCGTTAAACGTCAAGACTTTGGTAACTCAGTTCACGAATTGATGAACGCCCGTGACGCGGTTGGCTTTGCTCTCGCATCTGCGTTCGCTTAAACTCAGGACGAATCTCGGCGGGGGTTTGTTCGTTCTCGACCATCCGCTTCCGGGATCGTTCCCCCGATTCCGTATAGTAAAAAGCGTAACACTCGACCCATGACCGATTCCGCCCGCGATTCCGAAGCCCTTCTGACCCGCCGCGCCGCCCTGCGATGGGGGAGCGCCGGCCTGTGCGCCGGCGGCGCCGGCATTGGCCTTCTGGCCTATTTCACCCCCAATCCCAAGGAGGCCGCCATCGGCGGCCACGCGGCGGCAACCGCGCCGGTCAGGCCGAAAAAGCCGCGCCCGCCGCTGAAGGACTGGCCGACCCTCGACGCCATGGCGGACAATATGATCCGCCGCAAGATGAGCCCGGGCATCAGCATCAGCGTCGCGCACGCCGGCACCTTGCTCTATTCCAAAGGCTTCGGCACGGCCAGTTTCACCACCGAGGCCCCCGTCACGTCGCAATCCGGCTTCCGCATCGGCTCGATCACCAAGCAGTTCACCGCCGCCGCCATCCTGCTGATGGCCGAGCGCGGCGCACTGAAGGTCGATGATACCCTGGCGAAATTCATGCCGACCTTCCCGCGCGCCGACGAGATCACGCTGCGCCAGATGCTGAGCCATACGGCCGGCCTGTCGGACTATCTCAACGGCCAGAGCCAGGACCTGCTGGTCGAAGCCCAGGACCGCGACTATTCGGCCGCCGACCTGCTGCGCATCATCGAGGCGCGCAAGCCGCTCTACCGCCTGCCGCCCGGCACCGGCTGGCTCTATTCGAACAGCGGTTTCACCCTGCTCAGCATCGTCGTCGAGCAGTTGTCGGGCATTCCTTTCGGCGATTTCTGCCGCTGGCACCTGTTCAAGCCGGCCGGCATGGACGACAGCGCCATCGATCCGGTCAGCGCCGTCGTCCCCGACCGCTGCGACGGCTACCGCCCGGATTTCCGCGCGCCGAACGAATTCGATCCGATCAAGCCGATCTCGCCCTCCTTCGGCCTGGGCGCCGGCGGCATCCGCTCGACCACCGAGGACCTGTGCGCCTGGCACGCGGCCCTGCTCGGCGGCAAGATTCTCAAGCCGGCCAGCCTGAAGACCATGTTCACGCCGATGCGGCTGAACAACGGCCAGATGGCTTTTGAGCGCAGCGGGCCGGAAAAAATGGAATATGGCTTCGGCCTCGGCATGGGGATGATGGGCGAGCGCCTGTACATCTCGCATGGCGGCCGGGTGAACGGCTTTACCGGCCACTTGCGCAGCTTCCCAAGCGACAAACTGACCCTGTCGATCCAGTACAATAGCGACGGTTCGGGCGCCGGCGGCTTCATGCCGGCCCAGCGCGCCCTGCGCTGGGAAGCGACGCGCCTGGCCTATGACGCGATCGGCATCCGGGTCGATCCGCGCGAACCGGCCGAAGGCGAAGTCGGCGAAGGCTAAGCGCCTACAGCCTCGTCCAACCCATGGTCTTGCACAACAGGCCGCCCAGCACGCAGCCATGCGTCGTCATGCGTGTGGCGGCGACCTCTATCGTCATGCGGTAGCTCATATGGCGCTGCGGGTCGAAGGCCTTGCCGACCCATTTGTCCGGCCCGTCCGGCTTGACGGTCATGACCAGCCGGTCGCCGACCTTTTCGTCCGGCACGCCCGGCCGGATCCAGGTGTTGATGGCGCAGATATCATCGCCGCACGGCGCGATGCGCACCTTGGCCTTGCCGTCGCCGCGCGACCAGTCGCCTTCCAGCGAAGCGCCCGCCGCATGGAGCGGTGTGGCGGCAAAGGACAAGAGCGCCACGACGGCCAGGGTTTTCAGCATGTTCGGCTCCTTTTTCGCCCACCGTACAACCGATACGGCCGCCGCATGATTTCGGATTTTTCGGCGCCGCGATGAACCGCGCGCCGCCCGTCGGCGTAACCGGAGCAGACCGTCACAGGATCCGCTCATGACCGCTGTCTTCATCTGGCCTGCTCTCTTGTGGATAGCCGCGGGCCTCGCCGCCGCGATGGCCGTGGCCTGGGGCGTGCAGAGGCTGACCGGCAACAGCGGTTGGGTCGACACGATCTGGTCGTTCGCCACCGGCGCCGGCGGCTTGGCCGCGGCGCTGATGCCGGCATCGGGCGCCGTCAACACCCGTCAAATCGTCGTGGCGATATTGATTACCTTGTGGGCCGGCCGCCTGGGCCTGCATATTGCCAGCCGGGCCCGCCACGGCGGCGACGATCCGCGTTACGCCGCCATGGCCAAACAATGGGGCAGGTTGTGGCCGGCCTATCTCTTTGTGTTTCTGGAGATCCAGGCCGCCGCCTCGATGGTTCTGGTGCTGGCGGTCCGCCTGGCGGCGGCCAACCCCGCGCCCTTCCCCGCCGCGACCGACGTCGCCGGCATGGCCTTGTTGGTGATCGCCGTCGCCGCAGAGGCCGTGGCCGACGGCCAGTTGCGCCGCTTCGCCCGCGCCAATAAGGGCGCGGTGTGCGACGCCGGCCTGTGGCGCTGGTCGCGTCACCCCAACTATTTCTTCGAATGGCTGGGCTGGTGCGCCTGGGCGGTCATCGCCGTCGATCCTTCGCATCCGTTGAGCTTTGCCGCGTTGGGCGCGCCGCTGCTGATGTACGTTCTGCTGGTTCATGTCTCGGGCATTCCGCCACTGGAGGCGCATATGCTGGCGACGCGCGCAGAGCGTTTCCGCGTCTATCAGGCCACGACCTCCGCCTTCTTCCCGGCGCCGCGCCGGACGTCGCCGATCACCGTCAAACAGGGAAAACCGTCATGAACCTCGCCACCACTCTGGCCGAACGCGCGCCCCTGCCCGACGGCCTGACCCTGTCGGCCATCGACGTCTTCTGCGGCCAGACCAAACGCCAGTTGGCGAAGGCCGCGGCGCCCGAGGAGGACCGTTTCGCGCGCGACATGGACGCCTATCCGATCGCCGTGCACACCGACGCCGCCAACGCCCAGCACTACGAAATTCCCGACGCCTTCTTCGGCCTGGTGCTCGGGCCGCAGCGCAAATATTCCTGCTGCCTGTACCCCGCCGCGCAAACCACCTTGGCGGACGCCGAGACCTTTGCGCTCGAGGAGACCTGTTGCCACGCCGATCTTCGCGACGGTCAGGCGATCCTGGAGCTGGGCTGCGGCTGGGGTTCGCTGTCGCTGTTCATGGCGCAGACCTATCCGGCCGCGCGCATCGTCTCGGTGTCGAATTCGCATTCGCAACGCGCCTACATCCTGGCCGAGGCGGCGCGGCGGGACTTGAGCAATCTCACCGTGATCACCGCCGATATGAACGATTTCGCGATCGACCGGTCCTTCGACCGCATCGTCAGCGTCGAGATGTTCGAGCATATGTCGAACTGGCGCGCCTTGCTGGCCAGGGCGCGCGGCTGGCTGAAGCCGGACGGGCGGCTATTTCTGCACGTCTTTACGCACAAGGCGCGGTCGTACCGCTTCCAGCACGATGCCGACGACTGGATCGGCAAATACTTTTTCACCGGCGGCATCATGCCGGCGCATGATCTGGTGCACCGCTTCCCCGACCTGTTCGCGGTCGAGGCCGAATGGCGCTGGTCGGGCGAAAACTACCGCCGCACCGCCATGGACTGGCTGAATAATTTCGACGCGCGCCAGGACGAGATCATACCCATCCTGCGCGGGGTCTATGGCCGCGACGCCGGGGTGTGGCGCAAGCGCTGGCGGCTGTTTTTCATGGCGACCGCCGGCCTGTGGGGACACGCCGGCGGCAGCGAATGGGGCGTGGGGCATTACAGACTGACGCCCCAGCCCTGAGTATTAGCGGCGGCCCCAACCGCTGCGCTCGTGGCCATGCCAGCCCCCGTCACCGCGGTCGTGCCAGTGACCGCCACGGTCGTACCAGCGGCCGTCGCGATAGTGCCAGTTGCCGTAGGCGTCGACCCAGCGGCCATAGGTGTCATAGACGACATAGCCGCCGTAATAGGGGTCGTAGGCCCGGGCGGGGCCGTAATAGGGGGCGTAGACACGCGGCGCGCCGATACCGATACCGACAACGACGTGTTGCGCCGAGGCCGCGAGCGGTGTGGCCAGGGCCAGGGCGGCAGCCGCAGCGAGAGCGACTGTTTTGGCGTTGAACTTGATCATCTTAAGTCTCCCCAGAGACTGCGGCTTCGCGGGTGTCGCCTTGCCGATGATCACAGACTACGCGCCCTAAGCTGAACGGGGTTTGAGGGCGGCGTTCATCTAGGTTCATGTTAAATTCTCTCCTCCCCTGTAAGCGCAGCGAAACGGGAGAGCGGGGCGCCCCGTGGCGTGGCGCAGTACGAGTGCGTAGCACGAAGCCTGCGACGGAGGGGACTTTTCGACGGTGGAATGGCCCCTGCGTCATCCAGCGCTTACGCGCCGTCCGCCACCTCCCCCGCATCGCTACGCTCGCATGGGAGGAAAGGTCTAGACCCCGCACATGAGCAGCCAGGCCGGCGGCTGGGGATGGAGCTTCCGCGCCACCGGCAGGTACTGCGCATCGAACGCCGCGCCCAGCCACATGACATTGCCGGCCGTCGCCGGATCGAACGGCCCGGAATAGCCCTTTTCGCCGGCGGCCGCGCGCTGGGCGTCGAACAGCACCTTGGAATGGACGAATTCCTCATGCGGCTTGTCGCCATTCGCATAGGGGTAAAGCCAGGCGAAGCCCTTGGCCAACGACGCGCCGTTATCGGCCTGATAGTTGAACCAGTCCTCGCCGCGCACCCGCGCCGCCAGCGCCGCCTGCGCCAGGGGCTCGAGGTCGTAGATGACGTAGTGCATGGCGTCGCGCTCCTCGAAATCGCGCACCTCGCCGTCACCGCGCATATTGGCCTCGATCTGCGCCTGGAACAGACGGCGCGCCGCGTGGAACAGTTCGTCGTCGTTCAGCGCCACGGCCATCATGGTCACAAGCTTGATGCGATGGCTTTCCCAATTGTTGTTCCAGGTCGTCGCCTGCGGGCTGGCGCTGACGACATGGTGATTGTCGATCGAGTCGATATAGGCCTTGGCCCAGCCGCGCAGCAGGGCCTGGGCAGCGGCGCGGTCGTCGGGCGCAAGCGTCGGCGCGATCACCGCATAGGTCTGGATCAGGTCGTCGAGATTGGTCTCGTCGATCGGGTTGAGGTCGGGCTGATAGACGCGCACCCAGCCGTTGAAATAGCGCGTCGCCAAGGCGAGATAGGCATCGCCCGCTCCGGCGCGCCAAGCATAGGCCGCGTCGCGCATGACCGGCCAGTCGCGCTCGGCGACGATGCTCTGATCGCGGATGCCCTGGTGCGGCAAGGTGCCCTCGGTATGCACGTGGGCCATCGGCGCCGGCTGGCTGTCGAGCTTCGATTGCAATTCATGGACCAGAGCCGGCAGGTAGGGCGCGCCATCTGCCGGCGAGACCGAACACCATTTCAAGGCATCCTGGGCTTGCGCCTGAAGCGGCAAGGCCAGCGCCACCGTTGCGATCATCCACGCGCGCATGTCTCATCTCCCTTATTTGGCTCCCAAAGTGGTCAAGCCACTTGGCCTTATACCGGTCTTACGCCTTCGGTCCTGCGCGGGCAAGACCACGATTTCCGCTTTGAGTCGCACGGCCTAGCCGGTAAAACGGCGCCATGACCGCCCGCCCGTCTGTCGACAGCTCCGCCGATATCCGCACCGGATTGATCCTGGCCACGATCACCACCTTGATCTGGTCGGGCAACACCGTCGTCACCAAGGCCGCCGCCGCCGTGATCTCGCCGGGCTCGATCGGGTTTTACCGCTGGCTGATCGCCTTCGTCGTCCTCCTGCCCTTCACCGCGCGCGCCGTGTGGCGGCATCGCGAGGAAGCCCTGCGCCAGTGGTGGAAACTGGCCGTCCTGGCCGCGCTCGGCATGGTCATCTATCAAAGCCTGGCCTATGTCGCCGCCGCGACGACCTCGGCGGTCAATATGGGCATACTGCAGGGCCTGACTCCGTTGATCGCGGTGATCGGCGCCAGTGTCCTGGCGGCCGAAGGCCTGACGCCCGAGCGACTGATCGGCGGCCTGGTCTCGCTGGGTGGGCTGGTCTACCTGACGGCGCGCGGTGACTTCGCGACGCTCATCGACGGCGGCGTGCATAGGGGCGACCTGCTGATGATCGTCGCCGTCATCGCCAACGCGTTTTACAGTGTGTTCCTCAGACGCTGGCGCCTGCCGCTGCCGCCGTGGGTGCAGATGCAATGGCAGACCTTTTTCGCCACGCTGTTGATGATGCCGATGTGGCTGTTGGGCCCGAAATCGTCGCTGACCGCCGCGAACCTGCCGCTGCTGCTCTATGCCGCTCTGCTGGCCTCGCTGGCGGCACCTTGGGGCTGGATGGGCGCCGTTGCCCGGCTGGGTGCATCGCGCGCAGCGATGTTCATCAACCTGATCCCCATCCTGGCTGCCGCCATCGCCGTCATGTGGCTGGGTGAGCACTTGCAACCCTATCACCTGATCGGGGGCGCATTGACGCTTGTCGGCGTCAGTGTCGGCCTTTACGAGGGCCGGCGCGCCGAGGCTTGATGTTAGCGGTATCCCCGCCTAGATTGCCGCGACTCTAAAAGTGCCCTTCGAAGCACATACCACGAGCCCCAGGGAGCCCCCACATGACGCCCGACCTCACGCGCCGCACGCTGTCCTCGACTTTGGCCTCTATCCTGGCCGCCGGCTTGGCCGCCCCGAGCCTGGCGCGCGCCCTGCCCTCGGCTGCCGGCCGGGAGATCGTGCTCGATGCGTCCCAGGCGAAAGAGCCGCTCGACCGCTTCTTCGACCTGTCGGTCGGCTCCGATTATCCGGGCACCCTGATCCGCGACGCCAACCAGGCGCAGCTCAAGACCGCGGTCGATGAGCTGGGTTTTCGCTATATCCGCTTTCACGGCATTTTCCACGATGTGCTGAACACGGTGAAGCGCGTCGACGGCAAGATCGTCTACGACTGGACGAAGATCGACTATCTCTACGACCATCTGCTGGAACGCCACATCAAGCCGTTCGTCGAACTGGGCTTCTCACCCGACGCGCTGAAGACGTCCGACGCCTCGATCTTCTACTGGAAGGGCAATACGTCGCATCCGCGCATGGACGAGTGGGCCGGGCTGATCGACGCCTTCGCCCGCCACCTGATCCAACGCTATGGCGCCGCCGAAGTGCATACCTGGTTCTTCGAGGTGTGGAACGAGCCGAATCTCGCGGGCTTCTGGGAATATGGCGACCAGCAGGCCTATTTCGCGCTTTATAATCTGACCGCGCGCACGCTGAAGGCGGTCGATCCCGCTCTGCGCGTCGGCGGACCGTCGACGGCCGGCGCCGCCTGGGTGCCGGAATTCCTGGCCTTCACCAAGGCCAATAATGCGCCCGTCGATTTCGTCACCACCCATACCTACGGCGTGCAGGGCGGATTTTTGGACGAAAACGGCAAGTCCGACACCAAGCTCGATCCGTCGCCGACGGCCATCACGGGCGACGTCCTGCGCGTGCGCCGCGAGATCGAGGCCTCGGCCTATCCGGGCCTGCCGCTCTATTTCACCGAATGGAGCACCAGCTATACGCCGCGCGACCTGGTCCACGACAGTTACATCAGCGCGCCCTATATCCTCAGCAAGCTCAAGGCCGTGAAGGGCCAGCTGCAGGGCATGAGCTACTGGGTCTATAGCGACCTGTTCGAGGAGCCGGGCCCGCAGGGCAAGCCGTTCGAAGGCGGCTTCGGCCTGATGAACCCGCAGGGCGTACGCAAGCCCGCCTGGTTTGCCTACAAGTACCTGCATGCCCTGCAAGGCAAGGACGTGCCGTCGGCCGATGCCCAGACCTGGGCCGCCTATGACGGCAAGACCCTGTCGGCCGTGGTCTGGGATTTCCAGCAACCCAAGCAAGCCGTCAGCAATCATCCCTTCTACAGCCACCTGGTGCCCAATGCCCCGTCGGCGCCGGTCGTCGTCAAGGCCGCGGGCCTGGTGCCCGGCGAATACCGCCTCAGCATCCACCGCACGGGCTATCGCCACAACGACGCCTTTAGCGCCTGGATCGATATGGGCAGCCCGGCGTCTCTGACCGAGGCGCAATTGGCGCAGCTTCAGGCGCTTACCACCGACAAGCCCGAAATCGAGCGCACGGTGCATGTGGCCAAGGACGGCACGGCCTTGATACGCCTGGCCATGGCCAGCAACGATATCGTCCTGGTGACGCTGACACCGCGCTAAGGTTCAGGCCGCGGACGCCACGTGCGTGCGCGTCTTCATCAGCGGCTGGATCTTCGTGCCGAAATCGTCCATGCCCTTGAGGAAGTCGTCGAAGGTCAGCAGCACGCCGCCTGTGCCCTCGACCTCCGCCATCTCGTCGAGCATGGCGGCGACCTTGGCGTAGGAGCCGACGAGCGTTCCCATATTGATATTGACCGCCGAGACCGTGTCGGACAGTTGCACCACATTGGTCGTCTTGTTGACCGCATTGGGCGCCGACTGGGCCTTCAGCCACTTGACCGCGTCCTCGTCGACGCCGTCGCGATAGGACTGCCACTTGGCCTCGGCCGCCGCGTCGGTCTCGTCGGCGATGACCATCATCAGCACGAAGGTCTGGACGTCGCGGCCGGTCTTGTCGGTCGCCGCCTTCAGCCGGATATTGTTCTTTTCAAAGGCCTTGGGCGTATTGACGCCGACACCCAGGCAAAAGGCGTAATCGGCATATTGCGCCGAAAAGGCCAGGCCCTCGTCGGATGAGCCGGCGCAGATGATCTTGGGTTCGATCGCGGGCTTCGGGCTGACCCGGCAATCGGTCATCTCGAAATACTTGCCCTTGAAGTTCGATACGCCGGTCTCGAACAGGTCGCGCAGGATCTGGGCGTATTCCGCCAGCATGTCGTAGCGCTTGACGTAGTGTTCCTCGCCCGGCCACAGCCCCATCTGGTCGTATTCGGCCTTTTGCCAGCCGGTCACCAGGTTGATGCCGAAGCGACCGTGCGAGATCGAATCGATGGTCGAGGCCATGCGCGCCACGATCGCCGGCGGAATGGTCAAGGTGGCGACGGTGGCGTAGATCTTGATGCGCTGGGTCACCGCGGCCAGGCCGGCCATCAGGGTGAAGCTTTCGAGATTGTGCTCCCAGAACTGTGTCTTGCCGCCGAAGCCGCGCAGCTTGATCATCGACAGGGCGAAATCGAGGCCATAGGATTCCGCCTTCAGCACGATCTCCTTGTTGAGCTCGAAGCTCGGCATGTATTGCGGCGCGTTTTCCGAGATGAGCCAGCCATTGTTGCCGATGGGAATGAAGACGCCGATTTCCATGAATATCTCCTCGGATTGAATGATTTAGCGACCGGAATGAACGGTCAGAAAGGCCATGAGGTGGTCGTTGAAGGCGCGCGCCGCGGTGACGTTGACGGCGTGGCCGCCCCACGGCATCTCGACCGGCATGACATTGGGTAGCGCATCCGACAACAGCCGCGACGAGCGCGCCGGCACCAGCATGTCGTCCGCCGCCGACAGCACCAGGACCGGCACGTGGATGTCCGGCAAATCCTTGACGATGTCGAATGACGCCAAGGCATTGATGCGCGCCATCAGGGTCGTTTCCGACTGGAAGTCCCCAGCCATCGCGGCATTGTGGGCGTCGAGTTCATCGAGGTGGTCGGCGATATAGCCGGCGGGATAGAGGAAGACCGGCTGGGCGCGCAGATAGCCTTCGACGCCCTGGGCGCGATAGATACCGGTGCGTATCTCGAAGCAGCGCTTGAAATAGGGATCGGCGACGGCCCAGCCGTTGACGCAGGTCAGGCTTAGCAGGCGATCGGGCGTCGTGCGCGCCAGCTCCAGCCCGGCAATGGCGCCGGCGGCGTGGCCGATGATGTGCGCGGCTTCAAACCCCAGTCCGTCCATCAGCCGGACGAGGTCCTCGGCCAGATGGGCCACGCTGTAATCCGCCGCAATGTCGCGCTCGCTTTGGCCCGTACCGCGATGATCATAAAGGATGACGCGATAGCGTTGGGCCAGGGTCTCGACCTGCGGCTTCCAATAGGCGCCCGCGCCGCCCAGGCCCGGCGACATCAGGATCGGCGGCGCGCCTTGCGGGCCATATTCGGCGACGGCCAGGCCGTCGATGCGACGTGGCACGACTGGCTCTTTTGGGGCCGCTTGACTAGCCAACATGAGCAACGGAGGCGATTTCGACGACGAGACCGGGCTTGACCAGGCCGCATTGGATGCAGAAACGCGCCGGCCGTTCGTCCGGGAAATATTCGGCATAGACCGCGTTCATCGCCGGATAATGCGCCCAGTCGGTGAGGAAGATGTGGTTGAAGGTGACGTCGTTGAGCGTCCCGCCGCCGGCCTCGACGACCTTTTTGATCGTCTCCAGAATGTGCCGCGTCTGGGCGGTGGGGTCGTTCGGCGCATGAATCGAACCGTCCGGGTCGATGGCGAGAGTGCCCGAGACATAGACTATGCCATCGGCCTTGGTGCCCGAGGAATAGGGCGCCAACGGCTTGGGGAAACCGGGCGGATTGATCACCGTCTTGGGCATTATTTCGCTCCTTCGAAATAGGCGGAGGTCTCAGTGGGTGTCAACTCGGCCACGGCGGTGACGAAGTCGTCGACGCCGCCGACCCAGCCGAAAAAGGTCTCGATATTGTAGATCGTCGCCTTTTGGATAAAGTCGGGGCCCAGGTGATGGGTGGCGTCTTCCAGCACGGCGCAGAAATATTCGAGATGGAAACCGTCGCGCAGGGTCGATTCGACGCAGACATTGGTGGCGATGCCGACGAAGACCAGGTTGCGGATGCCGCGCGCGCGCAGGATCGAATCGAGCTGGGAATTGAAAAAGGCGGAATAGCGCGTCTTGTGCACGCGGATGTCGCCGGGTTGCGGCGCCAGCGCCTCGACCAGTTCGTAGTCCCAGCCGCCCCGCGCCAGAAGCTGCCCTTTCAGGTTAGGATTGCGGCGCATTGCCTTCAAAGCATTGGACTTATGCCAGTTCGGCGAAAGCGGCGTACCGGCCTCGACATAGTCGGGATCCCAGCCGTTCTGCAGATAGACGACCTGAATGCCCGCCCCGCGCGCCGCGGACAGGGTCCTCTGGATATTGGCAATGGTTGATTGCGCGCCCGAGATATCGAAGCCGGCCAGATCGACATAGCCGCCGATCGAGGCATAGGCGTTCTGCATATCGATGACGATCACCGCCGTTTCGGCGGCGGCGAAGGTCATGGGCTCCGGCCGTGTAGCCAGGGTGAAGCGCGGTGAACTGGACATCGTTGATGCACCTGCACGACTAAAAAGCCAGTGAATGCCGCATCGCCTCGATCGTCAAGGCCAAATTGTTGCATTGCGAACCATTGCGCCGACGCGAAGACGGGCTGGGCTCACGAGATGGAAAGAACCCGCCACGTTTTTAAGAAAAGTGGGCCACGGAAAACACGGAAAGACACGGACTTCAGGGTAATTAGCTTCGTGCGAAGCGCTTCACCATGGATGACGATCTTCGATCGTCGGGAATTGCCCTGAAGTCCGTGTCTTTCCGTATTTTGGCTTCGCCGAACTTCGTTTCCGTGGCCAATCTCACAGTCGCTTGAACCACCCGCGCCGTATTACCCCAGCCTACCTACCGCCCTTTCGGCAAGGGTCTCGGCGCCACGCCTTCCTGGGTCATCACCACTGGCTGGATTGAGCCGTCGGCATTGAACACCATGTGCTCGATCGCCAGTTCGCGGTGATTGCCGTCGGTCTCCGTCAAGGGCCGGCGGTGATAGACGATGTACCAGTCGTCGGTGCCAGGGATATTGACCACCGAATGGTGCCCGGCGCCGCGGGCGATGCGGTCGTCCTGCTTCAGGATGACGCCGCGTGGCGTGAACGGCCCGGTCGGCGAGGACGCCGTGGCGTAGGCGACGCGATAGTCCGGCCCGGTCCAGTCGCCTTCCGACCACATCAAGTAATAGACGCCCTTGCGCTTGATCATGAAGGGGCCTTCGACATAGTCGGCGTCGGGGGTGATGTCCTTATAGGTCTGGCCATCGTTGAAGGCCACGACGTGCAGCAGATCCCGGCTCAATCGCACGACGTTACAGTGTTTCCAGCCGCCATAGACCATGTAGGTCTGGCCGTCGTCGTCCTGGAAGACCATCATGTCGATCGGCTGGGCGCCGTTGTGGATCTGCCCGATCAGCGGCCGGCCCAAGGCGTCGCGGAATGGCCCGCCGGGTCTATCGCTGACCGCCACGCCGATGCCGCCCAACTGGTTGTTGTCCTTGATATCGTTGGCGCCGAAGAAGAGGTAATACTTGCCATTGGCGTGCACGGCCGACGGCGCCCATACGGCATAGGCCGCCCAACTGACATCCTTTACGTCGAGCACATGCTCGTGCTTGGTCCAGTGCACCAGGTCGGGCGACGAAAAGGCGTTGAGGAAGGTCTGCTTGAGGAACGGCGCCCAAACCCGCGACGACTGGGCGCGTTGCCATTGCTGGCCGGGCGTGAAAACCGTCGAGCGGTCGGGCGCGCCATAGTCGTCGGAATAGGTCGGATAGATCCAGTATTGCCCGGCGAAGATGCGGATCTCCGGATCGGCATACCAGCCGGGCACGATCGGATTACCCGCCATGGCCGGGAGGGCCATCAGGAACGTCGCCGCGATCACCGCCCAAAACACCCGCATTTTCCGCCCCTTGATATGATGATGGACATCCGCCCGCCAACACGTAGGATAAAATCAACAATAGCGTCAACGCACCCCTTCTCCTCCCCATTTTGTTAAAATAGGGAGGCGGCGCGGCAAGTGCAAAGCACGATGCCCGCGACGGAGGGGCCACTTGGGGAAGACACTCGGATGCGCCTGACCACCCTCACCCTTGCGGCGGCCCTGATGACCCTCCCCGCCGTTGCCCAGGCCCGGCCGCAATGGACGGTGGCCGAGGCCAATGCCTGGTACGCCAGGCAGCCCTGGCCGGTCGGCAGCAACTACATCCCGAAAGACGCCATCAACCAACTGGAGATGTGGCAGGCTGACACTTTCGATCCGAAGGAAATCGACTGGGAACTGGGCCTGGCGGAAAAGACCGGCATGACCACCATGCGCGTCTTCCTGCAGGACCAGTTGTGGACGCAGGATTCCACCGGTTTCACCAAGCGCATCGACACCTTCCTGACCATCGCCGCCCGCCACCACATCAAGCCGGTCTTCGTGCTGTTCGACTCGTGCTGGGACGCCCATCCGCACCTGGGCAAACAGCCCGCGCCGCGGCCGGGCCTGCACAATTCCGGCTGGGTGCAAAGCCCGGGCATCGATCGCCTGCGCGACACCAAGGATTATCCGGAGTTGGAGGCCTATGTGAAGGGCGTGGTCGGGGCGTTCGCCAAGGACGATCGCGTGCTGGGCTGGGACGTGTGGAACGAGCCGCACGAAGGCGGCACGGATGTGATTCACAATGCCGACGACGGCGCCATGGTGACCAAGCTGTTGCCCCAGGTCTTCGCCTGGGCGCGCTCGGTCGATCCGACCCAGCCGCTGACGTCGGGCGTCTTCGACGGCGGCGACTGGTCGCCGGCCAACGAAGCGAAACTGACGTTCATTCAACGCACCCAGCTCGAGCAATCGGACGTATTGAGCTTCCATTCCTATAGCTGGCCGGAGGCATTCGAAGCGCGCATCAAGCAGATGAAGGCCTATGGCCGGCCGGTTTTCTGCACCGAATATATGGCGCGCGGCGCCGGTTCGACGATCGACGGTTCCCTGCCGCTGGGCAAGCAGTACCATGTGGCGATGTACAATTGGGGCTTTGTCGACGGCAAGACGCAGACGCGCTTTCCGTGGGATTCGTATCAGCATCCCTATACCGACCGCGAGCCTGTGGTGTGGTTCCACGACCTGTTCCACGCCGACGGCACGCCGTATCGCCAGCGCGAAATCGATATTATCAAGGCGCTGACGGCGCCGTCTCAGGAAACGGCGATGCCGTTGCAGTAGATGATCGAGCGCATGGCCCGGCCGTCGACCTGAAGATCGACGCGCGACAGGACAAAGCGGTGAAAGGGCGACGGCCGGCCAAAGGCGTTGTCGTCGTCATAGATGGCGCGCCCGGCGTCGTTCAACGCCTTGCGGATGCTGGGGATTCGCATGGCCTTGGCAAAGGCCCAGCGGCATAGTTCTTCTTCGGCTGACATTTCACACCTCACGCCCCGCGAAATTCTATCAGCGATATTATAAAGATTACATATAATATTCGCACAGCATGCGGCGCCACCGCAGGCGCAATACAGTCTAGGGCCAATAATTACCGCCGAAATGCCAGACATAATATGAAGATGATGTGCGCCTGAATTTATTTTCCTTGCCGGGCCCGCCGTTTCGTGCGACAAGGCCCGCATTCGAAACCAGAACTTTGCCTTGTCTGCACGCCCCTAAGGCCTCTCTCCAAGCATCGCTACTTTCGGACCCGTCGCGCATTCCCGCGCGGCGTCACAGCACGAACGTGCGATACTAAGGAATGTCATAATGGCAACTGGTACAGTCAAGTGGTTCAACCCGACCAAGGGCTTCGGCTTCATTCAACCCGACAACGGCGGCAATGACGTGTTCGTTCACGCCACGGCGGTCGAGCGCGCGGGCATGCACTCGCTGAATGAAGGCCAAAAGATCAACTACGAGATCGCCATGGATCGCGGCAAGAATTCGGCCGTCAATCTGACGGCGGCCTAAGCTCAGGCAACCCTACCCGAAAGCCCGGCGTTTCCGACGCCGGGCTTTTTGCTTACCTGCCCAAGCTTTTTTGCGCCAAGGCGTTCCGCGCCCTGTCCTGAAGGGACATTTATGAAAAGACCATCGCGCGCCAGGTTCCCCGGTTGGGACGACATCTGGCCGACAGTGGGCGAACCCGGCCTGATCGCCACGCCGGATCCGGTGCGCTTTTGCATCGCGCCGCGTGGCCGGACCTGGGAAGTGCTTCGCGACGCCCGCTTCTGGGGCACGTTCAGCACGATGACCGAAGCCCGCGACTGCGTTCGCGACGAGATGCAGCGCCTGTTCAGCGGCGGGTCCGCCGCCGAATTGCGCATCGCCTGACGCGGCCGATGACGTAGCGGCAGGCGCTTATTTCCGCCCGCCCCTTACGCCTGAGCCCGGATAAGCCTATAAGACTTTCACGCTGGCGTGCGCCCTCACCTTGTCTGACGGTGCGCCGCCGCGGTCCCCGGAAAGGGGTAACGACCATGGGCTCGCCCGAAGACGGTGCCTATCCCCCGAAAATCCGCCTCCACGCCATCCGGCCGAAGAAGCTCGGCGTCCCCGCGCCGGCCGCCGCGGACGGTGGCGGCGCCATTATCTGGCGCCCCGTCGAACGTCTGATCCGCGTGGCCTATGCGCGCCGCGCCTCGACCCTCACCTTTACCGCCGCCACGCCGCCCAAGCCGGGCAATTGGTCGTGAGCGGCCGGACGATCTGAGCCCTTGCCTTAGCGATCGCGCCGGAGTCCAGCGGGAGCCCGGCGCGCTTCACCCCTGAACCGCACGAAGGCCACCCTATGACCAGAGCCAAATATACCAAGACCGCGCCGCTCGCCAAATTCGACTTCGACCACGCCTATGGCGATTATGATCGCGCCCGCGTGCCGGTCGCCCAGGCCGTGGCGGCGCCGCTCGGCCCCCGCTCGCGCGAACGCTATACCCGCGGACCGTTCTATCTGAAGATCGAAGGGTTGGAGGGGCCAAGGCCGACGAGTGAAGAGCTGAATGCGGGGCGCGGTTGGAAGTAGGGTTGGGCTAAAGCTCAGATCCGTTCGGAGTTCGACATTCGAAGCGGGAATGCCGATGAAGGGCTTGGCCATAACGTCCGCAGTGAGCATCGCGCCTCCTATGTGCTTTCAGTTGCAATTCGCGTCATCAGAGTCCTAATAGTGTCTCAAAAAGAGAGCGCTACCTGCGGGGCCAGAATCATTGGCGAATGCCAACCGCAGCCACGAAAATAGGCGGATGGAATAGGCATGAGCGATCTGAACTGGATCACGAACTTCATCTGGGGCATAGCCGACGATGCGCTTCGCGACCTGTATGTGCGCGGCAAGTATCGCGACGTCATCCTTCCGATGATGATCCTTCGCCGTCTGGACGCCGTGCTGGAGCCGACGAAGGCCGCCGTCGCGTCAATGAAGGCCAATCTCGACACCGCCGGCATTGCCAACCAGGACGCGGCCTTGCGCCAGGCCGCCGGCCAGGCCTTCTATAACACATCCCGCTTCAGCCTCCGCGATCTGCGCAACCGGTCGTCGCAATCTCAGTTGAAAGCTGATTTCGAAGCCTTCCTCGACGGCTTCTCGCCGAACGTCCAGGAAATCCTCGAAAACTTCGAGTTCCGCAATCAGGTGCCTAAGCTGTCCAAGGCCGACGTCCTGGGGACGCTCATCGAGAAATTCCTCGACGCGTCGATCAATCTGGGCCCGAAGCCGGTCCTCAATGGCGATGGCTCGGAAAAACACCCCGGCCTCGACAACCATGCCATGGGCACGATCTTCGAGGAACTGGTCCGCCGCTTCAACGAGGCCAACAATGAAGAGGCTGGCGAACACTGGACGCCGCGCGACGCCGTCAAGCTGATGGCCAAGCTTATCTTCGTGCCGATCGCCGATCAGGTCCAATCCGGCACCTATCTGTTGTATGACGGCGCCTGTGGCACGGGCGGCATGCTGACGGTGGCGGAAGAGACCTTGAAGGAACTGGCCGACGCCCATGGCAAGCAGGTGGCGACGCACCTGTTCGGCCAGGAAATCAACGGCGAAACCTACGCCATCGCCAAGGCGGATCTGCTGATCAAGGGCGAAGGCGAAGAGGCCGACAATATCGTCGGCGGGCCTGAATGGTCCACCCTGTCCAACGATGCGTTTCCGTCCAAAGAGTTCGACTTCATGTTGTCGAACCCACCCTACGGCAAGAGCTGGAAGAGCGATCAGGAACGTATGGGCGGAAAGACGGGTCTGCGCGATCAGCGCTTCGTCATCGAGCACGCTGGCGACCCAGAATATAGCCTCGTCACGCGCTCCAGCGATGGCCAGATGCTTTTCTTGGCCAACTTGTTGTCGAAAATGAAGCACAACACCCCGCTTGGATCGCGTATCGCCGAGGTGCATAACGGCTCGTCATTGTTCACTGGCGATGCAGGCAGCGGTGAAAGCAATGTGCGCCGTTGGGTCATTGAGAACGACTGGCTTGAGGCTATCGTCGCCCTCCCATTGAACTTGTTCTACAACACTGGCATCGCAACCTATATCTGGGTATTGACCAATCGCAAGCCCGGCCATCGTCGCGGCAAGGTCCAACTGATTGATGCAACGCAGTGGTTCAATCCGCTCCGCAGGAACCTTGGGAAGAAAGGTTGCGAGCTAGCGGATACCGACATTGATCGTGTCATTGATACATTCTTGAGGTTCGAGCCGACTGAACAATCCCGCATCTTCGACAATGCCGAGTTCGGCTATTCTAAGGTCACTGTCGAGCGGCCTTTGCGCGCAACCGGAATCGATGCAACTCGCCCCTATTCTCCGAAGGAGATCAAAGCGCTGAAGGACCAAGGCCGGATCGCCAAAAATGGTGTCCCGGTCATCCGCCGTATTCACAAACCGGGCAAGGTTGAAGCCGATCCATTGCACGGTTTGTTTCCGCTAACGATCGATGGCAAGCGCTGTCTGGTCGAATACGAGCCCGACAGCGAATTGCGAGACACCGAGACAGTGCCATTCAAAGAGCCCGGCGGGATCGAAGCTTTCATTCGCCGCGAGGTGCTACCGCACGCTCCTGACACCTGGATCGACGAGGCCAAGACCACGATAGGCTATGAGATCAGCTTCGCCCGCTATTTCTATAAGCCGCAGCCGCTGCGGCAACTGGATGCGATCCGCGCCGACATCCTAACGCTGGAACGTGAAACCAACGGCCTGATTGCGGACATCATCGGAGCGGGACTATGATCGACGACTTGCGTCCATATTCCGAGACGAAGCCAAGCAGCCTGCCGTGGCTCGGTGATGTGCCATTCCATTGGGATGTGCGGCGCAACGGTCGTCTCTTCGGACCGCGACGAGAAACGGGGTTTCCGGAGTTACCTGTTCTCGAAGTGTCGTTACGCAGCGGAGTTCGTGTACGTGACTTCGACAATGGCGCGCGAAAGCAGGAAATGGGTGACCGTTCTAAATATCAACGGGCGGTGCAAGGGGATATAGCCTACAACATGATGCGCATGTGGCAAGGCGCTGTTGGTATCGCACCTGTCAATGGCCTTGTCAGTCCTGCCTATGTTGTGGCGCGACCTTTTGCTGAGACGGACCCTGGATATTACGCCTACTTATTTCGGACTGCTGCCTATATGCGCGAGGTAGACACCTTCTCGCGCGGCATAGTGCCAGATCGCAACAGGCTCTATTGGGAGTCGTTCAAGCAAATGCCTTCGGTCTATCCCCCGTTGGACGAGCAACGACTGATCGTACGGTTTCTTGATTGGCATGGCGCCCAGACGGCGAAGCTGATCCGTGCGAAGCAAAGTTTGTTGAAGCTGGTTGCTGAAGAACGAGAAGCGTTGACGCACGACGTTGTTTCTTCGCCTCTAACAAAGCAAATGCGCCTTGAGAACACAGTCGATCATGTTTTTAGAGAGGTTGAGCGCGAGGGTGCCAGAACTTACATACCGGTCGGCCTTTCCAACCGAGGGCGCGGCATTTTTCAAAAACCTCCGACACGCGGCGATGACTTGGGAGATTCCACCTTCTCCTGGATCGAAGAAGGCGATCTAATCCTGAGCGGGCAATTCGCCTGGGAAGGAGCGATTGCACTCGCGGACACTGCTGAAGTCGGCTGTATCGCCAGCCACCGCTACTATATCCTTCGCGGTAAAGAAGAACTGGTTCAGACGACCTATCTTTCGTCATTCTTGCGGACCAGTTTCGGCTATCTCCTGCTTAACGAACACTCCAGAGGTGCGGCCGGTAGGAACCGGCCCCTGAACATTCGGTCCTTGCTCAAGGAAAAAATCCCGGTTCCACCGCTGGGTGAACAAGCGCGGCTTGCTGAACTCGTTACTTTGGAAAAACGCCTGACGGCTTCGATAGCAAAATATGCCGATCAATTGCGCGAATTCCGCGTGCGTCTGATCGCAGATGTCGTCACCGGCAAGCTCGATGTCAGGGCCGCTGCGGCCTCCTTACCCGAAACTATCGAGCCGGAGGCAATGGAAGACCTTATTGAAGGCGACGACCTTGACGAGGTCGGAGACGACGAGACCGAGGAGGTCGCCGCCTGACATGCCCGTTCCTGCTCAGCCCAAAATCTATCATATCGTGCATGTCGATCGTCTGGCGTCGATCCTGGCGGACGGTCATTTGCTGTCAGATGCCGAGATGGTTCAAAGGGCTGCCGGTACAGTCATCGGAATGGGTGGCATTAAACAGAGGCGTTTAAGCCTACCGGTGTCGTGTCACAATAATCTTGCCGTTGGCGGCTGCGTTCCGTTCTACTTTTGTTCTCGCTCTATCATGCTCTATGTGATATATATGGCCAATCATTCTGAACTTGCCTACCGCGGCGGTCAGCAACCGATTGTCCATCTGGAGGCGGATTTGCATGCGGCTATTCAGTGGGCGCAAAAGAACGGGAAACGCTGGGCCTTCTCATTATCGAATGCTGGCGCCGGATATGCCGAGTTCAGGAACGATGTCAGTCAACTGGGCGAAATCAATTGGGCCGGCGTCGCTAATACCGATTTTCGCTCTGCTGAGGTCAAGGAAGCCAAACAGTCAGAGTTCTTGATTGAAGAACGGTTTCCCTGGCATCTGGTGGAACGGATCGGCGTGTATTCGCAGGCTCAAGTCGAACTGGTGTCGAATGCCATACCGGCAGGCTCCCATCGGCCGGAGATCGAAATAACAAGAAACTGGTATTATTAAGGGGCATGGCAATGATTGAATTCACAACTGGCGACATTCTAAGGTCCGACGCTGAGGCCCTGGTCAACACGGTCAACTGCGTCGGCATCATGGGCCGCGGCATTGCCCTGCAATTCAAGAACGATTTCCCAGAGAACTTCAAAGCCTATCAGGCTGCCTGCGCGCGCGAAGAGGTTAAGCCGGGCAAGATGTTCATCTATGAGACACGTACGCTGACCGGCCCCAAATACATCGTCAACTTCCCCACCAAACGCCATTGGAAGGGTAAGAGTCGGATGGAAGATATCGACTCGGGCCTCAAGGCATTGGTCGAGGAAATCCGCAATCGTGGCATTCGATCCATCGCCATTCCGCCGCTGGGCAGTGGCCTTGGTGGTTTGAACTGGGCCGACGTGCGCCCACGCATTGTGGAGGCTTTGCGTGGCATCAACGATCTGCGTGTCATCGTATATGAGCCTAACGCCGCGCCGATAGCGACCAAATCCCGCGACGTTCCCACTATGAGCGCTGGCCGGGCTGCTCTCGTTGTGTTGATGGATCGCTATCTCGGCGGTTTGATGGACCCGTTCGTGACTCTGCTGGAACTGCATAAACTCATGTACTTCATGCAGGAGGCCGGCGAACCCTTGCGCCTTAAGTATGCCAAGGCACCCTATGGCCCCTACGCTGAAAATCTTCGCCATGTGCTGCGCGCTGTCGAAGGTCATCTCGTCGCCGGTTACGCAGATGGCGGCGACGCGCCCGATAAACAGATCGAACTTGTTCCCGGCGCCGTCAAAGATGCGGAGGCGTTTCTGGCTGACAAGGGTGACACCGTCGCCAGATTTGATCGCGTCGGCAAATTGGTCGAAGGTTTCGAGACACCGTTCGGGCTCGAATTGCTCGCGACCGTCCACTGGGTAGCCAGCCGGGAAAATGCGACAAGCGCGGAAGATGCCGTCGCCAAGGTTTATGCGTGGAATGACCGTAAGCGGCGCTTTTCACCACGGCAGATTGGCATTGCATTCGAGACTATCCGCGCGAAGGGCTGGTTAGCAGCCGCATGAAGACAGACACTTCGGAGAAGGCCCTGGAGGCCTTAATCGTTGCTGACATGACGGGCCGTACCGCGGTGCCGACAGCGAGCGGATTCTTCGAAGAGCCTGAACCCTTCGTCGGTTTGCATAACTGGTTGCTCGGTGATCCGAGGGATTATGACCGGGCTTGGACTGTTGATCTCGCGCAATTGCGCGCCTTCGTCGCGGTGACACAGCCGGCACTGATCGAAGCGCTTGACCTCGACATTGACAGCCCGGTGCGGCAAAAATTCCTGTCGCGACTGCAAGGCGAAATCGGGCGGCGCGGCGTTATCGACGTCTTGCGCAACGGCGTGAAACATGGTCCCCACGACATTGACCTCTTCTACGGCACGCCGTCGGCCGGAAATCGCAAGGCCACGGAACGCTTTGCGCTGAACCGTTTCTCGGTCACACGCCAGCTTCGCTACAGCCGCGACGATACCGCCCATGCGCTCGATATGGCGCTGTTCATCAACGGTTTGCCGATCGCCACCTTCGAACTCAAGAACAGCCTGACCAAGCAGACGGTCGAGGATGCCGTCGAGCAATATAAGCGCGACCGCGATCCGCGCGAAAAGCTGTTCGAATTCGGCCGGTGCGTGGTCCACTTTGCGGTTGACGACGCGCAGGTGAAGTTCTGCGCGCACCTGAAGGGCAAGGCGTCATGGTTTCTGCCATTCGACAAGGGCTGGAAAGACGGCGCCGGCAATCCGCCGAACCCGTCGGGCCTGAAGACCGACTACCTGTGGAAAGAGATACTGACGCCCGTTGGACTGACCGACATTATCGAAAACTACGCCCAGATCGTCGAGCGCAAGGACCCGAAGACCAACCGCGTCAAGCGTGACCAGCTTTTTCCGCGTTTTCATCAGCTCGATGTCGTGCGCAAGCTGTTGGCCGACGCCAGGGACAAGGGTGCCGGTCGGCGAGTCCTGATCCAGCATTCGGCCGGGTCGGGCAAGTCGAATTCCATAGCCTGGCTGGCGCACCAGCTCGTCAGCCTGAGCAATGCGGCCGGCCCGGTCTTCGACTCGGTGATTGTCGTTACCGATCGCCGTATCCTGGATCAACAGATCCGCGACACCATCAAGCAGTTCGCGCAGGTCGGCGCTACAGTCGGTCATGCAGAGCGCGCAGGCGATCTTCGTCGCTTCATTACAGACGGCAAAAAGATCATCATCACGACCGTCCAGAAGTTCCCGTTCATTCTCGACGATATCGGTTCGCTGCATAAGGATCGGCGTTTCGCCATCCTTATCGATGAGGCCCATTCCAGCCAGGGCGGCAAAGCCGCGGCGGCATTGAATGCGGCGCTGACCGGCGCGGAAGACGGCGACGAAGACGAAACCATCGAAGACAGGATCAACGCGATCATGGAGCAGCGAAAAATGCTGCCCAATGCCAGCTATTTCGCCTTCACTGCCACCCCCAAGAACAAGACGCTGGAAATCTTCGGTGAGCCCTTCCCAGAGGGGGATGCCGTCAAGCATCGCCCGTTTCACAGCTACACGATGAAGCAAGCCATCCAGGAAGGCTTCATCCTCGACGTGCTGAAGGACTATACTCCGGTCAACAGCTATTATCGGCTGGTCAAGACCGTTGATGCCGATCCCGAGTTCGACACCAAGCGGGCAACCAAGAAGCTTCGCCGTTACGTCGAAAGCAATGACCATGCGATCCGGCTGAAGGCCGAGATCATGGTCGATCACTTTCATGAACAGGTGCTTGCGCTGAACAAGATCGGCGGCCAAGCCCGAGCCATGATCGTCACCTCGGGCATCGAGCGCGCCATCCAATATTATCAAGCGGTGAGCGCTTATCTGAGCGAGCGCAAAAGCCCCTATCGGGCGATTGTTGCGTTCTCAGGTGAGCATGAATTCAAGGGAACCAAGGTCACCGAAGCGAGCCTGAACGGGTTCCCTTCCAAGGACATTGCCGACCAGATCGAGACCGATCCGTATCGCTTCCTCATCTGCGCCGACAAGTTTCAGACCGGCTATGACCAGCCGCTCCTCCATTCCATGTATGTCGACAAGACCCTGTCGGGCATCAAGGCGGTGCAAACCCTGTCCCGGCTCAATCGCGCGCATCCCCAGAAATACGACACATTCGTCTTGGACTTCATGAACGACACCGAGACGATCCGGACGTCGTTCGACACCTTCTATCGAACGACCATCCTGAGCGATGAAACTGATCCCAATCGGCTGCATGACCTTAAGGCGACGCTCGATAACTATCAAGTCTATGACCCGGCGCAGATCGAGGAACTCGTTGAGCGCTATCTGACCGGCGCGGATCGCGATCGCCTTGACCCGATCCTCGACGTCTGCGTTTCGGCCTACAATCAGGATCTTGATGAAGACGGCCAGGTCGACTTCAAGGGCAAGGCCAAGACCTTCACGCGCACCTACGCCTTCATCTCCTCGATCCTGCCCTACACAAACGCCGACTGGGAAAAGCTGTCGATCTTTCTCAATTTCCTTGTGCCCAAGTTGCCAGCGCCACGCGATGAAGACCTGTCGAAGGGAATTCTCGAAGCGATAGACATGGACAGCTACCGCGTCGAGAAACAGGCCGCGCAACGGATACAATTGACGGATCAGGATGCCGAAATCGATCCCGTGCCGACGGAAGGCGGTGGGCACAGATCGGAACCAGAACTCGAGAGATTGTCGAACATCATTCGCGGCTTCAACGACCTGTTCGGCAATATCGAATGGGCTGACAGCGATCGTATCCGGCGCCTGATCGCGACCGAAATTCCAGACAAGGTTGCGGCCAATTCCGCCTATCAGAACGCCAAACTGAACTCCGACAAACAGAATGCCCGAATCGAGCATGACAAGGCTTTGTCCGGCGTGATTATTGGTCTGATGAAGGACGATACCGAACTTTTCAAGCAATTTAGCGACAATGCGGATTTCAGGCGGTGGCTAGCCGATACGGTCTTTGCCGCGACCTATGACAGCCCGCCACCACCTTCCCCCGGGATTTAGGTTCGCCACACCCATTGCCGTACACCGAGGTTCAATTTGAGCCTTGGCGGCAGTATATTCATGACGCTAGGCCGAACAATTGAAAGGCACCCCATGACCACATGCGACACGAATTCCACGGTCGACGCCTTCATGACGCGCGACGATCCCTGGCGCGACGCCTTCCAGGCCCTGCGCCCCATGATCCTCGATTGCGACCTGACCGAGGAGTTCAAGTGGGGCAAGCCCTGCTATAGCCTGGACGGCCAGAACGTCGTGCTGATGCACGGCTTCAAGGAATATTGCGCCCTCTTGTTCATGAAGGGCGCGCTGATGAAGGATCCTGCCGGCATCCTGGTCCAGCAGACCGAGAACGTGCAGTCGGCACGGCAGATCCGCTTCACCAGCGCCGGGCAGATCAAGGGCATGGAGAACATGCTCAAATCCTATATCCACGAGGCCATCGATCTCGAAAAAGCCGGCGCGAAGGTCGAGAAGAAGACCACCGCGCAATTCGCCGTGCCCGAGGAGTTTCAGGTGCGGTTGGATGGGGATGCCGAGCTGAAGACCGCGTTCGAGGCGCTGACGCCTGGGCGGCAACGGGGGTATCTGCTGTATTTCGCCTCGGCCAAACAGGCCAAGACGCGGGAAGCCCGGGTGGCGACCGCGATGCCGCGGATTTTCGAGGGCAAGGGGATCGACGATTAGAGTTGAGGGCTTTCTCAACGCTGCAGTGGCCCCCTCCGTCGCGAGGCTTCGCCTTCGGCTCGCGCCCGCGCCACCTCCCCCGC
>OUWB010001152.1_pt2 | contig 30352 bp, 21 predicted proteins | sample 1779821 | NCBI WGS metagenome assembly OUWB01 (sample SAMEA3914806, study PRJEB12502) | metagenome | biome: forest; material: soil | place: Canada | collected 2011-08-03 | depth 0.1 m
CCGGCTGGGCCGCCGCCGCATCGCCTATTTCGGCAAGTCCTCGCCCGAACATCCGGAGTTCCAGGAACGCTATGTCGGCTATCGCCGCGCCTTGCGGGCGGCCGGGCTCGACTACGACCCGCGCCTGCACCGCGACTGCTTCCTCGAGCGCGAGGAGGGCGCGGCGGAGGTCGAGTTCATGCTCGATTCCGGCGTGGCCTTCGACGCCATCTTCGCCTCGGCCGACCTGCTGGCCATGGGCGCGCTGCAGGCCTTGCGGCGGCGCGGGCTCGACGTGCCGCGCGACGTATCGGTGATGGGTTTCGACGACCTATGGGTGTGCAGCTCGCTGTCGCCTACGCTGTCGACCGTGCGTCAGGATACGGCCGCCGCGGCGCGGGCGCTGGTCGACGGCCTCAGCGCCCTGATCGAGGGGCAGCCGATCCAGGACATCCGCCTGCCGGCGCAGGTGGTGGTGCGCGAATCGTGTGGCGGCCTCACGGTTGCCGGTCGATGATAGCGCTGTCAGTTGTCGATAAGTAAATATGCTCCATATTCTGAAGCGGGCAGTTGTATTTAAAGATATCGGATCTTCTTTTTGCAACAATGTGAGCGCTATCATTTGAGACTGCCGCTGATGAATACGCAGTCATTTCGGACCAGGATAAAATGCATACGTATTCAATATTGATGACATGGCTCACTGGGCGTAATTTCGGCTGGTGATTTTTAATACTGTTCGTCGGGCCGGACTCTGGGGGCGGTATTTACGGTTTTCGAAGCCATGCCGGTTTCGACGGCCGTGCGGAATTCAGCCTGTCCTTCAGGCAGAAGGCATGATCACGCTTACGTACCGCTGCTTTGTATTTTTTCTCCCAATACTGTGCCCTCGCCCCCGGCGAGGGTTTTTCTTTTTGCCGGCGCGAGTCATGGAGGCGAGTGGTGCGCAATCGGTAGTTGATTTCGATTGCGACTCATGGCTACTGGATGCTGGCACTTTGTCCCCAAAGTCCTCTGAGCACCTTGCGCCGGCCCAGCCCCCTGGACCGGCGCTTTTTCAATGCACGTTTTCAGGGTTCAGGTTTTCAGGGGGCACGTTTTCAGGGGGGCACTTTCTCAGAGGGGCGTGTCGGGCGTATTGATATTGGCGAAGGCGCGGTCGTCGGCGACCGCCAGGATATGGGCCTGGCAGGTGGCGATAAAGCGCATGACCGCCAGCCCGTCCGGCGCGGCTTCCAGCGCGGCCAGCAGGCGGGGATAAAGCCGCGTCGCCCAGCGCGCGCACAGCGGAAAATCGCGGGCGCCGGCGAAATGCACGATATCGGCGTCGGGCGCGCGCATCAGTTGCGCTACCATATCGGCGGGCAGGTCGGGCATGTCGCACGGCGCGGTGACGACGAAAGCTTCGCCGCGGTCGCCGGCCCAGGCGAGCGCGGTGAGCACCCCGCTCAGCGGGCCGCGTCCGGCCGTGGCCGCTGCATCGAAAATCATTGGCAGGTGGAGGCGGGTCAAGTCATCGGCGCGCGCCGGATCGGCATTGATGACCAGCGTCGCGGCCTGGGGCGCAAGCCGGGCGATCACCGTCTCGATCAGGGTCGATCCACCCCACGGGAATAGCGGCTTGTTGCCGCCCACGCGCTTGCCTTTGCCCGCTGCCAGAATCACCACCGTCGTCACGCTCGCCGCATCTCCCCGATTTGCGCCTCATCGATGCGGGCACGGGCGAAGGCCGCGCCCACGCCGATCAATACCGGACCCTGCCAAGCCTGGGCGGCGGTGAGGGCGGCGAGATCAACGAGGCGCCCCTTGACGGCGCGGGCAGTGGCGCGGCCGGCATTCTCGACCAGGACCACGGGCGTTGCCGCGCCGCGGCCGGCGGCCAGAAGCGCGGCCTCGATATGGGCGGCAGTGTGCGACGACATGTAGAACACCAGGCTGGCTTCGGCATTGCTGACCGCGCCGGCATCGAGATCGACGCTGCCGTCACGGGTCCGGCCGGTCAGGAAGGTGACAGAGCGCGCCTCGCCGCGATGGGTCAAGGGAAATTCGAACTGCGCCGCCGCCGCCGAAGCCGCCGTCACCCCGGCGATCGTGCGATGCTCGATGCGGTGGCGATCGAGGTGGTCGCGTTCTTCCTCGACGCGGCCGAATACCGATGGGTCGCCGCCCTTCAGCCGCACCACATGCAGGCCGCGCCGCGCCAGGCGGACCATCAGGGCGTTGGTCTTGTCCTGCGCGATCGACAGGCGGTCGCCGCGCTTGCCGACACCGATCTTGACGCAGCGCGCCGGCGCCAGCGCGAGGATGTCGTCGCTGACCAGGGCGTCGTAGAGCAGGGCCTCTGCGGACTGGATCGCCTTCAGCGCGCCGAGCGTGAGCAGGTCGGCGTCGCCGGGACCGGCGCCGCAGAGGGTGACGAAACCGGTCTTAGGCGGCATTGGCTTTCTCCTGTTCGACCTTTAAGCGGATAATCATTCTGGCGATCTCCGGGCGGCATGAGCCACACTGGGTGCCGGCCGACGTCTTGTCCCCGACGGCGTCGGGCGAATGACAGCCGCCGCGAATGGCGGCCTCGATGGTCTTGCTGCCGACCGACCGGCAGGCGCAGACCAGTGGGCCCTGGTCCTCGACGCCCGGCAGGCGGCCGAGCAGGACATTGGCGCGGTCGAGCGGCGTGAGTGACTCGTCGCCGAAGCGTTCGGCCAGCCAGTCGCGCGGCGGCAGGGGGCGGTCGATGGCGACGACGAAGGCCACGGCCTGCAGCCGGCCATCGTTGATGTGGATGCGCCGCGTCAGGCCGGTGGCTTGGTCGTCGAGCGACAGCAGGCCGTGCACCTGCATCAAGGTTTCCACGGCCGGCGGCTTGCCGCGCCCGGCGATCTCGTAGGCCTGGCAATGGCGGTAGGGCGTGCGCCGCCAGACGATATCGCGGTCGAAGGCGAGCGCGTCGTCGACATGCAGCACGAAGCCGTGCCAGCTTTCACCATAGGGCTTGATGATCGCCGGGGTATGCTTGAATTCGGGCTGGCCCGACACCGGATCGACCTCGGCATTGACCAGCGGATTGGCGCCGCCGGACGAGGCGAAGGCGCGCGTCCAGTGCATAGGCACGCTGAGGTCGCCGGGACGCACGTCCTCGGTGACATTGGCGCGAAAGACGGCCTCGCCCTGGAAGGTGACGACCTGGGCCAGGCGCTTGTCGGTGATGTAGTATTTCGCCGCATCGCTGGGGTGGATGTCGACCAGAGGCTCGGGGGCGTGACGGTTGAGCTCGGGCGCCAGGGCCGAACGCGTCATGGTGTGCCACTGGTCGCGGATACGGCCGGAATTGAGCGCCAGCGGCAGGTCGGGCGTCGTGGCGACCGCGGGGCCACGGGCGGCGACGGGCTTGAGCCGCGCCCGGCCGTTCGGCGTATTGAAGCGCTGGTTGGTGAACAGCCGGCCCCCGGTCTGGCCATTGGCGAGGACGGGCCAGCGCACGGGCTTCAGCGTATCGTACTGCGCCGGGGTGAGGCCGGCCAGGCCGGCGAGGTTGAGAAACCGGCGGCCGTCGTTCTCGAACGCCGTCAACGCGGCGTGCTCGGCGAAGACCTCCGAGGCGTCACGCCAGCCGAAGCCGGCATAGCCCATGCGCTGGGCGACCTCGGCGACGATCCGCCAGTCCGGCCTGACGCTGCCGGGCAGAGCGGCGAGCTGGCGCTGGCGCGAGATCACCCGCTCGGAATTGGTCACCGTGCCGTCCTTTTCGCCCCAGGCGGCGGCCGGCAGCTGCACCGTGGCCATGGCCATGGTGTCGGTGCGTTCGATGACGTCCGAGACCACAACCATCTCGCAGCGCTTCAGCGCCTCGCGCACGAAGTCGGCGTCGGGCAGCGAGACCAGCGGATTGGTCGCCATGATCCAGATCGCCTTGATCTGTCCCGCGTGGACGGCGCGGAACATGTCGACGGCCTTCAGGCCCGGCTTGGGGGCGATGGTCGGGCTGTTCCAGAAGCGTTGGACGCGGTCTTTGCTCTCGGCGTCGAAATCCATGTGCGCCGCCAGCATGTTGGCCAGGCCGCCGACCTCGCGGCCGCCCATGGCGTTGGGCTGGCCGGTGATGGAAAACGGCGCGGCGCCCGGCTTGCCGATCCGGCCGGTCAACAGGTGGGCATTGATCAGGCTCAGCCCCTTGCTCGTACCCTGGGACGACTGGTTCGAGCCCATGGAGAACAGGCTGACCGTCTTTTCCGTGCGCAGGAAGCGACGATAGAAGGCTTCGAGGTCGGCGACGGGGATATCGCAGTCGCTGGCTATGGCGATCAATGATTGATCGGCGCGTTCCAGCTCGCCGACGAGTTCGTTATAGCCCTCGGTATGGAAACGCACGAAGGCTTGGTCGACGCCGTCATGGGCGATGAGATATGCGGCCAGCCCGTTCCACAAGCGCACGTCGCTTTGCGGCCGGATCATCAGGTGCAGGTCGCAGGCTTTTGCCGTGTCGGTGCGTTTGGGGTCGATGCAGACGCGGAACTGCGGATGCTTCGCCGCGGCGGCCTCGATGCGGCGGAACAGGACCGGATGAGTCCAGGCGGCGTTGTGCCCGGAAAAGACCAGCAACTCGGCCTCGTCGAGATCGTCGTAGACGGCGGGGACGAGGTCGGCGCCGAAGGCCTGTTTATGCGCTGCCACGGCGGACGACATGCACAGCCGCGAATTGGTGTCGATGTTGGCCGTGCCGATATAGCCCTTGGCCAGCTTGTTGACGGCGTAATAGTCCTCGGTCAGCAACTGGCCCGAGACGTAGAAGGCGACCGCGTCGGCGCCATGTGCGTCGACGACGGCGCGGAACTTGGTGGCGACTGTGTCGAGCGCCGTGTCCCAGGTGACAGGGGCAAAGCCTTCCGCCGTGCGCAGCTTGGGTTCGAGCAACCGGCCCTTCAGCCCGAAGGTCGCCCCCAGCGCCGTGCCCTTGGAGCACAGCCGCCCGCCATTGGCCGGGTGGTCACGGTCGCCCTGGACGGCCAGGTCGCGGCCGTTCGGTTGCGCCGCGACACCGCAGCCGACGCCGCAATAGGGGCAGGTGGTACGGATACTGGTCGGGGCGGAATCGAGGGGCATGGAAGTAAGCGGACTCTTTCTGGATGGGTACCAAGCAAGAAACCCCACCACCCCCGGCCATTCCGGGCGTGGCTTCGACAGTTCTGGCCGGCCGGCGCTATCGTTGATGCCGCAAAGAATGGCTCGTGGTGGAGGGGTGTCTTGCTTTCAAGCAGATCGAACCGCGGTCCTCTCTTAAAAATTCAATCCCAATAAAATCCGCTCGTTCTCGACCTTGACCGGCACCGTCGGCGTGCAGCCCTTGCCGGCGTCGGCGCCCATAGGCTCGCCGCTTTCCAGGCTGATCGACCAGTTGTGCAGCGGGCAGGCGATGGCGCGGCCGTGGACGATGCCTTCGCTCAACGGGCCGCCCTTGTGCGGGCAGCGGTCGAGGACCGCGTAATAGTCGTCGTCGATGGTGCGGAAGACGGCGATCGGGCCGATATCGCTTTCGACGCGGCGGGCGCCCTGGCGGGCGACCTCGGCGGCGGGGCCGACATCGACCCAGCGGATGATGACACTTGCATTCATTCGGCAGGCTCCTTGAGACTGTCCTGGCTGACGCCCGTGCGCAGGTCAGCCAGCGGCGAGAACACCTTGGCGGGCTCGGACTTGGGCGCATGCTCGGCCCAGGGATCGACCTGGAACACGGCTTGCGACTCGAGGAAGCGGGCGACCAGGGCGATGCGGGCTTCGGCCTCGGCCAGGCCTGCCTTGACGAAGTCGAGGCCGACGCGTTCGATCCACGGCGCGGTGCGTTCCAGGTAGAAGGCGTCCTCGCGATAGAGCTGGACGAAGGCCATCGACCATTCGATCGCTTCTTGTTCGGTCGCCACCTTGGTCAAGAGGTCGGTGCCGCGCAGATGGATGCCGGCATTGCCGCCGACGTGCAACTCATAGCCGCTGTCGACGCAGACGACGCCGAAGTCCTTGATCGTCGCCTCGGCGCAGTTGCGTGGGCAGCCGGACACGGCCATCTTGAACTTGTGCGGCATATAGCTGCCCCAGGTCGCCTGTTCGAGCTTGATGCCGAGACCGGTCGAATCCTGGGTGCCGAAGCGGCACCATTCCGAACCGACGCAGGTCTTCACCGTGCGCAAGGCCTTGGCATAGGCGTGGCCGGAGACCATGCCGGCGGCGTTGAGGTCGGCCCAGACGGCCGGCAAATCTTCCTTCTTGACGCCGAACAGGTCGAGCCGCTGGCCGCCGGTGACCTTGACCATCGGCACGTCGAACTTGTCGACGACGTCGGCGATGGCGCGCAGTTCCTTGGCCGAGGTGACGCCGCCCCACATGCGCGGCACGACGGAATAGGTTCCGTCCTTCTGGATATTGGCGTGGTTGCGCTCATTGACGAAGCGCGAGCGCGGATCGTCCGTATAGTCGCGCGGCCAGGCGCACAGCAGGTAGTAGTTCAACGCCGGGCGGCACGACGAACAGCCGTCGGGCGTCACCCACTTCAGTGCCTGCATGACGTCCGGGATGGTTTTCAGATCCCATTCGATAATGGCGTCGCGGACGTGTTTGTGGCCATGCTCGGTGCACTTGCACATCGGCTTGGGGCCGGTCTGGGCCTTGAACTTGTCGCCCAGCGTGCACTTCAGCAGGCTTTCGACGATGCCGGTGCACGAGCCGCACGAGGCCGAGGCCTTGCAGTGGCCGCGCACCTTGTCGAGCGTGTCAAAGCCCGCCTGGATCGAGGTGACGACCTGGCCCTTCGACACGCCGTTGCAGCCGCACACTTCGGCGGCGTCGGGCCACGCGGCAACGGCGTCAGAAGGGTCCTGGCCGGCCAGGGCATTGGTCACCGCCTGGCCGAAGATCAGGGTGTCGCGGATCGTGGCTATGCTGTCGCCCTTTTTCATCAGGTCGAAATACCAGGCGCCGTCCACGGCCTCGCCGAACAGCACCGCGCCGACCAGCTTGTCTTCCTTGATGACGACGCGCTTGTAGACGCCACGGCCGGGGTCGCGGAAGACGATGTCCTCGCAGCCGTCGCCGCCTGAGAACTGGCCGGCGGAATAGAGATCGACGCCCGAGACCTTGAGGCGCGTCGCCAGCGACGAGCCCTCATAGGTCGCGTCGGGCTTCGACGCCGTCAGCACGTCGGCCAGGGTGCGGCACATCTCCCAGATCGGCGCCACCAGGCCATAGCACTGGCCACGGTGCTGGGCGCATTCGCCTATGGCATAGATATGGGGATCGGAGGTTTGCATCCGGTCGTCGACGACGATGCCGCGCTCGACCTTGAGGCCCGACGATTTGGCGGGCTCGACGTGCGGGCGGATGCCGACGGCCATGACCAGCAGCGAAGCGGGGATGACGCGGCCGTCCTTCAGCTTGAGGCCTTCGACGTGGGTTTCCCCCAGGATGGCTTCGGACTGGGCGTTGAGCACCGAGATCACCCCGCGCTCGAGCAGCGCCTTTTCCAGCAGCCGGCCGGCGGCTTCGTCGAGCTGGCGTTCCATCAGGACGTCGACGAGGTGGATGACCGTGGCCTTCATGCCGCGCCTGGCCAGGCCGTAGGCGGCTTCGAGGCCCAGCAGGCCGCCACCGATGACCACGGCTTCATTTTTGCCGGTGTCCCTGGCCAATTCCGCCGCCTTTTGCATGGCGTCGACATCGTGCAGGTCGCGGAAGGCGACGACGCCGTGCAGGTCCGAGCCGGGCAGGGGCAGGCGGATCGGGTCGGACCCCATGGCCAGGATCAGGCGGTCGTAGGGAATGGTGCGGCCATCGTGCAGCACGACCTGGCGGGCGTCCTTGTCGATCGCCTGCACCCAGCAGCCGAAGTGTGTCTTGACGCCGTTCGCGTCGTACCAGGCCTGGGAGTGGGTGACGATCTGCTCGAAGGTCTTTTCCCCGGCCAGGACCGGCGACAGCTGGATGCGGTCGTAGGTGGGCAGGCTTTCGGCGCCGATGATCGAGATGTCGAATGTCGAGTCGTCGCGCTTGAGGATTTCCTCGACGATCCGTCCGCCGGCCATGCCGGCGCCGATGATGACGATGCGTTCCTTGATGCGGGTCATGATGCTTACCTCAGATCTTCACGCCGGCGCCGTATTCGACCCAGGTCGTGCGCCACTTTTTCTTGATGAGGGTCAGCCCCGAGACGGCGACCAGGGCCAGGAAGGCGAAGCCCAGCAGGCCAAGTTGATACGAGCCGGTGACCTGCTTCGACAGGCCCAAGGAGGCCGCGAGGTAGAAGCCGCCGACCCCGCCGAAGGCGCCGACCAGCCCGGTCATGATGCCGATCTGCTGGCGGAAACGCACGGGCACCAGCTGGAACACCGCGCCATTGCCCATGCCGAGCGCGCCCATGGCGACGATCAGGACGCCGAGCGCCGTGTAGACGGTCGGCATTTTCAGGCTGAAGACGGCCAGCGCCACGCCGGCGATGAGATACATGGTGGTCAGGGTGCGCACGCCGCCGATCCGGTCGGCTATGGTGCCGCCGATCGGGCGCAGCATCGAGCCGGCGAAGACGCAGGCGGCGGTGAAGAAGCCGGCGGTGACCGGAGACAGGCCGTATTCGCTGTTGAAATAGACATTGAGCGACGAGGACAGGCCGACGAAGCCGCCGAAGGTGACGCCGTAGAACAGCATGAACCACCAGGCGTCGCTTTCCTTGAGGATGGCGACGTATTGGCCAAGCGTCCTGGCGGCGGGCTTTTCAGGCGCGTCCTTCGCTAAAAAGAGGAAGATGACGAAGACGAGGACCAGCGGGATGGCGGTCAGGCCGAACACCGTCTGCCAGCCGTACATCTTGGCGAGTGTGGGGGCGAACAAGGAGGCGAAGACCGTGCCGGAATTGCCGGCGCCGGCGATGCCCAGCGCCACGCCCTGATATTTCATCGGATACCAGCGCGAGGCCAGGGGCAGAGCGACGGCGAACGAGGCGCCGGCCATGCCGAGCACCAGGCCCATGGCCAGGACGGCATTAAAGCTGTCGATATGCAGGACCCAGGCGGTGACCAGGCCGGCGATGACGATGACCTGGGCGATCAGGCCGGTCTTTTTCGGCCCGATCAGGTCGACCAGGACGCCATTGACCAGGCGGAGCGCCGCGCCGGCCAGGATCGGTACGGCGACCATCAGGCCTTTTTGCGCCGGGCTCAGGCCCAGATCCTTGGCGATCTGCACGGAAAGCGCGCCCAGCAGCACCCAGACCATGAAACTCATGTCGAAATAGAGGAAGGCCGACAACAGGGTCGGTGTGTGGCCGCTCTTCAGGAAATCCTTGGAAATCATTGGGTGCTTCCGGTCATAGGGCAAAAAAAAACGTCCCACGCCGCGCCGCCGGAAAAACCGGTCGAGCGAGACGTGAGACGTCGTTGTCTGTGGCGGACCCCTGCGCCGGCCTTGGCGCTCAGGGTCCTGGATCGCGATCGCCATTGACCGCGTTAGGGGACAGGGTCGCGCCGGCTTGGGGTTTCGTCAATGCCGGATAGGCCTGGGAGCGGCTTATGCTGCTCTGCACAAAAATGGTGATGCGGATTTGTCACGAAAGGCGGTGGAATCGGTGGTTTGGAAGGGTTTGGGGCGGTTCCGGGAAAAAGGCTGAGTTGGTTTCAAGCGAAACTTATGTGGCCGGGCTGGCTCCGGACGGGTCACCTGATCGTTCGCACGGAACATGGCAACGCCTCAGGTTTTTCGTACTTTTTGTGTTTTCGTGATGGTTTTCGTCGCTAAAAGTCTAGGCATGGATTGCTCTCTACAAGCGGACCACGCTTCGCCTCTCAATCTCGAGAGTACTGTCAAATGTATTTTATATAAATTTGACAAAGGTATTCAATGCAAGCTTCGCAATCCGTCCGGCGTTACCGCGGCGGAAATAGCTGGTCAGTTCCCCGTCGGCGGCACAGTCGCCATGAAAACAACGTCGAGCTTGCCATCGCCGTTTGGCTTCAGGGCAAGAACGCCGTTGCTCAGCGCGATCCGCGCGACACCGTCTGTCCCGAAGGGCAGCGTCCTGGGTCCCGTCACATCCGTGGCGTCGGACTGCATAACGAAGGTTATGGCCTTCTCGTCCCATTTCTTGGCTACGAAATCGACCTGAAACCGGTGGTCCGTAATTTCCGCATCGTTTTCGAAGAGGTCGTTGAGGCTCTTCCCGGGCACCAGCATTTGCGGCGACCGCGCGTCAGTATAGACCGTGCCAAGGTTGCTCTTTGGAAAGGCTGAATAGAAATAAACGCCGTCCGGGAATTCAGATATTAAATAACACGCTGGGATAATATGTCCTTCGACGAAGAAACAGAACACTTTCTGCGGATATCCGCCCTGTCGGAACCGGGCCGGCATGTCTTCGAAGCCCACGACATCCTTTGCAAGAATATCGTTCCACCTGGTAAAGCCCAGGAGCGTAATCTTTCCGGCGATTTTTATTTTTGCCCGGACGACGTGGCGATACATGAACGGTACGCTTAAGAAGACCTCGCCCTTGTCCACCGTGCCGGTCGATGCAACCGCCTTGTCGGTAAAGGCCACAGCGATCGGATTGACAGCGGCCCCGACAAGGCTTTCCAGACTGGCGGCATTGCCGTCAGACGAGATCGCCGGCATGGCGTCGCGGGCGGGCTCGCGCACGCTGGCGGCTTCAGCGGCGCGATCGCTCGCCGCCGCCGTGGTGAGGGTGTACCTGTCCTCCCGAAAAGCGTCCTTGGTGGAGGAGGTCAATGACGGAAAACTTCCGAAGGGGCCGTCTACGGCGTCGATGACGTAGACGGTCTCGCCCGCCCGCACCGTGACACGCAGACTGTCCGTCAACGTACCCGAAACGGTGTACTCATGCACGCCCGGGTCCGTCACTTGGACGAAATAGGTGCAACTGCCTAGCTTGGCGATGCCCTTGTCCCCTTCGTGGACGGAATAGCTGAACATTTCATCGCCGGAACTATGGGGGCGGAAGAACACGACTTGGCCTTTGCCGGCCGGCGGCGGCGGAATATCGTTAAGCTTATACGCCGCAGGCGCCGGTGGAGGCTGCGAAGCGTCCTGCGCCACCGCCGTCGAACCCACAAGGCATAGCACGGCTACGGCTGCTCCGACATATATCGTCTTGCGCATGATTGAACTGAAATTTCCCCCTTGAACGCCTCGATTGCGCCCAATTAGTAGTAACCTATCTCAACGTCCCGATGTTGTGAAGCCAAAAGGCGAGTGTGCAAGCCTTCCTGTGGTGGGTTAAGCCTTCCGGCATTTGAACACGCCGCCGTCGAACAGGGCATTGGGCGGCATGGCGATCGGGTTGGGCCGGGCCGGTAGCAGCCACGGTCGCGGTTGGCCGCCTTCGTCCTTTTCGTCGGCTTCGGGCAGGTCGAAGCCCAGGGGCGCTGCGGCCTCGCGCCACAGGTCGGGACGATAGACGTGCCGCGCCAGCTGGTCGAAGTCGTGGTCGGGGCTCAGCCAGCCCCAGCGCACCATCTGGCCCAGGAACCATTTGGCGTGGCTGATCCACGGGAAGGTGGCCGTGCGCGGATCGAGCACCAGGCCCGAGCCGCCCTCGTCGGAGTTGGCGCGCAGGGCCATTTCGACGGCTTCGGACGGGGCGCCGCAATAGACGCGCCGCGCCACGATGCGGATCAGGTCGTCGCGATTACCGGGCTGACTGGCCCACAGGCCAGCGCGCAGCAGGGCGCGTGTCAGGGCGATGACGCCGCCGTCGTGCGTCTCGGCCCAGTCGGCGCGCACGGCCAGGACTTTTTCCGGCTTCAGCGTCCAGTAATCGGGGTCGGAGAACAGCACCTCGCCCTGGCCCTCCAGCCGCGCCGCCTGCGGCCACGGCGAGCCCGAGGTGAAGCCGTCGATCAGCCCGTCCCTGATCATCTGCACCATGCGCGACGGCGGCAGCACGACCCAGCGGATCTGGCGTTCGGGATCGAGCCCGGCCGACGCGACCCAGTGGCGCAGCACGAAATGGTGCGCCGAATAGGTGAAGGGAATGGCGAAGACGATCTGGCCTTCGCCAGCCTGGCGGCGGCGCTCGACCTCGCGCGCCAGCATGCGCGCGCTGCCCAGCAAGGAGGTTTCGCCCTCCAGCCGCGCCTTCAGCGCCGCCGAAACTAGAAAGGCGTTGCCGTTGGCGCCCAGCGCCATGGGGGCGATGACGCGGCCGACCGAGGGGCCAAGCCCCAAGGCGGCGGCGAACGGCACCGGCGCCAGGATGTGCGCCGCGTCGGCTAAGCCGTAGGCCAGCTTGTCGCGCACGGTCGACCAGTTGGCCTCGCGCATCAGGGTGACGTCGAGGCCTTCGGATTCGTAGAACCCCAGGGCCTCGGCGACGACGATCAGGGCGGCGTCGTTCAACGGATTGAAGGCGATCTTGAGGTCTACGCGTTTTGGCATGCGCGCCATCTATTCGCCTCCCAATAGGCCGCTGACGGCGAGAATGTCGGCGGCGACGGCATGAATCGGCCGGCCGGTATCCATGGCGTGCTTGCGCAGCGCCTTGTAGGCCTCGTCCTCGCTCAGATGGCGCGATTTCATCAGCACGCCCTTGGCGCGGTCGATGGTCTTGCGCGCCGCCAGATCGGCCTTGGCCTTGCTGAGATCGTTGCGCAGGGTCTGGGTGAGGGCAAACCGCTGCGCCGCCACCGTCAGGATCGACGACATGCGTTTCGGATTGAAGCCGTCGACGATATAGGCGGCGACGCCGGCCTCCAGTGCCTTGGCGGTGGCATTGTCGTCGGAGCGGTCGACGAACATGACGACCGGGCGCGGCACGGCCTCGTTGGCGACCTGAAGCGCTTCCAGCATGTCGCGGTCGGGGCTTTCGCAGGCGATGATGACCATGTCCGGATCGAAGTCGCGCAACATGCGCAGTTCGAAGCGCACGCCCAGGCGCACATGGGTGTCGGGTCCGCCATAGTCCGCGCGGATGCCCTCGGCGACCAGGGCCGCGCGCGCATCGTCGGGGTCAATGATCAGGACGTTCATCGCACCTGCATAAAACAAAAAACCGCCATCGCGGTCCGGAGAATATCCGGCCGGCGAAGGCGGCGCTGCCCCGGCTGTCCGGGAGGACCGTCAGCCGTGACGACAGAATGATGAAAAACCGCGTTGGCCGCAAGTGCTGCGGCGCAATATCTTTTGTGAGCCGTTTCGTGCCGGCGGCCCGTCCGACGGGAGCACGGAATTGCTGTTGCCGCATATTGATCCGCGAGTTACGATATAACATAATTTGCGATATGCCGTTGGGAGGGGGCAATGACAGTTCAAAGACGCCTGAAGATCGCCGGCCTGGTGCCGTTACTGCTGCTGACCCAGTGAGACCGCGTCGGGGCTGTCTTCAAGCCCAAGCCGGTCAAACCCAGCCCTTATGCTTTCGACGTCGTGCTGGAGATGTCGCCCAGGGCGGAGGCCGAGCTTAAAAAGCCCGGCGCCGGATTGTCGGTCGATAGCTGGTACTACGGCGACGCAGCGCCGGCCCACCGCGATGAGGCCGACTCGCTCAATCGTATCTTCCTCGGCAAGGAAGATTGGAATTATCCCGCCGGGACGCGGCGGCTTCATCTTCACGGCGAACCGATCGATGCGTCCGGGCTTGCCGAAACACGCGACGGCCAGCCGCAGGTCCTTCTCAATGTCTGGATCAGGGTGGGCAATATCGAGGGCGACCCCGACAATCCCCTGTCGTGCGAATATACGGGTCTGATCCGCGCCGCGCAGCAACAGACGCCGGTCCTCCACTGCGAATTCGACACCGAACACTATTGGGAGGATGCGTCGTCGGACTCGTCGCACTCGTCGGATTAGGCGTCGCGGATCGCCTGGATGGCCGCGGCATAGTCCGGCCTGCCGAAGATGGCGGTGCCGGCGACGACGACGTCGGCGCCGGCAAGGGCGCAAGGCCGGGCGTGCGCCGCGTCCTGGCCGCCGTCGACCTCGATATGCGGCGTCAGGCCGCGCGCCTGGCAGCGTTGGCGTAGCGCGGCGATCTTGGGCAGGGTCTCCGGCAGGAAGGCCTGGCCGCCGAAGCCCGGATTGACCGTCATCACCAGGACGATATCGACCAGGTGCAGCACGGGGTCGATCCATTCGACCGGCGTCGCCGGATCGATGACCACGCCCGGCCGCGCGCCCAGTTCGCGCACGGCGCTGAGCACACGGTGCAGATGGACGGTCGAGCCCGGCTCGGCTTGGACCAAAAGGTGATCGGCGCCGGCATCGCGGTAGGATTTCAGCGAGCGTTCGGGCTCGACGATCATCAGGTGGACGTTGAGCGGCTTGCCGGTGCTGCGGCGGACGGCGCGGACGACGCCCGGGCCGAAAGAGATTTCCGGCACGAAGCGGCCGTCCATGATGTCGACATGGATCCAGTCGGCCCCGGCACGGTCGACGGCGCGCACCTCCTCGCCCAGGCGGGTCAGATCGCAGGCGAGGACCGAGGGCGCTACCAACATTGCCTTACTGCGGAATCTCGACGTGGCCGCCGAAGCCGAAACGCATGGCCGACAACAGCTTGTCGCCGAAGGTCGACTCGACGCGCGAGCGGTAGCGGGCGTAGAGCGCTGCCGACAGCACGTTGGCCGGCACCGCCTCTTCCATCGCCGCCTCGATCGTCCAGTGGCCTTCGCCCGAATCGGCGACGTGGCCGCTAAAGTGGGCGAGCGCCGGGTCCTTGGCCAGCCCGATGGCCGTCAGGTCGAGCAGCCACGACGAAATCACGCTGCCGCGCCGCCACACCTCGGCAATGTCGGGCAGATTGAGGTCGAAACGCTCCGCCTCCGGCAGCTTGTCCGAGGCCTTGCCCTTGAGGATGTCGAAGCCCTCGGCATAGGCCTGCATCAGGCCGTATTCGATGCCGTTGTGCACCATCTTGACGAAGTGACCGGCGCCCGGCGGCCCGGCATGGATATAGCCGCGCTCGGCGCGGTCGTCGTCGGCATGGCGCCCCTCGGTGCGTACGATGCTGCCGAGACCCGGCGCCAGGGTGGCGAAGATCGGATCGAGGCGGTTCACCACCTCTTGGTCGCCGCCGATCATCATGCAATAGCCGCGTTCCAGCCCCCAGACGCCGCCCGATGTGCCGACGTCGACATAGCGAATGCCGCGCGGCTTCAGCGCCGCGGCGCGGCGGATGTCGTCCTTGTAGAAGCTGTTGCCGCCGTCGATGAGGACGTCGTCCGGTCCGGCCAGCGCGGCCAGGGCCTCGATCGTGTCCTCGGTCGGCTTGCCGGCCGGCAGCATGATCCAGACGATGGCCGGTTGATCGAGGCGCTTATGCAGGTCGGCCAGGCTGTCCGCGCCTTCCGCGCCGTCCCTGGCCAGGTCCTTCACGGCCTCGGGATTCTGATCGAAGACGACGACCGAATGTCCACCCTGCATCAGGCGGCGCGCAATATTGCCGCCCATGCGTCCCAGTCCGATCAATCCCAGTTTCATGCGTTCGCCTTTCCAGACTTCAGTTTTTCATCGACGGCGCCCAGCAGGGTGTCGAAGGATTGGGAGAACAGTTTGACGCCGTCAGTAACGAGGTCGTGCGTCACGCCGGCGAGATCGAGGCCCAGCGCGTCGGCCTTGGCGAGGATCGCTTTGGCGCCCGCGACGTCCTGGGTCAGGGTGGGGGCCACCACGCCGTGGTCGCGGAAGGCGTCCATGGTTTTTTGCGGCATGGTGTTGACCGTTTCGGGCCCGATCAATTCGTCGATATACAGCACGTCGGAATAGGCCGGATTCTTGGTGCCGGTCGACGCCCACAACAGACGCTGCGGCTGGGCGCCTTTGGCGGCCAGGGCCTTCCAGCGGTCGGACGTGATCAAATCCTCGTACCAGGCATAGGCGACCTTGGCATTGGCGACGGCGACCTTGCCGGCCAGGGCTTTGGCGTCGTCCGTGCCCAGGGCCTCGATTTTCTTGTCGATGACGGTGTCGATGCGGCTGACGAAGAAGGAGGCGACGCTGGCGATGTGTGAGATATCCTGGCCCTTGGCGACGCGCGCTTCGAGGCCGGCGACGTAGGCCTCGGCCACCGCCTGATAGGCCTCGATCGAGAACAGCAGGGTGACGTTGATATTGAGGCCGTCCTCGATCAGGGCGCGGATGGCCGGCGTGCCGGCATTCGTGCCCGGCACCTTGACCATCAGGTTGGGCCGGTCGACGGCTTTCCATAGCCGCCGCGCTTCGTCGATCGTGCCTTGGGTATCATTGGCGAGATAGGGCGAAACTTCCAGGCTGACATAGCCGTCGCGGGCCTTTGTGCGATCGTAGACCGGACGCAGCAGGCCGGCGGCCGTCTGGATGTCCTGGACGGCCAGGTGTTCGTAGATATCGATAGCCTTGGCGTCGGGGTGTTTGGCGAGATAGGCCTTGAATTCCGGGTCGTAGGCGTCGCCGTGACCCATGGCTTTTTCGAAGATGGTCGGATTGGACGTCACGCCGCCCAGACTGTCCTCGTCGATCAGCTTCTGGAAGCCGCCGTCCTTGAGGAAGGTGCGGTCGAGGAAGTCGAGCCACGCGCTTTGGCCGGCCTTGCTCAGAGCCTTCAACGGATTGGTCATGTCGGTCCCTCTCACCTGGGCGAGCGTCTTGCGCGCCACACCGCAGACATGGTCGACGGTGAAGCCGAACTTCGCCTGCAGCTTGGATATGGGGGCCGAGGCGCCGAATGTCGACATGGTCACCGTCGCGCCGTCCATGCCGACATAGCGATCCCAGCCGAGCGACGCGGCCTGTTCGACGGCGACGCGGGCGCGCACCGACCGTGGCAGCACCGAGTCGCGATAGGCTTTGTCCTGTTTTTCGAAGACCGACCACGACGGCATGGAGACGACGCGGACCTTTAAGCCTTCGCCGGTCAGTTTTTCCGCCGCCGCGACCGCCAGCGACACTTCCGAGCCCGTCGCCATGAGGATCAGGTCGGGTTCGCCCTCGTCCTTCGTCAGCACATAGGCGCCGCGAGCCGTTCCGGACGCCGCGGCGTATTTGGTGCGGTCAAGCGTCGGCAGGGCCTGGCGCGACAGGATCAGCGCGCTCGGGCGATTGCTTTGCCCCAGCGCCATGCGCCACGCCTCTGTCGTCTCATTGGCGTCGCCCGGCCGGATGACATTGAGGTCGGGTATGGCGCGCAAGGCGGCCAGATGCTCGACGGGCTGGTGCGTCGGGCCGTCCTCGCCGACGCCGATCGAGTCGTGGCTGAAGACGAAGACGACGGGCAATTCCATGATCGCCGCCAGGCGGATCGGAGGACGCATATAGTCGCTGAACACCAGGAAGGTGGCGGTGAACGGACGCAGGTAACACAGTGCCATGCCGTTGGCGATCGAGCCCATGGCGTGTTCGCGGATGCCGAAGTGCATGTTGCGGCCACCAGGCGTCGCGGCCTCGAGGTCGGTTTCGCTCTCGCCGGTCAGCTTGGTCTTGGTCGACGGCGACAGGTCCGCGGCCCCGCCGAGCAGGCCTTCGACCTTGGCGGCGATAGCGTTCAGCACCTTGCCCGAGGCGTCGCGCGAGGCGATTCCCTTGGCGTCGGCTTCGAAGGACGGCAGGCCGGTGTCCCAGCCGTCGGTCAGGTGGCCGCCGCGCAGGCGGTCGAGCCCATGCGCCAGATCGGGGTATTCGTCTGAGTATTTGGCCAGGGTTTTGTCCCAGGCGTCGCTCTGCGGACGGGCGCGATCGCTCATCACGCCGTGCAGATGGTCGACGACGCCGTCAGGCACCAGGAATTGCGCGTCTTCCGGCCAGCCATAGAATTTTTTGGTGGCTTTGATGACGTCGTCGCCCATGGCGTCGCTGTGCGCCTTGGCCGTGCCGGCGATCGACGAGCCGTAGCCGATGACGCTGGTCAGCACGATCAGGGTCGGCGTGTCGTTATTGGCCTGGAAGGCCTCGATCGCCTTGGCGAAGGCCTCGGTATCGTTGGCGTCGTCGACGTGGATGACGTTCCAGCCATAGCCTTCGAAGCGCTTGCCGACGTCCTCGCTGAAGGCCAGCGGCGTGCGGCCTTCGATGGTGACGCTGTTATTGTCGTAGATCCAGCACAGGTTGCCGAGCTTCTGGTGGCCGGCGATGGAGGCGGCTTCGGAGGCGACGCCTTCCATCATGTCGCCGTCGCTGCAGAAGACATAGACATTGTAGTCGAAGAGGGTGGCATGGGGCCGGTTGAAATGGGTGCCGAGCCAACGCCCGGCGATGGCCATGCCGACGCCGTTGCCGCAGCCCTGACCCAACGGCCCGGTGGTCGTTTCGACGCCGGTCGTCAGGCGGTATTCCGGATGGCCGGGCGTCTTGGAATCGAGCTGGCGAAAGGCCTTGATGTCGTCGAGGCTGACGGCGGGCTTGCCGGTCTGTTTGCCGTCGGCGTCGATCTCCTTGACGGCCGCCATATGCAACAGGCCGTAGAGCAGCATCGAGGCGTGGCCGCACGACAGCACGAAGCGGTCGCGGTTGGGCCAATCGGGGCGGTCGGGATCGTAGCGCAGGAAGCGCGACCATAGGGTATAGGCCGCCGGCGCCAGCGCCATAGGCGTGCCCGGATGGCCGGACTTGGCCTTTTCGACCGCGTCCATGGCGAGCGTGCGGATGGTGTTGATGCTGAGAATATCGAGCATGCCGCCGTCCGTTGGCGCCGCGCTCGAATCGTTACGGGTCAAGGGCCCGACTGTGTCCGCATTGGCCATGGCTGTCCGCCTCCTGATCGTATCTCTTATACGCGGCACGCTTATCCTTCCCGGCGCATAAGAAAGCCATAGTAAAACATCCATGCGGTAAGGGGCTACGAATTTTCCCGTGACCTCCGCTTGGTGCTTGATTCCCGCCGCGCATCGATGCTAAGTCTAATTGTCTGAGTAATTAACGCACCAAAGACGCGCCAAAAGACGCCTCTGGGACGCTCGGCCATATTGGGAAACGAACCAGGGACATTCGAGTGAGCGACCTCCTTATCAGCCATGTCAGCAAGGCATACGGCCAGACGTCCGTGCTGGACGACATCTCGCTGAGCATCGCCAATGACGAGTTCGTCGCCTTTCTCGGGCCCTCGGGCTGCGGCAAGACGACCCTGCTGCGCATCATCGCCGGGCTGGAAACGCTCGATGCCGGCGAGATTCATCTCGGCGGGCGGCGCATCGATCAATTGGCGCCGGGCGGACGCGGCGTCGCCCTGGTGTTCCAGAACTACGCGCTCTATCCGCACATGACCGTGGCCGACAATATGGCGTTCGGCCTGAAGAATATCGGCACGCCGCGCGCCGATATCGACACCCGCATTGCCGAGGCCGCGCGCATCCTCGAGCTTGAACCGTATCTCGCGCGCAAGCCCGGTGAACTGTCGGGCGGCCAGAAGCAGCGCGTCGCCATCGGCCGCGCCATCGTCAAGAATCCCGACCTGTTCCTGTTCGACGAGCCCTTGTCCAACCTCGACGCGGCGCTGCGCATGCGCACGCGGCTGGAGCTGGCGCAGCTGCGCCGGCGGCTGAAGGCGACCATGATCCTGGTCACCCACGACCAGGTCGAGGCCATGACCCTGGCCGATCGCATCGTCGTCATGAAGGACCGCAAGGTGCAGCAGGTCGGCTCGCCCATGGAGATCTACGATCGCCCGGCCAATCGTTTCGTCGCGTCCTTCGTCGGTTCGCCGCCGATGAATTTCCTCACCGTTACGGTGGGCGAGGGTGGGGCGAAAGCGACTTTGGGCGACGGCACGGTTTTGGCGACGGCGATTACCGGCTTCGCGGGCGGCAGTGGCGATCTGGGCCTGCGCGCCGAGCATGTCCGCGTTTGCGCCACGGGTGAGGGGCAACTAAGCGCGGTCGTCGATATGGTCGAGCGGCTGGGCGAGCGCACCCTGGTTTATGGCCGGTTGAAAGACGGCACGGCGATCACCGCCGAGGATATCGGCGCCAGCCGCGTGCGCATGGGCGATACGGTCGGGCTGAAGGTCGAGGCCACAGCCGGGCATTTGTTCGACGCCGACGGCGTGGGGTACCACGCGGAGGGCGGGGAATGATAAGCAAGAAACCCCACCACCACGCGCCTGAAGAAGGCGCGCGGTCCCCCTCCCCAGCAGAGCTGGGGAGGTACAAGAAAGCGCAACCCTATTGTACCTCCCCAGCTCTGCTGGGCGCGGGCCGGCGAGGCAGGGGGACCGCCCGTAGCGCAGCGAAGGGTGGTGGAGGGGTTTCTTGCTTTCTTGCGAAGGTCGCCCAATGACCCCCGTCCTCACCCGCGCCAAATGGTCCAACGCCCTGTTCGTGGCGCCGTACGTCTTTGTCTACCTCGCCCTGCTGATCTATCCGCTGATCGCCGGCATGGGCCTTTCCCTGTTCAAGGCCGACCTGTTCGGCGGGCGCGAATTCGTCGGTGTCGAGAACTTCGTGCGCCTGATGCACGACGCCGTCTTCCTGCAGGCGGTCGGCAACACGTTCTGGTTCGTCATCCTGACCGTACCGCCGTTGACCGTATTGCCGCTGGTCCTGGCGCTGCTGCTCAATCGCCAGACGCGCATCGCCGCTTTTTTCCGTGGCGTATTCTTTTCGTCGTCGGTGCTGTCGGTGACCATCGTCACCCTGATCTGGCGCATGGTCTTGATGCCCGACGGCGGCTTCATCGCCAATATCCGCGCCTTGTTCGGCGCGGCGCCCATCCCGTTCCTCAGCGATCCGAACATCGTCATGGTGTCGATGGCCATCATCACCGTGTGGTGGTGCCTGGGCTTGCCGATGATGCTGTACCTGTCCGCCCTGCAACAGGTGCCGGCCGACATCTATGAGGCCGCCCGGCTCGACAATGCCTCGTGGCTGCGCACCCTGTGGTCGATCACCCTGCCGAGCGTCAGCCGCACCGTCATCCTGGTCGCCGTCTTCGAGGTCGTGCTGCAGTTCCAACTGTTCGGCCAGCCGCAACTGATCACCCAGGGCGGGCCGAACGGCGCCTCGCGGCCGATCGTGCTGTTCATCTTCGAGGTCGGCTTCCGCCGCTGGGACATCGGCTATGCCGCCGCCGCGTCGCAGATCCTGTTCGCGATCATCCTGATCGCCACCATGGTGCAGTACTTTGTGACCACACGCGGACGCAGGGAGGCCGGTCGATGAGCCCCGCCGCAACCAAGAAAGCCCGCGACATCGGCGTGCTCGCCGCCCTGGTCGTGCTGGGCCTGATCATGGTCACGCCGCTGGTGTGGACCGTCATGCTGTCGCTGAAGTCGAACGAGGACCTGCTGCATTCGACCAACAATGCCTTCCACGCGCCGTATACCGTTGAAAACTACCAGGCCATCGTGCAGAACTCGCAGGTCTTCCGCTGGCTGATGAACTCGGTCATCGTCTCGGGCTTTACGACCGTCGGCGTGCTGATCCTGTCGTCGCTGGCCGGTTACGGCTTTGCCCGGCTGGATTTTCCCGGCCGCGACAAGCTGTTCGTCTTCGTGCTGTTCGGCCTGGCTATCCCGGAACAGGCGGTGATCATCACCCGCCACCAGATGTTCTCGGCCTTGCACCTGCACAACTCCTATCCCGGCCTGATCCTGCCGGGCCTGGCCGCGCCCTTCGGCGTCTTCCTGATGACGCAGTATTTCCGCGCCATCCCCAAGGAGCTCGACGAGGCTGCCATGCTCGACAATGCCTCGCGCTTTACCGTGTTCTGGAAGGTGCTCTTGCCCCTGACCATTCCGGCCCAGGCGACGCTCGGCATCTTCACCTTTCTCAGTTCATGGAACGATTACTGGTGGCCGCTGATTTCGGCGACGCGCTCGCAGATGTTCACCCTGACCGTGGGCCTCGCCTCATCGCAGATCAACTTCGCCCAGACCTCGGGTCTCGGCTATCTGATGACCCAGGCGGTGTTCGCCTCGGTGCCGATCCTCGTCGTCTACGTCATCTTCCAGAAGTACATCGTCCGGGCGGTGTCGGGAGCGGCCGTCAGATGAAGAAGGTTGGTTTCGCCCTGGCCTTTTTAGCGCTCGCTTCCTGTGCGCCGAAGGACCCCTACACCCATATCACCGTCCAGCGCATCTTCGGCGAATGCCGCGCCAATGTGCCCGTGGGCCAGCCGCCGCTGCGCAATCCCGACGGCGAGTGCGAGATCGTCACCGGCCTGCTCGATGAGTTCGAGAAAGAGAATCCGGACATCAAACTGAAGGTCAATATCGCCGCCTGGCCCGGCTACGACCAGCTGTCGGCGGAATATGCCGCCGGCGATCCGCCCGATATTACCGTCATGCACATGTCGGCCATTCCCGACTACCAGAAGCGCGGCCTGATCGTGCCGCTCGACGGCGACTTCAAGAAAGCCGGAATAGACCCCGCCGCCTTTACGCCGGCGGCGCGCAATGGCGTCACGGTCGACGGCCACGTTTACGGCATGCCGTTCGACAACTGGACGCAGCTTTGGCACATCAATACCGCCCTGTTCGCCAAGGCCGGGCTGATGAAGGACGGCGAGCCCATCCTTCCGCACTCGCCGGAAGAGTTCATCACCGAGGCGCGCCAGTTCAAACAGGCGACCGGATTGCCGTACCTGATCCAGGCGACGGCTAACGAACAGGCGTCCTATACGCGCAATCTCTTCACCTACCTGCTCGAGCAAAAGGCGGTCTTTTTCACCGATCCCAAGCATATCAAGCTGAATACGCCGGAAGCCCGGCGCATCGTCGATCTGTTCCGCCAGCTTTACGCCGAGAACCTGATGACCCATGACCAGGATTATCCGGCGGCGATGGCGGCCTTTCTCAACGGCCAGGGCGGGGTGCTGATGAACGGCACCTGGGTCATCGGCGCGCTCGCCACCGAAAGCGAAACGCCTGGCCGGCCGCTGTATCACGCCTATACGGTCAAGCCCTATCCGATGCTCTATGGCGGCAGCCAGACCGCCTATGTCGACGGCCATTCCTGGGTCATGCCGGCGCGCGAGCGCACGCCGGCCCAACACGCGGCAGTGTTGCGGCTGATGCGATTCCTGCAGTTGCATGACTATGATTGGGCGCGCTCGGGGCATCTACCGTCACAGACGGCGGTGGCGCAAAGCCAGCGCTATCTCGATCTGCCGCACCGCCGCGACATCATCTCGCTGGCCACCGACGGCCAGACCCTGCCGCACGACATCCAGCGTCAGTTCGCCATTTCCGACATTATCGGCGACGAGATGGCGTCGGCCTATACCGGCCACAAGACGACGGCGCGCGCGCTGCAAGACGCCGAAAGCCGCATCAACGACCTTCTGTTCCACCTGCTGTAAACGAGCCCGTCATGAGCCTTAAAGCCACCATTACCGCGTCGCGCGACTTTGTCATAGCGCCGCTCGATCGCCGCATCTTCGGCACCTTCGTCGAACATCTCGGCCGCTGCGTATATGGCGGCATCTACGAGCCGGGGCATAAGACCGCCGACGAGAACGGCTTCCGCCAGGACGTGCTCGACCTGACGAAGGAGCTGGGTGTAACCATCGTGCGCTATCCCGGCGGCAATTTCCTCAGCGGCTATAATTGGGAAGACGGTGTCGGCCCGAAGGATCAGCGCCCGGTGCGCCTCGACCTCGCCTGGGCATCGACCGAGACCAATGCCTTCGGCACCAACGAGTTCATGGTGTGGGCGAAAAAGGCCGAGGTCGAGCCGATGTTCGCCGTCAATCTCGGCACGCGCGGCCCGGACGAGGCTCGGCATTTCCTGGAATATTGCAACCATCCAGGCGGCACCCACTATTCGGACCTGCGCAAATCGCACGGCTTCCCCGAACCGCACAACATCAAGTTCTGGTGCCTGGGCAACGAGATGGACGGACCTTGGCAGATCTGCGCCAAGACGGCGCAGGAATATGGCCGCATCGCCCAGGAAACCGCCAAGGTGATGCGCTGGGTCGACGATTCCGGCCTGGAGCTGGCGGCCTGCGGCTCGTCGCAGCGCGCCATGCCGACCTATGCCGCCTGGGAATACGAGGTGCTCGATACCTGTTTCGACCAGGTCGATTTCATCTCGCTGCACGCCTATTTCCGCAATGACGGAAGCGACATCAACGAATTCCTCGGCGAGGTCGACAATCTCGACGTCTACATCAAGGAGATCGTCGCGGTGGCGGACGCGGTCGCCGCCAAGCGCCGCTCGAAGAAGCGCATCATGCTGTCGTTCGACGAATGGAACGTCTGGTACAAGGCACATCGCCCCGAGGACCTGAAGAAGCCGGGCTGGCCCGAAGCGCCGCCGCTTCTCGAAGAGATCTATAATTTCGAGGACGCCCTGGTCGTCGGCGGCGCGCTGATCGTGCTGATGAACAATGCCGATCGCGTCAAGACGGCGTGCCTGGCGCAACTGGTCAATGTCATCGGCCCGATCATGACGCAGACCGGCGGCGACGCCTGGCGCCAGACGATCTTCTATCCGTTCGCCGACGCCTCGCGCCTCGGCCACGGCGAGGTGCTGCGGCTGAAGATCGACACCACGACATTCGCCACCAAGGCGCACGGCGAGGTACCGCACCTGCTGGCCACGGCGATTCGCGACCCCGAAACGGGTGCGGTCGGCCTGATGGTGCTCAATCGCGGACAGGCGGACATGGCGCTGGACCTGGATATCGGCGGCCTGGTTGGGGATTCGGGCGAAAGTCTGACAATTGCCTCGGCGAGCGAATTGCACGACCGCGACCTCAAAAAGGCCAATACGCAGGCCGAACCGAACGCGATCGTGCCGGCGACCAACGTCACGGCGAAAATCAACGGCAGCCGCCTCACGGCGACGCTTAAACCATTGTCATGGAACACATTTTCCTTGACGTTAGGAAATCGGCGATGATTTTTCGCAGGTGCGAATGAAAAGAATTCGCACCTGCCGTAATTGTCGGAGTTTAAAGGGAAAAACAGCCGTTGGACCAGGCTGGGCGCCTTCAGACATGAAATCGGCCGTCATCAATTTTTACTTTTAAAACGCGGCGCTCATTTCGACTTATTTCATATGAATCAGGCGGTTTGTTGCGTTGTGGCTGATTTGAGACAATCGGCTTATAAATCAGACAAAATGCACTTGATTTGGCGGGGTTCCTATTGACTCAATTCTTTTGTCGGACAATATCGCCTCAGAGTTCCGGGCTAACCGTTACCGACACCACTGGAGAGGGAAACCAAATGACCGCGATATTACCGGCGCCCAGGGCGCCTTTCGCCAAAGCGCGTATCGCCAAGCTGTTCAAGCTGAGCCTGACGACCGCGGCGTCCATCGCCGCGCTGGGCCTCGCTGCCGAAGCGCACGCCCAAAGCACGGCTACTCAAGGCGCGGCGGCGCCGGCGCAAACCAATACACCGGCCGCGGCCGCCCCCACCGACGATACGGTCGTCGTGGTGCGCGGCGTCCGTGCCAGTCTCGACAGCGCCCAGAAGATCAAGCGCCATTCGGACGAGATCGTCGATTCGGTCGTCGCCGAAGACGTCGGCAAGCTGCCTGACGACAATGTCGCCGAAGCCCTGCAACGCGTCACCGGCATCCAGATCACGCGCAGCGCCGACGAGGGCCAGAGCGTGCTGATTCGCGGCCTGCCCAATGTCGTCACCCTGCTCAACGGCCGCGACCTGTTCACCACCACCGGCCGTTATGTGGCGCTGGCCGATGTGCCGGCGGCTTTCATCAAGGGCGTCGACGTCTACAAGACCAACGCGGCCGACCAGATGGAAGGCGGTATCGCCGGCACGATCGATGTGCGCATGCACCGGCCGTTCGATTTCTCGGGCCTGGAAGTGTCGGGCACGGCGCGCGACATCTATTCGAGCCTGTCCAAGGCGCAAGACCCCAATGCCGCGGTCCTGGTGTCGGACCGCTGGCACACCGGCGCCGGCGATGTCGGCGCCCTGGTCGGCCTGTCGTACCAGGAACGCCATTACCGCAACGAGATCATCGACAACTACCTGTCGATGCCGCTCGTCGGCAACAACAACTGGATCGGCGCCGGGCCGACGCCCAACGTCTTCTTCCCCAACAATATCGGCCAGCAGCTGATCCAGGGCGACCGCAAGCGTTCGGCGGCCAATTTAGCCCTGCAATGGAAGGTCAATGACGACCTGACCCTGTACACCGAGGGCTTCTACACCGAAGACCACATCCGCAGCGACATCCTGTTCTTCGTCGGCCTGCCCAACAATTCGCCGGGCGCGCCGTTCGGCGGCATTTCGAGCTACACCCTGTTCCCGGGCACCAACGAAGCCAAGACCATCACCACGCAGAACGCCTTCTCGATTGCCTCGACCCAGGCGTTCAACCAGGATTCGCAAACCTATCAGTTCGCCGGCGGCGGCACCTGGATTCACGAAAAGTGGAAGGTCACGGGCGATGTGGCGTCGACGATTTCGACCTACTGGAACCGCAACGCCATCCTCGACACCAGCTTCTTCACGCCGAACGTTTCGGCCGACGTCAACCACAACGGTTCGGGCACGCCCTATCTCAGCTATACCGGCATCGATCTGACCAGTCCGTCGAACTTCGACCTGTTGCAACTGTTCGACAACTATGGCCGCGACCACGGTCAGTCGACGACAGGGCAACTCGACGCCAATTACACGCCGTCGATCGAGTGGCTGAAGTCGGTATCCTTCGGCGTCCGCGCCGAGGACCGCAAGGCCGAGAGCCAGTCGACCAATCCCGGATCGCGGGGCTATCCGTTCCAGACCATAGGCACGACCAGCATTCCGGGCCTGGAGGAGGTTACTCCGACCGGTTTCTTCAAGGGTGACGCCGCCGTCGGCGTGACGCAGTGGGCGACGCCGAATCCGAACTTCCTGCTCGACGACACGGACCAGTTGCGTGCTCTGCTCGGCTATTCGGGCGAGCCGGCCTTCGATCCGTCGCGTTACTTCAACGACGATGAAAAGACCTTCGCCGCCTATATCCAGGGCAAGGCCGAGTTCAATTTCGGCGGCGTGCCCATCAGCGGCGTCGGCGGCGTGCGCTTCGTCAATACCAAGGAATCGCTGAACGGCTTCAACGAGGTCGCGGTCAGCGGCCAGGCGACCCAGATCACGCCGTTGAACACCCAGCGCAGCGACAACGACATCCTGCCCGCGCTGAACGTCAAGGCCGACTTGACGGACACGATTGTCGCCCGCTTCGGCTACAGCAAGACGGCGACGCGTCCGGACTTTTCGGCGCTCAATCCGGCCGTGTCGCTCAGCGCGCCCGGACCGACGATCCCGGGGGCGGGTTCGGGCGGCAATGCCGATCTGAAGGAGGTCAAGTCGGATAACTACGACCTGGCGCTGGAATGGTATTTCGCCCATACCGGCTCGCTGACCGGCACCCTGTTCGACCGCCAGATCGACGGCTATATCCAATATTACGGCGCCAACGAAGTCTTCAATAACCAGACCTATCTGGTGACCCGTCCGTTCAATACCGGCAAGGGCCATCTCGACGGCGCCGAAATCGGCTATACCCAGTTCTACGACTTCCTGCCGGGCTGGATGAAGGGCGTCGGCCTGCAGGCCAACCTGACCTTCAGCGAAGGCGTCACCCACTCGCCGCCAGCCGACCCGATCAATGCGCCGAACGTCTTCGGTCCGGACGCGCCGATCGTCGGCCTGTCGAAATGGTCCTATAACATCATCGGCCTGTATGAACGCGGCCCATGGTCGGCCCGGATCGCCTATAACTGGCGCTCGCGCTCGACCGATAGCTATAACAACTTCCCGACCGCCGGGTCCGAACAGCCCTCGACCGTCGTGGTCGCGCCGCTGGGCCAGCTCGACATGTCCTTCGGCTACAAGGTCAACGACAAGCTGACCCTGACGCTGGACTGGGTCAACGCCAACGACTCGATCTATCACGACAGCTTCGGCGGCGACTCGACCAACTTCCCGCGCGATACGCGCCGTTACGACGAAACCGTCGAACTCGGCCTGCGCTGGCACATGTAATCCTCGTACCCCGGGCGCCGTGTCTTCATCGACGCGGCGCCCGTCTTTTTTTCGGTGTGACGATGTTCAACAGACGACAAACCCTGGCCTTCGGCGTGGCGGCCACCGCGGCCGGCCTTGCCGCCCCCCTGTCGTTCGCACAGGATGGCGGCCGCAAGACGCTCAATGACAAGCTCACCGGCAATCTGTTTCCGGTGCACGATCCCAGCGCCATCCGTCAGGACGACACCTTCCATGTGTTCTCGACCAGTCAGGTCGGCGAGGCGCCGGGGCTGATCCACTGGCGGACCTCGACGGATCTCGTCACCTGGACGCTGAAAGGCGCGGTCTTTCCGGCCATGCCGGACTGGGCGGCCAAGGCCATCCCCGGCACGCGCGGCATCTGGGCGCCGGACATCTCGTTTTCAAACGGGCAATACCGGCTCTACTACGCCGTCTCGACCTTCGGCAGCAATCATTCGGCCATCGGTCTCGTCACCACGCCGACGCTGGACACGTCCGATGCGAAATTCGGCTGGACCGATCAGGGGCTGGTCTTCGCCTCAAGCCTCAATGACGACTTCAACGCCATCGATCCCAATGCCTTCACCGACGACGACGGGCGGCAATATCTGGCGTTCGGCAGCTTCTGGACGGGGATCAAGCTGATCGAACTCGATCCGGCGACGGGCAAGCCACCAAAAAACGCTGGAATGGACGAAAAGCCCGAGGTGAGGTCGATCCTGCGCCGGCCCGGATCCATGGACGCCGTCGAGGCGCCCTTCATGATCAAGCGCGGCAAATATTATTACCTGTTCGCGTCCTATGATTTCTGCTGCCGCGGCGCCGAAAGCACCTATTACACCGTCGTCGGCCGTTCGGAGTCGATTGCCGGGCCCTATGCCGATCGCAAGGGCAAGCCGATGAACAGCGATGGCGGCCTGATCATGCTGCACGCCAATCTCGATCCGACCGGGCGCTGGAAGGGGCCGGGCGGCTCATCGATCCTGAGCGCGGGCGCGCATGATTTCATCGTCTATCACGCCTATGATGCGCAAAACGGTGGCCGGCCGACCCTGCGCATGGCGCTTCTCGCCTGGACACCCGACGGGTGGCCGGTGGCGGTTTAGGATTTCCCGCTCGCCTTCTTTTTGTCCCTCAAACCTTGTCCCAAAGCCTTGACGCCGCCCACTTCCCGAGGTGGCGTTTTTTTTGCGACGACGGACGTAGCTATGCCTCAGCGCCGCGTCGCTTCGCGCTGAGGCTCCGGGATGCGGATATTTTCGAGTAGGGCCGTCATGGCGACCATCCGGCCGGCGTAATCATAGATCGCCGCGGGCGTGCCTTTCGGCAGATAGGGCCGCACGCGCTTGGTAAGATATTCGGACGCCGTCACGCCGCCAGGCATGGAACGGAAACGTTCGAAATCCATATTCAATTGCGTCCTGCCGTTCAAGCCGACCACAAGGGTAAGCCGATCGACGGTTTTAATATACTCGACGAGCTCGCGTACTGTCGTCATTCGCTCCTCCGATGTTAGTGGGAAGGCACTCGGTACAGACTCAGATTCCTGATTGTCGCTCCTAAAACGTAAATATTATGCTATTCGCCCGGCAGCAATTTTCTCGCCGAATGCGGGACAATTTCCTGCTGAGTTTACTGCTACCATTGGGCGAAAACTTTGCCTCGACTTGAGCCATGCTCTTTTCGCGTGCAGCGACTTGGAATGCGCGTGAAAACGGCGATGTCTTTTCGGGCTTTGCCACGCTACCGGGCGGCGGATGCCGGTTGTCAATTGTCTGATGAAATGGCATAACGGGCCATGGCTGTGGCGCGACATGGTAGCCGAAAAAAGGCTGAAAATCTGCCCGGAGACGAGTCCGTGGACGATGGGGCGGATTTCGCCCTCGACATCGGACCCCTCGACACCTCATTCAAGCATATCCTGACCCAGGGACGGCTGCACGGCGCACTGGCGCATCGGCTGGGCGTCGACATCCTGCGCGGCCTTCACCCCAGCGGCGAGACCCTGCCCAATGAGATCCTGTCGAGCAGCACGCTCGATATTTCGCGCTCCGCCTACCGCGAGGCGATCCGCATCCTTGCCGCCAAGGGCATGGTCGAAAGCCGGCCCAAGACGGGGACGCGCGTCACCGAACGATCGCGCTGGAACCTGCTCGACCCCGACGTGCTGCGCTGGATGTTCGAGGCCGAACCCTCGGAAGCCTTTATTCTCGGCCTGTTCGAGCTGCGCCTGATCACCGAGCCGGCGGCGGCGTCCCTGGCGGCGGAGCGGCGCACCGACGAACATCTGGCGGCGATGGACGAGGCCCTGATCGTCATGGCGGTCGAGACCCTGGCCACCGAAGCCGGGCGTCAGGCCGACCTCGATTTCCACGACGCCCTGATGCGCGCCACCGGCAATGAGGCCCTTGCGTCCTTGTCGTCGTCGATCGGCGCCGCCGTCGCCTGGTCGACGCGCTACAAGCA
>OUWB010002601.1_pt2 | contig 30253 bp, 17 predicted proteins | sample 1779821 | NCBI WGS metagenome assembly OUWB01 (sample SAMEA3914806, study PRJEB12502) | metagenome | biome: forest; material: soil | place: Canada | collected 2011-08-03 | depth 0.1 m
CAGCCCGCCGGGCCGATCCCCTACACCACGCTCAATCCCGCGGCCGCCAAGGCCCCGCTTGCCGCGCCGCCCCTGCCCCCGCCGGTCCAGGTTGGCCCGGCCCTGGTCGCAACCCCGCCACCGCCGCCACCGCCGCCCGCCGAGATGCTGGCGCCCCAGCCGGTCGCGCCTCAGCCGGCAGTGCCCAGCCCGCGCGCCCCGGCGAGCGAAATCGATCTGAAATGCAATACCGTCACCTTTGACGGCAAGAAGACCCTGACGGGCGGCACCTTCTATATCGATATCTTCCCCTCGCCGGTCTTCCCCGAGGCACAGGCCGACTTCAAGTTCGACCAGATCGATCCCAAGCATGCCTCGCTGGTCCGCGAGAGCTATTGCGTGGACACGGTTTGCGACGCCAAGGTCAGCGGCGGCGCCTATTTCCTGGTCGACCGCCTCGCGCGCAACGGCGCGGCGCTGCGCATCACGCTCAACCGCGGCACCGGCGCCTTCTATGCCGAAGAGGTCAATCCCCCCGGCCTCGCCCGCCCCGCCGCCCATATCGGCGAAAGCGGCTGGTGCGTGCCGCAAAAACTGCCCGATCCGCTGTTTTGAGCGTGTAGACCGCTCGCGAGCGATCACAACCTATCACAGCAAGGTCAATTGACGGCGGCGCCTCGGCGTGGCATGACTCCTCTTATGAGCAAACCGATGATCGTAGCCGCAAACCGCAAAGCGACCGCCAGTGCCACAATTGGGGCCTGGGCGTTGAGCGGCGGCGTGCGGATCTAAGGTCCCACCTGCTCTCCACCCCCGCCCAGCAAACGGACGGGGGGAAACGATCTTCCCGTTCTTGACCTCCTCTAAGCTTTCAAACTGGAAAGCCTTTCAAGATCCGGAGACCGATCATGATCCCCGAACAGACGCAAGATCATCAGGACATTCGCTCGGCGCTTATCGTCGTCGATATGCAGAACGCGATGTTCCATGGCGCGGCGAAACCGCATGATGCCGATTTCGTCGTGCGCCGCGTCTGCGCCCTGATCGACCGAGCACGCCGCGAGGACGCCCAGATCGTCTTCGTGCAGCACGCCGGTGACGGCCGCGTTCACGGCTCGGACGATTGGCGGCTGATCACGGCACTGCGGCCGCAGTATCCCGACTGGGTGGTCGACAAGACGGGCGCGTCGATCTTCGCCGGCACCAATCTGGCGGCGCAATTAAGGGCGGTCGGGATTCGGCGACTGATCGTCGCCGGCGCCTCGACCGACGACGGCATCGCCGCCTCGTGCCGCGAAGCGGTGGACCGCGGCTTCGACGTCGTGCTGGCGGCCGACGCCCACACCACGAGCGACCGTGACGCCGAAGCGCTGATCGCCCGCCACAATGCCGCCCTGTCCGGCCCGGCGCGCGTGCTGGAAGCCGGCGAGGTCGCCTTCGCCTAAGACCTTTTTCGAAGCCCGGATCTGTGGCACGCGGACGGCGCGGTAGAACGAAGACGAGACGAAATTTATCTTCCGGATGAGCGAGTAGCGGTCACATTGTCTCCTTATCTTGGCGGCACTATTGCTGCGCCGCACACCAAGGAGAGCCCCCTCATGCGCCTCGATTTCCTCGACCCCACCGCGCTCAGCGACGAGCAAAAGCCGCTCTATGCCGACATGAAAAGCGGCATCGAACAGAATTTCAAAGGCTTTCAGGCCATCCGCGACGACGGCGTGCTGATCGGGCCGTGGAATCCGTGGCTGCACTTCCCGAAGATCGGCGGCGCCGTATGGGAGCTGACCAAGGCTTTGTCGACCAATCCGACCCTGCCCAGGCCGGTGCGCGAGGTCGCCATACTGGTGACCGGCTCGAAGTTCCGCTCGGGCTACGAGTTGTACGCCCATGTGCTGATGGCCGAGGCGCGCGGGCTTTCCGACGACAAGATCTCGACCATCGTCGCCGGCCAGCGCCCGGCCGATCTCGATGAGGACGAAGGCGCCGGCTATGACGCGGCGTTTGCCCTGGTCAACGGTGGCGTGCTGCCGGAATTGGTCTATCGCAAGGCGGTCGAGCGTTTCGGCGAGGCCGGCGCCGGCGAACTGGTCTATCTCGTTGGGCTCTATTGCCTGGTCTCGGTGACGCTGAACGGCTTCGACGTGCCGGTGCCCGAGGATAGCCCCAAGGCTTAGCGTCCGCTTGCGGTAAGAAAGGGCGGATTACGGCTTGTAAAAGCACGACCGCGCGCAATCCGTGCTACATATGGCAATCCCTTTCAAGGCCTCGCCATGCGTCATCCCCTTCTCATCCTCTGCGCAGTCCTGATCGGCCTGCCGGCGCCCGCACCGGCTGAGGATATCGTCCGCGAGCAGAAGCAGGTCCAGATCGGCAAGATCACCGAGACCTGGCAATTGGTGTGGCATGGCAAGCCCGAAGCCCTGTGCCCAGCCAGCGACATGGAATCGTCTATGACCTGCCCGTGCGCCGGCTTCGCCTATGGCGAACAGGGCGATCTATCGCTCGTACGCAAACGCGGGAATCGCATTGTCGAGCGTCTGCCGCTCAATCCCGCCTTCCATTACGTCGATGTCGCCAAGGGCAAGGCCGGTCTGCAATTGAAGCCCCTCGACGAAAAGGACATCGATCGCGACACGGCGAAGGACCGCAAACTATCGTCGGACATCCAGATGCGGCTTCCCGCCGATGTCATGGTGCTCAAGGATTACGACCATGACGGCCGGGCTACGGAATTTCTCGTCCTGCTCGGCAACATATCCTGCGGACATCAGATGTACGCCGCCGTCGGCGTCACGCGCCGCGTGCCTTATCTGCATCTGCTCAGCACGGACGAGCATCCCCGCTCGCCGCTGATCATGGATATCGAGCAATGGAACGCGCTGCTTACGGCACAGACGCCAACCACCATCCGCGTCTGGGATTGCGGCGACCATGGCAGTGACTACCAAACGGACTTCCGTCTTCATGCGCGCGACGGCCATATCCATGTCACCGAGCGCACCTTCGCCTGCCGCGCCGGAGGCAAGCCGCCGAGACGGCTTAATTCCCGGCCTTGGCGAAGCGATTATTGAAAGACCCATCGTCTTCCATGGATTCCGCCAGCGGATTCCGATCGAATCCTGATGCCCGCGTGTCCAGTCTGCGCGCCATGAGCAGCGACGATCAATCCTTCGAGCCCCCTCCGCGCGCACGCACTCGGCGCGCAAGAGCCGTCAAGCCGGTCGCCGCGCCTCAAGAGGACGTCGCGCCGCCGCCCGAACCTGTGCCCGAGCCCGCGCCAGAACCGGAGCATGAGCCGGCGCACGATCGTGTATGGGGTGACCGCTGGACGCGCGCGCGCCATCATCTGGGGCGCATGCCGGCGCCCTTGCGCTGGATTCTCGCGGCCATTGCCGTCGTCCTCATCGCCCTGATCGCCGTCATCGCCTTTCTGGCCAATCCGAACTGGGATTGGGCGCGCCCGACCCTGCGTTCGATGATCGCCGCCAACACCCGCCGGCCGGTAAGCATCGACGGCCATCTGCAGGTGCATTTGTTCAGCTTCACCCCCGACGCGAGGCTGGGCGGGCTGCGCATCGGCGAACCGTCCGTCGGTATCGCCGGCGCGCCCAAGGCCGACCTGGCCGATATCGACACGATCTTCGTCCGCGCCGAGGCTCTGCCGGCGCTCTATGGCCATATCGTCCTGCCGCGGCTGGAAGTGACGCGCCCGAACGTCGTCATGTTCCAGGACAAGGACGGCCACGCCAACTGGGATTTCAGCAACGGCGCCAATGCCGGCAAGCCGCTCAAGCTGCCGCTGATCAAGAATTTCGTCATCACGGACGGTCATCTTAAGATGACCAGCGTCCAGCGCAGGCTGACCTTTACCGGCACGATCTTCGCTCGTGAAAAGGCGGATTCCGGCAGCCAGGCCTTCGGCATGACCGGCGACGGCAGCCTGAATGGGCGCGTCTTCAAGATGAACGCCACGGGCGGGCCGCTGCTCGACGTCAAGTCAAACGTACCCTACCCGTTCGACCTGACCGTGACCGCCGGCGATAGCCGCCTCACGGCCAAGGGCCAGGTGCTGCATCCCTTCAATCTCGGTCAGATGGGCGGCGTGGTGTCGGTGAGCGGCGGCAATCTGGCCGACCTCTATTACCTCACCGGCCTGACCTTCCCCAACACGCCGCGCTACAGCGTCACGGCCCAGGTCAACCGCGACGACATGGTCTACCGGGTCGAAGGCATCAATGGTCGCGTCGGGTCGAGCGACATCGAAGGCGCGATGAAGATCGATACGTCCGACCACGGCCGGCCGGACCTGACCGGCGACCTGCGCTCGCGCGTCCTCGACTTCAAGGATATGGGCGCGTGGATCGGCGCGACCGGCGCCAATACGCCGCATGCGCCGAAATTGAAAATGACGGGAGCCCAGGCGCCCCAGGCGGCCAATCGCCTGCTGCCCGACGCGCCGCTTGATGTGGAGCGCGTGCGCGGTATGGACGCCAAGGTGCGCTATCGCGCCCTGTCGGTCCGCGCTTCACCCACCATGCCGCTGCGCGAATTCAGTCTGGGCATAGCGCTGGATCACGGCCTGATGACGCTCGATCCGATCGAATTCAGCTTCCCGCAAGGCCGGCTTCAGGGCACGGCACGCATCGACGCCCGCACCAATCGGCAGACCGACGATGTCGACCTGCGGCTGACCGGCCTGGCTGTGCAGAACTTCACGCCGAAATTCCAGGGCGCCACGCCGCTCGAGGGCGTAGTCGACGCCCGCGCCAAGCTGTCGGGCACCGGTGAGTCCGTGCACAAGGCCGCGGCCTCGTCCAACGGCGAATTCATGCTGGTCATGCCGGGCGGCACCATCCGCCAGAGCCTGGCCGAACTGATGGGTATCGACGCCACCAAGGGTCTGTTCATGCTGCTGTCCAAGGACCCGCACCAGACCGACGTACGCTGCGCCGTCGCCGACTTCAAGGTGACCAACGGCGTGATGCAGGCGCAGACCATCACCTTCGACACCGGCGTCGTGCTGGTAAATGGCTCCGGCACGATCAATCTCAATGACGAGACGCTGAAGCTGACCTTCCGCGGCAAGCCCAAGCAATTCCGCCTGATCAAGCTCAATTCGCCGATCCTGATCGGCGGCCACCTGTCGCAGCCGACCTTCGGCATCAATGCCGGCCCGGCCTTCGTCCAAGGCGGTATCGGCGCGGTGCTGTCGACCGTCGCTGCACCTCTGGCTGCCCTGCCCTTCCTCAATCTGCACGGGGCGCCGGACGCCAATTGTGCCGGCCTGTTGTCGCAGGCTTCGGCCGAGGGCGCGCCGACCACTACCCATGCGGCGCCCAAGAAGGCCAACCCGGCACCCAAGGTGCATTAACTGATGCGGATCTTGTAGGCGCGCGGCCCTTCCGTCAGGGCGATCTCCAGTTGGTTGCCGGAAAACGCGAAAGACGCCGCCGCGCCGTCGATGGTGACCAAGGCCGGCGCCTTGTCGCGCCAGAGCAAAAGCGTGCCTTCGTCGCGCGCCGTCAGGCTGAATGTCGTTCCGTCGCTAAGAATATCGCGCACCGAGGCCAGGCCATTGCGCTTTTCCTTCAGGCCGAGCACCGCCGTGCCGTCGATGACCAGCGCCACATGCACGAGGTCGTGGGCGAAGCGCTTCAGGCGAACCGGAAAGGCCTGCCCGCGCCCCGGCCGCACCAGGCCCTGGCTTTGCGACCACACCGCATAGTCGCCGTCCGGCAAATCCGTGATGTCGGCCAGCCGGTACTCACCTTCGACGACCTCGGCGTCGGCGAGATTGGCCAGCAGCAGCAAGGCGCCCCCATCCGTGCGTGACGACGCCTTGAACAGCACCGGCGCCTGAAGCTGGAACAGGCAGTCGGCGACCGGCCGCAAGGGCGTATCGGCGCGCAAAGTGACGCCCTCGGCATCGACCAGCGACCTCAGTAGCGCGACATCGTGCTGGCCGGCCTTGTCGGTGATGTAGATCGGCGCGCAGTTGGCGGCCCGGACCGAAGCATGCAGCGCGGCATTGGGATTGGTCGATTCGAACATATCGAAGTCGGGAAAGACCATTTCGCCGAAATAGAGGGCATTATAGATCGCCTGCAGCACGTGGGCGGCGGCGTTGCCCTTCTGGAGATCGTAGGTCTCCCCCGGCGCGTAGGGGAAATAGTCCTCGACCGAGCGCGCCACCGGCGTCGCCCCGAAATTGAGGAAGGCGTCGTTGGTCATGTCCATGCAGTTGATCATGGCATTGTCGAAGTGCCGAGCCGCGCCTTGATTGATGGCGCCATGCATCGCCCTCGCCAGGTCCCATATGGGGTAATTGCCCGTCGCCATGCGCTCGGCGACCAGCTGGTTGTCGACCTTGATCAGGGTGAAGCCGTCAGCGCGCAGGCCGGCGTGGTAAGCGTCGAAATAGGCATCGAGCACCGCCGGCTCGGGCCTCAGGAAACTGTAGGTCACCGTCTTGCCCGAGGTATCGGCCGGCGAAGGCGCCATAGTCGAAGTAACTTGGGTCCACGTGAAGAGATGATCCTTCAGGCTCAGGCCCAGCGCGGAATCCGGGTCGATGCCGTTCCAGTAGGCGTCAAACGCATGCCACAGGCCGACATGCTTCAGGCCATGTTCGCCCAGCAGCTTGTCGACCACCGACTTGAAGCCGCCCGGGAATGTCTGAGGGTCGGGTTGTTGCGATCGCAGGCGGCCGTCGCGCGCCTGGAAATGGCCGTCGTCGAGCACCACTGTGCCGATCGGCGCCCCGGCGGCGCGGATCGTTTCGACCTGGGCGACGACCCAGTCGGCCGACAGGTCGTGGCCCAGGTTGGAGGCGTTCCACGTGTTCCAGCCGAGCCAGGTCAGGGCCTCGGGCAGAACCTTGGACGTGCGCAGGTTCTCCGGCGTACCGAGCGCCACCATGGCGTCCTCGAACACGGCGGCCATGGTGGCATGGAGATCCGCGCCGAAGCCGACAGCGACCTGTGGCATCGAGCGATCCATGCGCGCCGGCCCGAGGCTGCGGCACACCGTCACCAGCCGGCCGTCCCTGCCGCCGAGCGTCGTGCGAAAGCCTCCACCGCCCAACGGCACGGCCACGGCATAGGTGCCGTCTTCATATTGCCAATAGGCGCATTGCACGTCGTCGGGCTTGAGATCGCCCGGCGCGGTCATCGCCATCGGCTTGGTCCAGGCTTTCCATGGCGCATACCGCCAGAAGGCGACGCCGCGGCGAAAGCCCGGGACATCGTCGAACCTCAGACCGAAACCAGCCGATCCGGCGATGGTCGCAGATGGGATCACCGGCGTTTCCCGGCGCAAGCTGAAGATAACGGTGCCGTTGCCCCCGTCCAGATAGTCGATGGCGAGCGGCGGCACGCCCGCATCCGCCCATGTCGTCGGCGCGCCGAGGGACACACGGCCGTCGCGCGGCCCCGCAATGGCAAGCCCAGGCGTGGCGATCAGAGCCGGCACGGCGGCAAGAAAGGTTCGACGCAGCATGGGCTAAAGCTCCAGGGTATGGGTTTGCGCCGGCGTGGCGTTCAGCGTGGCAAGGGTCAGGCGACCGTCGGTTTCGTGGACCGTCACGGCGAAGGTCATCGTCTCGTCGCGGCGGTAGTTGCCCTCGGCCACCTGCCAGGTCAGCCGCCGCGTCCGGTCGTCCCAATGGATCGGCCACCGGCGATACTCACCTTGCTGATAGGCGTGACCGTCGCCGGCGTCGTCGTACAGAAGCTGTTGGCCGTCGGCGCCGGCATAGATGTGCAGCTCGACCTGCGCCACAGCCTGGGTGGCGTATTCGATGCCCGGCGTCTGGGGAATAATAGCGCCGGCGCGGACATAGAGCGGCATGTCGCCCAGTGACGGGCGCAACTTCAGCACCTGGCCGCCCTTGAGCAGCCCAGCTTTGCCGCCAGAGTCGCCAAACGCGTACCAATCCGCGCCCTTCGGCAAATAGACGTCCATGGTCTTGCCGGGCGTGACCGCCAAGGCCGCCGCCAACGACGGTGGCGACCACTCGACCCACAGGCTGACGGCGTCGGGTTTGGGCTGGCTCTGGGTCAGCTCGAACGCATAGGACCGGCCGGCGGTCAACGGAACATCGAAATGATAGACGTCGTCGCCCGCGTGGCCGGCGAAGGAGACGCCGCCATTGGCGGTGTTCGCCACGCCGGCCCCACTGCCGCGCTCGGCGACGTAGAGTTTGCCGTCAAGCGTAAAGCGCACCAGGCCCTGCGTGGTGACGCGGAACCTATGAACCCCGCTTTCGGTCGCGGTGATGCGACCGGTCCAGCGCGAGCTGTAGGGTCTGCCCTTCAGCACATAGGGCAGGTCGCCCGACCACGACATCTTCAGATCGTCGCTGAGACGGGTATCGACCAGGCGTTCGAAATGGGCGCCTTCGTAGAATTCGACGACCGGTGCCGGGCCGTCCCGGCCGCTGACGGCGTAGTTGGGAATGAAGGTGAAGGTGTCGGCCGGCGCATGATCGAGCGGCGTAGTGACGACGCCGACCAGGATATCGCGGCCGAACAGATATTGATGCGGATAGGCGGCGATCAACGGGTCACCGGCGAAATCCATGACCATCGGACGTATGAAGGCCTCGTCCTCTAAGGTCACCCGCGCCGCTTGGCTGTAGACGTAGGGCATCAGCGCATAGCGGCGTTTCAGGGCCGCCTTCAGCGCCTCGTAAGCCGGGTCGCCGTCATCCCCCATCGCCCATAGTTCACGGCGAATCTCCGTGCCGTGAGCGCGGAACACCGGCATAAAAGCGCCCCACTGGAACCAGCGCACATAGAGTTCACGATAGGCCGGATCGTCGAGCTTGCCCGGAAAGCGGTGCGACACCAGGAACCCACCGATGTCGTCGGTCCAGTAGGCGAGGCCCGACAGGCTGATTTGCTGCATGGCCACGATCTGGTCGTTCAGCGTCGTCCAGCCGGCGAAGATGTCACCCGACCAGTTGACCGCATTGAAGGCTTGCTGCCCGGCATAGACCTTGCGTGACAGGGTCAGCGGCCGCTGGTCCGGCCGCCACTTCAGGGTTTCCTCGTAAAACAGCCGCGTCTGGTAATAGCTGAAGGTCAGCAGATGGTCCTTGATCGGCCCGGCGGCGCATTGACCATTGTCGGCATAGGACCGCGCCGTGACGTAGCGGCTGCCCGTCGACATGAATTCCGGCTCGTTGCCGTCGGTCCACAGGCCGTCGAGCCCGACCGACAGCAGGCCGTCGCGCACGTGCGTCCAATAGATGTCGCGCGCCTGCGGCGAAGTGATGTCGAGCACGCGCCCGCCGCCCCAATGCGGGCCTTCGAACAGCAAGCCCTTGGCGTCGAGCGCCTTGTAGACGTCGCTGGCCGGACCGAAGGCCGGCCACACCGAAGCGATGACATGGCCGTGGGCGGCATGGACGCGGGCGCACATGGCCTTGGGGTCGGGATAGTGAACGGGATCCCAGACCATGCCGCTGAACAGGTCGTCGGCGCCCCAATAGCGCCAGTCCTGGACCATCACGTCGATCGGCAGCCGGCGGGTGCGATAACCGTCGAGAATGCCGCAGAGCTCGTCCTGGCTGGCATAGCGCTCCTGCGATTGCCAGAAGCCATAGGCCCATTTGCCGAGCAACGGCGCCGTTCCCGTCAGCCGGCGATAGGCGGCGATAACGCCGTCGAGATTATCGGCCGCCAGCACATGATAACGCGTCACCGGCGCGGTATTGGTAAAGCTGAGCGTCGTGCCGGCGCTGGTCATATGCGAATCCGTCTGCGTGTCCCACAGCACGCCGAAGCCCACCGGGCTGACCACCAGCGGATTGACCGCGTCCATATTGGCCTGGGCCAGATAGATCGAACGGTCGCGGTAATTGGTCATGGCGTCGCGGAACTGGCCGAGGCCATAGAGATCGCTTTCCGCGGCAAGGCGGAACGTGACACCCGATGACGCACCCGCGTCGCTCAACACCGGATGGCCGCCGCGATAAAAGCCGATCGTGCCGCGCGCCCGATCGATGCGCACCTCAATATCGCCGTGCGAAAAGCCTCGGTCCGACGGCGCGATGCGGGTCTCGAGCGCCTCGGGCGTCAGGAAAAAGCCGGACAGGTCAGCCGACGTCCCTTCGGCATATTTGACGACGCTGACCGCGCCGGACGTCGTCGCCAGTACATCGATGAGATCGGCGCCTTGCCTCAGGCGCAAGCCGGCCGGCAGGGCCGACACGGAGTCGAACCGCGCACGACGGCGCGGAGCGCAGGCTTCGCCGTGGCTGGCCAAGCCAAGACCAAGCCCTGCCCCCGCCCCGACAGCCGCGCGCCGTGTCACCCTAACCCGGTCCGTCATCGGATATCCTCCGTGCCGGGTTCTTACGACCCGCCCATTAAATAAATATGATTTATTAAATTGGAGCAAGCGGTATATAGAGGCGCAAAATCGGCGACTTGCTTTCGGATCGCGCAGTGGTAAGCGTTTATAAAAACAGGGAGTAATCGATGGCGTTGCGACGGACTTTGGCAGGGGCGAGCCTGGCGCTGATGTTAGCGCTATCCGCAAAGACGCCGGCGCGGGCGGCTGATACCCCGCCGACGCCGTTCATCGTCATCGACCAGTTCGGCTACCTGCCGGCCATGCAGAAGATCGCCGTCATCCGCAGCCCCGAGACCGGTTTCGACGCCGGCTGGAATTTTACGCCGGGCGCCGTCTATCAGGTCGTCGACGTCAAGACCGGCGCCGTGGTCTTTGAGGGCAAGCCCGTCCAATGGAACAACGGCGCGGTCGATGCGCCGTCGGGCGATCACACCTGGCGCTTCGATTTCTCCGCGGTAACCGCGCCCGGCCGCTATGTCATCCGCGACAAACAGGCGAGCTACGACTCCTACCCGTTCGACATCGCGCCCAATGTCTACAAGCCGGTGCTCAAGGCCGCCGCACGCATGCTGTACTACCAGCGCGCCGACACCGCCCGTGACGCCAAATACGCCGGCGCCGACTGGGCCGACGGGCTCGACCATATGGGCAAGGGCCAGGACGCAGAGGCGCGCCTTTACAGCAAACCCAATGACAAATCGACCGAGCGCGATCTGCACGGCGGCTGGTTCGACGCCGGCGACTATAACAAATATACCGCCTGGACCGCGTCCTATGTCATCTCGCTGCTCGGCACCTATGCCGAAAAGCCGCGAATCTGGACTGACGATTTCGGCATTCCGGAATCGGGCAACGGCGTGCCCGACCTGCTCGACGAGGTGAAGTGGGGCCTGGACTGGCTGGTGCGCATGCAGAACGACGATGGCTCGGTGCTGTCGGTCATGGGCCTGTCGCACGCCAGCCCGCCGTCGGCCGCCAAGGGCCCAAGCTTCTATGGTCCGGCCTCGACCTCGGCGACCTATGGCGCCGCCGGCGCCTATGCCTACGGCGCCAAGATCTACGGCGCCTTTCCGCAATTTTCCGCCTATGCCGCCGACCTCAAGGCGCGCGCCGTCAAGGCTTTTGCCTGGGCCCAGGCCCATCCGGACGTCACCTTCTACAATAACGATCCGCGCGACCATTCCGAGGGCCTGGCCGCCGGCCAGCAGGAGCCCGACGCCCATGGCCGCGCCATGAAGGCCCTGGCGGCGGCGATCTATCTGTTCGACCTGACGGGTGACGACGCCTATCGTGACTATGTCGATGGCCATTACGCCGAGGCCAACATCGTCAAGCACGGCAATATGAGCGAGGGCGATTACGAGCCGACCGCGCCCCTGCTCTATTATGCCAGTCTGCCCGGCGCCACGCCCGCGGTCGCCGCCGACATCAAGACGGCCTTCGCCGCGGGCTTCGACAAGCCGGGCTGGCAGGCCTCGGGCGGCGACGCCTATATGGCCTATCTCACCGCCTATTGGTGGGGCAGCAACGGCATCAAGGCCTCGGCCGGCGACATCTATGCCGACGAGGCGCGCTATGGACTTGGCGGTCATACGGCCGCGGACGCCATGACCCACGCGGCGGGCTATATCCACTACCTCGACGGCGTCAATCCGTTGGGCAAGGTCTATCTGTCGAACATGAAGAGCCTGGGCGCCAGCAATTCGGTCAACCGCTTCTACCACACCTGGTACAGCCACGATTCGGCGCGCTGGGCCGACGTCAGAACCGGTGTCGGTCCGGCGCCGGGCTATCTCGTCGGCGGCGCCAATCCGACCTACACCTGGGCCAAGGGCTGCCCGGCGATCAATGCCCGCTGCGGCAACGCGCCGCTGTCGCCACCCGTCGGCCAGCCCGCCGAAAAGGCCTATGCCGACTTCAGCGACAACTGGCCCATCGACTCCTGGGAGGTCACCGAGGATTCGGAGGGGTATCAGACGCCGTATATCCGCTTGCTGGCCAGGTTTGTGGATTAGGCGAAAAGGCTTGCCTCGGATTAAATAAACTGATTTTATTTATTGGCACCCAGCCACCTCAAGCGCTGGGAAGGTTGGGAGGCTATCGTCATGAAAATCGCATTGCCGGCGCTCGCGGGCGCCTCGCTGCTGGCCTTGGCCGCCGCGACCTCATCCTATGCCCAGACAACCTGGGGACCGTATAATGCCGACTTCCCCGCCGCCGGCGATGGTCTGACCAAGGACGTCAAGCAAGCCGCGATTACCGGGACCACCGTCACCCTCTCCGGCTGGGTCAAACCCTCTGAGACCGTGAAAGGCCGCGCGCCCGTCGCCGGCACGGCTTCCGGGGAACTGGCCCTGATCGACGGCCGCCTCGCCTTTACCTCACCCGCCGGCGACATCACCAGCGCCACCGTCCTCACGCCCGGCACGTGGACCTATGTCGCCGCGGTCAGCGATGGCGCAAACGTCACCCTCTATGCCGGCGGCCAGGCCGTGGCGCATCAGGCGCTGAGCGTCGCCGCCCCGACGGGCAAGATCCTGCTGGCGCCGCGCGGCCAGGGCGGCGCCTTCGCCGGCCGGCTGGCCTGGTTCCAGATCACCGGTGCCGCGCTCGACGCCGCGGCGCTGAAAGCGCTCGCCGGCGCCACACCGCAGGACGACCTGATCGAGTTCGATACCGGCTCGCCGACCTGGCCGGTGCAGATCAAGGGCATGCCCGGCCAGGTGACGCCACAGGACCCGTGGACCCTGCCGCACGGCAAGGGCGGCTATACCGCCCCCGTCGCCAAGCCGGCCTATAGCGGCCCGGCCGTCGTCGATGGCGTTATCAAGGCCTGGTCGCTGGAGCCGGCGCCTCAGGTGTCGGCCACAGCCGCGCAGATCTCGACCCCGGGCTTCGACACGAAGTCCTGGTACGTGGCGACGACGCCCGGCACCGTGCTGACGACGCTCGTCGACCGCGGCGTCTATCCCGACCCGGCCTATGGCCTGAACAACCTGACCATCCCCGAAAAGCTCAGCAAACAGGATTACTGGTATCGCAGCGAGTTCAACGCGCCCGCCGATTACAAGCCGGGCCGGCACCTCTTCCTGACCTTCAAGGGCATCAACTATGCCGCCGAAGTCTGGGTCAACGGCCAGAAGCTGGGCGGCATCGAAGGCGCCTTTATCCGCGGCCGCTTCGATATCGCGCCGTACGTCAAGGGTTCGGGCCCGATCGCCGTGGCGGTCAAGGTCTCGCCGGCGCCGCACCCCGGTATCCCCGAAGAAGAATCTCTCGCCGCCGGTCCGGGCGAGAACGGCGGCCAGATGGCCATGGACGGGCCGAGCTTCATGGCCGCCGAGGGATGGGACTGGATCCCGACCATCCGCGACCGCGAGACCGGCCTCTGGCAGGACGTGACGCTGACCACCACCGGCGACGTGCGCATCGGCGACACCCATGTCATTACCGCTCTGCCCAAAGCCGACAATTCCGTCGCTGAACTGACGATCGATGTGCCGGTGACGAATCTTTCCAACGCGCCGCAAACCGTGACCATCGCCGGCGAAATTACCGGCGAATCCGCGCCCATTCATATCTCGACCACCGCGACCGTGGCGCCGGGCGACAGCGTCGTCCATTTCCCGGTCGTCAGCGTCGATCATCCGAAGCTGTGGTGGCCGAACGGCTATGGCGATCCGGCGCTGCATGGCCTGAAACTGACGGCTTCGGTCGGCAATGCCGTCTCCGACACCGCGGCGACGCGCTTCGGCATCCGCCAGGTCACCTACGAGATGTCGCTCTACGACCAGACCGGCCATCTCGATCGCGTCGAGGCCAATTTCACCAAGGGTCGCGAACTGGGCGTGCGCATCATCGACGGCCGCCACGAGGCCATACACAAGCTGCCGCCGGCCGGGGGCGAAGCCGCGACCTGGGCGCCCAGCCTGACGCCGCAGGCCCAGGGCACGGCCGCCGTCACGCCGCTGCCCGAGACGACATTGTCGCCCTATCTGGTGATCAAGGTCAATGGCGTGCGCATCGCGGCGCGCGGCGGATCGTGGGGCATGGACGACTTCATGAAGCGCATCGAGCGCTCGCGGCTTGAGCCCTATTTCAAGCTGCAACGCCAGGCGCACGTCAACATCATCCGCAACTGGGTCGGCCAGAATACCGAGGACAGCTTCTACGACCTGGCCGACGAGAACGGCCTGATGGTGCTGAACGACTTCTGGGAATCGACCCAGGAGTATCAGTTCGAAGCCGAGGACGTGCCGCTGTTCATGACCAACGCCAAGGACACGGTCGACCGCTACCGCAACCACCCGTCGATCATCCTGTGGTTCGGCCGCAACGAAGGCGTGCCGCAGCCCGTCCTCAACGCCGCGCTGCAAGACCTGATCTATTCGGACGACGGTACGCGCTGGTATACGGGTTCCTCCAACCGCATCAATCTTCACGACTCCGGCCCCTATAGCTACAAGCCGATCGCCGACTATTTCACCACCTTCTCCAAGGGCTTCGCGGTCGAGGTCGGCGTGTCTTCCTTCCCGACGCTGGAAGCCTTCCAGGCCACGGTGCCGGCCGCCGACCAGTGGCCGATCTCCGACACCTGGGCTTATCACGATTGGCACAATGGCGGGAACGGCACGACCAAGCCGTTCGAGGCGGCGCTGGCGGCGCAATACGGCGCGCCGACCTCGCTTCCCGACTTCGAGCGCAAGGCGCAGATGATGAATTATGATGCGCACCGCGCCATATTCGAAGGCATGAACGCCGGCCTGTGGACCCAGAATTCCGGCCGCCTGTTGTGGATGACCCAACCCGCCTGGCCGTCCAGCGAGTGGCAGATCCTGAGCCACGACTATGACACCCAGGCCTCGTTCTACGGCGTCAAGTCGGCGGCCGAGCCGGTGCACGTGCAGATGAATTTGCCTGACCACCGCGTCATCGCGGTCAATAATCCCATGACGGCGCTGAACGGCGCCACCGTGACCGCGGCGATCTACGCCACCGACGGCAAGCTGCTGCACAAAGCAAGCCAAGCGGTCAGCCTGGACGGCGGCGCGATCTCCCCACCGATGGACCTGGGCATCGGTGATGCGCTCGCCGCGAAGAAACTGGTCATCGTGCGCCTCGGTCTGACGGACGCCGCCGGCCACGAGCTGTCGCACAATGTCTATTGGACCGGCGCCGACGACGCGGCGATGAATGGCTTGAACGCCCTGCCGGCGACGGCGGTGTCGGCGAAGGCCGCGAACATGAAGTCCAGGGATGGGGCCAGGTCGGTGACGGTGACGCTCACCAACCCCTCCAATGTGCCTGTGCTGGAAACCAAGCTGACCCTGCTCGACGCCAAGGGCGCGCGCATCCTTCCGGCCTATTACAGCGACAACTATGTGTCGCTGATGCCGGGCGAGACACGCACCGTGATCATCGACTATGACGCGGGCACGCCGGCTTCCGTGGCTGTGCGCGGCTGGAATGTGAAGAACGGCTCGGTGGCGGTGAAGTAATTTTTAGCCACGGAAGACACGGAAAAACACGGACTTTAGGTTTGTCCGGATCTGCGCGAAGCGCTTCACATTGGGGAGGCGGCCTCCGGCCATTCAGAAATGCCCTGAAGTCCGTGTTTTTGGCTTCGCCGAACTCCGTTTCCGTGTCTTCCGTGGCCAAAAATCCTCCGAACGCGCCGGTGCGCGCAAATCGCCGCATAATGACCTCTTTATAGTTCGGCACCGCATTACACATGGCAACCGGTGCGTATTGACCCCAAGAGTGTGCGACATATCCGAAAGGCGCACACCCATGTCCACCGCTCCCCGCAAGATTCTGCTTGTCGATGACGAAGCCGAAATCCGCAACATGCTCAACATCTTCCTGAGCGTGGAGGATTTCGAAATCCTGGAAGCCGACTGCGGCAAGGCCGCCCTGCGCCAGGCCGTGTCGGCCAAGCCCGACCTGATCGTCCTCGATCTCGGCCTCGGCGACATGGACGGTGTCGAGGTCATCACCTCGCTGCGCCAGTTCTCCCACGTGCCGATCGTCGTCCTGACGGCGCGCAACGACGATCGCCAGACCGTCGTGGCCCTCAATGCCGGCGCCGACGACTATGTCACCAAGCCCTTCCGCGCCGAGATCCTGCTGGCGCGCATCAACGCCAATCTGCGCGAATCGAAGACCAGCCACGAAACGCCGGCCATGATCGAAAACGGCCCGATCCGCATCGATCCGTCCCGCCACGAAGTTTTCGTCAACGACCAGCTCGTCGCCTTGACGCCCAAGGAGTTCGCCCTGCTGCGCGTCTTCCTGGTCAACAGGGGCCGGATGCTGACCCACAAGCATATCCTCAAGGAAGTATGGGGACCGACCCATACCGACGACACGCAATATCTGCGCGTCTATATCGGCCAGTTGCGCGAGAAGCTGGAAATCCTCCCGGGCCTCGGCAAGAGCATCGTGTCGGAATCCGGAATCGGCTACCGCATGGACGTCCTGACCGCCACCCCGGCTGTCGCCGCCGAATAGGTATTACCTCGTTTTTCAGCTCAGTCGCCGCATGGCTCCTCGCATCGGCTCGGGCGGGCACTTGCCCGCTGGAGCGTCGATCTGATTGCATCAGATCGACGCTCTAGTTTTTTGTTTTAACGCACTTTTTAATCCGAAAAGTGCGTCGCACTTTTCGGAAAGTGCTCTAGCAGCGGCAGATGACTCGAGATCATCCGCTGCTGGTCTTACCTCATCCCCGGCAGTCGGTCAGACCTTAGCTGGGTCAGGCCTCAGCTCTGATCGCTAAAGGTCTTCATCAGGGTTTCCAGGCGCGGCAGGAGTCGATTCTGGAAGACCAAAACGGCGGCGCCCATCGGCGCGGCGTCCTCGGCGGCGACGCTGGCGATGAACGGCGCCACCGCCGGCGCGTGGGGAATCGCCTGGCGCAGGCGCGCGTTCAGCCGCTCGCACAAACGCTCGACGATGAACCGGGGCAGGCGGCCGCCGATGATGTGGACTTCCGGATTGAAGGCGCAGTTCATCACCGCGAAGGGCCCGATCAGAGCCTCGACCGCCATATCGACCCATTCCCAGGCAGCGCTCAGGCATGCCGCGTCGTTCGGATCGAGCTCATCCGGGCTGGCGGCCGCTATGCCGCGCTCGCCCAGGAAGTCGTAAAGCGCATAGAGGGACACCTGATCCTGCAGAATGCCGTCCGCCGTGGCTGGATTGGAAGAGTTGGCCGCGAACAGGTCCCGGGCGATGAAGGCGATCTCGCCGGCGGAATTGCTGGCGCCGCGATAGGGCTGGCCGCTCAGGATGATGCCGCTGCCGAGCCCGGCGCTGATCAGGGTGAACATGAAATGCTGCCGGCCGCGGCCGCCGCCGAACTGCAGCTCGCCGATCGCCGCCGCGGTGGCGTCGTTTTCGCCGTAAGCCGGCATGTCCAGCTCGCGGCTGAACAACTCGCAGACATCGACGCGCGACCATTCGTCATAGGCCGCCGGCTTGCGCGGCAAAGGAATCCGGCCCAAATCGTCCGGCAGGCCGATACCGATGCCGATCAGCCGGTCCGGCTGCGCGTCCGCCGGTCCCATTGTCGGCCCAACCGCCGGAATGATTCGGGCCCGGCGAATACGCCGCAATTCGCTGCGCACGAAGCTCAGCACCTCGTCGGGCAGGGCGAATCGCGATTCCAGGCTGGCGCGATCACGGATATGGCCGGCCAGGTCCATGGTGACCAGGGTGACGTGGTCCCGATCGATATTGAGGCCGAGCGAAAAGGCGCCTTCCGGATTGATGGTGAATTTCAGCGCGGGCTGGCCACGGCCGCCCGTGACGTGGCCGTCGGTCCGGATCAGCCCGTCGGCCAGAAGCCGCGCCGTGATATTGCCCACGGTCGGCGGTGTCAGCCCGGTGATGGCGGTCAGATCGGCGCGTGTGGCGATTCCGCTGGTGCGGACGGCCTGCAGCACAACACGCTGATTATAATCGCCGGCCCGCGTCAAATTGGTCCCCGACAGGGTTTCCGCGGCGGCGGGGGCCGAATTTGGCTTTTGACGTGCGGTCATCATATAAAAAAGTCTCGCATGCTCATCCGACGCTTGCAAGACAAGGGATTCTGACCACGCCCAAACACCTCGAATTTCGTTTCAAACTCGAAACGCTCATGTGTAGCGGCCGATGCCTTGGCAACACTCTATTCACGAAGTGTGACTTTCATATCATGGAGGCCATAAATCATGCCGTTTCGTCACAAATCTGCTGGAATTTCCTCAAGGTGCTAGTTACTAATTAAAGATGAAATAATTATTGGGGCGTATCTGGAAGGCTGACGGCCGAAATCGTCAATCGTTTTTGACGCGGATGTCAACCTCCGGATAGGCAACTAGGGCTTGGTCGCCGTCCTTCGAGTAACGGCCAACAAAAAACGCGGGTGTGGAGCTATCCCACCTAGGGTTTACAAGGGAGAAAGAGATGAAAAGTACACTCCGGAAGAATCATTCCGATTTTTCCAGCTTACGGTTCGGCGCTTCCGTAGTCGCGCTGACCATGATGGCGGCCGGCCTTTCCGGCCCCGCCATGGCGCAAACCGCCACGACGACCACGCCTGCCGCGTCCACGGACAAGAGCACCGAAGTCGTCGTCGTCGGTGTTCGCCGCTCGCTGAAGACGTCGCAACAGATCAAGAAGGACGCCGATACGGTCGTCGACTCGATCACCGCGACCGACATCGGCGCCTTCCCGGACAAGTCAGTCGCCGAAGCGCTGCAACGCGTGGCCGGTATTACGGTTTCGCGTTTTGCCGCGACCAGTGATACCGCTCACTATTCGGCCGAGCCCTCGGGCGTTCTCGTCCGCGGCCTGACGCAGGTCCGTTCGGAATTCAACGGTCGCGACACCTTCTCGGCCAACTCGTCGCGCGGTCTCGACTGGGGTGACGTTTCGCCGGAACTGATGGCTGGCGTCGACAGCTACAAGAACCTGACGGCCGACATGATCGAAGGCGGCCTCGCCGGCACGATCGACCTGCGTACGCGCGTGCCGTTCGATTCGAAGGGCCAAGTCATCGCGGTTTCCGCCGACGTGTCCTACAACGAAAACGGCAACAAGACGACGCCGGACCTTTCGGGCATCTACACCAACCGCTGGGATACGTCGCTCGGTGAATTCGGCCTGATGCTGAACGGCGCCGCTTCGGACGTCCAAACGCGTTCGGAAGGCGTCCAATTCGGTCGCGACGGCGTGTTCGCGCCGAGCGTGTTCGGCACCCCGGGCAATACCTATGTCCCGACCACGGTGGCCTACCACGACAACAACTACACCCGTAACCGTACGGGCATCGCCGCCGCCGGTCAGTGGCAGAACCACGACCACACCATGCTGGCGACAATCCAGTACAACGAGACCTCCTATGACAACTCGTGGAAGGAAAACATCGTCACCGGTGATTTCTTCGGCACATGGCAGGATCCCGTCGACACGGTCTTCACGCCGAGCCAATATGTCTTGCTGCCGGACACTGGGACGGCCCCGTTCACCTTTGCCAGCAACGGCGAGTTCCAAAACGGCACGCCGGGCAGCAACTACCTCGGCAGCACCGGCACGGTCGGTCTTCCGACCGGAACCCCATTCATCGCCGGCTGTAACAGCTGGACGACCGTTCCGGGCACCAACCCGCCAGCAACGGGTACGGAAGCCAACTGCGGCCGTTTGGCCGCGGGTCTGACGACGTCGACTCGCTATGCCGACACCAAGGAACAGACCCAGGATCTCTCGGCCAATTTCAAGTGGGACATCACCGACCGCCTGAAGACGAACTTCGACGTTCAATATGTCTATTCGACGGTCCACGACTACGACATGACCGCCGACCTGCATACCTTCGCGAACATCGACCTGAACCTGTCGGGCAAGTATCCGACGATGACGTTCTCGGCTCCGGAAAACGTCAATACGGCCCCCGGCGGCCTGACCAACCCGAACAACTATCAGTATAATGACTTGATGGACCACACGGAAGACGACAAGGGCCACGAGCTTTCGTCGCGCTTCGACGTCCAGTATCAGTTCGCCGGCGACGGCTGGCTGAACACCCTGAAGGCCGGGGTCCGTTATTCCGACCGCGAACAGGAAATCATGTGGTCGACCTATAACTGGGGCGGCATGCAAAGCGTTTGGTCGGGTCAAAACGCCAACGCCTTCATCACCGGTCCGGCCTATCCGCAGGACGTCTATGCCGTCCACGGTTTCGGCAATAGCTTGCTGGGCGGTGGCCTGCTCAGTGCGAACCAGTTCGTGTTCATCGACATGAATGCCGTCAAGGATCGTACCGACTTCGCCAATGCCGAAAGCGGCAATGGTTGGACCGCGCTCTGCAAGCGCTCCGGCAATATCCCGGGCACCTGCTATCAGCAGTCGGAAGTCAACCACGTCTCCGAAAAGACCGATGCGGCCTACGCCATGCTGAAGTTTGGCGGCAAGGACAAGGTCATCTTCGGCAATATTACCCTGGACGGCAATATCGGCGTCCGCTGGGTGCAGACCACCGACGTGTCGAGTGGCTTCGTCCAAGACCCGACGACCGCTTGGTACCAGCAAGGAACCGTGGCGACCCCAGGGCCCCTGCCCTGCGTCACCACTGGTCCGAACGCCCAACCGGCCGACGACCAACCGGGCTGCCTCGAAGGCACTTCCGGCGCCACCGACCTGAACAATGCGATCACGTTCTCGAACGGCGGCGACTCCGCGCTTGCCACCAAGGCCGTGCATATCAACACCTTGCCGGCCTTGAACCTGAAGTTCGGCATTACGGACAAGTGGATCATCCGCTTCGCCGCCTCGGAAGGCCTGTCGCGTCCTGACATGGGCCTGCTGAAGAACTATGTGAACATCGGCAACCCGACGCTGGCTTCGCCGACTCAATGTCAGGCGAACGGGGGTTGCACCGTCAACTCCAGCGGTCAAATCACCGACTACAATCCGGAGTTTACCGCCCAGGCGGGTAACCCCAAGCTGAAGTCGACCACCGCCGACCAGTTCGACCTGACGGCCGAAGACTACTTCGCGTCGGACGGCTACTTCTCGTTCGACCTGTTCTACAAGAAGTTCCACAACTACATCGAAACCGGCAAGTTCTTCGAAGACATTACCAATAATGGCATTACTGAACCCGTCGTGGTCGAAGGTCCGGTCAACAAGGACGGCGCTTCGGTCAAGGGCTTCGAAGTGTCGTACCAACGCTTCTTCGACTTCCTGCCGGGTTACTTCAGCGGTCTGGGTGTTCAAGCCAACTACACCCACCTGTCGCAAACCGGCGTCGACAACTCCAACGTGACCGAAGTTTCGGGTAACGGTTCGGAAACGGCGACGAGCTCGGCTTCGGGCCTCGGTCAAGACGTCGACTCGATCAACCCGCACGCCTTGGAAGGTATGTCCAACGACTCGTACAACGTCATCGCGATGTACGAAAAGGGTCCTTGGGCGGCTCGCCTGGCGTACAACTGGCGCTCTCAGTACCTCGTCACGACCCTCGACTGCTGCGTTGGCTTGCCGATCTGGCAGAAGCAACAAGGTCTGCTCGACGGCTCGATCCGCTACAAGATCAACAACAACGTCGAACTTAATCTCGAAGGCACCAACATCCTGGGATCCGACACGCGCATCATGGAGCAGGTCGCGGGCGACACGGCCGGAACGCCGAATGCGCCGCGCGTCCTGATGCCGGATGCCTGGTTCAAGAACGACCGCCGCTTCCAACTCGGCATTCGTCTGAAGTACTAAGTCTTTACGACCCACTTGAAACGCGCCGCAGGCAACTGCGGCGCGTTTTTTATCCGCCCTTTGTTTTTTCCAGGGTTTCAGGTGGATGTGACTTGTCAATACGAAAAGCCCGCGCCAGAACGGGCGAAACAAAGGCGTGACGAGGAAAGAGCTCGATGTCGACCGTACAACGGGTGGTGATTGTAGGTGGGGGTACGGCGGGCTGGATGACTGCCGCCGGCCTGACGACCGTGGTCGGTCATCGCTGCGATATCACCCTGATCGAATCCGCCGAGATCGGCACTGTGGGCGTCGGTGAGGCGACCCTGCCGCATATCAAGGATTTCAACGACTATCTCGGCATAGACGAAGCTGAGTTCATGCGCGCGACGCAAGCCACCTTCAAGCTCGGCATCGAATTCGTCGACTGGGGCAAGCCCGGCAACAGCTATATTCATCCCTTCGGCACGTTTGGCCAGCCGCTCGGCGGCGTCGACTTTATCCACGTCTGGAACCGGGCCCGTCTGCTTGATCAGGCCGCGCCGCTCGAATCCTATTCCTACGCCATCGCCGCCGCCCGCGCCGGCCGCTTCGATTTCCCCTCCAGCGACTCGAAGTCGCTCAAGTCGACCTATGCCTACGCCTACCATTTCGACGCCAGCCTATACGCCGCCTTCCTGCGCCAATTCGCCGAGCGCAAGGGGATGACGCGTGTCGAAGGCAAGATCGTCGACGTCCGGCGCCACACCGTCACCGGCAATGTCACCGAGGTCGTGCTGGCGTCGGGCGAGACCGTTGCCGGCGACCTGTTCATCGACTGCTCGGGTTTCCGCGGCCTGCTGATCGAAGGTGCCCTGAACGCCGGTTGGGACGACTGGACGCCATGGTTGCCGTGCGACCGTGCCCTGGCAGTCCCCTGCGATCGCGCCTCCCCTCCCGTCCCCTACACGCGCGCCACCGCGCTCGAGGCCGGCTGGCAATGGCGCATTCAGTTGCAGCACCGCACCGGCAACGGCTATGTGTTTTCAAGCGCCTTCATCGGCGAAGACGCCGCCGCCGACCGGCTACTCGGCAATCTCGAGGGCAAGGCCTTGGCCGACCCCAAGCTGCTCAAGTTCGCGGCCGGCCGGCGCAAGACGTCATGGAAGAACAACTGCATCGCCATCGGCCTGGCCAGCGGCTTCCTCGAGCCCCTGGAATCGACCAGCATCTATCTTATTCAGATCGCCATCACCAATCTGCTGCAGCTCTTCCCCGAGCGCGACATCGATCCGCGCCTGCGCAACGCCTTCAACCATCTTGTCGATATCGAGTACGAGCGGGTGCGCGATTTCCTGATCCTGCACTACCATGCCAATACCAGCGACGGCGAACTGTGGGCCTATACGCGCAACATGCCGGTGCCGGATACGCTGACCGAGCGCCTGGAACAGTTCCGCCACCGCGGCCTTCTGCAGAAATACAAGGACGGCCTGTTCTCCCCGGCCTCGTGGCTGGCCGTCTATGCCGGCCAGGATGTATTGCCCGGCGGCTACGACCGCCTGACCGACGCGGTTCCCTTCCCCGAGCTCAAGGCCTGGCTGGACGATCTCGAACGGCGCATCCGCCTCAATGTCGATGAAATGCCGGACCACGCCGCCTTTATCCGCGGCTATTGCGCCGCGCCCGATCTGGTGGAGGCCATGTAATGGACACGCCCTCTCCCGCCCCGTCCGGCCCCGCGCCCATCAAAAAAGTCGTCATCTGCGGCCGCGACGTCGCCGCCTGGCTCGCCGCCAATGCCCTGGCGCGGGCTTTCGGTCCCACGGGCCTCGTCATCGAAGTGGTCGAACTTCCGTCGCAGCTGCGCCCGCACGACATCGTGGCCAGCCTTCCGGCGCTCGAGGCCCTGCATCGTCTGCTGGGCTTTGATGAATACGAGTTGCTCAAGGCGACGGCGGGGACCTATTCACTGGGTCAGAAATTCGTCAATTTCTCCGGCGCAAGGCCGCCCTTCTTTCACCCCTATAGCGGTCACGGCACGACGATCGGCCGCTCGCCGTTCACTCCGCTCTATATCCAGGCGCGCCACGCCGGGATGAATGTGGCGTTCGAGGACTTTTCACTTGGCGCGGCCGCGGCCAAACAGGGCCGCTTCTTCCTGCCGACGCCCGACATCAACGCGTTTAACACCTGCGGCTACGCCTACCATATGAACGCTGCCGCCTATGCCGCTGTGCTCAAGGCCCAGGCGCGGCGCCAGGGTGTGACGGAGGTCCCCGCGCGCGCCTTTGAGGCCGCCCGCGACGCCGGCGGCAATGTGCGCGCCCTGCATCTGGCCGACGGCCGGGTCGCCGAGGGCGACCTGTTCGTCGACGCCACCGGCGCGGACAGTCTTCTGCTGGGCACAGCCATGGGTGTGGGCGTCGATAGCTGGGCCGGCTGGTTCCCCGATAACCGCGTCCTCAACGCGGCCGCCGATCCGTTGCGCAGTTTTCCGCCTTATTCGCAGGTTCAGGCCCTGAACACCAGCGTCCTGCATCTGACGCCGCTGCAGACCATGACCGGCCTGACGCACGTCTATTATAGCGACGACATGCGCGACGACGAGGCGCTGGAGCTGGCTTCGGTCATCACCAATCTCAGGCTGCGCGCCGGCGCCACGGTCAGCGAATTGCGCGCCGGCCGCCGCGACCGCGCCTGGGATCGCAATGTCGTGGCGATCGGCGAAGCGGCTTGCGTCTTCAATCCGATCGACAATCCGGGCCTGCACGCCCTGCATCTCGGCCTCGTCCACCTGATCGGCCTGTTCCCGCTGACCACCTCGACCGGTATCGAAGCCGCCGAATACAACCGCACGATCCGCCAATCCTTTGAGCGTATCCGCGATTTTCAGATCGGCCACGTCAAGCTGAATCAGAATTTCGACAAACCCTATTGGGACGGCGCGCGGGGCGTGGCCATACCCGATACCTTGCGCGACAAGATCGACCTGTTCCTGGCGCGCGGCCGCATCCTCACCCTTGACCAGGAAACCTTCGAGAACGAGGACTGGCTGTCGCTGTTCTTCGGCCATGGTCTTCTGCCGCAATCCTGGGACCCCATTGCCGACAGCGTATCCAAGGACGAGGCCGTGCGGCAATTCCAACGCATATTGGGCTTTGTCCGCGAACAGGTCGAAGGCATGAATTCACACGACGCCTTTCTCGAAGTCCACGCCGCCCGGGACTTTGTGTAGTGAAGGATCGGGGCGTAGTGAAGGATCGGGTATGAAAAAGGACTTCGTATGAGGGGGTTCCCTGTAAACCGGATCGTCATTGTCGGCGGCGGCACGTCCGGATGGATGTGCGCGTCGCTGCTGGCCAAGTCGCTGGGGACGGTAAATTACAGCATCACCCTGATCGAATCCGAAGACATCGGCACGGTCGGGGTCGGCGAGGCGACGATTCCGCCGATCACCTTCTTCAACGAAGTGCTCGGACTCAACGAGGAAGAATTCGTTCGCGAGACCAACGCCACCTACAAGCTCGGCATCGACTTCGTCGACTGGAAGCAGCCCGGCACCCGCTATTTCCACCCGTTCGGCATCTACGGCACGGACATGGACGGGATCAGCTTCCACGATTTCTGGCTGCGCTTTAACGCCATGGGCGGTTCGCCGGACTACGGCCGCTACAATGCCGAGACCGTGGCGGCGATGGAGAACCGTTTCGGACGGGCCGCCGCCAACGCGCCCAAGATCAACTATGCCTTTCAGTTCGACGCCAGCCTGTACGCCGCCTATCTGCGCCGCTACTGCGAAAAGCGCGGCGTGGTGCGCAAGGAAGGCAAGGTCGTCCACGTCGAACAGCACGCCGAAACCGGCTTCGTTACGCAATTGGTGTGCGAGGACGGATCGATCGTCGCCGGCGACCTGTTCATCGACTGCTCGGGCTTCCGCGGCTTGCTCATCGAACAGACGTTCAAGGCCGGCTACGAGGACTGGAGCCGGTGGCTGCCGTGCGACCGCGCCGCCGCCGTCCCCTGCGAACACGGGCGCACGGCGTCGGGCGCGCGCGCGCCGATCACCCCCTATACCCGCGTCACGGCGCGCGAAGCCGGTTGGCAGTGGCGTATCCCGCTGCAGCACCGCATCGGCAATGGCTACGTCTTCAGTTCGGCCTTCATGAGCGAGGACGAGGCCTGCGAGCGCATACTGACGCGGCTCGACGGCAAGGCGCTGAAGGACCCGAAAGTCCTGCGTTTCGTCCCCGGCCAGCGCAAGCAGAAGTGGGTGAAGAACGTCGTCGCCATCGGCCTGGCCTCGGGCTTTCTCGAGCCCCTGGAATCGACCAGCATTCATCTGGTGCAGGTCGGCATTTCGCGTCTTCTCTCGGCGATGCCCAAGTCGGGATTCCCGCCGGCGGTCGTCGATGAATATAACCGCATGATGGATTTCGACTACACCAACGTCAAGGACTTCCTGATCGCGCACTACAAGGTCACCGAGCGCGACGATTCGCCCTTCTGGCGCCATTGCCGGGCCATGGATATCCCCGATAGCCTCAAGGCGCGCCTGGAAGTCTTCCGCGAACAGGGCCGCGCCGGCGTGCTGACGACGGAATTGTTCAAGGAGAGCAGCTGGTTCGCCGTCCTGGCCGGCCAGGGCATGTGGCCGAAGGACTACAACCCCGTGGCCGACGCCATCACGGCCGACGACCTCAAGCAACGCATGGTCCGTATTCGCACCCAGGTGCAGGACCGCGTGCGCAACCTGCCGTCGCATGACGAGTTTATCGACAAGAACTGCCGCGCGCCGCAGTTGGACATGATGTGATGCGCGTCTCGGTTTCCAGGGTGGGGCACGAACAGACGCCGGTGGTGATCATCGACGATATCCTCCCCGACGCCCGGGCCGCGGTCGACATGGCCGCCGCTCTGGCGCCCTTTCCCGAAATCGCCGACAACTACTATCCGGGGCGTCGGCGGCTGATCGGCCGCGACGAGCCGGCCAATGCCTATACCGCGTCGATCTGCAATGCGGTGGTACCGGTGATGCACCAGGTGTTCGGCGTCGGCCGCTTCCACATGCGCGAGGCCAGCTTCTCGATCGTGACCCAGCGGCCGGAAACCACCCAGCTCATTCAGCGCGTCCCGCATTTCGACACGCTCGATCCCAACGACTACGCCGTCCTGCATTATCTGACGGCGCCGCCCCAGGGCGGCACGGCCTTCTATCGTCACCGCCGCACCGGCTTTGAGCGCCTGTCGCAGGCGCGCTACGGCACCTTCCTGGCGGCCCTGGATCAGGACCTGGCGGAATTCGGACCGCCGGCGCCCGCCTATATCGGGTCCTCGTCCGCGGCCTTCGAGCAGATCGGCCGTTGCGACGGTCTGTTCAACCGGGCCGTCATCTATCAAGGCGCGTTATTGCACTGCGCCGAGATCGCCAGCGATTTCGCCTTCGACGCCGATCCGCGCCGCGGCCGGTTGACGGGCAATATCTTCGTCCGGGCGCTGGCGCCCTGATACGACCCGCTGTCGTCGGCGGCCTTGCGACGGCACACTACGCCCGGTTGGATACGCCCTTCGGAGCCCAAACCGTTTAAATGAGGGAAGGAAAACATGAAAACCACGAATATGCTCAAACACGGCCTGGCCCTGTGCGCCTTTCTGGCCGCCTGCGCCACGGCCACCCAGGTACACGCCCAGGCGGGGGTGCCGACCACCGGCGTCACTGAGGACAAGGTGCACGTCAGCAGCGGCGACGCGGAATCGGACCGCATCACCGATGAGATCAAGAGCTATAACGACTTCGACCATAACGGCCTGAAGTATGTCGAGATCTCCGCCAAGGACGAGGCCGCCCAGATGGGCGCCGGCGTCAGTGTCGTCTCCGGCTGGGACGGCTACTGGAACGGCGGCTCGACCAAGTTCAAGCTGTCGCAGATCCGCAAGATCAAGGAAGCCGGCTTCACCAGCATTCGCATCCCCCTGTCGACCTTCGGGCCCAGTTCGATGCACATGGATGCTCAGGGCCATCTCGATCCGAATTATCTGCGCAAGCTCGACGCCGTCGTCGACGCGGCCATATCGGCCAAGCTGTTCGTGATCATCGACGAGCACGACTACGATACCTGCTCCAAGGATGCCGACGCCTGCGCCCAGATCCTGCCCAATGTCTGGTACGAGCTGTCCGACCACTACAAGAACGCGCCCAGTTCGGTGATGTTCGAACTGCTCAACGAACCGCACGACAAGATCGACGCCGCCGTGTGGAACGCCTGGATCCCCGACCTGATCGCCATCGTCCGCCAGACCAACCCGACGCGTAACGTGATCGTCGGGCCGACCCATTGGAACAGCGCCGCCGACCTGCCGCTGTTGCAATTGCCGGCGGCGGACAGGCACATCATCGTCACCTTCCACTATTACGAACCGATGACCTTTACGCACCAGGGCGCCACCTGGGTCGGACCGGAAATCGAGAAGGAACGCGGCGAAGTTCACTGGACGGGCACACCGGACGAACTGGCCAAGCTCAATGGCGACTTCGACAAGGTCGCTGCCTGGGCCCAGGCCAATGACCGGCCGATCCTCCTCGGTGAGTTTGGCACCTACGCCAAATATTCCGCCATGGACGACCGTGTCGCCTGGACGCGCGCCGTATCCAAGGCCGCGGCCGATCGCGGCTTTGCCCGCACGGCCTGGGAATTCTCCGAAGGCCCCGACGGCTTTACCCTCTACGACCCCGACAAGAACCAGTGGGTCGAGCCGATCAAGAACGCGGTTCTGCTGAAGTAAACTGGGGACAGCCGTCGATCGACGGCCACCCGCCCGCGACAGGCTGGAACCCAGCCGGTCGCGGGACTATAATTGGTTTTTACTGTAAGGCTTCCGCCAGATGGCTACGGCAATCGTTCCCGATCTCACCTTCAATCCGGAAGCGCGTATCCAGGGGAGATACATCGGCAAGGAACGCCAGCCCCTTCTGGTCATAGACAATGTCTTGAAGCACCCGGAATCCATGGTCCGCTATGCCGCCGAGCAAAGCGTTTTCCAGACGCCGTCGGAGCGATCGAACTATCCGGGTCTGAATGGTGATCTTCCGCCCAACTATGCGCCCGAGTTGGCACGTGCGCTACGCCCGCTTCTGCGTCAGGGTTTCGGCATTCCGGAGACAGAAGACATATCCTGTCAGGGCTTTTTCGGGCTGACAACGGCGCAAGCCGGTGAGTTGCGGCCGGTGCAATGTATCCCGCATAGCGATTCCCCCAACCCCTACCGGTTGGCGATCCTGCATTATTTCTGCGGCCAGCCCTATGGCGGAACCGCGTTTTTCCGGCATTTGCCGACAGGTTTTGAATCGGTCGACCGTCAAAGGTACGCCTACTATCGCAATACCGTTGAAAACGAACTGGCCGTCTTCGATACGCCCTTGGCCTATGCCGGTTCATCGACGCCGCGCTATCAGCAAATCGACCATGTGGACGCCGTTTTCGATCGGCTGGTGGTTTACCGGACGACCAGCCTGCACTCGGGAATCATGAACGACGCCGAACTCCGCACCGACCCGGCGACCGGCCGGCTGACGGCCAACACCTTCATCGAGGCACCCTCGCCGGCATCCATCCCGGGTGTCCAGGTGCCATGACATCATGCCATCTCACAATGAGTATATTGAACAATATTGTCGCGCGTGATTAATACAAACCGTGCCGATGCTCGCAGCGGGGACTGACGGGCGATCTCTTCTTCCGGCTCTAAAGCCTTGCGGAATGACGATTTAATCTTCGGTCAAACCGAACTGACGCCTCCCGCTGTCGTCGGCGGCCCTTGCGACGGCTCACATACGCCCGTTGGATACGCCCTCCGGAGCCCAAAACCGCTAAAAATAAGGGAAGGAAAACATGAAACTCACGAGCACGCTGAAATACGGCCTCGCCGGCTGCGCCTTGATGATGGCCTGCGCCACGGCCACCCAGGTGCACGCCCAGGCAGGGGTGCCGATGTCCGGCGCCACCGAGGACCGGGCGCACAATTCCACCACCGGCGCGGATTCGGACCGCGTCACCGATGAGATCAAGAGCTATAACGATTTCGCCAGCGACGGCCCGAAATATGTCGAGATCTCCGCCAAGGACGAGGTCGCCCAGATGGGCGCCGGCGTCAGCGTCATCGCCGGCTGGGACGGCTACTGGAACGGCGGCTCGACCAAGTTCAA
>OUWB011209515.1_pt1 | contig 30242 bp, 25 predicted proteins | sample 1779821 | NCBI WGS metagenome assembly OUWB01 (sample SAMEA3914806, study PRJEB12502) | metagenome | biome: forest; material: soil | place: Canada | collected 2011-08-03 | depth 0.1 m
GTCAAGATCGGCGATACGCAGGTCATCACGGCCCTGCCCAAGCCTGACAATTCCAGCGCCGAACTGACGATCAATGTGCCGGTGACCAACCTGTCGGCCACGCCGCAGACCGTAAGGATCGACGGCGAAATCACCGGGGAAACGGCGCCGATCCGCGTCTCGACCACGGCGACCGTGGCGCCAGGCGAAAGCGTCGTTCATTTCCCGGTCGTCACGGTCGACCATCCGAAACTATGGTGGCCGAACGGCTATGGCGATCCGGCCATGCACGCCCTGAAGCTGACCGCATCCGTTGGCAACGATGTCTCCGACACGGCCGCGACCCGTTTCGGTATCCGCCAGGTGACCTATGAACTCTCCCTCTATGACAATACGGGCCACCTCGAACGCGTCGAGGCCAACTTCACCAAGGGCCAGGAACTCGGCGTACGCATCACCGACGGTCGCCACGAAGCGATCCACAAGCTGCCGAAAACCAGCGGTGAGGCGCAGAGCTGGGCCACCGGCCTGAACCCCGAAGCTGAAGGCACGGCGGCCATCACTCCGTTGCCCGACAGCACGCTCGCACCCTACCTGGTGATCAAGGTCAACGGCATACGCATCGCGGCGCGCGGCGGCTCATGGGGCATGGATGACTTCTTGAAGCGCACGGAGCGTTCGCGCCTGGAGCCTTATTTCAAGCTGCAGCGGCTGGCCCACGTCAATATCATCCGCAACTGGGTCGGTCAGAACACCGAGGACAATTTCTACGACCTGGCCGACGAATACGGGTTGATGGTGCTCAACGATTTCTGGGAGTCGACGCAAAACTATCAACTCGAAGCCGGCGACGTACCTTTGTTCATGAAGAACGCCAAGGACGTCGTCGACCGTTACCGCAACCACCCCTCGATCATCCTGTGGTTCGGCCGCAATGAAGGCGTGCCGCAGCCGGTGCTCAACGAGGCGCTGGAAAACCTGATCTATAGTGACGACGGCACGCGCTGGTATACCGGCTCCTCCAACCGCATCAATCTGCATGACAGCGGCCCCTATAGCTACAAGCCGTCCGTTCAGTATTTCACTGACTTCAGCAAGGGATTCGCCGTTGAGGTCGGGGTGGCATCCTTCCCGACCCTGGAAGCCTTCCAGGCCACCGTGCCCGCGGCCGATCAGTGGCCGATCTCAGACACCTGGGCCTATCACGACTGGCATTCGGCCTCCAACGGCTCGACCAAGCCGTTCGAAGCAGCTCTAACCGCCCAATACGGCGCGCCGACCTCGCTCCCCGACTTCGAGCGCAAGGCCCAAATGATGAACTATGACGCCCACCGCGCCATATTCGAAGGCATGAATGCCGGGCTCTGGACGACCAATTCCGGGCGCCTGTTATGGATGACACAGCCGGCCTGGCCCTCGACCGAATGGCAGATCCTGAGCCATGACTACGATACCCAGGCTTCGTATTACGCGGTCAAGTCCGCCGGCGAACCGATCCACGTCCAGATGAACCTGCCCGATCATCGTGTCATCGTCGTCAATAATCCCCAGGTCCCGCTGAACGACGCCACTCTCGGCGTGGAGATTTACGGCATCGACGGGGCCCTGATACACAAGTCCACTCAGCCGATTATGGTCGACGCCAACGCCGTTTCCCAGCCAATTGACGCGGGTATCGATGCCGCGGTCCAGGCGCAGAAGCTCGTTATTATCAAGCTAAGTCTAACGGTTGGCGGGCAAGAGGTCTCGCACAATGTCTATTGGCAGGGCTCGGATGACGTGGCGCTTAATGGCCTCAATAGCCTGCCCGCCACCGACCTGGGCGTCGAAGCGCGCCGAAACGGGCAACAGGTCACGGTCAAGCTCAGCAACCCCTCGAAGGTCGCCGTGCTGGAGACCAAGCTGACGCTCCTCGATGCCAAAGGGGCGCGGATTTTGCCGGCCTATTACAGCGACAACTATGTGTCCCTGATGCCCGGCGAAACGCGCGACGTGACCATCGATTTCGACAGCGGCGCCCCGGCCAACCTCTCGGTACGCGGCTGGAATGCGGCGACCAAAACCGTTCCGGTCTCCTAGCTTTGAGGGGCGGGATTCGTCTGCTTCCCTGTCGGATACAAACGGCGACCATGTATCCGACACGAGGACGAAAGCCCCGCAATCCCGGTTGCTGAACCATACAGACAATAACCACGCCAAGCCTTGCAGGGGATTTTCGTGAAAGTTTCAAAACGACAGCTCATCGCCGGCCTTACAGCAACGGCCACATTGGCCGCGACGGCATCAACGAATGCCAGGCCCATTAAAAAGGGCCAGCTGAGCAATCCGCGCGCGTCCTCAGAAGCCAGAGCCCTCTATCAATACCTCAACGACGTCTGGGGAAAGAAAACCCTGACCGGCCAACAAGAGTCGAACGGACGTCGCGGGCCAAGGGTTGAGCTCGACTACATCCAGAACACGACGGGTAAGCTGCCCGCCGTATTGGGCCTCGACTACATAACGCCGTCCGACCGAGCCGGCGTGAATGATCGCGCCACGGCCTGGTACCAGGCCGGCGGAATTCCGACGATCTGCTGGCACTGGGGCAACCCTATGACTGGGCCGGGATACGAGAGCTCCAAGACCTACTTCAACGCCCCAGCGGCGTTGCAAATGGACACTCCGGAACATGCCGCCTTCCTGCGCGACATGGACGAAATAGCGGCCGACCTGCTGGTTCTTCAGCAACGACGGATACCCGTGCTTTGGCGCCCTTATCATGAATTTACCGGTAAATGGTTTTGGTGGGGCATGTCAGGGCCGGAGACGTTCAAGCGCCTCTGGGTATTTATGCATGATCGCTTCACCCACTACTACGGGATCAACAATCTCATCTGGGTGCTCGGCTATACGAAGGACCCGAGCGCCGACTACTTTCCAGGACGCCAATATGTGGACATCGTCGGGGCCGACAATTACGTGTCCGATCACGGCGCGATGAAAGACATGTACGATCGGGTGCGGGCAGTGACGGGCGACGATCTCCCCATCGCGTTGCATGAATGCGGTCCGATCCCCGACCCGGATCTCCTGCAGCAGACCGGCGCCAACTGGCTGTACTTCCTGACTTGGCATTCCGAGTTCGTTCTCGATGGGAAGACAAACCCGCCTGAGTTTTTAAAGTCGGTCTATAACTCCGCCCGGTACATTACCCGAGATAAAGTTCCGCCACTTCCGCACTACGCAACGCCGGCATAGCCCTCTCGGTACCGCTGTCGCCGAGACCTCCAGGCCAGGAAATTTGATCGGAAGCGCTGAGTAACCACCCAAGCGGCTGAAGAGCCGCGGCCGCCCGGCATGTCTAATATTTCCCTTTTGAAACAATCTATTATCTCACTATCGGGATGACGAATTTTGTTGATTGTCTTGCAGTCTGGTGCAAGTTGGTCGATGAATTTCGCGCTCCTGTTGTGGGTTTTCAATTGGATGTTGATCTGGGTTGGTGTGGTTCCGCTCGCAGTTCGCGGCCCTTATGCATTGCCAATGCTTGGGCCAAGTCGGGGGGCTTGGGCGCCCGGCGTGAAGCCTCGTAAGTCGCAGGGGAGGCGCATAGCATCTTCGTATTACGGAAGGCATGGGGAGGGGCGCTTTGGGTGCTGAAATGGACGACCGCACTCTCGTGGCAAAATGCGAGACTTTGTACCCAAGGGAAGCAGACGTGCTTCGTCGGTGGCACGACCAAAGCGCGAAGGAAATTGCCGAAGACCTGAAGCTCAGCCGGCACACGATTCACGGCTATGCCAATGACGCTCGACAGAAGCTTGGCGTCGGCTCGACGCGGGAGGCGGCACGCCTGTTCCGCAGATACCAAGCGCTCAAAACACCCCCTTCAAATTTAGGGGGTGAATTTCAAGGGGTAGTCAGTCCGCCTACGGACGATGCAGCGTCGCGGCGTGGACTTTCAAGTTCCCCCGATCTTGCCCCGAAGGAGCGCCTGGTGAGCAGCGAAAAAGCCGACGTGGACGACACGAAGGGTTTGGCGATGCCCCAGGGGACGGCCCCGGAAAGGCAGGGGTCTCCGAAACCTGACCGTTTCGGCGCCGAAACGAGGCAGGCTGACAGATTGGCCCGGAGTGCAAGTCTTGTCGGGCAGGGCCTTGTCCTGCACGGCTGGCTTGCACGGTTAAGCTCGATGCAATGGCTCGGACTCACCGTCTTGGTGACCTTGTTTGTCATCGCCGCCTTCGGCCTCGCGACGGTAAGTCTTCTGGGGGTTTTTGAAGTCCTTCACCAGATGGCGCCTCAGCACCGATGATTCGGACCGGCTGGGCGCCAAAAAGCCGCCGGTGACGCCCCGGCATCTGAAAGGGACTACTGTATGAAACGCTCACAAATGGTCATTGCCGGAGCCGAACGTTTGTTCGCCACGGAAAATGCGGTTGATTCAGCCTTGACCGAAACCGGCGACCTGATCGCCACGCTCACGCGATTGCGGCTGACGAGCAATATTTCCGGCGTTTATGGCCAGGACGCCATCGGCGCGGTCATGGATGGCGCCGCGGCGCTGACCGCCGCCAGAGGGCACTTTATTCGAGCCCACGGTCTTCTCGATCAAATCAAGACGCAATTGGGGTGCCGAACTGTCATGTCCGGCACCTTGCAGCCTAAGCCAGACTCCGACGGCGTCACGCCCGAGGTCGCGGACGTCGCCTAAACCGACACGGAGTTCCATTTGAACCTTGGCCACGTGATCGTCGGATACGGCGGGACCACCCTTGCCGTGATCTGCGGAGCCTTGGCAGCATGGCGCGGTGGTTGGCCGGAGCGATCCGCCGCGACCGTGGTGTTGCTGGGGTGGTTTCTTACCCCTCTGGTTCAAACCACGTACGCGCCAGGGCTGCCGTTGATGGTTCTGGATTCCGCCCAGGCCGCGATCCTGTTTGCCATATCCCGCTTTTCTAGAAGGATTTGGTCGGTGGTGATCACGGCCTGCATGTCGGCCAGCTTCATCTCGCACGTTGCCGAGGTGGCGGCGCCAGGCGATCACAAAACGCTCTGGTCGTACGTGACCGCGGCGGATCTCCTGGGCGGCGTGCTCGTGGCACTTTGCCTCGGGGCGGCCGCCCTGGAGTCCGAATTTCTTAGAAAGAGCACCGGCAAGCCCAGCGCCACTTCGACCTAAGAGGCGCGGCAATGCCGGTCCAGGACATGGGTCCTTTGGGAGACCGGCAGTGCTTGGCCCGATCCGGCATCAGTCATTCGAACACTTCTTGGAAGCCACGCAGCACGTCGCCTCGACCGATAGGCTCTTCGAGCTTTTCATTTTGGCGATGGGCGACTTCGGCTACGACCGGATCAACTTCTCGATAAAACGAGACGACGACGTCCCCTCGAAATATCGCGGGCTGGGGTTAATCAATACCTATCCCGAAGCCTGGCGGACGGAATACCAGGATCGCAACTTCGCGCGCGTCGACCCGGTGCTTCGCGCGGCGAGCAGCCTGTTCAGGCCGTTTCAATGGAGCGACCTCGGCCGGATGTTCGACCTGACCCGCGAACAGGTGCGCTTCATGCGCATTGCCGAGGAGGCCGGCCTCTACGATGGAATAGGCATTCCGTTCCGCGGCCCGAAAATGCAAATAGCCGGGGTCGCCATTGCGACCTCGGTCAAGGCCGCGCGGCCGGAAAGGAACATCGATCTCCTCGTTGCCTATGCCTGGCAACTTTATGAGACATACAAGCGGCTGGTGACTATAAGCGCGATCGTTCCGGCCGGGATGGCGATCCTTTCGGTGCGCGAAGCTGAAATTCTCGTCCGCGTCGGCAATGGCCGGACGGATCGTCAGATCGCGCAGGTCCTGGCCATCAGCGTCGAAACGGTCGACGCCAACATGAGGCGGATTTTCCAGAAGCTGGAAGTCCCGACGCGCGCGGCCGCCGTGGCCAAGGCACTGATTCTAGGGCTAATTGAGCTGTAATATACGCTTTCGCGTAGTACCGGCGCCGGCGAAAATGGGTTGAAGTGAACCCCTGAACAGCGGGGAACACGACGATGCTTAGACCCATGCCACCCGGATTTACCGTGCGAGACGACTGCCGCCTAGTCGAAGTTGACAAGGGCGACCGCGTCGAACTCGGGGACCTGTCCTCGCGCCATGTCGGATAAGCCCGTGAATGGAAGCCCTATGCCGCCGGCCGACGAGATCGAACAGGGCATCGACGCGCTCGACAGGCTGCGGGGCACAATGCGCGCCGCCGGAATGTCCGATTGCGCCGATGCGCTCGACGAGGTCTTCGTTCGATGTCTCAAGGATTACGTCGAGCGAAAGGGCGCGGGCGGTTCCGCTGGCCGCCAGGGTGACAAGTCCGGAAATGATAGCAATTGAGCCGGCCGCAAACGCGGTTGTGCCAGGGCGCAGAGGCGCCGAACCACGTCGGGTACTTGGAAGCAACGCTTCAGGAGTCCGGCGCACAGACCTAGGGCAGAACGCCCGTCGGGAGTCGAGTAATGGGACTATTGCGTTTAGTAGAGGCTTTCGCGTTTTCGGACTGGCAGGATTGCACCCGGTATCGACAATTTTTACAGGCAGACCGCCGCCACTGGGCCTGGTTCTGGCTGCAGCGCAATTCCGGCTATCTGGAAATGGCGGCGCGGATCGCTGGAACCGCGCGGTGGCAGGATCGCGGCTTGGTCGTGCACAGGCTACTTGGTGCGGACCTGAACAGCCTTTTTCAGGCGGGATATTCGTTCATTCAGATCGCGAGGGTGATGGCGATCAGAACACTCGGCTCTTCTGGGATGCGACGCTCGATCCGTCAGTTCTCAACATTGATGCCGAACCAATATCCCGTCGTGACGTCGATGCCTTCGACATCGCCCGGTTCGGTCCCATGGCCGATTTGATCCTGGACACGCATGGCGGGGAGATGTTGCTCCTCGATGACGGCGCAAACCAGATCCAGTTGAAAGTGGGCGCGGGCACGCTCAGCGAGGGGCCCGTCCGTCTTCACTATCATGCCGAAGGATTCTCGGGCCTTGAGGCCAAGTTGCGCACCCTGGCGCGCCTGCATGCCTTGCAGCGGCTAGGTCGCTTTCCGCGGACCTTATTTGGGCCTGAGCCCAATGCCCCGAAATGGGCTCGTGCCCTGCAGGCCTGGGATGGAGCCGTCGCCGGTGCCAGCCAGCGTGAAATCGCTAGCGCGATTTTCGGGGACGCGACGGTTCGCGAAGAATGGGGCGGTCGCTCGGAATTCCTGAAGGCCAGGACACAGCGGCTGATCAGATACGGCAAGGAAATGGTCGATGGCGGGTACCGAAAGATCCTCACCTAGACCGTCGTCGTTCGGTGCCGTCGCCGAGGTCGTAAGGCGGATGACGGCCAGGGAAACGGCTGCGCGGGGCAGCCTCATAACGGGCGCTGCCTTGGAACTCGGCGGCACCGCCCTCGGCATCGCCGGCCCTTACGCCCTGAAGGAGCTGGTCGATGATCTCGCCGTGGGAACGTCGCCGGCGATGGTCGTCGCATGGGTCTTGATCTTCATTGGAGCCTGGGTCGCTGGCGCGATCATGGCCAATTGGCGAATGGTCTATTCCACACGGGCCATCGACCGAGTCGCTGCGCGCCTGGTCGAGGCCATGGCGCTCGATCGGCTACCCGCGGCGGCCACGGGGAGGGCCGGGGACAGCGCCAAAGCCTTAGGGCTCATCGAGCGCCTGCCATACAGCCTGTCGATCGTCGTCGACGGCCTGATCTGGCGCACGGGGCCTCTCTGTCTCCAATTTCTAATTACACTTGTGATCGTTGGGGCCACAATACCCCTTCAGTACGCGGCACTTCTGGCACTCACGGTTTCCGGATACGCGGTGGTGGCCTGGCTCTCGGCCGCGGCGTTTCAGTTGCGCGCAGCCGATTTGAACGCAGCTTCCGGAGCCGTATCGGCGCTGACCGGCGACATCTTCCGCAACGCGCGTCGCGTCGTCCTCAACGGCGCCTTGAATGCTGAAGTTGCCCTGGTCGGCGCGGCCTTAAGCGGAAAGGCCGCGGCCAATCGGCGGATGATGTGGACCCTGGTTCGGAGCTCTCTCGCGCAATACGGCGTGCTCTCGGCCGGGCTGCTGACTTTACTGATCCTGAGCGGCCTGGATGCCCGTGATCATCGGATAACCGTCGGCGCCTTCATTCTCCTCCAGACATATGCTTTCCGGCTGATCTTGCCGGTCAGCGGCCTGGGCTACATCCTGAGCCAGTCGGCAACGGCCCTGGCCAACATCAAGGACGTGCTGGCGGCCATCGGGAATGCCGCACCATGCACGGCTTCCGAAATCTCGGTCGACCGGCCGGCGGCCATCACGCTGCGCGAGATCGACTTCAGCTATGGGCCCGACCTTCCAGGGGTGACAGGCGTCACCCTCGATATTCCGCGGGGATCGTTCGCGGTCATCGTCGGCGCCAACGGCTCGGGAAAATCGACGCTGGCTCAATTGATCGCAGGCCTGTTGTCACCCTCGGCCGGAACGGTGCGGGTGGGCGGCGTTGACATAGGCGAGGTCCCGGCGGCCGACAGGTATAAGCTTGTGCTGTACGTCCCCCAATTCGTCGGCCTATTCAATCGGTCGATCGCCGAGAACGCCCTCTATCCGCCGACCCACCATAGCGAGGTGGAACTGCGCCAATTGCTCGAAGCCTGGCAGTTTCACGAGCCAGGTCGCGCGGTCGACCTGGCCGCAATGGTCGGAGAGCAAGGGGAGCGCCTGTCGGGCGGGCAAATCCAGAAGTTGGAGCTGGCTCGCGTCATCGGCATCGATGCGCCCGTGATCATCCTCGACGAGAGTACCTCCGCGTTGGATCCGTCGGCCGAAGAAGACGTCATTGCCACCTTGCGTCGCCGTTTCGCCGGTAAGACCACGTTGGTGATGATCACTCACCGCCAAGGCGTGGTCGCCAAAGCCGATCAGGTGCTTTTCATGCGGGCCAGCGCCTTGTATCGACAAGGCGCGCATGCGCAACTTCTGGCGGATTCCGCAGCATATTCGGGCCTTTGGAATGATCGGCCAGAGTAAATGATTGGCCTTCTACAGTCCTTTCCGACCGCTCTAAGTCAGGTCGGCCTTCAGGCGGCGCATCAACTCAATTGGATCAACGATTAAGACGTCGCAGAGCGTTACGAGCTCAACGACGTCGATCCGACGCTCGTATGTCTCGATCCTCGCGATGATGGTCTGTGTCCGTCCCCAAGCTTTGGCTAACTGCTCTTGGTTCATCCCCAACGCCTTTCGCGCTGCGACGAGTTCGTCGATCAGCCGCCGATAGGGCTCTGTGTGGATGGTTTGCAACTTGAGATCCGTGGAGAATACGGACCTCTCGTAGGGTGGCTTGATTTCAAGGCGAAATATGCATAAAAATGTGAGTAAAATAAGGGATCGATGGTCATCTCAATATCGTGGGGTCGATTTTCGACGCCGCCGTGGCACGCGATTCCCTTTCACAATTAGAGCGATTTCGGAACTCGGCAGTGGAACACGGCGAGGAGCTTCCCCTAAACGCAATCGACCGCCATGTCGGTGCCCAGATGCGTGCTCGACGCCAGTTCCTTCAGATGCCCGAGGAATGGCTGGCAGGAATGCTGCGCGTGACCATCGGCCAGCTTGCCGCGTTTGAAGAGGGCAGGGCGCGCATCGATTTCGACACCATGATGGAGGCAGCCGAATATCTCGGGGTTTCCGAGCGCTACTTCTACATGGGCTTCAAGGCTGCCCCGCCTCCAAATGGGGGAGGGAGGACTTGGCTGCGAGAAGCTGACCAATGGTTCAGTCAGCACCTCTTCCCCTACGAAAACGCCTTGCTGACGGTCGCGCGCCGCATGACCGGGAATCGCGAAACCGCCCGCGATATGGTGCAAGAGACCTACGCGGACATGCTGGCTGGAGAGAAATGGCGCAACGTTCAGAACCCGCGCGCCTATGCCATGCAGGCCTTGCGAAACAGCGTCCTGACCTTCCTGCAGCGGGCCCGCGTCGTCCCCATCGAACTGATTGCCAACATGGAACAGTTGCCGCATGCCGATCAGGCGCCGGACGCCCACGACCTCCTGTCGGCCAAGGAAAAACGCGACCTCCTGCTGAAGGCGATCGAGGCCCTGCCGCCCAAGTGCCGCCAGGTCGTCAAGCTGCGGCGCCTGCGCGAAATGCCGCAAAAGGAGATTGCGCGACACCTCGGCATCGCGGAGTCCTCGGTTGAAAAGCACCTGGCCCGCGGCATGCAATTAATTGCCGAATATCTGCAAGCCCACGAGGTCAGGGCAGGGCAAGCGGCCGAACTGCCGGCCAACGACCGGGCATCTCGCCAATAGACCTTTTCCCGTTATTTGCTTATTTTAGGGTCTGTGCCGGCGCGCCGGCCTGACCAGGACCTAGCCTGCCGTGAATAGCCCCAAACCATCGCCCCAAGACACGATCGCCGAGGCGGCGGCTCTCTGGTTCGCTAAACTTGACGCTGGTTCGGCCGATACTGCGGCCTTCGAAGCCTGGCGTAACGCCGATCCCCGCCATGCCGCGGCCTTCGCCCGCATCGCCGCGACGGACCTGGCTTTGGACCGGATCAATGGATTGGCCCTTCACGACGATCCAGATTTGAGGCCGGCGCCCCGCTTAAGCCGCCGAGACCTGTTTGCGGGGGCCGCGGCGGTTACTGTAGCTCTCATCGGCGGCGGCTTCTGGTTCGCCTCGGTCTCGCGCGCCAGCGCCGCGACGCCTGTCGGCGGTCGCAAGACGGTCGCCTTGCCCGGTGGCGGAACAATCGATCTCAACACGGATACCAAGGTCAGCTGGCGGTTCGACGACTCGAGCCGCCGCATATGGCTGGAACACGGCGAAGCCAAGATTGTCATGCCGGTCGATCACCGCCCCTGTTCGATTTTCGCAGCCGACACCGCGGTCGTCCTCATCGGCGGCAGCGTCAACGCCCGCCTTCGCAATCGAGCCGTGGCCGTTTCGGTTCTGCAGGGCGATTGCTCGGTCGGACCGAAAGGCGCGGCCGAGAGCCAGGTCACCCACGTCACCTCGCACCAGGCAGCGGTCAGCGCTGGCGGCGTGACGCGGGTCCATGCAATGACGGACGAGGACCTTCAGACTGTGTCGGCCTGGCAGAGGGACGAGCTCATATTCGACGGCGAGACGCTCGGCGCCGCCGTCGACGAATATAACCGCTACCTCACCAACAAGCTTCAAATTGCCGATCCCGCCCTGTCCGGGATTCGCCTGGGTGGCCGCTTCAAAACCGATGACCCGCAGGGGTTTTTGGCGGCGCTTCAATCCAGCTTCGGCATCCAGGTCACTCACGAAAGCGACGGCGCAGTGGTATTGAGCCGGTAGCCGGTTTATCCGCACTCGGACTTTTTTTTGATCACAACTGGAGGATCGCACCCGTCCGCCAGTCTTCCTCGCCACGCAACAACCGCGTGGAATGGGGAAATTTCAATGAGAGTTCTTAACGCGCGCCGCCTTCGTGCAACCACGGCGCTTACGGTGGCCGGCTTCGGTATCTACCTGCTCATGGCGCCGATGGCGTCGGCGGACGAGGGCGTCCACATCTTCAATATCCCGCCGGAAAACACGGCCAAGGCGCTGTCCGACTTCGCTGGTCAGGCCGGCATCCAGATCCTGTTTCCCTATGACGTCGCGACGAAATATACGTCGCCGGTACTGCAAGGAGCGATGACCCGGGACGCGGCGCTCAAGCAACTTCTTGCCAACACCGGCCTCGAAATTGCCGGCCAGACGGATACCGCGATCTCCCTTCGGGTGAAGGAAAGTCCAAGCGCAGAGGCCGATGAAAAGGCGACCGAAGTCGTCGTGACCGGTTCGCACATCCGGGGTGGCAACCCGACCTCGCCCGTGCATACGGTGACCACGACCGATATCGAGCAATCCGGCTATACCGACATCGGCGAAGTGCTGCGCAGCCTTCCCGAGAACTTTTCAGGCGGTCAAAACCCCGGGGTGATCGGGGCGACATCTGGAAACACCAACAATGAGAACCTAACTGGCGCCTCCACCGTCAACCTACGTGGTCTCGGATCGGACGCCACGCTTCTCCTAGTCAACGGTCATCGCTTGGCCAATGACGGGCAATTCCAGGCCGCCGATATCTCCGGCGTGCCCTTGGGCGCCGTTCAAAGGATAGAAGTCGTCCCGGACGGCGCTTCCGCGCTCTATGGGTCGGACGCCGTCGCCGGCGTGGTGAATGTGATCCTGAAGAAGGACTTTTCAGGCGTGGAGGTCAACGCGGTGGCGGGGGGCGCCAGCGAGGGCGCTGGGACGAACCGGCAGGCTTCAATCCTGGCTGGCTTTCACACGTCGAATTCCTACGGTCTGCTGAATATCGAAGTCCAGAACCAAGACCCTGTGAATGCGAGCGACCGCGCCCGAACCGCTGACGTCGCGCCCGAGACAACGCTGTTGCCGGGACTGAACCGGCGAAGCTTGTTTCTGACGGGGGGATATGACCTTTCGGACGCGATCACGGTCTCCACCGATATTCTCATCAATCAACGCGATATGCAGGAAACGCTTCAGCTCTCGCCAACCTCCGCCGAGCAGCAGTACAGCGACGCCACTCCGGCCTTTAGCACCGCCGCCAATCTTGACGCCAAACTCGGTGGAGACTGGAAATTGCATGCCGTGGGTCTGGTCTCCGGCGGCCACACGGGTTTTCACATCGACTACCCGACGTTAGGCGTTCGGTCATATAACTTCTACGCCAACACCCTCGACTCGATCGAGCTCACGGCTGACGGCACGTTATTCGATCTGCCGTCCGGGCCTGTTAAGGGGGCGTTCGGCGCCGGCACCCGGCACGAGTCCTTCTCCAATCCCATGACATATAACCAGCAGGTCAATTACGCGTTCGGGGAGGTCAGCGCGCCACTGGTTGAACCGTCACCCGAGCGTACCGGCCTGGAGGAACTGTCGGTTGATGCGTCCGCCCGGACGGAACATTATTCGACGTTCGGCAGCACCACCGATCCAAAGATCGGCCTGAGATATGTTCCCGTTACCGGGCTCGACCTTACGGCGGACTGGGGCAAGTCGTTTAAGGCCCCTTCCTTTCTGCAGCTCTATTCCACCAGCTACGCCTATGTCGTCAACGCAAGCACCATAGGTTACGGCTCATCCGGTACCGTTCTAACGACACTGGGCGGCAATCCAAACCTTAAGCCTGAAAAGTCCACGTCCTGGACAGTGAGCGCAAAGTATTCCCCGCCCTCCACAAAGGGCCTGACCTTCTCGGCCACCTATTTCAATATCGATTATCGCGATCGGGTCATCCAGCCGGCCAGCGTGATCGTTGGGGCGTTGAGCACCGACCAATACGCCCCCTTCGTCGAGGTCTCCCCCTCTGCGGCCACGCAGAGCCAGGTGATTGCGTCCGCCAATACGTTCCTGAACCTCTCATCCGGGGCGTATGATCCTTCGAAAGTCGTTGCACTTTTCCGGAACGCACTGGTCAACGCATCGAGCCAAAAGGAAGAAGGCGTCGACCTCGGCTACCGCCAAATCTTCCGCTTAAAGAGCGCCAAGCTTTCCACGTTTGCGGATGCGACACTTCTCAAACTCCAGCAGCAATACATCCCCACGTCGCCGCTCCTCGACATCTCCGGGACCATTTTCAATGTCCCCAAAACCAAGGCGCGGGCGGGCGTTTCATTTGAGCAGGGAGGTCTATCGACCACGCTCATCGGAAACTACGTCTCATCCGAAACCGACAACGGGATCGTTCCCGCGCGCAAGGTCGGGTCCTGGACAACCTCGGATTTCACTGCGGTCTACGCGTTCGGCCCCGGGCCGCAAGCCGGCACGAAGATCGGATTGTCGATCCTTAATGTCTTCGATCGCAAGCCGCCGATGACCTATAGCTCGGCCATCGTCTACGGGGGGCTCAACTACGACAGCACGAATGCCTCGATCCTGGGCCGCTATGCGAGCCTGAGCGTGACGAAGGCTTGGTGATGCGCGCATCGTCATTCATCACGGTCGGCACGGCTTTGCTCGTGTCGGCCGCTACGCCGGCAATCGGATGCCAGCTCCTTCCTCCGAGCAACCTGGCGCCGTCCGCAGCTAAACGCGGTATCACGCCTGAGGACCTGGTCACGCTCCGAGATATCGGACCGGACGACCTCGAACGGCCGCGCGACCAAGTCTTCACCCTGTCGCCTGACGGAAAGCGGGTGGCCTTCCAAATCCGTCAGGCGGATCCGACAACGAATAGCTACTGTCTTGCCATGTTCGTCCTCGACAGGGGCGATTCTGGGCGGCTCGTTCAGGTCGACCAGGGAGGAGAGTTTCTCCCTTACTCGGCGCCGAGCTGGGGATATGCCAAGATTCCGCCAACCGCCGGGCCGAAGATCATAACGCCGCTTTGGTCGCCAGACGGCAGATGGATCGCTTACCTGCGCCGCGACAGCGGCTCGACGCAGGTCTGGCGCGCCGCTACCGACGGCAGCGGTGCCCAGCCTATCACCCATCTGGACTTCGACGTCGAGGGCTTCGCCTGGTCCGCGGACGGGGCCGCGCTTGTCGTGCAGGGGCGACCGGCACTTCAGAAGGCCGAGAACGACATTACCATCGAGGGAGATACCGGATTTCACTTCGACGACCGCTTCCTACCGAGAATTTCCGGGCGGCCGTTTGTTCGAGATCCGCTACCTTCCGACTTCGAGGTGGTCGATATTGCGAGTGGGAGCGTGAGACCGGCAACGCCTGACGAGAAAGCTCTTGTCGATCCATCCGTGGCGGTGGGAACGCCCGCAGGCGCAATGTGGTCGGTCACGGATAGGGCCGGCGACCAGGCATGGGTCGCATCACGAGATCCGGGAAACATTTCGGCGCAGACGGCACTGCATGTTCATCGCAAAGGGTTGCCGGATCTAGTCTGCACGCTTGAGCCATGCCAAAGCGTCGCCGATGCGTGGTTCGACGGCAGCACGCGGACGCTGTACTATATGCGGCGCGGCAGGGGCCAGGAAGAGCAGGAATTTTATCGCTGGCCGGCCGGCGCGGACGCGCCAACGCGTCTATGGCGGACCGAAGATGTCTTCAATTCCTGCACTTTGCCCGATGGCGAATTGCTATGCGCCGAAGAGGAGATCACCAGGCCGCGGCGTCTGATGGCGCTGAACTTGAAGACCCTGACGCTCCGTGTCGTTTTCGATCCGAACCCCGAATTTAGCGAGTTGCGCACTGGACCGGCGCAATATCTCCACTGGGCGAATAGCTACGGCGTCAGCGGCTTCGGCTCGCTCGTTTTGCCGCCGGATCATACGCCGGGCCAAAAGCATCCTTTGATTGTCGTCGGCTATATTGCACGTGGATTTGCCCGCGGCGGGACGGGTGACGAATATCCGATCCTGGCGTTGGCCGAAAAGGGCTATGCCGTCCTGACATACCAGACGCCGACGAGTGTCGGCTACGCGAAGGGAGCGAAAACCGCGGAGGAGTTCAACCGGATCAACCGGGTCGACTGGATGGATTATCGCAATACCGCCGCATCGATCGACGCCGGCATTCAAGCTGTAATTGCCTTAGGGGTGGCCGATGAAAACAAGATCGGCCTGACCGGCATGAGCTATGGGGGCTCGATCGCGCAATTCGAGTTGGTCAACAGCCACAGGTTCCTTGCGGCAGCGCTGAGCACATGCTGTGAGGAAGAGTCCAACGCCTCGATGCTGGCCGGGCCCGGCTTCTATAAGACCGTGCATAAAATGGGGTACCCCGGTCTTACGGACGACGGATCGAAATTCTGGGCGGCGATGTCCCTGCGCCTCAACGCTAAAAGCGTAACGACACCTATCCTCCTGCAGGTGCCTGACCAAGAACTCCTCACGACGACAGAAGGAGTGATGGCGCTTCAGGAAGCCGGCCAGCCGGTCGACATGTACGTCTATCCGAACGAAACCCACGTGAAGTGGCAGCCATTGCACCGGCTCAACGTCTATCGTCGATACATCCAATGGTTCGATTTCTGGCTGCGCGGCGTCGAAGACGCGAATCCGGTCGATCCTTCTCAGTACGGCCGTTGGCGAGCGTTCCGCCAATCGACTTCCAACACGCCGAGCGGCTCTCCGGTTAAGTAGGCACCGCTCGGCGGGCCCTGTCCTGCGTCCCCTGGACAGGGCCACCCCATCCTACGACCAATGCCGGGCCCAGACCTCAGCTTCCGCAAGCATGGTAAGGCGGACATAGTGTTCTGCCGGGATAGGCTTTGTCGATGAGACGAGGTCTTCTATCGAGGTAACATCGATCAACTCCTGTTGCGCCAGAAGTCCGCCCAGCAGCAGCTCCTTCAGTTTGGACCGCTGGCTGTCCACGGCGGCGTAGGCAAAGCGGCTGGGGCCTCCCTTGGACCGGCGGTAGACCAACGGTTCCGGTAGAACCGAGGAATAAGCCCGCCTCGCAACCGCCCGGTTGTGGCCACCAGCACACCATTGCCAGGTCGGGATAGATAAGCACATCTCGACAATCGGCTGGGATAGGAGGGGCAGAATAAGGGGGGCGCCGCTCCTGGGAAATCCATCGGTCGCAGCCTGAATGCGTTGGAGCATCGCGACGTGGACGGTCTTTCCGATTGGCGTTCCTTTCGGCGCGTCTAGCCAGGCATGATTGAAATCAATCTTGGTATTCGCAAGCTTCTTGAAATTCAGAAGAGATGGTTGCGGGGCCAGCGCATATCTGCCCCGGAACGCCTTGGCCGTTCTTCGCATTTGCTTCAGGGCTTGCCACAAGCTGCAGCCGGTCAAATCCATGACGTCGATCAGGGTCGACAGAACCCGCGGACTTAGTCCTTGAAGATGAAGTCGATCGAGCACAGGCGTCGTCGATTGCATGAGGCAAAACACGTTGTCGCCGCCCAGCCCACCGAACCACGCGTCCAAACCTTCAGCGGCTTCGACGCGTTGTTTGATTGCCATGTCGGCCCGGGCGAGGCCTCCAAATACGGGCCGTGGCAAATACGCGGACGTCGCCCGCGCGAAATCGATGTCGGCGAGGTCGTAAAAGGCTTCGGTCAGTCGCACACCGACGACCTCGGCGGCTAGCCTGGCGTAGGCGCGTTCGTCACTCTCAGCATCGTCGCCAGCCATATTCAACAGCGTCAAATTGTTCGGGCGCTCCCTTAGGCCCGCGGCGACGATCGAGGAATCCAGGCCGCCGGAAAGGCTGACGCCGACGGCATTGAAGCAATCACCCCAGGCGCGGATCGTACTGTCGCTCACGACCAGGAGTCGCGTTGCCGCGTCGCGGTCGCTTTGGCTGGCGCCGCCGATATGGTCCCAGGGCGACCAGGCGGTGATCACCTGGACGTCGGCGCCGGCCAGTAACCGAAAGCCCGCAAGAAGTTCCGTTACGCCATGAAGCGCCGTTTCCGGTCGCCGGAATTCCCCGCTCGCCAAATGGCGAAGCAAAGCGTCCCAGTCGGGGCTCGGCTTTGCAGGCAATGTTTCGGCCAGTAGGTCCATGTCGGAAGCGACGACCCACCCGCCCAAAGTCGGGGCATAGTAACAGGGCACCGTGCCGGACGGGTCGCGGATGACAATATCGCCCTCCGGCAATTTTAAGAAAGCGACGTAACCACCCCAGAACTGGGACAGCAGCGCGGAGCCGCCGGTATCGATGATCTTGATGCTGTCTTCCGCCGGCAGCTTTTGGATCCGTGACGAAGGGATCGTCCTGCTGAAAAGATGGCCCACGATGATACCAGCCTGCCCCGGAAGCGCGATGACCTCGGCGTTGGCAAAGATCGCCACTGTCTCTGAGCGGAAGACCTCTTTGAGGCCGGGGGGCGGCCCAGGGTGGCCGGGGGAATTTCGACCTTGATAGGCTAGGTATCGCAAGGCCATGGTTAGATCACTAGGATCGGTGTGTAGGGCCGAACCCGATCGACATCATCGTTCAGGATGACGTCGTCGTGTTGGACCCATGCGTGTGCGGCAAACGGCGCCATTTTCACGCCCAGCACCAGTTGCGGATAGCATCGGTGGTGCGAGAGAAAGGCGACCATGGCGAGGGACCAACGCAAACACCGATCCTGTGTTCCGATCAGGCGGCGTGTCGCTAGGAAGCCTGAAATCGCCTCAATCGGCGGGGACTGGCTTCGCGCCGCTTTGGTTGTCTGGGCGCCACACCGAGCGAGAACGGTCTTTAGCGGATGCCGCTGCAGGGCCCGCGCCGTCGCGACCTGGCTCGCTACCGCGATCCCTATATCTAAAATGCCCGCTCTTGGACGCGGAGCGTCAAAAACGCTGAGCCGGGCAGCGGTTGGAGGACGCGCAAGAATGGAAGGGACTTCATCCTGTCGATGCTCCAGCAAACCCGATCTTATCAGGGGGGCGAGGGATTGTTCGGCCTGACTTGAAGGACAGCCGGCCGAGATAAACGCCGCGAAATCCGCTTCCAGGTTCGAGGGCAGGCCAAAATACCTATCGGCGGCGACGTCGAGGAATGCGGCGCGACCGTTGGCTATGCAGCAATACACATCCGCCCGAAGACCGTAATGCGACATCGAGATCACCTGCTATCATGGAGGGATAGGAGCGCCCAGTCACATGGGGCGCTCCCGCCGACAGTCAGTCGTTCGACAGACCGGGCTCCTGCTTCTGGGTGACGATCAGGTTGTCCGGATCCGGGGCGAACTGCCCGCCACGGGTTTCGACGCTCGCGGCGCCCAGGTCGATCAGGTCTTCGGTTTCGGTGAGCTTGGTCATCGAAGTCTCCATAGGTTTGTTGCCACCGCGGGAATTCGCGGCGAGGCAAAAATACGCTCGGGGACTTGGAACGCTGCCTGGATACTTTGGGAATTTTCCGAAAGTTCGAGGGACAGATTCGCTGTGCGTTCAATGGCTTGAAGTCGACATGCGTCAGCGGGGCCAAGGCGTAACCCGAACTCAGGGCTGGCCTTCGCGATAGGTCGAGGCGACGATCTGGGGTGTCAGCTCCAGCCGTAAGGCGTGATAACCGACGACAAGCGTCCGAAGTTCTTGAAGTCTGGAACTTTTGTAGGCTTCGGACAGGGCCGAAAGTTCGGTCCGCCGTTCTATCAGCCCCGCATGCTTAGCTGCCCGGATCGCACGGAGGCGGATATTCACATTGTCTACCGCTCGTAGGATTTCACCGCTTTGTCCCAGGGCCGCGATCGAAATGAACAACTGCTCGGTCGCCGGGACGACGTCGTCCACGTCGATCTCGGTGGCCGCCACGGGGGGACCGGTCTCTTCGGCCTCGGCGATGTCGATCGCCATCAGCAACAGGCGGCGGCTCCATTTATAGAGGTCGCGTAGCTTCGCTTCCGTGACCAAGGGGCGGTAGAAGCCGTCGTGAGCATGGGTTTCGAGAAGACCTTCACCGACCAGGCGGTTCAGGGCGTTTCGAACGGGAGACTTGCTGGCGCCGACGCGCGCGCACAGCGCCGCGATGTCGACTCGCTTGCCCGGCGCCAAGGTGCCGTCGGTCAGCTCGCGCCGGATATCCAGATAGATGCGTTCGATCAGAGATGCCTTGGTCACCATGCGCTGCCCCAATGCTTGGGGCATACGCCCCAGGTCCATCAAACGGCTTTTCGCGCCACGGCCGGACCGGGCAACACGCTTAGCGGGAAGTCGCTGAAATATCCGCGCATTTGTAAATCCACCGGTTGTGGAAATCAAGTAGACGGACCTACGACGACGCCCGTCTTTGGCCGCAGGTCAGTTCGGCCGATCGAGCAATCGGCTGAGCTGCGGGGCAAGCGCCTGGCGCCGCTCGAAATAAGCCGCGATCAGGACCTTCAGACGTGTCCAGTCTCGCGCCGCCCAGGCTTCCGACAAGGCGGCATATTCTGCTTCGCGGTCCGGGATAAACGCGGCCTCATAGGGGCGAATGGTCGCCATTTCCGCGTTCATCGCCAGCATGTCCGTCCGAAGCGCTGCGTTGCCGACGCCGTCGGCGATGGCCTGGAACAATCGGCTGGTGGCTTCAGAAACGTCCAACTCTTGGCCGGTGCCGGAGGCGGTTGGATCTGCTGTCATCGACATATCCAAAGAGGGCGGAACGGAGTGGCAGCAAGGGTGCCACTTTTCGGCAAGTTCGGCAATAAACCTTCCGAAGAGATAGAAATGGAACCCCTCTTGCCGACCCCATGATCCGCGAGCCCTGCTTTTTGCGCGCGAACGCGTTGTGACATTCGCAACTGTCGGGTGGGATTTTGTACATCGATCGACGGCCACTCGCCAGCTTCGCCGCAAGTGCTCCGGATCATCGCCCGCGCTCAGTGGACGCATGAATTGGAAGCAGGGCTGCCCCCAAGGCGATCGCGCTTCCCCCGAGCTCCGAAGCCTGGACGTCAAAACGAGGACGGTGCAAACCCCAACGTACGTCGCCGTGGTTTAGCTTGTCGGCAAGGCGCACGAGCAGTGAGCGAGGGAGGGGACTGGATAGGATGACTTCGCCGGGGTCGAACCATGCCACGGCACTGCTGACGGTCGGTTCCAAGAGCTTCGCCGTGCGATGCAACCAGCTTTCAATTGCGTCCTCGTAGCCGCGGGTTATCTCGTCGAAATGTCCCACCGACTCGATTTTGCAGCCAGCGGCTTGCAGCGTCGACAATAGATCCAGCGTCGTTGGACGAGGCCGGTCGGCAGGGTAGAGCGCCCCGATCTCACCAGCCGCGCCAACCTGGCCCCACGCCAACCGGCCATCCTCGATAATACCCGCCCCTATCCCGTAGCCCAGGAGAACGACAACCGCGGAGAATGATCGCCGGATAGTTCCTCCTAGATAGTACTCCGCAAGTGCTGCGCAATTCGCGTCATTCTCAAGCATTGCCGGAAAGCCGAGGACATCGTCAAATATCGGCTTCAGGGGGACGTTGCGCCATCCTGGCAATTCGTGCACGACCTGCCATAGATCGCGGTCTCGCGAAAGGGACGGGCCGGGTAATGCTATGCCGACGCCCAGGAACCGCGTCCCCAGAAGCCGGTGTTGTACCGATAGTTCGTTGATCCGCCGATCCAGGATGCGGGCGAAGTCGGTCGGATCCGGAGCGCCCACCGCTTCACTGGTCAGGGAAATCACCCCGCCCGCATAGTCGACAAGGGCAATCTCGAGAACGCCCTTGTGTACGGTCGCGCCAACGGCGCATCCGCCACCTGCCGATATCGACAATGGCACCATCGGGCGGCCTCTTGCTTTCGCATCGGTCGGGGCGAGCTCTTCGATAAGGCCCAGGTTTAGCAAGTTCTGCGATATTTTGGTGAGTGACGCATTGCTGGCCTGCAGTACGGCGGCAAGCGCGATGCGCGGTGTTGGACCGCGGGTCCTGAGATGCCACAGAAGCCGCTTTTCCTCCGGATGTAATTTCAGAGTTCCAATCTTCATGGTTTTCCCGTCCCCTGCCGGCACTGAGCACAAAAAGGCACAGCTCATCACGCCTTCGATTTATTTTACAAGTAATAAATAAATATGTCAAAACACGGTTATAATGGCGGCGACTTCGGTCCAACAAAATGACGTGGAAGAGACAATGACAAATCGGAAGACGCTTCTCGCCCAAGGCTGCGCAATGCTCGCGCTTTGCGCAATCGCCGGGCCATCTCTTGCCCAGCAGGCATCGGGACATGTCCAGGGTTCTGACGCCCAGGCCCAGCAAGCCGCTTCGCCCGCGGCGAAATCCGGGGACAATTCCAACAATCTGATCGAGGTCGTGATCACCGGCGTCGGGACGGCGGGGGGGCTGAAGAAATTCGACGCCGCCTATTCCGTCACCTCCCTTTCGCAAGCGCAGATCACGCAAGCCAACGTCACCGCATTCGCCGATATCCTGAAATCATCCCCGGGCGTCTATATCGAAACCTCGGGTGGTCCGACCGGCGCGAATGTGGAAGTGACGGGGTTTCCGGGCAGCAGCGGCGCCCCCTATACGACGGTCGAGCTCAATGGCGCCTCGGTGTTCCCGATGTCCGGGCAGGCCTATATGGAACCGACCACGCTCTTCCGCCTGGACGATTCCATCCAGCGTCTGGAATTGGTGCAGGGCGGTCCCGGCGTCCTTTACGGCAACGGGCAGCCGGGCCTGACGGCGAATTATATTCTCAAGCAGGGAACCGATACGCTTACGGGCGACTTTGGGGTGACCTATGGCTCCGAAGGCATGGGACGTATCGACGGGTTCGTCGGCGGCCCGCTCAGCGCGAAAAACGAACTGTATGGGAGCATCGGGGGCTTCTGGACGACGTCGGACAACGGCGTCCGCGATCCGCAGTTCGACGCGAAGGGTGGCGGGCAGCTGACGGCGACACTGACACGCAAATGGAGCGACGCCTCGCTTCTGATCTACGGCCGCTACTTGAAATACGACGCCGAGTTCGAAACCGACACGCCCATCTACAATCCCGCCCCGGGCAAATTTTCCGCCTATCCGAGCTTCAATCCATTGACCGGAACAATGGAGAGCAGGGCTGACCAATACGAGCCGTTGCAGGTTGCGCCCTGCACCGGCAGCGGGTGCGCGCCCGGCACCGTGGCGGTCAACATGGCCAATGGACGGGGGCCGGACATGTTCACCGTCGGGGGAGAGTTCAAAAAGAATTTTGCCGACGGCCTGCAGCTATTGGACGATGTCAGCTACTCGAACGGCACCACGCACATGGTTGCCTTTTATAGCGCGGGTAATCCCGAAACCCTGTCGACCTATATCGCCAGCGCGGAGGCCGCCGACACGCAGCTTCCGAGCGGTCTTACGGCATCCGCCTACTACACCAATACCGGCGCGGCCGCATCGCTTGGCCAGAACGTCCTGACGCAGGACTTGCGCTACGTGGCGGAATCGTTCCGTTCGGCGAGCAATGAAATTCACTTGAGCTATGATGTGGTCCCTGGAAACACCGTCACCGTCGGGAACTACACGACGCTCTATAGGGCGAACGAACTTGTCTACAACGGCGCCGACATGCTCCTGCAGGCGCAATCGAATCCGGCGCCCATCGGCATCAACCTGACCAATGGCGTCAATACCTGGCAGCTCAGCAGCCCGGAAGGCTTCGTCACCAGCTCGTCGTCGGCAACGCATATTATGTCAACCGGCGTCAACACGGCGTTCTTCCTGACCGACAGATGGAAATTCAATCAGTTCCTTCTCGATGCGGGCGTTCGCGCCGAGCACGAAGCGTTTAACGACAACTACCAAAATACCGCGTCGGGCAGTTTAAGCGGAAACCCCGACGAGCTGTACAATCTCACGGCTCAATACTTTGTCCCGGGAACGCAAAGGGTCGGTTATTCCAAGAGCGGTGTGTCCTGGACCGCGGGGTTAAATTACGAAATCGATCCGCGCATGAGCGTTTATGTCCGGGCGAATGAGGGTGTCCACTTTGCGGCCTTTAGCGACGTTACCGCCGCCAATATCTCGCATTTTCCTTTGCAATCCGCGCGAAACTATCAGGTGGGTTACAGGTACCAGAACGAGTTTCTCTATGTCGACCTGAGCGCATTCGACAGAATCTTCTCCGGTGTTTCGACCAACGGGCCCTTCGTTATCAACGGCGCCCCCCAGACGGTGTTTTTCTCGTACGGCTCGAAGACGACCGGCCTTGAGTACCAAATCAATCTCAAGCCCTTCCAGTGGCTGAGCGAACCCTTCCAACGGTTTACGCTGGCGGCGACGGGGGATTACGCCCGCGGGACCTACGACAATAGCAGCGGATGCGTCATTGCCACGAGCATCAACAATACCACGACCACTGTCTGCAATGCCGGATTGGATTACGACGGATCCCTGCTGGCGCGTCAGCCCATCTTCCAGACGCGCGTCACGCCCGCCTACACGCTGCCGACCCCTTCGGGTTTCATAAAGGCCTGGGCAACCTATGAATATGTCGGGAAGCACTACGGGGATCAGCAAGAGCAGCAATATCTCGGCAGCTACTACGATTTGAGCTTCGGCGTCACAGGCGATGTCGGATCGCACTGGGAGTGGACCGTCCGCGGCACCAATGTGACCAATCAGCTTGGCGTCACGGAGGGCAATGCGCGCACGCTGATCGGGCCGGCGACCGTAAACGGCGTCATTCTGGCGCGGGCGATCGAAGGGCGCGAAATCAATGCGCAACTCAAGTACCTGTTCTAACTCATAGACTTATGAACCTTGGGAAGGGCGCGTCGGTATGAATAACGCATTGCGTAAGCTTGGCGCCAAAGCGGTCGGCGCGCCTTTCGTTCTAACCTTGTCTCTACTGCTTGTGCCGCCGGGCCAGGCCGCCCAGGTGCCGGATCCCCAGGCCCGGACCCTGTCAGCCAGGCTGTTTCCAGTCCTCGCGGCCATGGACGACCGGGTGCCGGGCGCCCCGAATGCCGAGGGAAGCGGGCTTGCCCGCATGCTCGCCGACCGTCGCCAGCGGATGTTGCAATGTCGCGAGGCGCCGGCCTGCCTGTTCGCCGCCGCGGCCTGGACGCCTCAGGAACGCGAAACGCTGGCGAACGCCATCACCCTGGCCTTTCAAACTGAGCCGCATCAAGCCACACCCCTTTCGGATGACGGCGTGAAGGCCGAAGTTTTGCGTGAATTGAACGGGCTGAACCATATTCTCGACGTCTATGGTTTGGGCAAGGCCCCGGAATACCCCGAGATCGACGGTCCGGGCGACGCATTGGGCACGCCCCAGTTTGCGCGCAATTCAACGAATGCCGTCGCACTTGCCGAGGCGGCGGGAAGACACCCCGCGGCCAACCTCGACCTGAGCCTGGACCTGGCGATTGCCCTCCTCGACGTCAATGACCGCGACACGGCTTCGGCATTTGAGCCCCTGGACCAACGCTATAATTTATCGGCCCTCGAACGGGCTCGAAGCCTTGATTGGTCCAAATATAACTACACCGCCATCATCGTCCCGGGCGAGGGACCGGACGACCTTGCCACGGCGCTCAGCTCCACGGGGAAATTGCGGGTGCGCCTGGCGGCCGAGCGTTTTTTCGATGGTGTCGCCCCTTATATCATTGTCACCGGCGGCGCGGTTCATCCCCGGGGGACGACCCATGTGGAAGCGATGGAGATGCGGCAGGCCTTGATCGAGCGGTACGGTGTTCCAGCCGACAGCATCGTCATCGAGCCCTACGCGCGACATACGACCACCAATTTGAGGAATGCGTCGCGCCGGCTGCTGGCCCTGGGGGCGCCTTTCGATCGCGACGCGCTTATCGTGTCCGACCCCGTCCAAAGCCAGTACATTCAAAGCGATGAATTTGCGAACCGCAATCAGCGCGAGCTCGGCTACCAGCCCGGCACGATAGAAGGCCGCTTATCGCCCACGGAGTTGCTGTTCCGTCCGGCACGGGCCTCCGCTCGGATCGACGCCTACGATCCGCTTGACCCCTGAGCCGCTGCGGCGGAGAGACCCCTGCGTGGCGGTCAGGATCAGGCGTGGCGTCCCGCGTCCGCTTGGGCGCGCGTGCTGATGATCCGAATCACGCGTGCGTGGGTCCGGTGGCTGACCCTCAGCTGAGACAAGGTTGCGACCGCGGCGATGGCGCCCAAAACAGGTATGCCAAAGGCCAGAATCTTCATGCCCACCAAGGTCGTGGGGGACTGAAGGACGCCGGGCGCATAGCCGATTTTCCCGAGTGTCCAGCCGATAAGGGCACCCGAGGCGGTGCTGCCCGCCTTTAGGATCACCAGGGTGCTTGCGAACGCGGCCGTTTCTCGCCGCTCGCGGTGTCGGTATTGCGAAAAATCGATAATGTCCGCAAGGATGGCCCACGGAAGCATATAAACGCCGGCGAACCCGACGCCGATGACCACGGCAAGTCCCGTCAACAGCCAGGCGTTCGCGCCTGCCAAGGCAAAAAAGATGATCCCCAGGGACGCCACGACATGACTTGCAATGAGCAGAGTCGTTTTCTCGTGACGGCGTACCAAGAGGATCCAAAGCACCGCGCCCGGAAGCTGGCCCGCCGTGATTGCGAGCAATATTCGTCCTGCGAGTTCAGGTTCTCGCAGCACGTATGTGGCAATGTATAGAACCATCTTGTTGAAGACTGGGGTCGCAAAGCCCGTCGCTAGGGCAATGACCGCAAATGCGCCGAAGAGCGCGTCGAACTTCGGAAGAAGCCTGATCGATCGCGCACGAACGCCTGACTCTTCTTCACGACTTTCGGGCATCGACGACCAGGCGGCGAAGATTATCGCCGCGGAGAATAGAAGGCCGGCGGCGCCTCCCATAAAAGCCAAATCGTCGGACGGACCACGGCTCGACGCCTTTACGATCGGTACCACGACAACGGCAATGGCCATGCTGGCAAGCGAGCTGAAAACATATCGGTAGCCTGCCGCACGGCCGCGCGCACGGCTATCGGTGGCGACCCGCGCGAGAAGGCTATTGTGGGGGACATCGATAATCGCGTAGGCGCCGCGAAAGGCTAGCACGGTGGCGGTAACAACGCTTACGGTCCTCAAACCCAGCGCCGACAGGCTATAGATCAAGGCAAAGGCAACCGCGCAGGGCAGGGCTCCGAACGCAATGATTTGACTGTAGCCAATGCCGACAGTCTGGCACCAGCCGGCAATGAATCCCGCGGCCAGGTCGAAGACCAAGTCACCCAGGAATACCGCCGTCATGAGAAGCCCGACATTCCCAGGGGCGATGCCGAGTACGTCCGTCAACATGAACAGCAGCGTGACGTCCACGCTGGTCAGGACGAGGTTCTTGCCGAAATTGCCCACCGAATAGCCGATGAGCTGCCGGTCTCGCTGCACGCCGTCAACCCGCCCGGTGATCGCCTCGGCTAAATTGGACCTCTTCATGGCGCCGGCAATCCCGATGGAAGATAAACAGCATAGCGGGAGGACCGAACGCGCCCAAGCGAATTGGAGCGTCCAGGGCGGAAAGCTCGACCTAGAGGTCAGGCAGTAATTTGGGGGAAATCAGCCGTAGCAACAGCCTTGACGGCCGGGCCGCCGACATATGAACGGTGTTTCTTGCAATATTGAATGTACGCCCGATTCCTTCCGGCCCGCCCGTATTGGGATTGACGTCGAATTTGGGGAAGTTCGACGATGATATGTCCAGGCGAATGCGATGCCCCGCCTTGAAAAGATTCGCCGTGGCGAAAGGTTCGATCGTGATGCGGAAGACCTCACCGGGCGTGAGAGGCTTGGGCTCTTCCCAGGATTGTCGGTATCGGCAGCGGAAGATGCTGTCCGAGAGGAGCATTGCGAAGCCGGTTGGGAAATCCTTGGACGAGGGATAGACATCGATCAGCTTGGCGGTGAAATCAGTGTCCAGGGCGTCGGAGGATACCCAGAGTTCAACCTCGATGGGGCCCACGACGGCGACATCCTCATCCAGCGGCTCGGTTTCGAAGCTGAGCACATCCGGTCGCGCAGACAGGGGAAGGCCGGGCTCATGGCAGCCGAAGAACCGAACATCCTCGCGTTGATCGAAGGCGCCCCCTTCGAAAACAGGCCGGCCGCTTGTGAGCGCGCCGCCGATCGTCGGCACCGGATGGCTCGGATCGAAATCGTAGGTCAGGCAATCATCTGCCGAGGCCGGCCGCTCGGTCGATAGCGACCCATCCGCGCGCAAAAAGAACGTGGTCATTCGCGCTTGCGGCAGCGGCCAATACGAGGCGGAAATCCAACGGCCGCCGTGGTCCAGATGCCCTGCGGGCGTAAGATTCCCCGAACCGCCTCCCATAAGAAAAAGACGAATGGGAGGCTCGCCAGCAGGCGCGTCGGCACCCTTGAGCCAACGGTCGAAGCAGGCAATGCGAAATGCGCTCCAGGTTTCACCGGCGTGGCCGTCGAATACGGCCTTCGGGCCGAAATCGACATCGCCGACTATGCGCTTCGTTCGGTCTCCGTGTGTCCACGGGCCCATAATGACTTCTGGACGATGTCTGCCGAAGTCCAGGCCGGCGAAGTTGTCGAAGGTCGCCTTGACGTAAACGTCATACCAGCTCGACATCAGAAGGATCGGGATATCGGGAATCTTGTCGTAGTACCCTTCGGCGTACAGCCCGACGATCTTCCAATAGTCGTTGAAGGTTCCGCTCTGCCACTGATCAAGCAGGTAGGCCTCATACTCCGGCTGCCATCGCACGGGAGATTGGCCCTTTGACCACGGCATGCGCTTAAACCACGCGATCACGTCTTCGGCCGCCAACGCCGCGCGCATGGTCGGATCGGCTTCGGCAGCGCGACTGTCCTGTGACTGGTTCCAAGCCCACGTCGCCTGTTTGAGCTCAAAGGCGCCACCCTGACGGATGCCGCTGCGATAGGCGTTGGAGAAGCCGCCGGAGTCGAGGATCATTCCTGCTAGCGCCGGCGGGGCGAGGCAGGCCGCCGCCAATTGCGTATGGGCGCAATACGATAAGCCCATGGTGCAGACCTTGCCCGAGCACCACGGCTGTGCCGCAACCCAGGCAATGGCGTCATAGCCGTCCGCGCCCTCGGCCGTGTATTTCGTGAAGACGCCTTCAGAACGATACCGCCCGCGACAATCCTGGAAGATCAGGGCGTAACCCGCACCACAGAATTCCGCGGCTGTTTCCTCTCGCGTCATTGGCGCGTTCGCGCCCGCTCGGAGCTCCGAGCGCGACGGCTTGTGCTTGCCGTAGGGGGTTCGCTCGAGAATTGCCGGAAAAGGGCCTTCCCGGTTTGCTGGAAGATAGATGTCGGTCGCCAAGCAGACGCCGTCGCGCATTTCGACCATGACATCTCGATAACACAGCACGGCTTCGGAAAGTTGCTCCGGTGTAGAACGCAAATCCATTACACATCGGGTCCTAGTGGTAACGCATGCGAATTCTTGTCGTGCTTTTGGCTGCGGCGTGCCAGCGACGGTACGGCATAGCGCCATGCCAGATTAGAATGGCGCGCGATCGGATGCATTGAGGCGCCGATTTTAAACGCATAGGTAGGGGCTTTGTGTTCCTGCAAGAACATTTCCCACGAGTATGATCGTCCTGGTAAAGTATTAGGCAGCAATAGCGCCATCACTCGTCACTCGGCTGTATTCCAACTTGGCATGACTACATGACACACCATCGCTGGCACCAAATCGAAAATGCGACAGGATTGTGACTTCAGTACCAAACCAAACTGTAGCCAATAAGGCCAGGGGCAAAACATGCACATACCGAATAAGTTTACTGGAGCACTGAAGTTTCGCATCGCGCTGATGTGTGGCGTTTCATTGATCAGTTCAGCGACAGCACACGCACAACAGGCGCCGACCCAAGCAACGCAACCCTCTTCCAATCCGACTACGCCCATCACTCAGCCTACGGCGCCGGCCACCAAAAACCCGAACAATGACACTCAGCTTGTTGTCGTGACCGCGACGCGGGTCGTGCGCAACGGGTACAAGGCGCCGACCCCGACGACGGTCCTGGATGACAAGGCGATCCTTGCCAACGCGCCGTCCAACATCGCTTATTTCGTTGACGAGCTGCCGTCCATGCAGGGCGCGACGCCCCGTTCCAATATCGCCAGCGTCAGCGCCGGCGTGTCTGGTCTCGATTCGCTCAACCTTCGTAATCTGGGTGGGCAGCGGACCCTGGTCCTCCTCGACGGCCAGCGCGTCGGGGCCGCGACCCTCACCGACTATGTGGACATCAACGAGTTTCCCGAAGAGCTGGTCAAGCGCGTTGACGTCGTGACCGGCGGTGCGTCGGCTGACTGGGGTTCCGACGCCGTCGCCGGGGTGGTCAACTTTGTGTTGGACCGCAATTTCAATGGCCTTAAGGGCGAGGTCCAAGGGGGGCAAACAACCTACGGCGACGATTCCAACTACAAATGGGACGTGACGGCCGGCACCGGCTTCATGAACGGCCGCGGCCATATCGAAGTGGCGGTCGAAGGCGCGCACGACAACGGCATCACCGGAACGCCACGGCCTTGGGCGAACGACGCCAATAATGAACTGATTTTCGCCAATCCGAACACCGCTGCCGGCCAGCCGCAATACCTGGTTGCCAACAATTCGGGCTTCGCGACGGCGACTCCCGGCGGCATTATCACTTCGGGACCGCTGAAGGGGACCTATTTTGGCGCTGGCGGCGTGCCGGGCCAGTTCAATTACGGCTCGGTCGTCAGCGGCAACTTCATGCAAGGCGGCCAATCGGCCTATGCCAACTTCCTCAATTCGGTCGACCTTGATCCTCGGATGGATCGCAAGAACTTTTTCACGCGCGTCAGCTTCGACGTGACCGATCACTTCCAGATTTTCGGTCAAGCGTCCTATGCTAGCGCCGAGACCGAAAGCCA
>OUWB010003631.1_pt3 | contig 29868 bp, 29 predicted proteins | sample 1779821 | NCBI WGS metagenome assembly OUWB01 (sample SAMEA3914806, study PRJEB12502) | metagenome | biome: forest; material: soil | place: Canada | collected 2011-08-03 | depth 0.1 m
GCTCAGGCGCCGCATGGCTCGCCGCACCAGCGGCGACGCGCAGTCGCGCTTGCCAAATCGCGTAGCGATTTGGCGGGGACGCTCAAGCGCCGCATGGCTCGGCGCGCAGCACGCGTTTTGTCGACGGTGGATATTGGGCGAGCTTGCCGGCCGGGCGGATGGGCCGGGAAACGAAACGGCCGCCGCAGTTGGGGCAGACGCCCTTGAGATGCGTCGCAACGCAGGCCGCGCAGAAGGTGCATTCGAAGGTGCAGATCATGGCGTCCGGCGCTTCGGGTGGCAGGTCCTTGTCGCAGCATTCGCAATTGGGCCGAAGGTCTAGCATGATGCGGGCTCCGTAGACATAACAGACATAGAATGAAACACCCTCCAAACGCTTGCGTTCGGCAAGCGCGACCGCGCGCCCGAGCCGTTGCGAGGAGGCCCGCGCCGCCTGAGCGGCATAAAGAGGGAAGACGCGCCAACATCTTCCCTCGCCATCATGACCGGCCCCGGAGATTGCGCCGCCACGGTGGCTTGATCATGCGGGCGAAAGCTGAACAAAGCCTTGCGAAAAGGTAAACGCCTCCTCGGCCCAGCCGCTCAGCCCGCCGATCATCACCTTGACCTTGCGGCCGAGGCGCGCCAGCTTCAGCGCCGCCTGGTCGGCGCCGTTACAGTGCGGCCCGGCGCAGTAGACCACGAACAAGGTGTCGGCCGGCCACCGGCTTAAGACCTCGTCGGAGATCAGCCGATGCGGCAGATGAACGGCGCCCGGGATATGTCGGCGCGCGAAGGCTTCCGGCGTACCGACCGCGTGCAGCAGCACGAAGTCGGCCTCACCCGACGTCAGGGCGTGGTGGACGTCGGCGCAGTCGGTTTCCATGGCCAGTTTCGCGCCGTAGACACTGATGACGGCTTCTGCGCTCGCTGGGGGATAGTCTGTGACATAGGACATTGCCAAATCTCCTTCCCCCCAAGCATGCCAGAGTGCGGCCCAGGCTTGAAAGTGGCAAGAATGACGGATATAGTCGAAAACATGCCAAAGCCCTATGCCCCCCCGAACCGACGCGTCTGCGCCCTCGCCTATGATCGCATGGCCCTGTTCGAATTCTCGATCGCCGTCGAGCTGTTCGGGTTGGAACGCCCGGAAATGGGGCCTGACTGGTATCAGTTCAGCGTCGCCTCGCTGGACGGCGGCCCCGCTCGCACCACGGCCGGCGTCCGCGTCGAGGTCGACAGTGGGCTGGACGCGCTGGACGACGCCGGCACGGTGATCATCCCGGGCTGGGTGACCTACGAGCCCGTGCCGCAAAAGCTGATCGACGCGCTGCTGCGCGCCCATGATCGCGGCGCGCGCATCGTCACCATCTGTTCGGGCGTGTTCGTGCTGGCGGCGGCCGGGCTGTTAAAGGGCCGGCGCGCCACGACGCACTGGAAATATACCGACTTCGTGCGCGAGAAATTTCCGGACATCGAATTCGTGCCGGACGTGCTCTATGTCGATGAGGGCCAGATCCTGACCTCGGCCGGCAGCGCCGCGGGCATCGACCTGTGCCTGCACCTGATTCGCAACGATTACGGCCCGGCGGCGGCCAATACCGTGGCGCGGCGGCTGGTCGTGCCGCCGCATCGCGACGGCGGCCAGGCCCAGTTCATCGAGCGCGCCGTACCCATTATTTATGAGAGCAAACGGCTCGGCCCCCTGCTCGACCATATGCGCGGCAATCTCGACTGCGAACACCGCATCGGCGACCTGGCGCGCCGCGCGGGGATGAGCCAGCGCACCTTCCTGCGCCGTTTTTCCGACGCCACCGGCACGACGCCGGCCAAGTGGCTGCTGAAGGCAAGGCTGTGCGCGGCGCGCGACCATCTGGAACAGAGTGGGCTGTCGATCGAGGAAGTGGCTATGGTCGCTGGCTTTGGCACCACGGCCAATCTGCGCCATCATTTTCGTGAACAGCTCGACACGACGCCATCGGCGTACAGGCAAACGTTCGGGCGGGTCTAGGAACCACAAATCTAGGCTTCGCAAGCAAGAAACCCCACCATTCCCCTTCGCCAAGGCTTCGGGGAACAGGCCTCGTGGGCGGCAAAATTAAGTAAGCTTGATTTTACCGCGCGGCTTTGGCACGGACGCGTCATGACCGTCAGCGACCATCAGGCCATTTTCGATTTCCTGGGCAGCGAAACCCCCGCCGCCTGGGTCGAGGCGGCGGTGGCCAATGTCCCGCTGCTGCTGCTCGACCACAAGAACTGCGAGTACAAGGCCGCCAGCAACGCCATCAACCTGATGGCCAAGTACCAGGAGCGTGTAGAGCTGATCAATGCCATGTCACGCCTGGCGCGCGAGGAACTGGTGCATTACGAACAGGTGCTGAAGATACTCAAGGCACGCCATATCAATATCGTGCCGCTTAGCGCCTCACGCTATGCCGCCGGCCTGCGCAAGCTGGTCAGGCGCAAGGAGCCCGGCATGATGACCGACATTCTGCTGATCAGCGCCTTTATCGAGGCGCGCTCGTGCGAGCGCTTCGGCGCCGTGGCGCCGCATCTCGACGCCGAGCTGTCGAAATTCTATTCCGGACTGCTGGCCAGCGAAGCCCGCCACTACCAGGGCTATCTCAAGCTGGCGCATCTGTATGGCGATGCCGATGACGTCGCCGATCGCATCACCGTGATTCGCCCGGTCGAACAGGCGCTGATCGGCGAACCCGACGCCGAGTTCCGCTTCCATTCGGGCGTGCCGGTTCAAATACATACCGCCTGACGGCGCATTTCCGCGCCGCAACCGGTTACCATTCGCCTATTTCGGGATGGCGCGCACCCAACGCCCATTTTTGCGAAAAGTCAAGTTAAAACAATGCAACGTCCATCAATATGACTTGATTGACAACCCCTCTTGCCAATCCGCGAAGTTGAGCGCGTACTAGTGACTGTGGAGACGCAGTGATCGGCCTACAACAGATAGGTCTCCGGCGTCTCGTCATCAGTAGAGTGCGGCACATGGATGTCATTGAGAATTTTCGTTCGCGTTTTGACAAGGCACGCGAAGAAGAATTTTCGCTCGGCGAATACCTCGATCTTTGCAAGACGGACCCCACCACCTACGCCACGGCGGCCGAGCGCATGCTTCTGGCCATAGGCGAGCCGGAGGCGGTCGATACGCGCAACGACCCGCGGCTGTCGCGGCTGTTCGCCAACAAGATCATCAAGATCTATCCCGCCTTCCGGGAATTCTACGGCATGGAGGAGGTGATCGAACAGGTCGTCTCCTATTTCCGCCACGCCGCCCAGGGGCTCGAGGAAAAGAAGCAGGTGCTGTACCTGCTGGGGCCGGTCGGCGGCGGCAAGTCGTCGATCGCCGAACGGCTCAAGCATCTGATGGAGAAGATTCCGTTCTATGCGCTGAAAGGCTCGCCGGTCAACGAATCCCCCCTGGGCCTGTTCGACCCGGCCGAGGACGCCGATATTCTCGAACAGGAATACAAGATTCCGCGCCGCCATCTGAACCGCATATTGAGCCCGTGGGCGGTCAAGCGGCTCGAGGAATATGGCGGCGATATCCGCCAGTTCCGCGTCGTCAAACGCTATCCGTCGCAGCTGCGCCAGATCGGCATCGCCAAGACCGAACCGGGCGACGAGAACAATCAGGACATCTCGTCCCTGGTCGGCAAGGTCGATATCCGCAAGCTCGAGCAATATAGCCAGGACGATCCCGATGCCTACAGCTTCTCCGGCGGGCTATGCCTGGCCAATCAGGGGCTGCTGGAATTCGTCGAAATGTTCAAGGCGCCGATCAAGGTGCTGCATCCTCTGCTGACGGCGACCCAGGAGGGCAATTTCAAGGGCACCGAGGGTTTCGGCGCCATTCCGTTCGATGGCATCATCCTGGCCCACTCCAACGAGTCCGAATGGAAGGCCTTCCGCAACAACAAGAACAACGAGGCGTTTCTCGACCGCATCTATATCGTCAAGGTGCCCTACTGCCTGCGCGTCACCGAAGAGGTGAAGATCTACGAAAAGCTGCTCCGCAATTCGGCCCTGGCGAACGCCGTCTGCGCGCCCGGCACCTTGAAGATGATGGCACAGTTTTCCGTGCTGACGCGGCTGAAAGAGCCGGAAAATTCCAGCCTGTTCTCCAAGATGCAGATCTATGATGGCGAGAACCTGAAGGATACCGATCCGCGCGCCAAATCGTACCAGGAATATCGCGACTATGCCGGGGTCGACGAAGGCATGAACGGCGTGTCGACGCGCTTTGCCTTCAAGATCATCTCGCAGGTGTTCAATTTCGACTCGACCGAGATCGCCGCCAATCCGGTGCACCTGATGTACGTCCTGGAGCAACAGATCGAGCGCGAGCAGTTCCCGCCCGAGCAGGAACAGAAATACCTGGCCTTCATCAAGGAGCACCTCTCGGCGCGCTATGTCGATTTCATCGGCAAGGAGATCCAGACCGCCTATCTCGAATCCTATTCGGAATACGGCCAGAACATCTTCGATCGCTATGTCACCTATGCCGACTACTGGATCCAGGACCAGGAATATCGCGACAGCGACACCGGCGAGATCTTCGACCGCTCAGCGCTGAATGCCGAGCTGGAAAAGATCGAAAAGCCGGCCGGCATGGCCAATCCCAAGGATTTCCGCAACGAGATCGTCAATTTCGTGCTGCGCGCCCGGGCCAATAACGGCGGCAAGAACCCGTTGTGGACGTCGTACGAAAAGCTGCGCGCGGTGATCGAGAAGAAGATGTTCTCCAATACCGAAGACCTGCTGCCGGTCATTTCGTTCAACGCCAAGGCCTCGGCCGAGGACCAGCGCAAGCACGAGAACTTCCTCAATCGCATGGTCGAAAAAGGCTACACGCCCAAGCAGGTCCGGCTGTTGTGCGAATGGTATCTGCGCGTGCGCAAGTCCGCGTAATCCTTAGGGAGGTTGGCGGATCGTCCGCGTAATGTTTTCATGCTGACAGTGATCGACCGCCGCCTGGCGGGCAAGAACAAGACCATCGAAAACCGCGAACGGTTCCTGCGCCGCTATCGCGAACAGATCCGGCAAAAGGTCGCCGACGCCGTGCGCGACCAGAGCCTGCACGATGTCGGCAGCGACAAGTCGATCACAATCCCCAAGCGCGACATAGCCGAGCCGGTCTTCCGCCACGGCAAGGGCGGCACGCGCGACATCGTCCACGCCGGCAACAAGCAATATATCACCGGCGACCGCATCAAGCGGCCGGGCGGCGGCCAGGGCGGCGATCCGAAAGCCGCCGACGACGGCGACGGCGAGGACGACTTCACCTTCGAACTGACGCGCGAAGAGTTCATGAACTATCTGTTCGAGGACCTGGAGCTGCCGCGTCTGGCGCGCACCGAGGCGATCCAGGTGCCCGAATTCAAGACCTCGCGTGCCGGCTTTTCCGCCAGCGGGTCTCCCGCCAACCTCCACGTCATCCGCAGTCTGCGCAATGCCTTGGGCCGGCGCATCGCCCTGATCACGCCGCTGCACCGTACGCTTCGCGAACTGGAGGCCGAACGCGCGCGGCTGGCGGAGATGCCGGAGCCCGATGCCGAGGCCCTGGCCGCGCTCGACGCGGAGATCGCCCGGTTGGGCGGCCGTATCGGCGGCGTGCCCTATCTCGACCCGACCGACCTGCGCTTCGTCAATCGTGTGCGCGTGCCGCAGCCGTGCGTCCAGGCGGTGATGTTCTGCGTCATGGACGTCTCGGGCTCGATGGACCAGGCGCGCAAGGACCTGGCCAAGCGCTTCTTCCTGATGCTGTATCTCTTCTTGTCGCGCAGCTACGAGCGCGTCGAGGTGGTCTTCATCCGCCACCACACCCAGGCGGAAGAGGTCGACGAGGATACCTTCTTCCACGCCCGCGAAACCGGCGGCACGGTGGTGTCGAGCGCGCTCGACCTGATGAAGCGCATCATCCACGACCGCTACCCCTCCAACGAATGGAACATCTACGGCGCCCAGGCGTCGGATGGCGACAATTGGGACAGCGATTCACCGAAGTGCGGCGCCCTGCTGCGCGAAGACCTGCTGCCGCTGGTGCGCTATTTCGCCTATATCCAGGTGGTGCTGGAAGAACAGAACCTGTGGGCGGAGTATGAAGCCCTGGCCGAGACGCACCCGCACTTCGTCCTGCGCAAGGTGTCGCAGCCGGCGGACATATTTCCGGTCTTCCGCGAGCTGTTCCGCAAGCAGGAGGCCGCGTGACCAAAGCCTCAAAAGGGACGGGAACCTCGGAAAACATTGGCGCCTCGGAAAAGACGGGTGACGGTCCCCTGCCCTGTCCCAGCGAATGGGATTTCGAGCTGATCGAGACCTATCACGACGCCATCGCCAAGGTGGCCGCGGACTACCGGCTCGACACCTATCCGGTGCAGCTTGAGATCATCAGCGCCGAGCAGATGATGGACGCCTACGCCTCGATCGGCATGCCGATCAATTATCGCCACTGGTCGTTCGGCAAGCGCTTCATCGCCACCGAGCAGCGCTATCGCCGCGGCCATATGGGTCTGGCCTACGAGATCGTCATTAATTCCGATCCGTGCATCGCCTATCTGATGGCCGAGAATTCCATGACCATGCAAGCGCTGGTCATCGCCCATGCCGCCTATGGCCACAACTCGTTCTTCAAGGGCAACTATCTGTTTCGCATGTGGACCGACGCGGACTCGATCATCGATTATCTCGTCTATGCCCGCGCCTATATCGCCGAGTGCGAGGCGCGCCACGGCATTTCGGCGGTCGAGGACGTGCTCGATTCCTGCCACGCCCTGATGAGCCACGGCGTCGACCGCTACAAGCGCCCGCGCCGGCTGTCGCTGGCGCACGAAGAGACCCAGCGGCGCGAGCGCGAGGCGCACCTGCAATCGCAGGTCAACGAGCTATGGCGCACCCTGCCCAAGGCGAAGAAGCACAAGGCCACGGCGGACGAAGCGCGCTTTCCGCCCCAACCCGAGGAGAACCTGCTCTACTTTATCGAAAAGAACGCGCCCCTGCTGGAACCGTGGCAGCGCGAAATCATCCGCATCGTGCGCAAGGTGGCGCAGTATTTCTATCCGCAACGCCAGACCCAGGTGATGAACGAGGGCTGGGCAACCTTCTGGCACTACACCCTGCTCAATACGCTCTACGACCAGGGCCGGCTCACCGACAGCTTCATGATGGAGTTCCTGTCGTCCCACTGCAATGTGGTCTTCCAGCCGCCGGTGACCGCGTCCTATTACAACGGCATCAATCCCTATGCCCTGGGCTTCGCCATGATGCGCGACATCCGCCGCATCTGCGAGGCGCCGACCGAGGAAGACCGGCGCTGGTTTCCGCATCTCGCCGGCACGCCGTGGCTCGAGTCGCTCGACTTCGCCATGCGCAATTTCAAGGACGACAGCTTCATCCTGCAATATCTGTCGCCAAAGCTGATGCGCGAGTTCCGTTTCTTCGCCCTGCACGACGACGCCGAAAAGTCCGAGATCGAGGTCTCGGCGATTCACGACGATGCCGGCTACGTCCGGGTGCGCGAGCAGCTGGCGCATCAGTACGATGTCAGCCAGATCGATCCGGACGTGCAGATCTGGTCGGTCGACACGCGCGGCGACCGCAGCCTGACGTTGCGCCACGGCATGACCGGCGCGCGGCCGCTGGACGAAACGGTCGAGGAAATCCTGCGGCACACCCATCGCCTGTGGGGTTTTCCGGTCAAGCTGGAAAGCGTCGACGCCACGGGCAAGGTCGTGAAGACCTATGGCGAGTCGCGAGATTAAAGGCGAAATCGCACTTCGTCGGCGAAATTCCGCAGCATCGACCGATTGGTTTGACGCGGGCATATTCCAAGCCGTTGTTTAGGCTAAAAAAAAAGTATCGACCGGCTTATCGGGACGTGTCGTAGCGCGTGAAATGCCGTAGAGGGAGTATACAGCGTACACAAACGAGTATACGCTGTATACATGACCCGGGACCGCATTTTCGAAGCCGCCAAGACGATCCTCGCTCTGGAGGGGCTTTCCGGCCTGTCCATTCGCAAGATCGCAAAAGATTCGGGCCTGTCGCCGATGGCGGTCTACCGTCATTTCGCCGACAAGGAGGCGATCATCAACGCGCTGATGGAGGACGGGATCATCGCGTGGGAGGCGCGGGTCAGGGCGATCGAGACGGACGATCCGATGGCCTGGCTGGACGATCTCATGGACGCATTCATGGCCTTCGCCCTGGATGAACCGCATCGCTTCGATGCCGCCTTCTTCCTGGCGGCGTCGAAAGCGCGGCAATATCCCGACGATTTCGCGGCGGGCCGTTCGGCGGCCATCGCCATGGTGATCGCCCGCATAGAGCGCGCGCAAGCCGACGGCCGGCTTGGCGGGACACCGGCGCTCGATATCGCCTTGGCGCTTGCGGCCATGGGGCAAGGGATGGTTTCCATGCATCGCGCCCAGCGCTTTTCGAGCGAAGCGCAATTCAAGTCGCTTTTCCGCGCCAGCCTGCGCCACTGCCTGGCCTCCTATTCGAAAGGATCGAAATGATGACCAAATTCGCAGCCATGCTGGGTATGTTGATCGGATTGAGTTTCGCTGGCGGCGCTACTGCCGGGCAAGCCAAGACATCGACGGACCTGGCCATCGTCGGCGCCCGGATCTATCCGTCGCCCGACGCCGCCCCCATCGATGACGGCGTCATACTGGTGCGGGACGGACGGATCGTCCGTGCCGGCGCCCGCGCCGGGATAACGGTGCCACCTGCCGCCCGGGTGCTCGACGCTCATGGCGCGGTCGTGACCGCCGGCTTTTGGAACAGCCATATCCACTTGATGATGCCGGCTCAGATGAATGCGGCGAGCGCGCCGGCCGATACCCTTCGGGCCGGGCTGGAAACCATGCTGACGCGTTGGGGCTTCACCACGGTGTTCGATCTCGCTTCCTCGACCGACAATACCCTTGCGCTGCGCCAGCGGGTGGATACGGGCGAAGTCGCCGGTCCGATGATCTTGACGCTTGGCGACCCTTTCTACCCCAAGGACGGCACGCCGGTGTACGTACGCGACTATCTGAAGGCCCACGGCGCACCCGACGAGGAGGTGTCGACGCCGGAAGAGGCCGCCGCCCGCGCCGCCCGGCAGCTCGATCGCGGCACCGATGGGGTGAAGCTGTTTTCCGGCGCTGTCGTCGGCGGAACAATCGGCGTGCTGCCGATGCGCCTCGACATCGCCAGGGCCGTGGTGGCGGAAGCGCATCGCCGCGGCAAGCCGGCCTTCGCCCACCCCGGCAACCTGGCCGGCCTTAACGTCGCCATCGACTCGGGCGTCGATGTGCTGGCTCACACCACGGCCGAGGACGGCGGCGGCGTTCCCGGCGGTTGGTCGGCGGCGTTGATCGCCCGAATGCGCGCCCACAACATGGCCGTCACGCCGACCATGACCTTGCTCGAAGTGGAGGCGAAGAAGTCCGGCGAAAGCGCCGGCGACCTGGCGCGGGCCATAGCCATGATCACCGACGAGGTTCGCGACTATTCGAACGCCGGCGGCCAGATCCTGTTCGGAACCGACGTCGGCTATACCGACGCATTCGATACGACGGAGGAATACCGGCTTATGTCGCACGCCCTCGACTGGCGGCAGATCCTGACATCCCTGACGACCGCCCCCGCTTCGCGATTCGGCTTTTCCGCCCGCAAGGGACGGATAGCCCCTGGCATGGACGCGGATCTGGTCGTGCTGAACGCCGATCCGGCGCAGGATCCGACGGCTTTCGCCCGGGTTCGCGACACGATTCGCGCCGGGCGGGTGATCTGGGGAAGCGATCGCTAGCCGTGGGCACAAAAAAAGGCGCCTCCACAAAAAAAGCCGCCCCATGACTGGAGCGGCTTTTCTTTTTCCATGACGCTTGTGCCGGGTTGCTTGGAGCCCCCCGGAATGCGCCTGTCTTACAGGGCGGTCGAGGCCGTATCGACCTTCACGCCCGGGCCCATGGTCGAAGACAACGAGATCTTCTTGACATAGAGGCCCTTGGCGCCCGACGGACGCGCGCGGTTGAGCGCATCGACCAGAGCCTTGACATTGGCTTCCAGCGCTTCGACGGTGAACGAGGTCTTGCCGACGCCGACATGGACGATACCGGCCTTTTCGACGCGGAACTCGACCGCGCCGCCCTTGGCGTCCTTGACGGCCTGGGCGACGTTCGGGGTCACGGTGCCGACCTTCGGGTTCGGCATCAGGCCGCGCGGGCCCAGCACCTTACCGAGACGGCCGACCAGGGCCATCATGTCCGGAGACGCGATGACGCGGTCGAAGTCCATGAAGCCGCCCTGGATCTTTTCGACCAGGTCTTCGGCGCCGACGACTTCGGCGCCGGCGGCCAGAGCCTCTTCGGCCTTCTTGTCCTTGGCGAACACGGCGACGCGAACGTGCTTGCCCGTGCCCGACGGCAGGTTGACGACGCCACGGACCTGCTGGTCGGCGTGACGCGGGTCGACACCCAGATTGACGGCGATTTCGACGGATTCGTCGAACTTGGCCTTGGCGTTCGCCTTGACGACCGTCAGCGCTTCAGTCAGCGCGTAGGTCTTGGCGGTGTCGGCGGTCCACGCCTTGATACGTTTTGCGATCTTGGTCATCAGTCGACAATCCTCAGGCCCATGGAGCGCGCCGAACCCTCGATGATCTTCGACGCCTGGTCGAGATCGTGGGCGCTCAAATCCTTCATCTTCTTTTCGGCGATATCACGCAGTTGCTGGCGCGTGATCTGACCGGCGAAGTCGCGGCCGGGCAGCTTGGAGCCCGACTTCAGGTTCAGGGCCTGCTTGATGAAGAAGGTCGCCGGCGGCGTCTTCGTCATGAAGGTGAACGACTTGTCCTGATAGACGGTGATGATCGTCGGCAGGGGGGTGCCCTTTTCGACGTTTTCGGTGCGCGCGTTGAATTCCTTACAGAAACCCATGATGTTGACGCCGCGCTGGCCCAGAGCCGGGCCGATGGGGGGCGAAGGCGTGGCAGAGCCGGCCTTCACCTGGAGCTTGATATAGCCCAGGATTTTCTTAGCCATTGATATCTCCTGTAGTCCCTAGGAACGGGACATTGTGAGCCGTGGTATGGATTGGCTTAGCTTTAGCCTCCCACGGATTTGACCCGTTCGAAAACGGGAGCCGGGCCTATAGCGGGTTTGCCCGGCAAAAGCAAGAATCGATTAGCCGTTGTGAAAGCCGTAAAGCAAGGAACCCCACGCCCCTCCCAGCAAAGCTGGGGAGGAACGCTTCACGCAATGGCGTGAAGCTGCACGCCCGGCCGGGGACTGGGTGGCACCTGGCTCAGCTCGAAGCGGATTTCCTTGGCCCGGTAGTCGACCGACACCGAGGTGAACTGGCGCAGATAATTCATCCCGATAAGGACCGCCGGCTGGGTGTGCAACTTCCAGGCGTCGAAATCGGGCACGTCGGCGATCGCCAGGACGCCGTCGGTGAAGGACAGGTCCTGGAGGCGAATGCGCGATACGGGGACGACCTGACCGAGCATTTCGCCGCCGGTAACGCCCGTCAGCATGATGGTTCTGTCATCGAACGCGACTTTCCGCCGCGCCTTCAGGCGTTCGAGCAAGGCCGTATTCCCGACCGAGACTTCCGCGCCGGTGTCGATGAAGGCGGCGCAGCTGACATCGTCGACCACGCAATCGACGATTTGCAGTCGCCCGGCCCGGCCCTCGGCGTTCAGGCGCGTTGTCGTCGCGGGATTATCCGGCGCCATATAGTAACGCGGCTGGTCGATGCGCACGGCATGCCCCTTGAAATCGAACGTGACGCGCGAGCCGTCGATGACATCGAGGCCTAAGAAACCGTCGGCCGCCAGCGTGGCCCGCGGCAGGACCGGCAAGAGAAGGTTCTTGCGCACGAACGGTCCGAACGACACGACATCGGCGTGGACGCTGGTCACCGTAACGAGGTTGATGATGCCCTGGACCGTGACATTGTGCGCTTGCGGCAGGCCCAGGGTTTCGGCCAGCGAGTCGGCGATCACCGATCGTTCGGCGCCGGTATCGACGACGAAGTTGAACGGTCCCTTGCCATTGATCAGCACCGGTACGGTGAGATGACTGGCGGAGTCGGTGCGCGCCGCCAGGCTTGCGGTTTCACCGCTGGCGCTGTCCTGGCCGGACGGCGGCGTCGGATTGGCGGTGATGTGCTGGGCCGACGCCACGGCCGGCCAAAGCCCCGCCGCGCCGGCGGCGGTCAGGAAATGGCGTCGCGATCTCGATAGCGATATGTCTAGTGGTTTCGGCACGCTAAACCTGCTTCCTGACAGCCTCCAAAAAGGCAGTTGACCAGGCTCCCGGCTGAATGAAGCCCTGCTTTTGACACCGGACTCATCCCACGCTCGTAATCTCCACGCCCGGCCGGGGATTGGGCGGCGCCAGGCTGAGTTCGAAGTAGATCTCCTTGGCGCGGTAGTCCACCGACACGGAGGCGAACTGGCGCAGATAGTCCATGCCGATCAACAGCGCCGGCCGGTACTTCAGGTTCCAGTTATCGAAGTCGGGGACGTCGGCGATCGCCAGGGTGCCGTCGGTAAAGGACAGATCTTCGAGCTTGATCCGCGTGACCGGAACGACCGCGGCCTGGATTTCGCCGCCGGTGACGCCGGTAAGCGTGGCTGTGCCGATGGTGGTGTCGCGCCGCCGGCGGGCTCTCAGGGCGTCGAACAACACGGCATTGCCGACCGAGAGCTCCGCGCCGGTGTCGACAAAGGCGGCCGCGGGTACACTGTCGACCATGCAATCGACGATTTGAAGGCGCCCGGCCTTGCCCTTGGCGCGGATGCGCGTCTCGAGACTAGGGTCGCCCGGCCGCAACAGGGGCTTCGGCTGCTCGATGCGCAGCGCGTGGTTCTTGAAGTCGAAGGTCACCCGCGTGCCGTCGATGACGTCGAGACCCAGATAACCGTCCGCCGCCAGGGTCGACCGGGGCAGGACCGGCAAAAGGACGCCGTTGCGTACGAACGGGCCGAACGACACGGTGTCGGCGTGAAGGCTGCCGACCACCATCGTCTTGGCGATGCCCTGGATCGTGACGCTTTCGCCAACCGGCAGCTTCAAATTGGCGGCGACGATATCGGAGATCACCGAACGCTCGGCGCCGGTGTCGACGACAAAGCGGAAAGGCCCCTGCCCGTTGATATGCACGTCGATCGTCAGGTGGCTGGCCGCGTCATTGCGCGCGGCGATACTGGCGCTGTCCTGATCGACCGCCGGCGGTGGCGGGGTATCGGCGGTGATATGTTGCGCGACGGCAGTAACGGGCCACACGCCGGCCAGGGCCGCGGCGCCGCCAAGAAAATAACGCCGCGATTCCCGCGGCCGGCTGTCGGGCACTTCGGACACTGCGCTTCCCCCGGCCGCGCTTTGTTATTTTTCGGCCAAGGTTAACTTATAGAATTACCGGGCCGCCGCGACAAGAGCCACTTCGTTCGAAAACGGGGGAGCCAATTCAGGCATGCCAATTCAGGCGCGCCAATTCAGGCGTGCCAATCAGGCATGATCGACGGGATAGAGACCGTCGGCGAAGGCGCCGGCGTGATAGCCCTTGGCGCCGACCGCCCGGGCCAAGGGGCCAAGCACCTCGCCGCCCTCGGCCAGGCGCGCGACGATGGCGGCGAAGTCGTGCTCAGGCCGCCAGCCCAGTTCACGGCGCGCCTTGTCATTGATATAGACGCGGCCGATATCGCCCGGCGGGGTCCAGCCACGCCGGGCATATTCGGCCTCGAAGGCCGGCACGTGCCGGCGCACGGCGGCGGCCGGGTCGCGGCGCAACACCGCGCGGTCGTCCAAGGTGAAGGGCGAGGTCGCACTGATGATATATTTACCGAAGCCGATATCCCCTGCCCGCTCGGCGGCCATGAGATGCGCCGAGACGACGTCCTCGAGCGCCACGCGGCGATGGAGATATTCGTTAGCCTTCAGATTGGCGTCGGCATGACGGGCGCGCGCCGTCTGGCTATCGTCCGCCTCGGGAAAGAAGCGCGAGGTGCGCAGGACGATGACATTGAGGCGGTGGTTGCGATGAAACAGCTGGCCCAAGTCCTCAGCCGCCGTCTTGGTGACGCCGTAGATGTTCTTGGGCCGGGGCGCCACGTCCTCGGTGATCCAGGCGGCCGGCTCGCCCGGGCCGGGCGTAAGGGCGTCGCCGAAGACGGACGTCGTGCTGGTCAGGACGAAGGCGCGCACGCTCGTCGCGGCCGCCTCCTCAAGCAGGTTGAGCGTGCCGGTAATATTGGTGTCGATAAAGTCCTGGCGCGCGTGGGTAGCGATGTGGGGCTTATGCAGGGTGGCGGCGTGGAACACGACCTCCGCGCCGGCCATGGCTTCGCGGACCTTATCGCGGTCGGCGACCGAGCCGGTCAGGGTGGTGAATGGGGATGACAGGATGTCGAGGCCCGCGGCGGTATCGCCGCGCGCCATGAGCGTACGCATCAGGGCTTCGCCGAGATGGCCGGCCGATCCGGTGACGAGGACTTTCATGGCGTGTGCCTAACCTGGGTCAGGTTCGCGACGCAAATGAAAAAGCGCCCCGGCGAACCGGAGCGCTTTTGCTGTGACATTTGCCGCGATGGGCGTCAGGCCGTCTTTTCAACTTGAGAATATTCGAGGTCGACCGGCGTGGCGCGACCGAAGATCGATACCGAGACGCGCAGGCGGGCGTGATCCTGATCGACGCTTTCGACAACGCCGTCGAACGAGGCGAAGTGGCCGCCGACGATCTTGACCTTTTCGCCGATCTCGAAGCTGAGCACGGGCTTGGGACGTTCGACCGCCGCGTCGACCGAACCGACGATGCGCTGGACTTCCTTTTCCGATACAGGCATCGGCTTGGAGCCGCCGCCGAGGAAGCCGGTCACCTTGGGTGTGTTCTTGACCAAGTGATAGGCGTCGTCGGTCAGTTCCATCTTCACCAGGACATAGCCCGGGAAGAACTTGCGTTCCGAATTGAATTTGCGGCCGCGGCGGATTTCCACCACTTCCTCGGTCGGCACCAGGATTTCGGAGAACTTCTCCTCAAGCCCTTGCGACTTGGCCTGTTCGCGCAGGCTTTCCGCCACCTTCTTCTCGAAGTTGGAATAGGCCTGGACGATGTACCACTTGTGGTTCGGGTTCGAGACGGTCTGGGCTTCCGCAGCCATAGTTTGTGCCATGAGGGCTCCTTTAACCGTGTAAGCTGTTCTGCATCAGCGACAGCAGCCAGCCGAAGAAGCCATCGACGCCCCACAGGAACAGCGAGGCCAGAACGACCATGATCACGACCATGACCGTGGTGATCCACACTTCCTTGCGCGCCGGCCACGTGATGCGGCGGCCTTCCTGACGCACTTCGGCGAAGAACTTGGCTGGATTGAACGGCTTTTTCGGCTTGAGTTGGGCAACAGTGGACTCAGGCGCTTTCACCGGATCGATCTTGCCGATCGCCGTCGATTTGCGCATGGGCTCGACCACCTTGGTCTTCGTCGGGGTCTTTTGGGCCTCTGGTTTCTTCACCGTCTAAACGCCTGTCCGCTCGATCGCCGGATTATGCCGGCCGTCAAACACGAAAATGAGGCCGGAAACCGAAGTTTCAAGCCGTAGATTAAGTCGGTTCCGCATTTTATCCGAAAAGGCGGCGGCGGCGCCGCGCGTCTTCCGGAATGCGCTCCGGGAAATGGCAGGGGCAGAGGGACTCGAACCCACGACTTCCGGTTTTGGAGACCGGCGCTCTACCAGCTGAGCTATACCCCTATTCCGCCTCACGCGCGTCGCCAAAACGCCATGCGGAAGCTAAGAGCCGAGCGATGTAACAGCGCCCGCGCCAAAGGGCAACAGGCCAAGGGGAAAATTTTACGGGACAAATGACGGATCGACCACCGCCCAGAAGGCGGATTTCGGATTTCCCGACGTATCGAACAGCAGCGGGTAGTTGGTCCGCGCAACGGGATAGGTGTCAAGCCAGGTGTGATTGTCGGCGACGCCCCATGTCGTCACCGACTTGACGCTGGCCCGATTGACGAAGGTCGAATAGAGCGCGCGGTACAGCAAGGCCTGGCTTTGCAGGGCCGTGACATAGGCCTGGGTGCCCGGCGTCAGTTGCGCCGCGCAACCCGTTCCGCTGGAATAGCAGCTGCCCGGATCGGCATAGAGCGAGATATCGAGCTCGGTCACATGGTTGATCAGTCCCTTGGCCTCGACATCGGCCAAGGCTTGGTCGACCGCCGCCGCCGTGGTGCTGTTCAGGCTGAGGTGCAATTGATGGCCGATGCCGTCCAGTGGCACACCCTTCGATTGGAGGTCGGCGACAATGGCGAGGAGGCGCGCGCGCTTGGCCGGGTCCTCGGTGCTGTAGTCGTTGATGAACAGCGGCAAGCTCGGGTCCGCCGCCCGCGCCGCGCGCAGGGCGATTTCGATATAGCTTGAGCCCAGTGCGGCATACCAGGGCGACGCGGTGCGGTAGTTGCCGGACGCATCGTCGCTGGTGCATTCATTGACGACATCCCAGCAATAGACGGCGCCCTTGAAGTGATTGACCACGGCCGTGATGTAGGCCTCCAGACGCCCCTGGACCAGCGCCGGATAGCCGGGATCGCTGGTGTCGCCGGCGAAAAACCAGGCCGGCGCCGTTTGATGCCAGACGAGGTTGTGACCGCGCAAGGCGATGCCGTTAGCCTGGCAGAAGCTGACCAGGATGTCGGCCTGGCTGAAATCGTAGACGCCTTCGGACACGCCGATCGGAATAGCCTTCATCACGCTCTCGGCGGTGATGCTGCTGGCGTGCTTGAGCAGGATGGCATTGCTCAGCGCCAGGGTGGCGGTCGCCGGATCGGCGGCCATGCCCACCTTGAAATTGGCGGCGAAGTGGGTCTTGAGCGCCGGCGCCGTCGATGCGTCGGGCAAGGCCGGCCCGGACAAGGATGTTGAGGAGGAGGAGGAGGAAGAGGATGAAGACGAGCTCGACGTCGTACCGCCGCCGCCGAACCCGCCCGAGCTCCCGCCTCCGCAAGCCGCCAGAAGCGAAGACACCCCTACGCCCAACAATAGTCCACGGCGATTGATCGGTATCTTGTGAGGCATAACGCGTTTCCTCGCACCCGATTGTACGATTTATCTTTATTTTTTAAGAGTTTAAAATCGGATGCGACGGCGTGTCAAGCCGCCATGGCCTCGGACCTTACCGGAACGCGGTGGCCAGAAACCACAAGGCCGCACCGACAACGGGCACAACGATCCACACGGCGGCCCGGGTGGTCATCGCCTGGCGCCAGGTGATGAGCGACTTTTCGGCGATCTTGATACTGAGCCGGTCATAGCGGCTGATTTCATCGTAGGCGCGGTCGAGCGCGATCTTTTCGGCCGGATTGAGCCACGCCCGCGTCACACGGTAGTCGCGCACGGCCTCATAGCCCGCCGCCGTCTTTCGCGGCGTAAAGCTGAGCTGCAGCCCGCCGAAGTCCCAGGTCCTGGCCTTCATCGGCAAGTCGAGCTGGTAGTCCGTCTTGATCAGGGTGCTGATCCGCCCCTCGCGCACGTCGCCGATGGCGAACGGAAACCGGCGGCGGCCTTCGGGATCGTCGAGCACGTAATCGAAGCCCGATTCCGGGCTCAGGAAGATTTTCTCGTCGGGAATGCCGGTGCGCTGCCACGGATCTTCCGTGGTGACGATCGTGGTGATGAAGATCTCGTTGAGCTTGCGGTCGTCGACCATCTGCGGGATGGCGCACATGTTCATGCCGTAGATATAGCTGAACAGGGCGCAACGATCCTCGACATAGGAGGTCAGGCTCTGGAACTGCAGCTCCCGGCGCACCCCGTCGGCGCGCGCCCCGCGATAGATGTATTCGATCTCGATCAGGGTTTCCTTGGAACCCGCCCTGGGCAGGGTGATGACCTCGCGTACCTCGTAGTCGAGGTTCGGCTGCTTATCCATCATGCGCACGAGATCGCCCTCGGGCTTGAGCAGCAAGGCGTAGCCCAGGTCGTTCTGAGCCAGGTGGTCGAGGTCGCCGCCCTGCGCCACTTCCGACGTGCCCTCGAACCAGTAGTCGCGGCCTTCGAAGCGCGCCATCGAGATGCAGTGGTTGAAGGCGCCGATGCGCGGCGGCTGGTTGGCCAGGTCCTGGCCGCGGCGGGTATCGACCAGGGCTGGCCACGCCTCGAAGCCCATGCGCGTCAGCATGGCCGAGATCATCTTCGACACGTCCTTGCAGTCGCCGATGCGGTTCTCGTAAATGTCGCGCAGGGTGCGCGGCACGAAGCCGCCCTCACCGAAGGAAAAAGCGAAATAGCGAACGCTGCCCTGGACCCAGCGCACGACGGCGACGATGCGGTCGCGCGGGTCGGCGTGCTCGGCTTCGATCTTGGCGATGACGTCGAGCAGGCCCGTGGGGAAGTCGTGATCGCCTTCAAAGCCGGCGCGCATCAGGTCGGCGACCTGAGCCCACGACTTCAGGCTGGACGCGTAAAATCCGCGCGCCGGCACGACCCAGCCCGGCATGTCGCGTTCGATGGCGCAGGGATAGATGTTGGTGTCGTCGAAGGCGATTTCGCTATAGCCGTCGGCCAGCGTCGTCACCTTGGGCTCGGTCCAGCCGGCCGGGAACGGCTTGAGGAAAATCTGGCGCTCGGGCGGCGTCAGGATGCGCACATGGCGGCGGTCCCAGAACAGGGCGTTCTGCAGCGGCACCGGCATGGAGAATTCACCGTGAAAGCACGCCGGGTCACCCGACAGCGTCACCGCCGTGTCGATGATATCGCCGACGCGGACATCGGGAATGGTGACGGCCAGGGTCCAGCGGCCATCGAGCACCAGGCGCTCGAAACTGCGTTCGCGGCGCATGACGAGGTAGCGCTTTTCGACATCGACCTCGATCACCTCATCGCCGCGCAGCACGCGGATGTGGTGGATGCACAGTTCGTCGTAATAGGGATTGAACGGCAGGGTGAAGTTGGCCAGGTAGTCGAGCGCCGACAGATTGACCACTTCCTCGATGGTGCGGTTATAGCGGTGCGGCTTGTCGCGGTCGAAGCGCGCCTGGTCGTCCATCAGCCAGGTATAGAGGCCGTACGGCGCGCGCCCGGAATCGAGGCGGCCCGGACGCTTGAACGGCAACTCGATCACCCAGGCCGGCGGCGGCGCGAAGCTGATGCGACGTCTGACCTCTTCCTCGAACACCGCCCACCCCCGTTTTTCGCCGATCCTTAAGGGTTAACACATCGTTTTCAGCGGCAAAAGGGCCAAACCGCCACAGGGGAATGCAAAAGCCCCCGAGGCGTGAACCCCGGGGGCGAATATTACTTTCCTCCCCTGCGTTAGCGGGGGAGAAAGTTAGAGGTTAGCCATGCGCCGCAAGCACAGCGAGCAACAGCAGCGCCACGATATTCGTGATCTTGATCATCGGATTGACCGCCGGACCCGCCGTATCCTTGTAGGGATCGCCGACCGTGTCGCCGGTCACCGAAGCCTTGTGCGCCTCGGAGCCCTTCATATGGACGACGCCGTCCTTGTCCTTGAAGCCGTCCTCGAACGACTTCTTGGCATTGTCCCAGGCGCCGCCGCCCGAGGTCATCGAGACCGCGACGAAGAAGCCGTTGACGATAACGCCCAGCAGCATGGCGCCGACGGCTTCGAAAGCCGGAGCCGCCGATTTGCCCGTGATGAAATAGACGACGCCGAACAGCACGATCGGCGACAGAACCGGCAGCAGGGACGGGATAATCATTTCCCGGATGGCTGCCTTGGTCAGCATGTCGACCGCGCGGGCATAGTTGGGCTTGGAGGTGCCCAACATGATGCCCGGATCTTCGCGGAACTGCTTGCGCACTTCCTCGACGACGGCTTGCGCCGCCGTTCCGACCGCCGTCATGCCCATGCCGCCGAACAGGTATGGCAAGAGCCCCCCGAGCAGCAGGCCGACGACGACCCACGGCGAGGACAGGGAGAAGGTCAGGTCGCCCATGCCCTGGAATATCCTGGCCGGGTTCGGCAAGCCGGCGAAGTACTTCAGGTCCGACGTATAGGCGGCGAACAAAACCAGGGCGCCGAGGCCCGCGGAGCCGATGGCGTAGCCCTTGGTGACCGCCTTGGTCGTATTGCCGACGGCGTCGAGCGCGTCGGTCGTGTGGCGGACTTCGGGGGGAAGGCCGGCCATTTCGGCGATACCGCCGGCATTATCCGTGACCGGGCCGAAGGCGTCGAGCGCGACGATCATCCCGGCGAGCGCCAGCATGGTGGCGGTCGCGATGGCGATGCCGAACAGCCCGGCCAACAGGTAACAGGCGATGATGGCGGCGGCGATGATCAGAGCCGGGATAGCCGTCGCTTCCATCGAAACGGCCAGGCCCTGAATGACATTGGTGCCGTGCCCGGTGACCGAAGCCTGGGCGATCGATCTCACCGGGCGCTTGCCCGTGCCGGTATAGTATTCGGTCACGACGATAAAGCCCGCGGTGACCGCCAAACCGACCAAACCGCAATAGAAAAGGGTTATGCCGGTAAAGTTGAAATCGTGACCGAGGAATGTGTAGGACATGGCTGTATCGAAGCCGATAAGTTCGTAGATCACGCCCGCGACAGCGCCGATCGACAGGACCCCTGTGACGATCAGCCCCTTGTAGAGCGCGTTCATGATGTTGTTGTCCTTGCCGAGCGTGACAAAGAAGGTGCCGATGATCGAGGTGACGATACAGGCGGCGCCGATAGCCAGCGGCAGGACCATCATGGCCCCGACATAGGCCGTATCGGCAAAAAAGATCGCGGCCAGCACCATGGTGCCGACTATGGTCACGGCATAGGTTTCAAACAGGTCGGCCGCCATGCCGGCGCAGTCGCCGACATTGTCGCCTACGTTGTCGGCGATGGTGGCAGGATTTCTGGGATCGTCCTCGGGGATGCCGGCTTCGACCTTGCCGACCATATCGCCGCCGACGTCGGCGCCCTTGGTGAAGATGCCGCCGCCGAGACGGGCGAAGATCGAGATCAGCGAGGCGCCAAAGCCCAGCGCCACCAGGGCGTTGATGACGTCACGCGAAGTCGGGTCGAGATGCAGCACGCCGGTCAGGATCGCATAATAGCCCGATACGCCGAGCAGTGCGCCGCCGGCGACAAACATGCCGGTGATCGCGCCGGAATTGAAGGCAAGCTTCAGCCCCTTGGCCAGGCTCTGCGATGCCGCCTGGGCGGTGCGCACATTGGCGCGGACACTGATCAGCATACCGGCGTAACCGGCAGCGCCCGACAGGATGGCGCCGATCAGGAAGCCCACGGTGGCGTACTTGCCGAGAAGGAAATAGGCGGCGACCGCGATCACCGCACCGACAATGCCGATGGTCGTGTACTGCCGCTTGAGATAGGCCGAAGCCCCTTCCTGAATCGCCGCGGCGATCTCCCGCATGCGCTCGTTGCCCTGATCGGCCTTCATCAGCGTACTGGTCTGGATGATGCCGTAAAGCAGCGCGAGTATGCCGGCGCCAATCGCCAGCACCAAAGCAATATTCATCTGTTACCCCTGTCGTTTTTCTGCCCGCCCGCGTGAACGCGGCCGGTGGTTTGTGGGGTCAAATCAAGAGCATCCCACGCAAACCTTCGGAAAGGTGGATGACCTTTGGCAATACCCGGTTCGGGCTGCGGGGAATATTGGGGCGCCCTGCCCGGTCGTTTTGACCGGCCTCAATTGCAAATCGCCCGAAAATTCAGACTCTTGTCTTTGACTGGGGGCGGAGAGTGCCAAAACTTGGCTGCAAGTTCAAGGCAAGAAAGCGCTTAAGGACATTATAGTTGTCAAAGCCCGAAAACACGGAAAAATGCTGCGTCGCAACGTGCGACATAATCAAGCGAAATCCATATACTTAAGACAAATGCCGGCCGCACTTGCGAACAAGGCGGTCCCTGTCCCGACGCCGCCTCAACGGGCCGGATGCTCCGCGTTTTGCTCGACGATTTCGATCGATTTGATCATGCCGGGCCCCGTCACCTGGCTGAAGGCCGTCATCATCGCCGCCTGGAACCGCGGCACGTCGAGCTTGTCGGAATGCTTGGGATCGCCGAACGAGGTCTTCGAGGCGCTGCGCACGGCGGCATCGCGGAAGTAAGGCTCCATGTCGCGGAACTTCTCTTCCGGGGCGTTCGCCTTCAGATGAATCTTGATGCTGACGAACAGGTAGTTATTGACCGTATGCCCGGTGAAGACCGGAATGCCGATATTGGCCAGTTGCACCGAGGAATCGGTAGCGGCCTTGTCGGGCGCGTCGGCCCGGGCAGCGGGAACAGCGGCCATCGTCAGACCGCACAGCATGGCGCACAACATGATCTTCATGGATACGCAGTCTGGCCGCCAATGCTTAATTTATATTAAGCGCACGGCCGTGTTCGCGCGCAAAAAAAGTTCCCCAGTCCTGGGACTGGGGAACGTCTTGATTTTCACAATCCCACCCGAATGCGTTAGCATTTGGCAAGGGCGACCGCCGCCCGAGCTCATGCAAGGAGCCCGCGCGGCGCCTGAGCGCAGAAAGTTAATTGCCGTGCCAGTAGCCGTGATCGTCTTTCCACGCGCCTTGAGGCGGATGATCGTTGTGCCAGCCGCCGCGACCGTCGCGCCAGCCATGATCGGGACGGGGCGGCACACGGTTGGCGCGGTCATACCACACGTCGTGGAAATGGTGGCCATCGGGACGGTCATGGAAGAACACCGTCACATAGCCGGCCGGCGGCGGCGCCGGATCGTAATAGGCGCCTTGATAGGCATAGTAGTTGCCGCCGTAGCAGGTCACGCTGTGGCGGCCGGCATTGGCGCCGATGACACCGCCGACAATGGCGCCGAGCACCGTGCCCGCGCCCTTGTTGTGGGTATTGGAGACCGCGCCGCCGATGGCGCCGCCGGCCAGGGCGCCGATGATAACGCCGTCCGCCTGGGCGTCGTGCTTCTTCTCGTAGCAGTAGCCGTCGTAGGAATGATACTGGGTGTAGTGGTTGTCATAGCCCTGGGCCGAAGCCAGGGACGGCAATGCCATGGCGGCGACCACAGCGGTCGCAAATCCGGCTTTGATAAGCGTTTTCATATCCCTGCCTGACGTTTTTGTGCGTAACATTCGGAGAGTCTCCAATGAGGTTGGCTTGGAACCGGTCTGGTTCTACCGCGCCATTCCGCTTCCGTCGAGACCCAAAGAAGGGGATCATAAGGGGCCGATGGGCATTGGCCGCCCGTACTGTAAGGTGGCGATAAACGGACTTTGAAAATATTGGGAATTCAACCCTTAGGGGAAAGCCCGAAGCAAGAAACCCCGCCAGAAAGGTTACAGCGGATGGCTGTAGCCTTTCTGGGCGACATCGATACGGCGGCCGTCAGCCCATAGTTCCGCGCCCGGCCGGGTGTCCTCCGACGCGCTCAAACACACGCCGATGTCGTAGAATCCGGCGGCGATCAGGGTCCTGGCCCCCTCGTCGTCCGCCGCGCACAGGATCTGATAGTCGTCGCCGCCGGTGACCAGATCGACGGGGCTGACCCCGCCGGCGATCGCCGCCCGCGCCGCCAGAGAGGTCGGCACCTTATTGAGATCGATGCGCATCATCAGCCCATTGGCGCGCGCCATATGGTCGGCATCGCCCAGCAAGCCATCGGAAATATCCATCGAGGCGCGCGCATGGTCGCGCACGCACTTGATCAGGTCGGTGCGTACCTCGGGCAGGTGATAGGCGCTGATGACCTCGTTGGCGTCGGCGTGCGACAGGTGCGGCAGGGCGCCTTCCAGCGCTTTCAATCCGAGCCAGGCCTGGCCGATATAGCCGCCTACCAGGATGCGGTCGCCGGCCCGGGCGCCGATGCGCGACAGCACGCGGCCGCGCGGCGCCTTGCCGAATATGGTCATCGACACCAGGAGCGGCCCGTAGGTCGACACCGTATCGCCGCCGAACAAGTCGATCTTGAAGCGGTCCTGTTCGATCTTCAGCCCGCGTACGAAGTCCTGCTTGTCGCTATAGGGCGTGCCGCGCGGCCAGGCGGTGACCAGCTGATAGCCATAGGGCACGGCGCCCTTGGCGACGATATCGGACAGGTTGACGCGCATCAGCTTTCTCGCCACCAGATCGAGCGGATCGTGCTCGAAAAAGTGGATTCCGGCGACCAGGGCGTCGGTGCTGACCACCAGGTCGCAGTCGTCCGGCGAGATGACCGCGACATCGTCCATCAGCCCGCGAGACTCGCGGTTGAGCCCGGCCAGCGGTTTGAACAGGCTATCGAGGATCGAGAACTCGTCGTGTTCGCTCATGCGCGGCCCTCTCGCATTCGCTCAATGGAAGAATGGATCGACCGCCATGCACCGGATCGGAGAAAAAGGCTAGGAAATTTCACGTGAGCGGAAAGAGGTGCGTTAGCGTTCGTCCTCTCCCCGTTTCTTACGGGGAGAAGACGAGAGCGGAACAAAGTGAACGCGATCGGGTGAGGGGCCTTCGGCTACCGCATCGGCCCCTCACCCGGCCATCTGCGCCCTAAGGGCTTGCTGGCCGTCCTCTCCCCGTCGAACGGGGAGAGGGCAAAAAGGGGCTGTTCTTCACCCACATCTAACTACGCGTGTCTCTCGCTATGCCATCCAAAGCGCCGTTGACGAAACGCGCCTCGGTCTCGCCGAAGAAGGCGCGGGCGATCTCGACATATTCGTTGATCACCACGGCGGGAGCGATGTCCTTGCGGTCTTTCAGCTCCCACGTCCCGGCGCGCAATATGGCGCGCACCGTGGTGTCGAGCCGCTCCAGCCGCCAGCCCGACGCCAGCCGGCCGGTGATCAAGGCGTCGATCGGCGCCTGCTCCGCGACGATGGCGCGCGCGCCTTCGCCGAAGAAGACCTCGTCGGCATGGGCGAGCGGTTCGCCCTCTTCCAGATCGGCGTCAAAACGATAATCCGAGAATTCCCGAATTACAGATTCGACCCCCGTGCCGGTGAGTTCCATCTGGTACAGGGCCTGCACCAGGACCAGCCGCGCCACGGTGCGGGCGCGCTTTTCCTTGGTCGTCAAGCTGGGTGCCTTGTCCTGCGCCGCCAGTTGATCGATCACCGCCTTCAGCGAATTCGGCGTGGGCTTGGGGCTGTCGGACTCAACCATTAACCGACCCTTCCATAAGCGACTTGCGCAGCGCGATCATCGACAAACAGACCTTGGCGACCGCGCCGCCCTTGTCACCTTCGGAACGGCGCGCGCGGGCCCACGCCTGGTCCTCGTCCTCGACGGTCAGGATGCCGTAGCCGATGGCCAGACGCTGGGTATAGCTCAGTTCCATCAGGCCGCGCGCCGACTCGGTGCAGACATAGTCATAGTGCGTGGTGTCACCGCGGATGACGCAGCCCAACGCGACGTAGCCGTCATAGGTCCTGCCCATCGGACGGTGCGCCGCGTCCTCGGCCATGGCGATGGCGGCGGGGATTTCGAAGGCGCCCGGCACGGTGACGACATCATAGGCGACCCCATGCGCCTCCAGGGCGTCCTTGGCGCCGGCCAGAAGTTCATCGGCGATATCGTCGTAAAAGCGGCTTTCGACGATCAGAAGGCGAAGGGGCTGGTCCTGGGACAAGAGTCGTTTCCTCAAGCAATACGGGCTGCGTCAATAGCGCCTTATGCTTTAGGAACAAAGCAAAAAAGCCGTGTTCGAACGCCTCAGTAGCACTGAAGAACCATCCATACCCGGGAAAAGTCCTTATTGGCCAGATCGGACTTACGAATCCAGAAGTAGAGCCTACCGCTATCGCCCCACATCATGCCGACATCTTCCTCGGAATCAAGTTGCAAGAGAAGCCCCCACTCGTTTGGCCTTTTCAAAAGAGCCAGGGCTTCCGGAGTATGATATGCCTTGGCGTCCCCCAAATATATGCCGTGGGATGCCAGTTCGCATTCCTGCTCCATATCAGGATTTTGGATGACATCAGGATAGCCGCCCATCAGGTGGCGCAATCCTTCGAAGTCGTCGTCATCGTCCTTTTCATCCAGGTCGTACGAACGGGTGATGATCGTAGAAAAGCCGAGCGGCATCGGCAGGTAAATACTATCAACGGCCAATCCGGCCGAAGGCGCACGCGGATCGACCGCCCTCGGCACCTCCGGAAGGTAGATAACGCGCCATTTCGGAAAGTCCTTCGGATCGAATCCCCAGGCCGACTGGCCTTGACAGTAAAAGAAAAACAGTGCCCCGCTTTCGGGAAATCCGATGTCACAACCAACTCCCGGCAACTCGGCCATGTCGATCTGGCAAAGGAAGGCCAGCGGCCTGCCGTCTTCATCCGCCGGCCAAGGGCAAGACGCGGGCAGTTGCGGTAGGCCGCCTATACGACTGAAGGCCGATACCCCTCGCTGAACGACAATAGCCGGCCTTTCCGCTTCCCGACGCCTCGGCCTGTCCGCATACGCCTTGGCGCGAGCTTGACGACGCCTCTCGTCCCGAACGGTGCTGAAAAGCGCCCACCCGAGCCCGGCAGCGACAAAGGCGATCAACACGTAGGTTGCTGGCGCACCCCAATTGATTGGCATCCCCCCTCCCCGGCGTAAGTCTTACAGCGTCTTCCAGTCGATAATCGACAGGCCATAGCCTTCCAGCGCGGCGGGCTTGGGCCGCGTTCCAGACAAGGCGATCATGTCGCGTACGCCGAGATCGAGCAGGATCTGGGCGCCAACGCCATAGTCGCGCAGGCCGCGCCCGCCCAGCGGCGTGGTGTCGTCGGCGGAAAACCGCGTCGACAGCACCTTGGGATCGCCGTCGCGCAGCAGCACCAGCACGCCCGGCCCATCGTGTTCAGCCAGGGCCTTCATCGCCTTTTCGACGTAACCGCCGCGGAAGATGCCGCCCAGCCCCGCCAGCACGTCGGACCCTACGTCGAGCTGATGCATGCGCACCAAGGTCGCCACATTCGCCTGAGGGACACGCTTGACCAGGGCCAGGTGCTCGGCGCCGTCGATCTTGTTGCGATAGACATAGAGCTTGAAGGCCCCGCCCCATTCGCTGTCGAACGGACGCTCGAGCACGCGCTCGACGAAGCGCTCGGTGCGGCGACGATAGGCGATCAGGTCGGCAATGGTGCCGATCTTCAGCCCGTGCAGTTGCGCGAATTGCACCAGGTCCGGCATGCGCGCCATGGTGCCGTCGTCATTCATGATCTCGCAGATAACGCCGGCAGGAGACAACCCGGCCATGCGCGAGATGTCGACGGCCGCCTCGGTATGGCCGGCGCGCACCAGCACGCCGCCTTCGCGCGCCACCAATGGGAAGACATGGCCGGGGCTGACGATGTCGTGGGAATCCTTGGTCGGGTCGATGGCCACCGCGATCGTATGCGCCCGGTCGTGGGCGGAGATGCCGGTGGTCACGCCTTCACGCGCCTCGATGGCTACGGTAAAGGCCGTGCCGTTGCGCGCGCCGTTGTCGTGCGCCATCGGCGGCAGACGCAGTTGCCGCGCGCGATCGGCGGTGATCGACAGGCAGATCAGGCCGCGGGCGAACCGCGCCATGAAATTGATCATGTCCGGCGTCGCCATCTGCGCCGGTATGACCACGTCGCCTTCGTTCTCGCGGTCCTCGGCATCGACCAGGATGTAGGGACGGCCGTTGCGCGCGTCCTCGATGATGTCCTCGATCGGCGAGATCGGCGAGTCGTGCCCCAGGTCGAGATGGCTTTCGGCGGGAAGATCGGATGTGGTGCGGTTCAGGCTCATGATACTCACTTGGTTTCGAACCAGCGCGCGGCATAGCGCGCCAGCCGGTCGACTTCAAGATTGACGCTTTGGCCGACTTCGGTCTGGCCGAGCGTCGTGTGGGTCCAGGTATGCGGGATGATATTGACGCCGAAGGTGTCGCCCTCGACCTCGTTGATCGTCAGCGATATGCCGTCCAGCGCCACCGAGCCCTTGGGCGCGATGAAACGATGCAGCGGCTCAGGCGCGCGGAACGTGAGGCGATAGCTATCGCCGTCGGGGGTCACGCTCAGCAGTTCGGCCCGGCCGTCGACATGGCCCGACAAGATGTGGCCGCCCAGTTCGTCGCCGATCTTCAGCGCGCGCTCGATATTGACGCGGCTACCCTCGCGCCAGGCGCCGAGCGTGGTGACGTCGAGCGTTTCGTTGGACACGTCGAGATCATAGCGATTGCCGGAAGTCCCGACGACGGTCAGGCAGCAACCGGCGTGCGAGATCGAGGCGCCGAGCGCGACATCGCTCAGGTCGAAGTCGGCCTCCATGGTCAGGCGTACCCCGGCATTGGAGCGGTCGACCTTCGCCACTGTGGCTATGTGTGTGATTATACCTGTAAACACGTCAGTTCCACCATCCGTAACAACGGATAAAAATTATTGATTCAATGTATGAATATTCGAATTTTTACGAAAGTTCGTACGTCTCCCACAGGTCATCGCCCAAGGCCTGCACGCCCAGTCGCGTAAAGCGATAGATCTGGCTGAGCACCTCGATATTGAGGTGGCCGATCACCGGCCGCGCATCCCCGCCCAAGATGGTGGGCGCGCGGAACCATTCAAGCCGGTCAACATAGCCCAGGCGCAGAAAGGCTGTCGCCACCACACCGCCGCCCTCGACGAACAGGCGCTCGATGCCGAGGTCCGCCAGGGCCGTCAGCGCGGCCTCGAGATCGACACGCTGGTGCTTCGACGGCACGCGAACCTCACGGACGCCGAGCGACAGAAGCGCGCCCGGCGCCGGCTGGGTGGTCACCAGGAGGGTCGGAATGACGCGCGACGTCTGGGCGAGCTTGGATTGCAGCGGCAGCCGCCCGCGCGAATCGAGCACCACCCGCGCGGGCTGATAGCCTTCGTAGCCGGCCAGGCGGACGGTCAGCTCCGGATCGTCCTTGATCGCGGTCTCGATACCGACCAGCACGGCGTCGTGGCCCGAGCGCAGTTCGTGCACGCAGCGGCGCGACTCCTCGCCCGTGATCCAGCGGCTTTCGCCGGCGTGGGTGGCGATGCGTCCGTCGAGCGTGGTGGCCAGTTTGAGAGTGATTTGGGGACGCAAGCGCTTGGCCCCTTATCAGGCGTCGTCGGACGGTGAAATATCCTGTTCGCCCAGACCGCGGCGAATGTCGTGCGGATCGTCGATGAGATCATTGCCCAGCCCGTCATTTGCCAAGCCTTCACTGGAAAGCCCCTCGTCGCCGAGGAAATTGGCGAAGTCCTGGGTTTCCTTGAAGTCGCGATAGACCGAGGCGTAGCGCACATAGGCGACGACGTCGAGCGAACGCAGCGCCTTCATCACCAATTCGCCGACGACTTCCGACGGGATATCCGTCTCGCCCATGCTTTCGAGCTGGCGGACGATGCCCGACACCATACGGTCGATGCGCTCCTGCTCGATCGGGCGCTTGCGCAAGGCGATGGCTACCGAGCGTTCCAGCTTGGTGCGGTCGAACGGCGTGCGCCGGCCCGACCGCTTAACGATCATCAGGTCGCGCAACTGCACCCGCTCGAACGTGGTGAAGCGGCCGCCGCATTCCGGGCACGACCGGCGGCGACGGATCGCGGCGCCGTCTTCCGACGGCCGCGAATCCTTCACCTGGGTTTCCATGTTTCCGCAGAATGGGCAGCGCATGTCTTAGCCGTAGATCGGGAATTGTTCGGTCAGGGCGCGGACCGAGGCGCGGACCTTTTCCTGAACCGCTTCGTCGGGCGTGCCGCTGTTCGACTTCATGCCGTCGACGACGTCGGCGATCAGGTTGCCGATCTTGGCGAATTCGGCCTCGGTGAAGCCGCGCGTCGTGCCCGCCGGCGTGCCGAGACGCACGCCCGAGGTGATGGTGAAGGGCTTGTCGTCGAACGGAATGCCGTTCTTGTTGCAGGTGATGAAGGCCGATTCCAGAGCGGCCTCGGTGTCCTTGCCGGTCTGGCCCTTCGAGCGCAGGTC
>OUWB010000952.1_pt2 | contig 29774 bp, 23 predicted proteins | sample 1779821 | NCBI WGS metagenome assembly OUWB01 (sample SAMEA3914806, study PRJEB12502) | metagenome | biome: forest; material: soil | place: Canada | collected 2011-08-03 | depth 0.1 m
GGTCGCGCAGCAGGCGCTCGAGCCGCAACAACATGCGCCCGCCCGGCTTGCCGTCGGCCCGCCGCACCAGCAGGCCGGCGCTGGGTAATTGATCGATCGGCAGCGCGCCGCTGCCGATCTGGCTGAACATGAGCGCGCTCTGGACTTGGTAGTCGCTTCCGAGCGCTTGCTGCAGCGGCGCTCGCAGGCGCTCGGCGGCTGCTTGCATCTCGCCGAGCGGGCGACTCAACAGCCGCAGCGTGGTGAGCCGCTCGCGCAGGAACTCGGGGGCTCGATACAGTTGCAGCACCGGCTCGAGCGCCGCCAACGTCAGCTTGCCGGTACGTAGCGCGCGCTTCAGAGGATGTTTCTTGATTTTCGCGATCAGGTCGGCGCGGCCGACGATCAGGCCGGCCTGCGGGCCGCCCAGCAGTTTGTCGCCGCTGAAGGTGACGAGGTCGGCACCGGCTTCGACGGTGTCGCGCACGGTGGCCTCGCGCGGCAGTCCATAGGCGCCCAGGTCGACCAGCGTGCCGCTGCCCAGATCGACCGCAAGCGGCACGCCCCGCTCGCGCGCGAGCGGGGCGAGTTGTTCGAGTTCGACGCTGTGCGTGAAGCCCTGGATCGCGTAGTTGCTGGTGTGGACTTTCATCAGCAGCGCGCTGCGCGGGCCGAGCGCTTCCTGGTAGTCGCGCAGATGCGTGCGGTTGGTGGTGCCGACCTCGACCAGTTTCGCCCCGGCGCGCGACATGATGTCGGGAATGCGGAACGCGCCGCCGATCTCGACCAGTTCGCCGCGCGACACGATCACTTCGCGGCGCGGCGCGAGCGCGGCGAGCATCAGCAGCACCGCCGCCGCATTGTTGTTGACGACGGTTGCAGCCTGCGCGCCAGTGAGCTCGCACAGCAGGTCGTTGACCAGGTCGTCGCGGTCGCCGCGCGCGCCGCTGTCGAGATCGAATTCGAGGTTGACTGGGCGCGTCAGCGCTTCGGTTACCGCGCGCACCGCCTGCTCGGGCAGCACCGCGCGCCCGAGGTTGGTGTGCAGCACGGTGCCGGTCAGGTTGAAAACAGTGCGCAGCCGCGGGCGCGACCGCTGCTCCAGCACGACCCGGGCGCGCTCGCTCAGCGCGGGGTCGTCGGGCACCTCCGCTGCGGCGCCCGAGCGCAGTGCGCTGCGCAGTGTGTCGAGCACCGCGCGCACTGCCGCGAGCGTCTGCGTGCGCCCGTGGAGCGCGCTCAATTGCTGGCAGGCGTGCCCGGCCATCAGTCGTTCGACCGACGGCACCCGCGCCAGCGTCAGCGGCGCATCGCTCATGCCTCGTCTTCTTGGCCGGTGGCGGGCCACAGGAACGGGTGCGGGGCGGGCCTTCGATAACCGGCTTCATTCATCAGCAGGTCTAGCGTTAGACTGGCGAGATCGTCCGCGAACGGCTCGACCTCGAACTGCTTGGCCTGATAGAAAATTTTGCGGTAGGTGTGACAGGCTTCGCAGGACTCCGCCTTGACCCAGTCGGGCTGACCGCCGATTGCCAGGTAGGCGACGCCGCGCGTCGAATCACAATGCGTGCACTTGACGCGCACCACGTGCGATTCGGTGCCGCATATTCCGCAGGCGACGAATCGGTAGCCTTCGTAGGCGCCGCCGATCCGCACTACGCTCGCGACCGGATGTGAGCCGCACACCGGGCACAGGCCGACGGTGTCGAGGTAGGGCACCTGGTCGGGTGTCAGGCGGCTCGCGAGATCGGTCCAGACCACCTGCAGTGCGGCCGCGATGAACGGCGCGCAAGCGTTATCCAGTTCATCGCCGCGTGCCGCGAGCAGGGTGTCGGCTTCGTGTTCGAGGGCCCTTTCATCGAGCGCCCGCAGTCGCGCAAACGTGGCGGCGAGCGGCGGCGCGAGTTCGCGGTTCGCCTCGTGCTTCGCCTCGAGGTGCGCCAGCAACGATTCCAGCACCTCGCGCCATGCCGGATCGCGTTCCGTGGTGCGCACCGGCAGGATAGGCATCGAGTGCTGCTGGGCCCGCGCAATCGACTGGGGATCCACCGGCCGCGCGGCGAAGTGGGCCAGCGTATCGTGCTGGGCCTGCGCCAGATCGGCCATCAGCCGCAGATAGTCGCCGATCGGATGGCTGTCGGTTGCGAGCGCGCGCAAGCGTTGCGCGCGCGAGGCGAATAGCTCGCCGCGCTGCGGCAGCCGTATCCGCGGGATCGCCGAGTGGTCAAGCGTCTGGATTTCGCCGGGTTCGAGTATCCGTTGCAAGGCAACTCCTGCCAAATAACGCAGGCCGCGATCCAGGCGGATCGTGGTCGGCGGTAAATCGCGCCGTCGTTTTGGATGCCGGCCAAACTCCGGCATCCGATGCCGCGCTAGTCGCGCGACGATGATTTGATGAGGTCGCGGAACCAGCGCCGATGGTGTTTGTACGCCCAGCCTGGCGTCACGGTGCCGCGCAGCATCGCACCCATCGAGCCCTTGACCCAGATCGCCGCGTAGATGTGGACGATGATGGCCGCGATCAGTACGAAGGCCGCGATCGCGTGGACCAGTGCCGAAAAGCGAATGATGCCGATCGGGAAGTACCCCGAGAAGTAGCGCCGCCAGATCACGATGCCGCTCAGCAATAACAGCAGCAGGCAGACAATCAGGATAAAGAATAGCAGCTTTTGGCCGGCGTTATACCGGCCCACCGCGGGCAGGCGGTCCTCGCGGTTGTTCAGCACGTCGCCGATCCGCTCGAGCCACCGTACGTCGTCGCGATCAAGCACGTTGTGATGCCAGAAACGCAGCGCCAACACCGCGAACGAAACGAACATCACGATGCCGATAAACGGATGCAGGATGCGCGTCCACTGGCCGCCGCCGAACAGCGCCGATAGCCAGAACAGCGCCGGATGAAACATCGCAAGCCCGGACAGCGCGAGCAGCACGAAGCAGATCGCGGTGATCCAGTGGTTGCTGCGCTCATTGGCGGTGTAGCGCTGGATCAGTTCGCCGTGGCGGGAATCATGGTTGTTCATCGGATTGCTCCCTTGCGCGGTTCGCCTCGTCGCGAGCGGCCTGCTCGTCGGCTTCCTCGACCTCGTTCGGACCGATCCGGGTGTAGTGGAAGAAGCCCGTCAGCGCCGTCAACGCCAGAATTACCAGTGCGATCGGCTTTGCGACCCCTTTCCAGATCCGCACCATCGGGCTGATTCTCGGATTGTCCGGCAAGCCGTGGTATAGCGATGGCTGATCGGCGTGGTGCAACACATACATCACGTGCGTGCCGCCGACGCCCTTCGGATCGTAGAGCCCGGCATGCTCGAAGCCGCGCTCCTTGAGGTCCACGATCCGGTCGCCTGCCTGCTGCGTCATATCCTCCTTGGTGCCGAACATGATCGCCCCGGTCGGACAGGCCTTCACGCAGGCCGGCTCCTGGCCGACCGCGACGCGGTCGGAGCAGAGCGTGCACTTGTACACGCGATTGTCTTTCTTCGAGATCCGCGGCACGTCGAACGGGCAACCGCTGATGCAGTAGCCGCAGCCGATGCAGTTTTCCTCGTGGAAGTCGACGATGCCGTTGGTGTACTGGACGATCGCGCCGGGCGAAGGACAAGCCTTCAGGCAGCCGGGATCCTCGCAGTGCATGCAGCCGTCCTTGCGGATCAACCATTCGAGGTCGCCCCGCGGATTCTCGTACTCCGAGAAGCGCATCACGGTCCAGGAATGCTCGCTCAGATCGCGTGGGTTATCGTAGATGCCGGTGGTGATGCCGATTTCGTCACGCAGGTCGTTCCACTCCATGCAGGCGGTCTGGCAGGCTTTGCAACCTATGCACTTGGAGACATCGATCAGCTTGGCGACCGTGCCGGTGACCGGCTCGCGCACCCCAGGGGGGTGCACGGTGGTGGCCGACATGCGCTTGATATCCAGCGATTGCAATGCCATGTTCTCTCCTCAGGCCTTCTCGACCTTGACCAGGAATGACTTGAATTCCGGGGTCTGGGAATTGCCATCGCCGACCGATGGAGTCAGGGTATTGGTGAGATAGCCGGGCTTCGTCAGTCCCTTGAATCCCCAATGCAGCGGCATGCCGACGGTCTGCACCTTCTTGCCGTCTATCGTCAGCGGCTTGATGCGCTTGGTCACCACTGCGACCGCGACGATAGAGCCGCGATTGGACGAAACCTTGATCTTGTCGCCAGCCACCACGCCCACTTCGCGCGCCAGATCCTCGCCGATTTCGACGAACTGCTGCGGCTGGATGATTGCATTCAAGCGTGCGTGCTTGGTCCAGAAGTGGAAGTGTTCGGTCAGCCGATAGGTGGTCGCCGCGTGCGGGAACTGTGCCGCCTTGCCGAATCTCGCGCGATCATCGGGGAACACGCGCGCGGCCGGGTTGCTGGTTACATCCGGATGGTCGGGGTACAGCGGGTTGTAGCCCAGCGGTGTCTCGAAGGGTTCGTAGTGCTCCGGGAACGGTCCTTCGTTCATGGCGTCGCGGGCGAAGAAACGCGCGACACCCTCTGCGAGCATGATGAAGGGGCCCATACCCAGCGCTGGTGCTTCGTCGACCTTGTAATCGGGAATATCCGGTCCACTCCAGGTCGTGCCGTTCCATGCGATCAACTTGCGGGTCGGGTCGAACGGCTTGCCGTTGACGTCGCACGATGCGCGGTTGTAAAGAACCCGGCGGTTCGCCGGCCACGCCCATGCCCAGCCGAGCGTCTGGCCGATGCCGGTCGGATCGCTGTTGTCGCGGCGCGCCATCTGGTTGCCGGCCTGGGTCCAGGCGCCGGAGAAGATCCAGCAGCCGCTCGCGGTGCTGCCGTCGTCGCGCAACTGGGCGAAGCCGGACAACTGCTCGCCGGCTTTCGCGAGCACCTTGGTCGGATCCTTGGGGTCGATCAGCGGCGCCAGCGCGCTGCCGCTGTATTCGCGCGCCAGCTCGTCGGGGCGCGGGCGCGCCGGGTCGGCATAGGGCCAGGTCAGGTTGACGATGGGGTCTGGGAAGGCGCCGCCTTGCTCGTGGTACATCTTGCGCATCCGCGTGTAGATGCCGGCCATGATATCCAGGTCGCTACGCGCTTCGCCCGGAGGTTCGGCGCCCTTCCAGTGCCACTGCAGAACGCGCGACGAACTGACGATCGAACCGTCTTCCTCGGCGAAACAGGTGGTCGGCAGGCGGAACACCTCGGTCTGGATCTTGGCCGAGTCGACGTCGTTGTATTCGCCGAAGCTCTTCCAGAATTCGGAGGTTTCCGTCGCGAGCGGGTCCATGATCACCAGCCATTTCAGCTTGGCGAGGCCGTTTATCGTCTTGGCCTTGTCCGGCGCCGACGCGAGTACATTGAAACCCTGGCAGATATAACCGTTGAGTTTGCCCTGCGCCATCAGCTCGATCGCCTGCAGTAAGTCGTAGGGTTTGTCGAGCTTGGGCAGGTAATCGTAGCCCCAGTTGTTTTCCTTGGTTGCCGCATCGCCCCACCACGACTTCATCAGGCTGACAAAGAATGCGCGGTAGTTCTGGTAGTAGCTGAGCTGGTTGGGCCGCAGCGGTTTCAGCGCACGTTGCTCGATATAATGCTCGTAGTCCTGCTCCCCTTCCATCGGCAGCGTCATGTAGCCCGGCAGCAGGTTGGACATCAGTCCCAAGTCGGTCAGGCCCTGAATGTTCGAGTGGCCGCGCAGCGCATTCATGCCGCCGCCGGCAATGCCGATGTTGCCCAGCAGCAATTGCACCATAGCGCCGGTGCGGATCATCTGCGAGCCGGTCGAGTGCTGGGTCCAGCCGAGCGCGTACAGGATCGTACCGGCCTTGTCCGGTGCAGCGGTGGTCGCCATCATCTCGCACACGTGCAGGAACTTGTCCTTGGGCGTGCCGCAGATCTTTTCGACCATTTCCGGCGTGTAGCGCGAGTAGTGCGCCTTCATCAACTGATAGACGCAGCGCGGATCGGCCAGCGTCGGATCGGTCTTTACATAGCCGTCGTCGCCGAACTCGTAGTCCCAAGTGGTCTTGTCGTAGTTGTGTTTTTCAGCGTTGTAGCCCGAATACAGGCCGTTCTCGAAGGTGAAATCCGTACGCACGATAAAGCTGAAATCGGTGTAGTTGCGCACATATTCGTGCTGGATCTTGTCATTCGCCAGCAGGTAATTGATGATGCCGCCAAGGAAGGCGATATCGGTGCCGGTACGGATCGGCGCATAATAATCGGCGACCGACGCGGTGCGCGTGAAGCGCGGGTCGACCACGATCAGGCGCGCTTTGCGATGCGCCTTGGCTTCGACAACCCATTTGAAACCGCATGGGTGCGCCTCGGCCGCATTGCCGCCCATTACCAAAATCACGTCCGCGTTCTTGATGTCGACCCAATGGTTCGTCATCGCACCTCGGCCAAACGTCGGGGCAAGACCTGCCACCGTCGGGCCATGTCAGACACGGGCTTGATTATCGAATGCGAGCATCCCCAGACTACGGATAGTCTTGTGAGTCAGATAACCGACTTCGTTGCTGCTGGCCGAAGCGGCCAGCATGCCGGTGGTCAGCCAGCGGTTGACGGTCTTGCCGTCGGCATTTTTTGCAATGAAATTGGCGTCGCGGTCCTGCTTCATCAGCTTCGCGATCCGGTCATAGGCATCGTCCCACGAGATGCGCTGCCATTTGTCCGAACCCGGCGCGCGGTACTCCGGGTACAGCAGGCGACTCTCGCTATGGATGATGTCCAAAAGGCTCGAGCCCTTCGGGCACAGTGTGCCGCGATTGACCGGGTGATCGGGATCGCCCTCGATGTGGATGATGCTGGTCTTGGCGTTTTTCGAGTCGTCGCCCAAGCCGTACATCAGGACGCCGCAGCCTACCGAGCAATAAGTACAGGTATTGCGAGTTTCCGTGGTGCGCGCCAGCTTGTACTGGCGGACTTCGGCCAGTGCCGGGGCCGGCGAGTAGCCCATCAGGGCTAGACTCGACCCCGCCAGGGACGTCGCCGAGACCTTGAGAAACTGCCGTCGAGTCAAGTTGACCATGGGACAGACCTCGAATTGAACGCTGGAATTTCAATAATAGGGCAATTTCACCATATGCAAAATGGTGATTTCCCCATTGGAGGCGCTGAATCGCAGTGCTAGATGCGCATCAGCCTGGTCAGTACGCCGACATCCTCTAGGGCCTCCAGACCCTGCACCAGAGTCACGACGCGCGCGGCTTTTTCGCTCGGAAAATGCGCATATTCGGCGCAGCCGCGGAACTTGTCCACGACGTCGTCGAACGACACCGGGTCTTGCGGACTGCCCTTGCCATAATCGATCTGTCCAGACAGGGTGCGGCCGTCCTTCAGACGCAAATCGATGATGGTCCGCATCTTGTCCAGTCCCGCTGCGTCGGCGGCCGGGTTATCGTAGAAATCCACGCGGCGGATCATGTCCTGCACGTCTGGGCGGCGCACCACCGCGTCCTGGAAATCGGCGAGGCCGGCCTCGCCCCCGGTGACAAGCAGGATGGCCATGCAGAACTCCATGCTGAACTTTGCCTCGAGACCCGTTTTCGGGTCGTGGTGGATCAGCGTATTGAGCATCTGCCGGCTCGCGCCCACCCGAAGCTGCACTACGTCCTCGGCGCGCACATGCTGGCTGCGTATCAACTGCTGCAGCAGCGTCATGCCCGGATGGCTCAGGGAACCGGATGGAAACGGCTTGATCGAGACACCGGGCGAGACCAGCGTCCAGGGCTGACCCAGCCTTTCCATGACGGCCGGGTCGAACCCGCCGCCCTCGGCATTAAAGAAGCCGCGCTTGGCTTCGAGGATGTTGTTGGCCGCGGTCCAGCCGAGCGCTATCAAGTCGCTGGCGACCACCCCGCCTTCGGCGGCATGCCCGGCCTGAAACGGCTTGGTCATGGTGCCGAAATTTTCGCGCAGGCCGCTGGACTGCGCCGCCGCCAGGCCCAGCGTCTCGCGCACCTGATCGATATTGAAGCCGCGCAGCTTGGCGCTGCCGACTGCCGAGCCGAATACGCCGCAGGTGCCGGTCGTGTGAAAACCGTCCTCGTAATGGCGGGGGGCCATGGCTTCGGCGATCTTGGTCTCGACTTCGACGCCTAGATGATAGGCCAGCATGAAATCGCGCCCCGACCGGCGCCCGGCTTCAGCCACGGCCAACGACGCCGGCAACGCGGTGACGCTCGGATGGGTCAGCAGTCCATAGACGCGCGTGGGATTCACTGCAAGCTGGGTATCGTCGAAGTCGTCGGCATGGATTGCGACGCTGTTCGAGAACGCGGCGAAGCGCGGCGGCATGCGCAGGCCGCTGCCCAGCAGACTCGCGGTGCTGATCCCCGGTGCGTTGTGGCCCAGACCCAAGGTCGCCAGATAGCGCAGGACGATGGGGCCCGAGTCGGCCCGCGTACCGGCAAGCGCGAGTCCCAGGCTATCGAGTATGGATTTCTTGCCGAGCTCGATCAGATCGGGTGCAAGGTCGTCCCAGGTGGTGCGCACGACAAAATCGGCCACCTTGGCAGTCACCTGGGGCGAGTCCGACTCGGACGACCGGGTCGCCGGCGTCGTGGTAGCGGCCGATGCCGCCGCCTCCGTATTCGACGTGGCCGCCAACACTGGCAAACCGATGCCCATCGATGACATACCGACCACGAATTGCCTGCGCTTCATGACGTCTCCCATTATTTTTTTATGACGATTGCAGGTGCGGCCGGCGAACGCCGGACCATGGACCCAAAATCGCTGGTATGGCCTAGCATCATAGAGGAGCCGCGCGCCCCATATGCGATGCCGGAGTCAAACCGCCTTTAACTGCAGGTTAAGGACTGTCCCTTTCCGACCTCGTGTCGGGCCGACACCAGGGGCCGGTACGGCACCGTACCGAGTTCGATCCTGGTTGCGCGTACTGTGTAAGAAGCTTTAAGCGGTATTCCGACCGATTTGTCCGGCAAGAACAGGAATTCAATCTGGCATTGACTGCTACTGAGAGAATTGCCAGGGCCCGCTTGCAGACATCATGGTTCGATTAGGAGAGCATCGTGTTTGAGGTCATCCAGCATCCTGCTTTTGCATCTCCTTCTACGATTGCGTCCACGGGGCCTCCAGCCTCGCGTACCGTCTCACACGACCACAATGGAACGATGCGATCGACGTTCAGGGCACAGATTCTGACGGAAGTAGATATCGAGCGCATCGATTCCATCACATCCTCCATGCGCATGGTCAAGAATGGCACTTCGCTGTACCGGGAGAACGATCCGTTCAGGAACATCTACACGGTCTACGCCGGATCCTTCAAAACGATCGTCATGCGTCACGACGGCCATCAACAGGTGACGGGCTTTCATCTGGTCGGAGATACGCTAGGATTTGACGGCATCTACAACACCCATCACAACTGGACGGCTGTCGCGATCGAGGATAGTAATGTTCGCATCACACCATTCCATCTTCTCGAACGCCTGTGCTGCGAAGTAACGACGATCCAGAAACACATGCATAGACTGATGAGCAGCGAGATCGCACGGGAGTCCCAGATGATGCTGTTGCTTGGCACGATGCCGGCTGATCAGCGTCTTGCCACCTTCCTGCTTAGCATGTCAGCCCGCCTCAATATTCGCGGTTACTCGCCAGTGGAATTCAACCTTCGAATGACACGCGGGGAGATAGGCAGCTATCTCGGGATGCAGCTTGAAACGGTCAGCCGCATGTTTTCAAGATTGCAGCTCGACGGATTGATCATTACCCATGGCAAAGATATCCGCATTCTCGATCTTGATGGCCTCAGCCGCGTTTAGTCGAGGTGGGGCGTTCGACACAAATGGTGGATGCCTGATTTCGGCCGGCTCGTTTGGCAGCGTAAAGCTGTTCATCCGCGCTGATCAGAAGGTCATGTGAATTTTGTCCCAGGTGGCATCTGCCGGATGCGCCCCCCACACTTACCGTCACGTGGTCTGCCGGTTTCGAGTGAGCATGCTGAATACCCAACTGCTCGACCGTGTCGCACAAGTGCAGGGCAATCTGGCTGGCGCCTGCAAAGTCCGTCTCCGGCAGAATCACGGCGAATTCCTCACCGCCGTAGCGGGCTGGCAGATCCGTTACACGGAACACAACGGTCGCAATCGCCGCAGCAATCCGGCGCAAGCATTCGTCCCCGGCGACGTGACCATAGTGGTCGTTGAAAGATTTGAAATGGTCGACGTCCAGCATGATCAGCGAGAGCCAGCCGCCGCTGCGTGTGAGCCTCTGGTATTCCAGGTTCAACACCTCGTCAAAGCGCCGGCGATTGGGTAGCCCGGTCAGGCCATCGGTCAAGCCAAGGCGACTCAGGGCATCGCGTGCCCGCTTCAATTCGATGTGGTTACGCACCCGCAGGCGCACAACTGCCGGACTGATGGGCTTGGTGATGTAGTCGACCGCACCAAGCTTGAAGCCACGCGTTTCGGCTTCGACGTCGTTCATGCCGGTGACGAAGATTATGGGGATGTCGGCCGTGGCCGCCATCTGCTTAAGCGCTTTACAGACGGCATAGCCGTCCATCGCCGGCATCATCACGTCGAGCAGGATCAGGTCGGGTTTGCTGGCGGTAACGAGTTCGAGCGCTTGCCGCCCGCTCGTCGCAAACACGACTTCGTATTCTCCTTCAAGGATCTCGGCAAGAATCTCGATATTCCTTGGCTCGTCGTCGATGACGAGAACCGTTCCCTGGAACGGGGCCGCTGTCATACCACCTCCGTCAGCCCGAGCATGCCGGCAATTTCGTCCATCAACCGCAACGCCTCGTCGTAGTCCAGTCGCTCAACGGCCAGGGCCAATGCCTCGAGTTGGGTGCCGGTGCGCTGTCCGGTCACCGCAACCTGGAACTCGGCGAAGTGCTTGCGGGCCTTCGTGTTACGCCGTTCCAACAGGTCGCGCAGATCGGCGGCGATTGACGCCGTCGCGACCCGGTCAAAAGTGCTGGCTGGACGTGCATCCGGCAACGCTGGCGAGCCGGTGCGAGACGGCAGCATCGATGCCGCCGCCGCCGCTTGTTCCAACTCGACCTCGAGCGTGCTTATCAATGGCTCGATGTCAGCCACCAGCTCATCCCGGCAGGCATGCTCGACACGGTCTGCCGCAGTCGCCAGTCTTCCGGCGCCTAGGGTGCCGGCTATGCCCTTCAGTTCGTGCGAGTACTGCTCGAGGCGAGACCAGGCTCGGCTCGCCAGCAATTCGCGGAGCACCTGACTGGCTGCGCCATAGTTGCTTGCGAATTCCAGGATGATCCTGCGCAGCAGCTGCTCGTTGCCGCTTAGATGGCGCAGTGCCGCGCCGAGGTCGAAAGGGGGCAACCGCGGGGGCAACCGCGGAGGCAACGCCGCCAAGCCGTCCGTCTCCGGTTGCGTATCACGTTGCAGTTCGGGGGGCGCGACCTCCGCGGTACGCACGCGCGGCCGAATCCATCGGTGCAGTGTCTCCAGCAGGTCGGGCGGCTCGAACGGCTTACCGATATGGTCGTCCATGCCCGCCGCGAGACAGCGTTGCCGCTCCTGCTCCGAGGCGCGGGCAGTCATGGCTATAATCGGCAGGCGCTTGTCGGATAACTGCCGGCGTATCAATCGCGTCGCTTCCAGTCCGTCCATTTCCGGCATGTGCACGTCCATCAGCACGCCATCATAGGCATCGGGATTGGCCAACACCGCCGCCACCGCCAACTGGCCGTTCTGCACGATTTCGCAGGTCACGCCCAGGCCGATGAGAAAGTCGCGTGCGACGAGCTGATTGATTGCATTGTCTTCGGCCAGCAGCAGATGAGCGCCGCTGATCTCCGAGGTCGCCGCCGCGGCCTGAACCGGCGCGGGTATATTGCGGCGCCCCAACACACTGGCGATCGTATTGAACAGCAGGGATTGATCGACCGGCTTGATGATGGTCGCCGCGATGCCAATTCGGTCGGCCTGGGTCAGCATTTCTTCGCGCGCGTAAGCCGTGACCATGATGACGGTCGGCGTCCGTGCCAGTTTGTGATCAGCCTTGATGCGACGGGTCGCCTCGATGCCGTCCATGCCTGGCATCTGCCAGTCCATCAGGATGAGATCGTAAGGCTTTTGTTCCAGCTCGGCGTCCTCGAGGACTTCCAGGGCGGCGTTGCCCGACGGAACGGCCGTGACCTGCATTGACCAGGATTCAATTGCCTGCGATAGGATCTCGCGCGAATCGGCGTTGTCATCGACCACCAGCACCCTGACTCCACGCAAGGATTTGCGCAGGGCGCGGTGTGCCCCTTCGCGCTGCACGCCGAAATCTGCCGTGAAGGAGAAGGTGCTGCCCATGCCAGGCCGGCTTTCCACCGTGATCGTGCCACCCATGCGCTCGATGAGTTGCCTGGTGATCACCAGGCCAAGGCCGGTCCCCCCGAAACGCCGTGTTGTAGAGCTGTCGGCTTGGGAGAACGCCTGAAACAGCAGACTCTGCTGCTCCACTGTCATGCCGATGCCGGTATCGCGCACCACGAAGGACAATCGTACCCGTTGCTCATCCTGCTCGACCAGCGCCACTGACATTTCCACCTCGCCGGTCTCGGTGAATTTGACTGCGTTGCTCACGAGGTTCAGTATCGCCTGTCCAATCCGGACGGGATCGCCGACCAGCCGTCTCGGTACCTCTGCCGGCACTGCCAGGATCAACTTGATGCCTTTCTCGGCAACGGACAGGCTCATCACATTGGAGACGCCTTCAATCACAGAGTCCAAGTTGAAATCGATCGATTCCAGCACCAGCTTACCGGCCTCGATCTTGGAGAAATCCAGGATGTCGTTGATGATATGCAGCAAAGCCCCCGCGGAGCTGCGAATCTTCGTAAGATACTCGTGCAGCTGGTCGGTGGGGGCAAGCTGAAGCGCAAGATAACTGAGGCCGAGGATCGCATTCATCGGCGTCCTGATCTCGTGACTCATATTCGCGACAAAATCCGATTTCGCCTGGCTCGCACGAACGGCATCCGCCAAGGCTTCCTGGATCAGTTCTGTAGCACGTTTGTGTTCGGTGATGTCCCTCAGATTGACAATAATGCCTTGTACCGACGGGTCTGCCGATTGATCGTTGAGCGTGATTTCAAACCATTCCTGCGCAGCGTCTTTGGCGCCGCGGAACTCTTCGAAAAATGGCTTTCCCGGGTGATCCCGAACCCTATCCATGAGCGCCCGAGCGCGGTCGCGATCTTCCGGCACGAGTACGGACAGAAAATCCGCCCCGATGGCTAGTGTCCCCGCGCTCCCCGTCAGGCGGTCGACCACGGGGCTCAGGTAGGTAACGGTCCATGACCGATCGACAGTCGCTATCAGGTCAGCCGCGTTTCGCAGCAGTGCCGTAATGCGACGTTCACTCTCCCGGGCGATAAGCGCGGTCAGGGTAAGCCTCCTTGAACGCCGATCGTCCAGGGCGAGACCAAGTCCCAACAGAAGAATGACGATGCTGGCAGTCCCCACACTGAGCGCGAGTGCCCTGGCAGACCAGCCATGGACAACCGAGATTTCGCCGTTTATGCGGCCGCAGATAAAAGCGGCCATGCCGGTAAAATGCATGCCGCTGACCGCGATACCCATGACCAATGCGCTTGCAAGCTTCAGCGCGAGGTGCTCCAGCCTGACAGCGAGCCAGAGAGCGCTGATGGAGGCGGCAATGGCGATCAGGACCGATAGTGTCACCAGCCCCGCGTCGTAACCCGCGGTCGCCGGCATCTTGAGCGCAGCCATTCCGACGTAGTGCATCGCCGCGATACCCACACCCATGATGGTGCCGCCAAGAACAAATCTCCACGACGATCTCTGATACCAGAAGACTGCATAGAGACCGACTGTGGTCAAAAAGATGGCAACCAGGAGCGACAGGACCGTGAGGAACGGGTCGTAGGCGACCGGAAACGGTAGTTCGAGGGAGATCATCGCGATAAAGTGCATCGACCAGATTCCGCCCCCCATGGCCAGGCCGCCGGCTGCCAACCATGAAAATCGCGACCGGCCGGCCGCAACCTTGATCCGCCCGGCGAGCTCCAAGGACACGAACGAAGCCAGAATGGCGAGCGCGAAAGATAGCGCAACCAGCACGGGGTCGTACAGGTGAAAAGGATCCGGGAAAGACATTTTGGTGGACCTTTCGTATGTTGTAACTCGTTACGGTGACGACAGATCTTGTTCCCTGGTACCTCATCTTCAGGCGAGCGGCTTCATCAAATGACCCGTCGACTGCCTCAATGGCTAGATCAGCCGTTATGAATTTAGCCAAAAAATGACTTAAAGGCTAGTCTGAACCAGGCTATGAATTTGAGACGTCCTCACCCTGCACGCCGAGCGCAAGCCAACGAATATCCGAGCCTACAAGAACATCGCCAGACGCCCTTGATATAGATCACTGTATGGCGTGTGTGCGTGCGTGCCGGATGCGCGGCAAGCTCCACGTTAACGAGCGGCATGATTCTGGGGGCGGATCAAGGCGCTACGCTGATTGACGTGGATCAAGATGGTGCCCGCCCGGATCCGATCTACTTTCAATAGACGGCTGCCGCACGATACGGCTGCGCTGACCGGCGGGGAACGATCATGAAAATAACCGCAGTCCGAACGATCGTCGCGGCTGCGTTAGGCCTGGCCTTGTTTGCGTTGGGGGCACCAGCGCAGGGACCGCCGCAAGCTACAGCACAAGAGCCCGTGCCGCTGCCGGCACCCGCACATTCGGCCGCTGCGCTTGCCCCCGCGGTATTGGACCAGATGCTTGCGCCGATCGCGCTCTATCCTGACCCGCTGCTAGCACAAATCCTGATGGCGGCGACGTACCCGCTCGAGATTGTCGAGGCACACCGCTGGCTGCAGGATTCGGACAATGCCGGGTCGAGCGGCGATGCGCTCGTCGCGGCGCTCACGAAGCAGCCCTGGGATCCGAGCGTGAAATCGCTGGTCGCGTTCCCGCAAATTCTCGCCATGATGGATGGCAATCTCGACTGGACCGAACGCCTGGGCGATGCGTTTCTCGCCGACCAGGCAGCGGTGAGCGATGCCATCCAGCGTCTGCGCCTTAGGGCGGCCTCGGCCGGCACGCTGAACTCGACGCAGCAGGAAGTGGTCACCACCACGCCGCAGGACATCACGATTGAGCCAGCCATGCAGGACGATGTCTACGTGCCGGTCTACAATCCGCAGCAGGCCTATGGCGCGTGGCCGTATCCGGGGTATCCTCCTTACTACTTTCCCGATTATTTCGACGACGTGATTGTCGGCGGCATTGGCTTCGGCTGGATCCGCGTAACGAGGGTCGCGCCACTTTGGGGCTGGGGCCGATGGGACTGGCCACGGCACCAGATCGACATTGATCGTGGCCGCTTCGGCGAACTCAACGGGCATCATGTGCCGACCACGGACATCTGGCAGCACGACCCCGACCACCGTCACGGCGTCGCCTATCGCAATCCGCAGGTTCAAGCGCGGTTTGCCGCAAGCGCACGCGTGCCGGAGGCGACTCGCGAACTACGCGGATTTCCCGGCACCGTGACTACAACGGAGCGCAGAACGGTACGCTCCGCCGCGGCTGGCACCCGCGCAGGCTTGCCTCGCGCAGCGGCGGCACCTGGACCGCGCCCGCCACCGGTGTTCGAGTCGTTCGGCAATGGCGCAGCTGCCCGAGCACAAGCCGAACGCGGCCGCACGAGCCGGATGACCATGCCATCATTTCGGCAGGCAGCGCCCCAGCGCAGCGTGCCTTCGGGCGACGGCCGTGGCGCCGTCACGCCGCCGGGCAGCGGGCGGCGATGAATATGTCCGCCATGAAGGATCCCTGTAACGAGGATGCCATGAATAGTCAGACCGCCGCCCAGCGCGGATCTCGACCCTATCGCAGCCTCACGGCGTGTGGGGTGCTGTCGATTGTGGCCGTTACGGGCGGGCTATTCGCGCCGGGTGCTGGGGCTCAACAAGCCTTCGCCTCGCCGCAGCAAGCGGCCGACGCGCTCGACGCCTCCTGGCGCGGCGGCAGCAATGCCCAGGTGATCACGATCCTGGGCGCGGGGGCGGAACGGCTCGTGCGATCCGGCGATCCGATCGCCGAACGGCGCGCCAAGGACCAGCTCGCTGCTGCCTATGCGAACGAACACCGGATCGAGTTCGTCGACCAGCGCGAAGCGCAACTGGTCCTCGGTACCGAGGCGTGGCCCTACCCGATTCCACTGGTCCGGCAAAAGGGCGGCTGGCAGTTCGACGTGCAGTCAGGTGCGGCACAGATTATCGATCGACGTATTGGCCGCAATGAACTGAGCGCAATCGACGTCTGCCGCGTATACGTGCAGGCACAGCGCGACTACGCGGGGGGCGACCCGCTCGGCGACGGGCGGCATGAATACGCGCGCCGCATCGGAAGTTCGCGGGGCATGCGTGACGGTCTTTATTGGCAAACCGCGCCCGATGCATCCGACAGCCCGCTAGGCCCGCTGGTCGCCGTCGCCGAAGCACGTGGCTACGACCTTGGCGGTGCCGGTAGCAACGCACCGTTCCGTGGCTATCAGTTTCGCATTCTGACGCGCCAGGGACACGGCGCACCCGGCGGTGCCCGCGACTATATCGTCGACGGGCATTTGACCGGCGGCTTTGCCATGGTTGCCTTTCCGGCACGATACGGGGATTCGGGCGTGATGACCTTTGTCGTCAACCAGGACGGTATCGTGTTCGAAAAAAACCTTGGTCCACAGACTTCCACGATCGCGCAGCACATGGTCGAATACAATCCCGACAGAACATGGGAAATCGTACAGCCGTGAAACGGCCGCCTCACGCACGCGTGCCTGTAACGCAGGCGTCACCCATGGATGACCACCAACAGCGCCTTGGCTTCGGTTTTACCGGCATTGCGAATAGCGTGCGGCTCATCGGCCAGGTAGCGCGCAGTGTCGGCAACCTTCAGGCGTCTCGTCGCACCGGCCGCCTCGATGTCGATCGCGCCCTGCAGCACGGTCAAGTGCTCGCGCGTTCCGGGCTCGTGCGCGTTCGACACGAGCGCGCCGCCCGGTTGCAACAGCAACTCATACCATTCGAACTTGCCGGCCAGCTCGATCGGCCCCCAGACGCGCAACTGATATTTGCCATCGTGACCGCTGAGGGTGGGGATATCGTGCGGGCCCGCCACGGCAATCGCCTCGGGCGCTTTTTGCTGCGCGAATAATTGGTCGAGACTGACGCCCAGCGCATTCGTCAGCCGCCATGCAACCGCGATGGTCGGATTTGCCTTGTCGCGTTCGATGTCGGAAAGCATCGATTTGGACACGCCCGCCGCCCGCGATAAGTCGTCGAGCGTCAACCCCAATTCGCTGCGCATCCGCTGAATTTGCGCCCCCACGCGTGGCGGTGCCGCCACGACCGGATCGGGCGTGGGTGTCGCGCTCTTTGCTGAGCGCCGGATTCCGGAACTTGCCATTTGCCGTCCTATCGTTTAAATTGTTCGATATATCGAATGTAGGTTCGGTATATAGATATTTTCCGGTGGATTTATGCATCCACTATAACAGGCGATCGGGGCTGCTCCTTATTCAGGAATCCGCTTCATGCGAGACCGTTATCCGTTCTCGAACACGCTGGCACCGAGTATCTTGACATCATCTAAGAGGATAAAGAACATGAAAGCCCTGGCAAAACTCGAGCGCGGCCCCGGTTTGACCATGACGCAGGTCGACAAGCCTGAAGTCGGCCACAACGACATCATGATCCGCATCCGCAAGACGGCGATCTGCGGCACCGACATCCATATCTGGAAATGGGACGACTGGGCGCAAAAGACCATCCCCGTGCCGATGCACGTCGGTCATGAATACGTGGGCGAGATCGTCGAGATCGGCCAGGAAGTCCGCGGCTTTGCGATCGGCGACCGGGTCTCGGGCGAGGGCCATATCACCTGCGGCTTTTGTCGCAATTGCCGTGCCGGCCGCCGCCACCTGTGCCGCAACACTACCGGCGTGGGCGTGAACCGGGCCGGTGCGTTTGCCGAGTATCTGGTGATCCCGGCGTTCAACGCGTTTCGCATTCCGGATGACATTTCCGACGACATGGCAGCGATCTTGGATCCCTTCGGCAATGCGACCCACACCGCGCTTTCGTTCAACCTGGTCGGCGAGGACGTGCTGATCACGGGCGCCGGCCCGATCGGCATCATGGCGGTCGCGATCGCTCGCCATGTCGGCGCACGCAATGTGGTGATCACCGACGTCAACGACTATCGCCTCGATCTGGCCATGAAGATGGGCGCGACGCGCGCCGTCAACGTCACCCACACCTCACTGCGCGACGTGATGAGCGAACTGCACATGACGGAAGGTTTCGACGTCGGGATGGAAATGTCGGGGGTGCCGAGCGCCTTTGTCAGCATGCTCGAACTCATGAACCACGGCGGCAAGGTGGCTTTGCTCGGCATTCCACCCGCCAACACCGCGATCGACTGGACCCAGGTGATATTCAAGGGGCTGGAAATCAAGGGCATTTATGGCCGCGAGATGTTCGAGACCTGGTACAAGATGGTTGCCATGCTGCAAAGCGGACTGGATCTATCCCCGATCATCACGCACCACTTCCCGGTCGACCAGTTCGAAGCCGGCTTTGCCGCGATGCTGTCGGGCCAAAGCGGCAAGGTGATACTCGATTGGCGCGGGGTTTAAGGCGCGCTCAGTAATTCGCCGAAAACTTCGTCGGCCACCTGTCGGGCTTCCTGGAAAAATGCGTCGACCAATCCGGGGTTCGGTGAGGCCTGCATACGGCAAAGCTGGAAATGGAAGGTCGCTTCCGGCTCAAAACGACGTAGCGCCAGACGGCCTTGCATGCCGTCCGCAAACAGCGGATGAATCAGCGACACGCCCAGGCCCGCGGCGACGAATTCGCAAACGCTTGGTGCGGTGTCGGCCTCAAGTACCAGATTCAAACGCATCCCATGACGCTCGAATAGCGAGTCGACCAATTGGCGCGTCTGGCCGATTGGAGAGAACGTCACGAATGGCACGTTATCCAGATCACGCGGCCGGATGACCTTCTTCTTGCACAACGGATGCGCCGGCGGCAGTGCGCAGACCAGCGGGTGTTCCATGAGCGGTTCCCGGTCGATGTACGGGTTGTCCATCAGGCCGTTCAGCAGCCCCAAATCGAGTTGGCGTGTCACCAGCCAATCGGCGACGAGCTGCGAATTCTTCGTATGGATCGATACCGTCACGTCGGGATGGATTTGCAGGAAATTCATCGTGACGCGCCGTATGAACGAACCGGACAACGCGGGTAGCACACCTACGTTCAAGTGCCGCTGCTCGTCGCGGTGGATAGAGTCGATGGCCTGCTCGAGTTGTCGCAGGCCGGCAAAGATGCGCTCAACTTCACCGTATAGGCGCATGCCGTGTCGAGTCGGCGCGAGCTTGCCGCGCACGCGATCGAACAAGGTCAGGCCGGCATCGTCTTCCAGATGGGTCAGCATTTTGCTCACCGCTGGCTGCGAGATAAATAAGACTTCGGCGGCACGGCTCACAGTGCCTTGTTCAATGACGGCCTTGAATGCCTCGATCTGCCGCAAATTGAGCTGGCGCTTCATATCATAACTCCTGGGAATGGCAGGATAGAAAGGCGACTCTTGCGTTATATCGTAGCATGCCGAACTTGACGACGAACTGCCGGACACGGCATGCGCCTACCTATTCGGCCATCAGGGGAAAGTAGCACGCAGCCTGCCGTCCGGATGCGATCGCTTCGAGCTTGGGCACTTCCTTCATACATGGCCCGGCGGCGCGCGGACAACGCGGGTGGAAAGCGCATCCGGACGGCAAGCGCGTAGGCGAGGGTATTTCTCCCTCGATCTTCGACAGCCTGATGCGGGCACCTGGATCCGGTACCGGTGAGGCGTCTCTGAGAACGCGGCTGTACGGATGCGCTGGCGTGTCCAATAACGGGCGCGTTGGGCCGTTTTCGACGATGCGTCCCAGATACATGACGCTTACCGTGTCGCAAAATTGGCGTACGACGCCCAGGTCGTGCGATACAAAGACGAAGGACAGTCCGCGTTCCTTGCGCAATCTCGCCAGCAGATGGAGGATCTGCGCTTGTACCGAGACGTCGAGCGCCGATACGGGCTCGTCGGCAATAATCAACTCGGGGTCGAGCACCAGCGCGCGCGCAATGCCGATGCGCTGGCGTTGTCCGCCCGAGAATTCGTGCGGATAACGCTCGAGCGCATCAACCGGCAGGCCGACGTCAAGCAAAGTTTCGACGACCTTGTCGGCGATCGATCGGCTGTTGCCCCGGCCGTGCACGCGTAGTGGTTCCGCTAGCGTCTGACGAATCGTGCGGCGTGGATTGAGCGATGCGTATGGATCCTGAAACACGATCTGAATGCGCCGGCGCAACGTACGCATTTGTGCTGCGCTGGCACGACGCAGGTCGATACCATCGAACACGATAGAGCCGGAGTCGGGTTCGATCAGACGCAACAAAGTGCGCGCAACCGTCGATTTGCCACAACCGGATTCCCCAACCAGGCCCATCGAGCCGCCCCGCTCTAAAGTGAATGACACCTCGTTGACGGCGCGCACTATGTTTTTCGCTGCGCCGAACCGGCCGCCGCTGCTGACGAAATGCTTGACCAGATTGTCTACACGCAGGAGTTCACTCATCGCGAGGTTTCCAGGTTCATACGTAACTGTTCCAGCTGCACCGGACAACGCACCATATGGCCGGCGATGCCCCCCGGCACGGGCAGCAAGGCAGGGTGCTCGTGCTCGCATTGCGCCTGGCGCGACGGACAGCGTGGTGCGAATGCACAACCGGACGGCATTGCCGCGAGCGTAGGTGCTTGACCCGCAATGCCCCGGAATTCGTCGGTGTCCAGATCGACGCGCGGCATCGCGCGCAGCAACGCCTGCGTATAGGGATGCGTGGGCCGCGCGAACAGCGCATCGACATCGGCCAGTTCGACTACTTCGCCGGCGTACATTACCGCGACCCGGTCCGCGATTTGCGCGACGACGCCCAGGTTATGCGTAATGAACAAGATAGCCATGCCATGCGCTGCCTGCAGCTGGGCCAGCAGCGCCAATATCTGCGCCTGTATCGTGACGTCCAGGGCGGTGGTGGGCTCGTCGGCTATTAGCAATGTGGGTTTGCACGCCAGCGCCATGGCGATCATGGCACGCTGGCGCATGCCGCCCGAAAACTGGTGCGGAAAGTCGTCGAGACGATTTTCCGCGCCCGGAATGCCGACTTCCCTCAATGCCTCCAGTGCCTGGCGGCGTGCTTCTGCATAAGAGGTGGCATGGTGCTGACGGATGGCTTCGATAATCTGGTCGCCGACCGTCATGGTCGGATTCAGCGAGGTCATCGGGTCCTGGAAAATCATCGCGACATCGTTGCCGCGCACCTGCGACATCTGCGCTTCCGGCAACACCGCCAGGTCGCGGCCCTCCAGCAGTATCTGGCCGCTGGCGTGGCGCGCGCCGGGACTCGGCAACAACCTCAGGATGGACAATGCGGTAACGCTTTTGCCGCTGCCAGACTCGCCGACGAGCGCCACGGTCTCGTTGCGAGTTACCGATAGCGACACGCCGCGCACAGCTGCGCGCCATTGTTTTCGGATGCGGAATTCAGTGCGCAGTTCGCGTATCTCCAGAACAGCTGGCTCCTGCATCATCGATTCTCTCCACGCAGTTTTGGATCGAGCGCATCGCGCAAGGCGTCGCCCAACAGGTTGAGAGCCAGTACCGTTAATAGAATGGCGACGCAGGGAAAGACGATCAGCCACCAGGCATCCAGAATATTGTCGAAGCCTTCCCGTATCATGCTGCCCCAGGTCGCGATCGGCGGCGGCACGCCGAGGCCGATGAAGCTGAGCGCTGCCTCAGTGCGGATCGCCGCGGCCATCCACAGCGAGGCCAGCACGATCACGTCCGAGATCATGTTGGGCAGTATGTGTACCCCCATCAAGCGCATCGGGCCGAAGCCCAAGGCACGACCCGCCTCGATGAAATCGCGCTGCTTGAGCGTGATCGTCGGCGCGCGGGCAATTCGTACGAACGGGGCGATTTCGGTGATTGCGATCGCCACGATCAGATTGTGGAGACTGGCGCCAAGCATGGCCGCCACCATCAGTCCGAGCAGCAGCGTGGGAAACGACAGCAGTACGTCGACCAGCCCCATCACCAACTGATCGAACCAGCCGCCCAGGTAGCCTGCCAGTATGCCGAGCGACGAGCCAATCAACATGGCGATCATTACCGCGAGAAAACCGACCAGCAACGATATGCGGGCGCCATAGATAAGGCGCGACAGCACATCGCGGCCATAACTGTCGGTGCCCAGCCAGAAATCGGTCGATGGCGGATCCAGCCGATAGGCGATGTTCTGCTGAAGCGGATCATGGGGCGCGAGCCAGGGGGCGAACACTGCAGCCAGGACGATGATCAGCAGCAGACCGATACCGATCCAGGCAACGCGATTGCCCAGTAGCGTGTGCCATAGATTGTCGGGGGAGGCGGTGGTTGCGGTGGGGGGGGCCGTCGGCGGGACCGGAGGTGTGAGCGTGCTCATTTATATTTCACTCGAGGGTCGACCCAGGCGTAGGCGAGGTCAGTCAGCAGATTCACGAGGATCACACAGGCGGCGAACACGATCATCAGGCCTTGCAGCAGGGTGTAGTCGCGCGTATTCAATGCGCCTAGAATCAACTTGCCCAGGCCCGGTCGGTTGAAGACGATTTCAGTCAGTACCGAGTTGCCGATCAGCGTGCCGAAATACAAGCCGACCACCGTAAGAATGGGAATCAGCGCGTTGCGCAGCCCGTGGCGCAAAATCAGCTGGCCAGGCCGCAGTCCTTTGGCGCGCGCCGTGCGGATGTAGTCTTCACCGAGTACGCTCAGCATGGACGAGCGGGTGACCCGCATCACATACGCCGTCATGATCAAGCCCAGGTTGAAGGCCGGCAGCACCAGGCCACGCCATTGGCTCCAGGGGTTACCCGAAGTCGTGCTGCCGATGACTGGAAACCAATTGAGTTCGATGGCGAACACAAGCAGCATCAGGATGCCGGATACGAAAGCAGGAAACGACAAGCCTGCCAGCGAAAGAAAGCGGCTCACGTAATCGGGCCAGGCATTGCGCCGCAGCGCAGCCCAAATCCCGAGGGGCAGACCGAGGCCGATGCCGATGACGATGGCGGCGAAGGTCAGCTGCAAAGTCCATGGCAACACCTCGGCCACCTCTCGCAGAACACTCTGGCCGTTCGACATGGAGTAGCCGAAATTGCCGCTCAGCACATCGCCCAGAAAATGCAGATACTGGGTATGGAGCGGTAGGTTCAAGCCTAACTGGATGCGTAGCGCCGACAGCGCCGCGGCACTGGCCTGATCGCCTAGCATGGCGGCGGCCGGGTCGCCCGGTACCAGCCGCACCAACACGAATACCGCGGTCACCATCGCCAGCAGCGTGGGAATGGCGAGCAGTAGGCGCTTAACGGCGTAGCGCATCATGTCGTGACCTCCGCCGCTGGTGATGCGGCCTGCGCGGCCATCAAGCGTTGTGCGTTCAGGTTACCGATGGCGCGCCGGGTCGAACCGTCGATGATCAGATCCGTTAGTGCGGCGCCCACCACGGGCACCAACTCGAAACCATGGCCCGAGTAACCGAAGGCATGGAATACGCCCGGTGCGTTTACCGCGGCTCCGACCACGGGCAGCATGTCGGCGGTTTTGGCCTCCAGGCCGGACCAGATGCGCACGATGCGAATATCGCGTACGCAGGGGAATAGATCGGTGGCCGCCCGGGCGCCTTTGGACAGGACACCCAGCCGTACGGCCGAGGTTTCGCCGTCCAGGTCGGGAATGCCCTGCAGGCCGCCGCCGATGACCAGCGTGCCCTGATCCGACTGCTTGAAAGAAAGGGCGCGCCCCATGATCGATACGACCGGTTCGATCATGGGGGCGAGCCGTTCCGAGACGATCATCATGGAGGCCTTGGTATCGAGTGGAATGTCGTCGCCCACCATCGCCGCGATGCGTCCGGACCAGGCTCCCGCCGCGTTGACAATCACCGGCACCACGAGGGTACTGATTTGGCCGCCGCCGGTGACTGCCGCGCTATCCATCTCGATAGACCAATCCTGGCCACATCGCTCGATGCGCCGTACGCCGCATCCCTCTCGGATCACGACGCCGGCCGCCTCGGCGCTGCGCCTAAATGCCGCCAAGGTGCGGTGCGGATCCGCCGCGCCGTTGTCTGGCGCGATCGATGCGCCGATGCAATGCGGGCTGATCGCCGGGACCCGCCTGCGGAGTTCGCTGGCGTCGATGATGGCTTCATGCGTGTAGCCCATGCCGCGCAGTTTGGCAACGCGCTCCTCGAGCTTGGCCAAATTGTCGGGCTGTTCCGCCACGCAGATCTGGCCGTGCACGTGGAAGCCGCAGTCATCGCCGACCAGTGAACCGATGTTGTGCCACATTTCCATCGATTCAAGCGCAAGATCCAGTTCACCAAGGTCGCGGTTCAGCGTGCGCACGCCCGCGGCGGACGCCCCGGACGCATGCCTGCCGACCCACGCCCGTTCGAGCACGACGACGCGTTTGCCTGCACGGCCCAGATGCAGGGCCGCCGAGAGTCCGTGCAGGCCACCGCCGATCACGGCGACATCGAAGACAGCACTGGTCATGGCTGATCGCTCTCCCTATCCAGGGAAGCCAATTCGCCCAGGGTCAATGACTTGAGGGGAGGGCGGATGCGGTAAAACCCGACTTTCTCGACCGGCTTTTCGTGCGCCGCCGCTAGAATATGCGCGACGGTGTAGCCGCACTGCCGTCCCTGGCATGGACCCATTCCCGCGCGGGTAAATGCCTTGATCTGATTCGGACCCGGTTGGCCGATTTTGGCGGCCGCGCGGATCTGGCCCGCAGTCAGCTCTTCGCAACGGCATACCACCGTGTCGTCCGTTGGCGCGAACAGTTCTGCTCGAGGCGGGTACAAAGCGTTGAGCATCGGGCGTATCGACAGTTCGCTTGTCAGTTGGCTGCGCAGAGGCTCGGCAAGGCGCCGCGCCGCGTCTTCCTGCAACTTGCCGGCGCGCACCGCGATACCGAGCGCGGCCAGGTCGCCGCGCGTGCAAGCGGCGCGCGCGCCGCCTATGCCCGCGCCATCGCCAGCCAGAAAAATGCCTGCCTTGCTTGCCTGACCCCACTCGTCCAGCATCGGCGCGAAACAGACTTGATCGGCCTGCCAGACGTGCTCGCAACCAAGCGCCTGGGTCATATGGATGGAAGGAACCACACCCTCGTGTATCAGCAGGAGGTTGGCCGCGATGCGTTGCGACTGGCCATCGGCGGTTTGATAGGCGAGATATTCCATGCGCTCCTTGCCTTCCGCGCGCAATTGCGTGACGCCCCGGACGATGGGAAAGCCGGCGCGTCGCAATTCACGTGCCCAACTCAGACCTTTGAGTATGTCTTTCCAGGCGCGGCGTGCGCTCACCGCATGCGGCAGGGCACGTAGCCAGCCACCCGTGGGCGCGGTGTCCAGCCAACCGGCGATGCTGCCGCCAGCGCGCAGCAACTGCACCATGTAAAGCAGAACGAGGGGGCCGCTGCCCGCGATCCATGGCGGGGTTTGTGGAATCTCGCGCGCGGTCTTCAAGAGGATCTGAGCCGCGCCCACCGTCAGCACGCCGGGCAAGGTCCAGCCTGGAAATGGCGCGGGGCGTTCCTGAGCGCCCGTGGCCAGCAGCACATTGGCGGCTTGTACACATTCCGCCTTTTGCGCACGGCTCATGAAGACTTGCCAGCCGGGCTCGATCTGCCACACCTGGGTGCCAGGCTCGTAGAGGGCGCTACTCGCCCGGAATGCCTGCGCGAGCGGCAGGCCAGCGGTATATTCATCGCCCAGTAATGTGCCGATATGGGTGCCGGCCCGGGTTTCGACAGCGCGCCAGATCTGGCCGCCCGGCGCGGGCTGATCGTCTACCACAAGCACGCTCAAGCCCAGGCTGCAGGCTCGCAGCGCAGCGCTCATGCCTGCCGGACCCGCACCGATTATAAGTAAATCGACGGAGCGGCTCATGGTGCAACTCCGTTTGGCATGCCGTCGTGCGCTTCGCCAGTACCGCCTGCGGGGTCTTCCAACACAGCCGCCGACGTAACCACTGTAAGCGCGCGCCGACCGTGCTGCCGTTCCACCCGCATGCCCTCGCGTACTTGGACGAGGCAGGTCTGCGTGGATGCCACGCCATCGACGTTGGCGAGGCACTCGAAGCACACGCCCATCATGCAATACGGCGTGCGTGGGCTGCCGCTTACCGGGGTCGTGCGCGAGATAGGCGGATCCAGCCGCAGCAGGACCGCGGCTATGCTTTCGCCCGGCTCGGCGCTCACCGGGTGTCCGTCGACCATCAAGGTCAAAGTGGGGACCGTTACCCCGGGATCATGCAGTTTGCGAAACATCGAAGCGTCCATGGTGAAATACCTGTAGTTCGGCCGGAATCAGCGCTTGTGCGAATGCGGCCGCAAGCGGTCCCGCATGAAACGCGGCTAGCGTAATGCCGGAGTGACAAAGGGCGATCCATGCACCGGGCTGGTCAACGGACTCCGCATAGACCGGATAACCGTCGGGCGTCATGACGCGCAGGCATGACCATTGCCGCACCAGCAGCGCCTGCTCCAACGCGGGCAAGATACGGCCAGCCTGACGACTCATGCGGACCGCGGCAGCGGTCGTCGTGCTCAGATCGAAGCCGACTTCCTCCTGGGTGACGCCAACCATGACCGTGCCTTCGGCCGTCTGCCTAAGGCCACTGGCCGGCAAAGGGAGTATTGGCGCCAGACGTTCGGTGACCAGGAGCTGCCCGCGCTGCGCTCGCAGTGGCACGTCCAATCCGACCATGCGTCCCAGCGCCGGCGAGCCCAGTCCGGCGGCAACGATGACTTGTGCCGCCTCGAAGCGTTGAGCCCCGACTTGTACCTCAAAGCCGCCGCCGGGGCAGGACGCGATACGCGAAACGGGGCTGTTGGTGTGCAAGTGTCCGCCGCGCAATTGAAGGCCACGCTGCAAAGCGGCCAGCAGACGGAGCGGGTTGACGTGCCCATCCATGCGCCCGTAGCTCGCGCCGCTGACCTCGTGCCCGAACTGGACCTTCGGCAGCAGACGCTGCAAAGCGGCGCGATCGAGCATTTCCGTGCAATGTTCTTGCCCAGGAAGCTGCGCTTCCCAGCGCGCGAGTTGCTCGGCGCGTTGGTCCCATTGCGCCTGGCCGAGACAGAACTGCAGACCGCCGTCGGCCCGGTAGTCCAGTTCAATGCCGGTTTCGGCGGTCAGTTCGCCAGCGAAGGCGGCCCACAATGCGACGCTCTGGCGCGATAGCTGTTGGTAGGCCACATTGCCCAAGCCCTTGCCCTGTATCCACACCAGACCGAAGTTCGCTTTCGCCGCGCGCAAGTCACCGTCCGCGCCGTCGAGCGCCAGCACGCGCACGCCACGTCCTGCCAAGCCATATGCGATCGCGGTGCCGACCACGCCCGCTCCCGCGACGATCACGTCGTAGGTTTTATTGGATGACGGCTGCTTTGTACTGCTATCGATTGGCATCGTGGTACCAGGAAAATGATCGCGCCCAAGCCAACGTCTACTATGCGAGAGCGCGTGTTCGGATAATCGCCGAATAGATCAGTGGTCGGTAAGCGTCGTGTTTTCTGTGATGGGCGGTGCAAGGTTCAACGAACCTTTCAGGTCGTATCCATACACGACCTTGTTGCTGCGTACCCAGACCTGCAACAAACCGAACAGCGGCACCGAGCAGACATCATCGTGAATTTTCTGCTGCGCGCTCTTCCACAAAGCCAGTTGTTTGTTAGGGTCCGGTTCCACGCGTGCCGCACGAATGTCGGTGTCCGCAATCGAGCAGTGCGAAAAATTCGACATTGCAGTCGGAGAATTCACCGCTGAAGCCGAATCGTAGAATTCGCTCAGCCACATATCTGCATTGGGAAAACGCGCTGCGCCGTAGAACACCAGCGCGCTCTGGTCTTTGCGGCTTTGTGCTTGATAGGTCGAGTGATCGACCACCTCCATATTCAGCGTAATGCCCGCCTTGGCCAACTGCGACTGCACGATTTCCATGATCGGTTCCTGCGCAGAGATATTCGACACGACCGATTTAATGGTGATGCCGTTTGGAAAACCGGCTTCGGCCAGCAGCTTGCGAGCATCCGCGACGTTATATGGATAGCTTCCGCTGGAACAGTCTTCTCCCAGGTAATCCGGTGGGACCGCCGAGCAGCCCTTGATGGCCACATCCTGCCCGACGTAGTGCATGATCTCGTCGACGTTGATAGCCTCGGCGATCGCCTCGCGCACTTTGATGTTGTCGAGCGGTTTGATCGTACGGTTGATGAACAAGGTGCGGAACTCGCCCGGTCTGAAGATATCGACATTCGTTCCGCTGCGTTTGCGTTCGCGTTCCACCCAGCGTTGCTCGCGCTTGCCATAAATGATGTCGAGCTCGCCCGAGTCGAATGCCAGTTCGCGATCGCTGTCCGAGGGAATCATGCGGTAAGTGATGCCCGCGAGCTTCGGCTTGCCGCGGAAATACTGGTCGTTCGCAACTAGCTTCACGTATTGCTGCGTAACATGCTGGCTGAAGGAGAAGGGTCCGGTACCGACTGGATGATTGCCGAATTGGTTGCCGTATTTCTCGGCTGCTTTCATGCTGACGATATAGCCCCCGTGATAGGCCGATACCTTCCCAAGGAAGGTGGCATCGGGATACTTCAATGTGATGCGCACGGTGTATGGATCCGTTGCTTCGACCTTGTCGATCCCGGCGAAGTTCGCCGCGAAGCTCGAGCTCTTGGGGTCTGCCGCACGCCGCAGCGAGTAGACGACATCCGCCGCGGTCAACTCGCCCCAGTCGCCTTGAAACTTGACGCCATGGCGCAGATGAAACGTCCAAACCTTGCTGTCCTTAGAGACCTCCCAGCTTTGGGCCAGATCGGCCTCGAGTGAGTGGGGATCCGCGCTGCCGGGTGCGAAGCGGACAAGCCCATTGAAGATTTCGGCGACCACGATGACATCGTTGGTCGAAGTGGCGCGATCCGGATCCAACGTTACAATGTCTTCCGCAGGTGAGCCGACGCGTATCGCCGGGCGTGGATCGGTCTGCGCCTGCACGGCAAGTGGAAGGCATGAGCCCGCTACAGCCATCGTCGCGAGGAGCATGGATAACAGTCGGTTGTTCACGTATCGGTCCTTGATCGAGATGGATCGTTTTATCAGTGACGCTACGGTAGGACTGTCAAAATGTGTTGTCAAAGTCCAGTATTGGCGTGGACTATTCGAAAGAGTTATATCTCGGGTAATCCCCGATCCCGGCGGTCATGACCCAAGGGAATGTCTCGATCACGAGGTCGGGCGATATCGCTTGAATGCATCGCGGATATTTTCTCGGAGCAAATCGTCGCTCCAGGGCTTGGACAGGAACTTGAATACCTCGCCCCGGTTGACGCTTTCGGCGATTACTTGAAGATCGGCATATCCGGATAGAATAATTCGGATCGTGTCGGGGTATAAATCCTTTACCCGGCCGAGAAATTCCGCGCCCGACATGCCTGGCATGCGATGATCGGAGACGATGACCTGGACCGTATGGAGTGCTAGAAGCTCCAACGCCTCGGTCCCATTTGAAGCAAGCAGCAATTTGTACCCATCCCGCTGCAATAGCCGTCGCAGTGCGGAAAGAATGCTGGGCTCGTCATCCACAATCAACAGAGTGTGCTTTTGCCCCACCGTTTCGTCCGCGAAAATCAGTTGCTTG
>OUWB010000730.1_pt2 | contig 29692 bp, 27 predicted proteins | sample 1779821 | NCBI WGS metagenome assembly OUWB01 (sample SAMEA3914806, study PRJEB12502) | metagenome | biome: forest; material: soil | place: Canada | collected 2011-08-03 | depth 0.1 m
CCGGCCTGAAGCCGGCCTTCAGCAAGGACGGCACGGTAACCGCAGCCAACGCGTCGGGCATCAACGACGGCGCCGCTGGCGTGATCGTGATGTCGGCCAAGAAGGCCGATGCGCTGGGTCTGCAGCCGCTCGCCCGGATCAAGGCCTATGCCAGTGCCGGGGTCGACCCCAAGGTGATGGGCATGGGGCCGGTGCCGGCTTCGAAGCGCTGCCTCGAGCGCGCGGGCTGGTCGGTCGGCGACCTCGACCTGATGGAAATCAACGAGGCATTCGCGGCTCAGGCGCTCGCCGTGCATCAGCAAATGGGCTGGGATACCGCCAAGACCAATGTCAACGGCGGAGCGATCGCGATCGGCCACCCGATCGGCGCGTCCGGCTGCCGCATCCTGGTCACGCTGCTGCACGAAATGGCGCGGCGCGATGCCAAGCGCGGCCTGGCCTCGCTGTGTATCGGCGGCGGCATGGGGGTGGCGCTCGCGGTCGAACGGGCCTGACCCAGGATCCAGCAAGCGAATCGTAGTACACCTATGCGCGCAAGGCACCTCGGGTGCGCGCATGGGTGCAGGAGGGGCAGTACCAGTACGTCGCAAAGAGACCAAGCATAGCGCGACGATGAACGTGGCCCCGCGGGGTCCGCAAAGAACGAGCACGGAGTTTTTATGTCACAGCGAGTAGCGTATGTCACGGGGGGGATGGGCGGCATCGGGACCGGTATCTGCCAACGCCTGCACAAGCAGGGATTTCGGGTCGTCGCCGGGTGTGGCCCGAATTCGCCGCGCCGCGTGAAATGGCTCGAAGAGCAAAAAGCCCTCGGCTACGATTTCGTCGCTTCCGAAGGCAATGTCGGCGACTGGGATTCGACCAAGCAGGCCTTCGATAAGGTCAAGGCCGAAATCGGCGAGATCGACGTGCTGATCAACAACGCCGGCATTACGCGCGACATCGTGTTTCGCAAGATGACGCGCGAAGACTGGACCGCGGTCATCGACACCAATCTAACCAGCCTTTTCAACGTCACCAAGCAGGTGATCGACGGCATGGTTGAGCGCGGTTGGGGCCGTATCATCAACATTTCCTCGGTGAACGGCCAGAAAGGCCAGTTCGGCCAGACCAACTATGCGACGGCGAAAGCCGGGATCCACGGGTTCACCATGTCGCTCGCGCAGGAAGTGGCGACCAAGGGCGTGACCGTCAATACCGTGTCGCCCGGCTATATCGGGACAGACATGGTGCGCTCGATCCGCAGCGATGTGCTGGAGAAGATCATCGCGACGATACCCGTGCGCCGCCTCGGCACGCCCGACGAAATCGCGTCGATCTGCGCTTGGCTTGCATCCGACGAATCGGGTTTCTCGACCGGTGCCGACTTCTCGTTGAATGGCGGGCTGCACATGGGCTGAGATGGCTTGGGAGTAAAGGCAGGACAGGTCGCGCCGCGAAGCGGGCGCGCGACGACACCATGAGCCAGCACCGGGGGCGGTCCTCGGTGCCGTTTGCATTGCGCTGAAAGGGAACCATGACCACGACAAAAAAAGCAGCCGAGCGCCTGATCAAAAAATATCCGAACCGCCGGCTGTACGATACAGAAACGAGCACTTACATCACCTTGAGCGACGTCAAGCAGTTGGTGCTGGAAAACGAAGAATTCCGCGTGCTCGACGCGAAGTCCAACGAGGATTTGACGCGCAGCATCCTGCTGCAGATCATCCTGGAGGAGGAGAGCGGGGGCCTGCCGATGTTCTCCAGCCCGATGCTGTCGCAGATCATCCGTTTCTATGGTCACGCGATGCAGGGCATGATGGGGGCGTATCTGGAGAAGAATATCCAGGCCTTTATCGACATTCAGAACAAGTTGACCGAGCAGTCCAAGGGTCTGTACGAGGGAAATGCATTGAATCCCGGCATGAATCCGGACACATGGGCGCAGTTCATGAACATGCAAGCGCCGATGATGCAGGGCATGATGACGAGCTACATCGAGCAGTCGAAGAATATGTTCGTGCAGATGCAGGAGCAGATGCAGAATCAGGCCAAGAATATGTTCACCACGTTCCCGTTCCCTGGCACGCCGGGGCCGACACCCCCCAACCCTGCGCCCAAGACGGACGAGGACGAGCAAAAATAGAGGTGGATTTAGCGTTCGCGCGGCCGTTCGTCGGGACCGCAAAACGCGTCTCCAGCGGCACCGCCCAAAGTCGGTTCGACTCCCCTGGCTGCCCATTACGTCATCAAAAATCGCCTTCGGAGCGCGAGACGGATATACGTCACACGCGTGTGCCTGGCGAGCATCGCCCATGCTCGCCTCGCTGATGAAACCAATCCATGTTTTGCGCTTTTCAAGCGCGGTCATTCGGTCTCGCCCCCGAACCACGCCAGTCGCGCGGCGTTATACTAGAAAAGACCATGGTCGTCATGTGACGACTTGACTGCGCCGAAATCGGTGCGAGGAGATACGACCGTGAGGAAGGTTACACCCCCCAGCCAGCCAGCAGAGCCGGGTCCGGCGCTGGGCGCCACGCCCCAGCGCATCGCGCGTAAGGCTTCTCCTCAGCGGCTGCCCCGAGCCGAGCGCCAGGCGCTTGTGCTCGCGAAAGCGGCCGAATATTTTGCCGAACATGGACTGAACGCGCAAACCCGGGCGATCGCGCAGGCCTGCGGCGTCTCGCAGCGGCTGCTCTACAGTCTGTTCCCGAGCAAGGCGGCGCTGATCGAGGAGGTCTACAACCGTGAAATCGCCGGTATTTTCAAGGCGATATGGTTCGTCAAACTGAAAGACCGCAGCGTGCCGCTCGAAACACGGCTCATTGCGTTTTACCGCGATTACTACGAGACGCTGTTGACCCGCCGCTGGCTGCGGCTGTTTCTGTACTCGTCGCTGGGCGGACTACGGATGGCGCCAACCTATACCAATGCGATCGTGACCCACGCGCTGGAGATTATCGTGCTGGAGGCTGCCCATGACGCGGGGTGCGGCGTGCCTGAAAATATCGACGAATTGACCGAAGTCGGCTGGATCCTTCACGGTGCGGTCTCGCACTTGGCGATACGGCGGCGTATCTATTTCAACGAGAACGCGACATCGGCCGAACGGGTGATCGAGATGAGCGTCCGCGCGTTTCTGGCGAGTGTACCGGAGATGCTGCCGGCGCTGCAGCCAGCTTGAGTGTCCCCCGGCACACACGGCCGGTCAGCGGTCTTCCGCTGACCGGCCTTTTTTTCTCTATAATTGTCGTCAAGTGACGATAGAAAGTTTTCCAATATTAGGCCCGTAGCGTACAGATTTTCTATATAACGTGCTGTGAATAATGGAAAAAAATCGCTTGCAATAGAAACTTTGAGGAAACGAATTGGTTCGTTCGTCAATAAAATCGTCAGTTGACGATTTATTTTTGGACAAATACCTTGGCGTCCGAGCGGTAGGCCAACCTCCGGCTACCACCACTTGACAGTGCACCGCATGAGCGGTCTGGAGCGAACCATGAGTGAAGTGACGAAGTTCGAAAGTCGTCGTCGTTTTCTGCAGTTGTCGGCCGGAGCGGGTCTGGCCGCCACAGGAATGCTGGGAGGGATGTCGTCCGCTGTCGCGGCCGACGCGGTGAACCTTTACACTTGGTCGGCCGGGGTCGACACCGTCAAGCGGCTGGTGGCGGCATTCACGAAAGAAACCGGACTGCCGGTCAACTACAACAACCTGCCGTTTGCCGAGTATCGCGACGCGATGGTTACGAAATTCGTTGGGCAGGCCCCGATCGATGCGCTGTGGGTGTCTGACGGATGGCTACCCGAGTGGGCGGACGCGGGTTGGCTCGCGCCGATCGATGGTTACCCCAATCTCATCAAGTACAACAGCGACGTGCAGGACTTTTGCACTGAGTCCACCCGCTACAAGGGTCATCAGTACGGCATGACCTACTATACCGATTACATGGCGTTCCTGTACGACGCCGACATGCTGTCCAAGGCAGGCATTTCTGCGCCGCCGGCGAGCTGGGACGAACTCGTCGAACAGTCGCTGAAGATCAAGAAAGCCGGCTTGTCGAATTACCCGTTGATGTTGTCGATGGCGCGCGAGAGCTGGATGATCGAATTCATGTCGTCGATCGTATTCTCCAACGGCGGGCGTTTCGTCGACGATAATGGCCGAGTGGTGATGGACGACCCGCAGCACGGCGCGGTCAGTACATTGCAGTGGATCGTGGATGCTGTCAACAAGCACCATATCCTGTCGCCGGCATGCGTCGAGCTCGGTGAGCTCAATGGCTTCAAGGCGGTGGCTGCGGGTAATCACGCATTCGCGCTGCTGCCGCGTTATCGGATCCAGGCGCTGAACGATCCGCGCCAGTCGCAAGTGGCCGGGCATATCAAACAGGCGCTGATGCCGGCCGGTCCGAAGGGTTCGCATGCGACGGTTGCGTGGATGCGCATGCATGCGATGAGCGCGGCCGCCGGCGCGAACAAGACACGCGCGGCCAATGCCGCACGGTTGATTGAGGCGTTTGGGGGCAAGTTCGACGGCCAGTATACGTTCCAGAAGGCGATGTTCCTCGATACCGGCACGGCGTTCGGCGTCAAGCCGCTGTTCAACGACCCGGAGATCAAGGCGGCATACGAGAAGTACGGCGACTTCACGATGTTCCAGAAGCAGCAGGACCTCGCGCGCAAAAAGGATGTCATTACGCGCTGGTTCGGGGAGTGGGACGAGACCAACGGCTCAGCATGGCAAGCGGCCGTTCTCGGCCAGTCTAGCGTAGCCGATGCGTTGAAGACGTCCGCCAGCAAGTGGACAGATCTGAGCAAACAGGCCTGAGGAAGCGATGAGCGTACAAGGTCTGAGTAAGCGCTGGTTCGCCCGGCATTCGGTCTCCGCCTCCGATCAGAAAAGCGCTACGCTGCTGCTGCTGCCGATGCTCGTGGTGCTTTTCGTCGTTGCGGTTTTCCCGATCGTGTATTCGCTGTGGACAAGTCTGTTCGATATCAGGCTGACACGGATGAGCGCGCCGTTCGTCGGTTTCGGCAACTATCTGGAGACCTTCCGCGACCCAGACTTCTGGGCGGCCGTCGTTCGTACCGTCTGGTTCACGCTTGGCTCGGTGCTGGCGATCATGGTGATCGCGACGCTAATGGCCTTGTTGCTCAATCAGGAGTTTCGCGGTCGACGCATCCTGTCGACCGCGCTGCTGATCCCATGGGCGATTCCTTACGTGGTCGATGGTCTGATGTGGAAGTGGATCTACGATTCCGGCTACGGTGCGCTCAATGGCCTGCTGCTCCAACTGGGGTTCATTCGCCACCCCATAGTCTGGCTCGGCGATCCGCACAAAACGCTGATGCTGATCGCGAATGCATTCGTCTGGAAGGAGGTGCCGCTCGCGACGATCTTGCTGCTGGTTACGCTCAAGTCGATTTCACCCGACCTGTACGGTGCGGCGCGCGTGGACGGTGCGACGCTGTGGCGGCGCTTCGTCCACGTAACGCTGCCCTCGATGCGCCCAGGCTTCATGTTGGTCATGATCTACGAAGCCATGATGGCGGTACGCCACTTCGACCTGTTCTTTATCCTGACCGAGGGCGGTCCGGCAGATGCATCGAGCGTGCTGTCATGGCACATCTATGTTGAAACATTTCGCAAGCTGTCGTTCGGCACCGGCGCCGCAGTGGCCTATCTGCTCGCATTGTTCACGTTCGCGATGTCTTACGGCATCATCCGTCTGCTCGGCAAGAGGCTATAAACAATGTCATCCGCTTTGCTTTTCAAACGCGTAGCGTTGTTCGCCGCTTCGGTGGTGATGTTGGTCTACGTACTGGCTCCGGTGGTCTGGCTGGTTTCATCTTCGCTGCAGCGCGAGGCTGATATCACGTCGATACCGCCGCACTGGATTCCGCACCCGCCGACGCTCGCGAGTTTCCGCGCGATCATCGATAGCGGGACGGGCACTGTCTCGAGCGATACCTCGTTCGTACCGTCGACGGCTCAATATCTGCTGCCGGCGCTGCGCAACAGTCTGGTCGTGGCGGTGTCTGTCGTCTTGCTGAATTTGCTGGTCAGCGTTCCGGCTGCCTATGCAATGGCGAAAATACGCTATATCGGCCGCGACTTATCCGTGTATTTCATGCTCGCGACGCGAGTGATACCCGATATCGCACTGGTCGTGCCGTTCTTTCTATTCGTGCGTAAGCTCGGGCTGCTCGATAACATCGGCGCGCTTATCATCACTTACCTCGCGATCACCGTGCCGTTCAGTGTTTTCATGCTGCTCAGTTATTTCGAGGGCTTGCCCGACGAGCTCGACAAGGCGGCGCGTGTGGACGGCTGCTCGCGGCTAGCCGCGCTGACTAAAGTGTTCCTGCCGCTTGCGGTGCCCTCGCTGGTCGCGGTGATCCTGTTTACCTTCCTGGCGAGCTGGAACGAGTTCCTGTTCGCGCTGATGTTCACGCAGACCGCCGCATCGCAGACGGTGCCGATCATCGTGGCATCGTTCACCTCGGATTTCACGACGAGCTTTTCGTTCATCAATGCGGCCGGCGTGGTGGCGATTGTGCCGCCGGTCATCATTGCGGTTGTTTTCGAGCGCTATATCGTATCGGGCCTGACGGCCGGCGCGGTCAAGGGATAAGGATCAGATCATGGCCAAAATCGAGTTTAACGGCGTTGCCAAACGCTACGCGAACGGACACGTTGCGCTGCAGAACCTGAATCTGGAGATCAGGGACAAGGAATTCCTCGTTTTGCTTGGGCCGTCCGGCTGCGGCAAATCCACTACGCTGAATATGATCGCCGGCCTCGAGGAAGTGACCGAGGGCAGCTTGCGCTTCGACGATGTCGAGGTCAACGGCCTGCCGGCGCACAAGCGCGATGTCGCGATGGTCTTTCAGAGCTACGCGCTCTATCCTCACAAGAACGTTTACGAGAACATCGCGTTCGGCCTACGCATGCGCAAGTATCCGGCGCAGGAAATCGATGCACGCGTCAGGGCGGCCGCGCGCTCCCTGGAGATCGAGCACCTGCTTGACCGGCGACCTGGGCAGCTCTCGGGTGGCCAGCGTCAACGCGTCGCGCTCGGACGCGCAATGGTGCGCCAGCCGGCCGTATTCTTGATGGACGAGCCCTTGTCCAATCTGGATGCGGCGCTGCGCGTATCGATGCGCGCGAGCATCAAAGCGCTGCATCAATCGATGCAGACGACGTTCGTGTACGTAACCCATGACCAGGCAGAAGCGCTGACGTTGGCGGACCGTATCGTGGTGATGCGCCAAGGGGTGGTCCAGCAAATCGGCTCGCCTGACGATATTTACGAGCGCCCGGCGAACAAGTTCGTTGCCAATTTCCTCGGCAGCCCCCCGATCAACTTCATCGATGGCGTGCTGCACGACGACGGCAAAGATCTGTGCTTTCGCCGCGGCGAGCTCTCGCTGGCATTCGATGCGCAGACGCGCGCAAAATTGATGGGGCGAGCAGGTCAGAATGTGTCCATCGGTATTCGGGCGGAGGATATCGACGAAGACGCCAACCATGCGGACTGTCAGCTCGTCGGCGAAATCACCTCTTTGCTGCCGGTGGGATCGGACCAGTTTATCGGTGTGCAGAGCGCCGAACAGTCAATGTTTTTCCGTGTCGGCAAGGAGCGGGCGCTGCGTGTCGGCGAGCGCATTTCTCTATCGCTCAACCGCGCTCGCCTGCACGTTTTCGACCCAACCGATGGTATGAATTTAAAAGTGTAAGTCAGTCTATGAAACCAGCAGTATTTTCCTACCACCGCCCGAGCTCGCTCGATGCGGTGCTTGCGTTGCTTGCCGAATATGGCTACGACGCCAAAGTCATCGCGGGCGGCCAGTCGCTCGGGCCGATGATGAATATGCGTTTCGCGCAACCGATGCAGGTGATCGATCTCAATTCGGTACCCGAACTGAGTGGCGTCTCGCGTTCGGGAGATACCTTGCGCGTGGGTGCCATGACGCGGCACCACGAAGTCGCGACGGACTTGCAGGTACGCGATGCGTGTCCCTTGCTCGCCGCCGCTGCAGCCACGGTGGGGCACTATGCGATTCGCCAGCGCGGCACGCTCGGCGGCAGTCTTGCGCATGCCGATCCGGCTGCACAGTTGCCGCTCGTCGCCGTTACGCTCGGCGCGCGGATCCAAGTAGCCGGCCCCAACGGCACGCGTGAGATTGCAGCCGCCGAATTCCCGCAGGCGGCGATGATGACCGTGCTCGAACCCGAGGAAATTATTACCGCGGTACATTTTCCGTGCCGCGTAGCCGGCGAAGGCCATGGCTTCGAATTGTTCAACCGGCGGCACGGCGATTTCGCGATTGCGTCATGCGCGGTAACTGCCAGTGTCACCGACGGTGTGCTCGCGACCTTGCGCCTAGGCGTCGGCGCGGTCGGCGACGTGCCGGTTGCGCTCGACGCGCTGGCGGACTCGTTTATCGGTGCGCAGGCCTCCCCCCAGACATTCGGACAGATCGCCGAGGCCGCTGCCGCCGCGGTCGAACCGCTCGATAATCCACAGATCAGCGCTGAATACCGGCGCGACTTGGTCAAAGCACTATGCATGCGCGCGCTCACGCGGGCATGCCGTCGTGCTTAGCAGAAACTGAAACGAATCATGGAAAAAACAGCAATACAACTCGATGTCAACGGCGTGTCGCACCAGGTGGTGTGCGAGCCGCGCAAGTTATTGTCCGACGTACTGCGCGAAGACTGCCGGCTTACCGGTACACACGTCGGCTGCGAGCACGGTGTGTGCGGGGCTTGTACCGTACAGCTCGACGGCCGGGCGGCACGCTCCTGCCTGACCTACGCGGTGCAAGCCGAGGGCACGCCCATCCGCACGATTGAAGCGATGGCTCCGGACGGCCGGCTCTCGATACTGCAGCAGGCCTTGCACGAATGCCATGGTCTGCAGTGCGGCTTTTGCACGCCCGGTATCGTGATGACATTCGATGCCTATCTGCGCGACAATCCGCAGCCAACCGAGGCCGAGGTGCGCGACGTCTTGTCGGGCAATCTTTGTCGCTGCACCGGTTATCAGAATATTGTCCGGGCGATGCTACTGGCGGCGCAGCGGCTCCAGGAGGAGGGGGCGAATGTCTGAAGAACGCTTTCGCTATCTGAACAAGCCGGTACGCCGTACAGAGGATTACCGCTTGCTAAGCGGTCACGGACGCTATATCGACGATATCGAAGTGCCTGGTGCATTACATGCCTGCTTCGTTCGGTCGCCGCATGCACACGCCCGTATCGTCTCTATCGACGCGGATGACGCGCTCCAGATGCCCGGCGTGGTTGCCGTAATCACCGGTCGCGATCTCGCCCAGTGGACCAACCCGATGCGCATTGCTCCTCCGATCGATGGGCTGCTGCCCGTCGAAATAGAGACCATGCCCGTCGAAATCGTGCGTTTCCAGGGCGATCTGGTGGCCTGCGTGGTCGCTACCGATCGCTATGTCGCCGAGGACGCTGTCGAGCGCGTGCTGGTCGACTACGAGGCATTGCCCGCGGTGACCGATATGTGGCAGGCGCTCGAGCCCGATGCCGCGCAAGTCGACCCGATGGTGCCAGGCAACCGGGTATCGCACCAGACATTTACATCTGGGCAACCTGATGCAGTGAGCGCAAGCGCGTACCGGGTGGTCGAGTCGACTTTCAGCCAGCAGCGCCAGACCCATGTGCCGATCGAGACGCGTGGCTGTGCTGCCATCTGGGACCGCGGCCGTGAGCATTTGACTTTTCATATCGGCACTCAGGTGCCGCATCCGCTGCGGACTCAGATCGCCGCGCGGCTCAAGCTCGACGAGTCCCAGGTGACGGTGATCTCGCCTGATGTCGGTGGTTCGTTCGGCCAAAAGATTGCACTCTATCGTGAGGAACTCGCGGTGGCGGCGCTTGCCCGGCAATTACAGCGGCCGGTGCGCTGGCGGGAAGACCGGCTGGAAAACCTCACGGCCTCGGCGAATTCGCGCGAAGATTTTTGCCGCACGCGCGCGGCCGTCGACGAACACGGGACCTTGCTGTCACTGGACCTGGAGATGCGCGAGGACTTCGGCGCGTACTGCTTCTTCCCGGCAAACTATCTCGCGCGCGTGGTCGCGATGGTGCTGAGTGGTCCATACCGGCTCGACCACTACGCGTTCGACGTGCAGATCGTGCTCAGCAACAAATGCGGCAATGCGCCGATGCGCGCGCCGATGTCGATCACGAGCTGGGTGATGGAAGGGACGATGGAGGCGATAGCGCGCGAACTGGGTCTCGACCCAGTCGATGTACGTCGCCGCAACATGTTGCGTCCAGACGAATTGCCGTACCGTACGCCGACCGGCGAATTGTTGGCCGATATCACGCCGAGCGAGACATTCGAGGCGGTGCTGAAGGCCGTCGACTATGCCGACTTTCGCTCGCGCCAGCGCGAGGCGCGCGAACGCGGCCGCTACCTCGGACTCGGGCTGTGCAACGTGGTCGAACCCACGACCTATGGATCGCGCTTTTACAAGGCCGCCGGCATTCCCGGCTCCGGGCATGAGGCGAGTTGGGTGCGCATCGAGCCGAGCGGCATCGTCAACGCGTCGGTCGGCCTCGGTCCGAGCGGCCAGGGCTATGAAAGCGCGATGGCCAATGCGGTTGCCGAAGGGCTCGGCGTCGAACCGTCGCGTGTGCGCATCCATATGGGCCACACTGATGTCGCACCGTACGGAATGGGTAGCCGCGGCGCGCGCAGCGGTACCGCGGGCGGTGGTGCCCTCTATCTGTGTGCGCAGCAGGCGCGTACCAAAGTGCTGGCGATCGCCGCTGGGCGCCTCGAGGTAGCGGCTGACGCGCTGCGTCTCATCGATGGCCGCGTCCAGCGCTGCGACGAAGGGCAGTGGCAGGATACCGTGCTCACGCTGCTCGATATCGCGCGGCAAGCATATATGGACCCGACTTCGCTGCCTGCGGGGCTCACGCCGGGATTGGAATTCCACCTGACGTACGATCCGCCGCCGATGACGTACTCGAACTCCGCGCACGCGTGCGAAGTCGAGGTCGACGTCGAGACCGGTGCGATCCACATCGCCCGATATGTCATCGCCGAAGACTGCGGCACGCTACTGAACCCGACCGTGGTGGAAGGGCAGCAGCACGGGGCGGTGGCCATGGGGCTGTCCGGCGCGCTGTTCGAACACGTGATCTACGACGAGACCGGACAGAACACGACAGGTTCGCTCGCCGACTACATGATCGCGACGGCAACCGAACTGCCGAACCTGGAGATCATTCCCATGCACACCCCGAACGGTACCACTGCGGCCGGCATCAAGGGCATGGCCGAAGGCGGTGTGATGGGCGCGATCGGCGCGGTCACGAGCGCGCTCAACGACGCACTCGCACCGTTTGGCGTGCTGGCCGAGCGGCACCCGCTGACGCCCATGATGGTGCGCGATCTCGTGCGCGACAAACGATAAAGGAAACCAACTATGAATCAGGCAGACAACAAGGCAAGCGTGGGTTTCATCGGCCTCGGCATCATGGGCGGATCGATGGCGGCACGCATCGCCGCCGCGGGGTACCCGCTGCATGTATACAACCGCAGCCGTGAGAAAGCCGAGTCCCTCGTCGCGGCGGGCGCGCAATGGCACGATACACCTGCGTCGCTCGCGGCGGCAGTGGATGTGGTGATCACGATCGTCGGCATGCCGGACGACGTGCGCGCGATATATCTCGGCGACGAGGGCCTGATCGCTCACGCGCGCACTGGTGCGGTGCTGATCGACATGACGACCTCGAGCCCGGTACTCGCCCAGGAACTGGCCGCGCGCGCGCGCGAGCGTGGCGTGAATATGCTGGATGCTCCGGTATCCGGCGGCGATGTCGGCGCACGGGAAGGGCGGCTGTCGATCATGGTCGGCGGCGAGCAGCAGACCCTCGCGCGGGTCGAGTCGATACTGCGCTGCATGGGTACGAACATCATGTTGCAGGGCGGCGCGGGTGCCGGCCAGCACACGAAATTGTGCAATCAGATCGTCATCGCATCGACCATGCTCGGTGTGGTCGAAGGGCTCACCTACGCGCGCAGCGCCGGACTCGATCTCGAGACCGTACTCGGCGCGATTGGCGGCGGCGCGGCGGGCGGTTTCCTCCTGAATAACCTGGGGCCGAAGATGGCGCGCGGTGATTTTGCGCCGGGCTTCATGATCGAGCATTTCATCAAGGATATGGGTCTGGCATCGGAGGAAGCGCTCAGCATGGGACGTGAGTTGCCGGCGCTCGAACTGGCGCGCGGCTTGTACCGGCAATTGGCCGACGCTGGGCTCGCGCGCTCCGGCACGCAGGCACTGTTCAAGGCATACGAATAAGGAAATACCGCAATGAAGCTTGCCGATAGCTATACGCTGGCAGCACAGCCCGATGTTATCTGGGCCGCATTGAACGACCCCGCGGTGCTGCAGGGCTGCCTGCCGGGTTGCAAATCGCTCGAACAGATCGACGCGACCCATTTCCAATCGACGATCCAGGTGCGCGTCGGCCCGGCGGCCGCGACCTTTCGCAGCCAAGTCGAGCTGTCGGATCTCAATCCTCCGCATGGCTACACGATCGTCGGACAAGGCAACGCAGGGCCAGCCGGCTTTGCGAAGGTGACCGCGCGCGTGCTGCTCGAACCGCGCGATGGGAACACTGTGCTGAACTATGACGCTGACGTCGAGATCGGCGGGAAATTGATGAGTGTCGGTGCACGCCTGATTCAGTCGGCTGCCGGCAAGAACCTCGAAGCGTTTTTCAGCGCCTTCGAGGCGTATATCGAGCGACTCGCGGCGCCTGGTGCGGACGTGGACGTACCGGTAGATGCGCCGCATGCGACGGCGGATGCGACCGAGGCGAAGGGCGTGACTGTGGCGACGAGTCGCGCGTCCGCACTCGCGGCAGCGCCACGTGCGTCACGTGCAACGACGGCGGATACGGGCGAGACTGGCTGGCCGAGGTGGGTGGTCGCGACGATCGCATGTTGCGCCGGTTTTATCGTCGGGTTCGTGGCCGGTCACATCGGCTAGGTGGTGCTGGAAACATAGTCGGATTCCTGGCCGGTGATGCCGGCCAGGCGACATCGCATCGTTGTGGTGGCATTGTTGGTGTAGTTCGGAAGTTCTCCTGTTGGTAAACTCACTCTCATTATTGAACGGGTTATAAATGTTAAAAAAAATAGTAGTCCTAATGATGGCCGGAGGTTTGTCGGCTACCGCATTCGCGCAGAGCAGCGTCACACTCTACGGTACCGTGGATGACAGTCTTACGTACACGAACAACGAGGGCGGCGGTGCGGCATTGGCGATGTTCAGCGGCGGCCTTGGCGGCAGCAAATTCGGTTTTCTCGGCAATGAAGATCTCGGCGGTGGCATGGCCGCGATCTTCCGGCTGGAAAACGGCTTCGACATGAATTCCGGGAAATTAAGCTATAACGGCCGACTGTTCGGCCGCCAAGCGTACATGGGCTTGTCGACCGACTACGGTACTATCACGCTGGGTCGTCAATACGATTTCATGGTCAGCAACCTGCAGGGTTTGGGGGCGGCCCAATTGTTCGGCGGTTCCTTGGCGGCACACGCCGGGGACGTCGACGGTATTTGGGGGACGTACCCTGTCAGCAATTCCGTCAAGTTTGTGACCAAGACTTATCAAGGTTTCAACGTAGGGGCAATGTATAGCGCTGGCGGCACGCCAGGCTCCATCGCGACTGGGCAGCAATACGGCTTCGGTGCGAACTATGCGAACGGTCCGTTGAAAGTCGGAGCGGCATACCTGGAGGTGAACAACCCGGCGGTTGGCCGTTTCGACGGCGTGGCCAATGCAGTTGCCGGCGGTACGTTTGCCAATCCGGTGGCCAACCCGATCTACAGCGGTTATGCAACCGCCCAGACGATGAGCACAATGGGTCTCGGTGCGACCTATCTGTGGGATAACACCACCGTCGGCGGGACCGTGACCGATACGCGATTCAACGACGCGGTGGCCACCGCGAGCACGGGGTTCAGCGGCGACGCGTCGCTGGCCTCTTACGAGGCGTTTGTCGCACATCAATTCACGCCAGCCGTCATGTCGGGAATCACGTACGATTACACGTCCACGCCGACCGCGCACTACAATCAGCTCGCGGCCGGTTCGCAATACGCGTTTTCGAAGCGTACGTTCGTGTATCTCGTCGTTGCATGGCAACATGCTAGCGGTACCGACTCGACCGGTCACGCGGCTGTCGCCGATCTGACGTACCTCGCGCCGTCGGACACCGCGAACCAGGCTGCGGTGCGCATCGGTATCCGGCACAGTTTTTGAGTGTGTCGGGGGCATCGCCCGCGCCGGGAACGGCGCGGGCGATGCCGATCATTTTTATTTGTAAGGAGAAAGCAGCATGTTGGTGGAAATGCGTACCTATCAGATCACGGCGGGCAAGGTCGCCGAATTTCTGAACATCTATCAGAGCGAAGGGCTTGAGATCATCACGCAGTACGCCAGGCTGCAGGGGTGCTGGACCAAGGATTCCGGCACCTTGAACTCGGTGGTTTTTTGCTGGGCGTACGATGACTACGCGCACCGTTCGGCGCAACGTGCTAAGCTGGCGGCCGATGTACGTTGGCAAGCCTTTACCCCGAAGATACTCCCGTATCTGGTCCATCAGGAGTCGGTGTTCCTGACGCCGACCGCGTTTTGCCCGGCCGCCTAGCCGTCTCGCTGTTTTGCCGCGGCTGCCCGCCATCTGGGCCACGGCTGCGACTCGACTTCTATCCCATGAGGTGAATATGATTGACGCCGAACTGCTCGGCCAGATGACGAACTGGCGCCGCCGCTTGCATGAGCATCCGGAAACCGCTTTTGAGGAAATCACGACGGCCAAACTGGTTGCGTCGGTATTGCGCGAGCTCGGTTGCGAAGTCCATGAAGGCGTCGGCCGGACTGGTGTCGTAGGTACGCTGCGGCGCGGTGATGGTCCTGCGCTAGGTCTGCGCGCGGACATGGATGCGTTGCCGATGGCCGAGTCCAACGAATTCGCACACCGTTCGCAGGTGCCGGGCAAGATGCATGCGTGCGGCCACGATGGTCATACGGCGATGTTGCTCGGCGGTGCCGCGCTGCTGAGCCGCGATCACGATTGGCGGGGCACTGCGCATTTCATCTTTCAGCCTGGCGAAGAAGTCGCAGGCGGCGGCCGGGTCATGGTCGAGGACGGGCTGTTCGAGCGCTTCGCATGCGACGCGGTATTCGGGCTGCACAATTGGCCGGGCTTGCCGCTTGGGCGCTTCGCGTTGAATCCGGGCCCGATGATGGCGTCGTTCGACACGTTCGAGATCACTGTCGACGGCAAGGGTTCGCACGCGGCGATGCCCGAGGAAGGGATAGACGCGCTGGTATGCGCGAGCCATATCGTGATCGCGCTGCAGACCATTGTGAGCCGCCGGATATCGCCCAAGGAAGCGGCCGTCGTCAGCGTTACGCAGATACACGGTGGCGAAGCGTGGAACGTGCTGCCGGACCGGGCGATCATCCGCGGGACCGTGCGCTGTTTTTCAGCGGAAATTCAACAGCGTATTCGCGAACTCCTCGGCGAGATCAGTACCTCGACCGCGCATGCACATGGTGCGAAGGCTACGCTTGGCTACCACTTTGGCTACCCGGCGACCGTCAATGCGGTGGCGGCAGCCGACATTGCAGCCGCCGCCGCACGCGCGACGGTCGGTCGCGACGGGGTGACCATCGGCTGCCAGCCGTCCATGGCGTCGGAGGATTTTTCCTTCATGGCGCAGGTCAAGCCAGCGGCCTATATCTGGATGGGCGTCGACGGTCCGACGCCGAGCGCACCACTGCACAACCCGCACTACGACTTCAACGACGAAGCGCTTGTGGTCGGTGCGACTTACTGGCTCAATGTCGTCAAGACATTCGCTCAGACAGCTTGACTTGCCCCGACCCGGCTCCGTGTGGCGGAGCCGCGAAGCGCCGCTTGCCATCGCTTGCCATCGCTTGCTGAGAGCGGACGCCGCGGGCGCGTCGCGGTCTATTTTGACCCTGCTATGACGATGCCCCGGCCACAGGGGGCAGCCACGGCGATTGGGACATGGCTGCCTGCAGATAATCGAGGAACCGGGTCGCGCGCAAAGAGCGCCCATGGCGCGAACTGAGTAGCGCGACTACATCCGCATCAGGCAACCTCCATCCTTCCAGTAGCGGGACAAGCCGGCCCGCGTGCAGATGTTCCGCGACGTCCCATTCGGAACGCGCAATGATCCCGAGTCCGGCAAGTGCCCAATCGCGCACGGTACCGCCGTCGTTGCTGGTGAGAAACGGCTCGATCCTGACGTTGGTCGGCGAGCCTGCGCGCGTGGGGGTGAAGCGCCACATCGTGACGTCTTCGTCGTTTTCGCGCAGTGCAATGCAGTCGTGTGCCCGCAGTTCGTCCGGATGTTGCGGTTCGCCGCGCTGCACCAGATAGCGTGGCGCGGCGCACAGGATGCGCCGGTTCGGCGCAAGGGGCTTGCTGACGAGCGATGAATCGCGCAGTTCGCCGATGTGCACCATCAGGTCCCACATATCGTCGGAAAAGCGCGCAGGACGGTCGGATAGCACCAGACTTGCGGTCACTTCCGGGTAGAGGCAGCGAAATTGCCCGATCAAGGGCGCGACGTAGCGCTGGCCGAAGCCAAGCGGCGCAATCACCCGCAAATGTCCGGCCACCGTGCCACGTCGCGAAGCCAGCGTGTCGGACAGATTGCCGATGTCGTCGCAGATTCTGCGCGCGTGTGCCGCCAGCAGTTCGCCTTCATCGGTCAGCACCATGCGCCGTCCGGACCGGTCGATCAATCGCATATCCAGCCGCTTTTCCAGCAGGCGCAACCGCTGGGTGACTGCCGGAGGCGTGACATCGAGCTTGCGTGCGGCATCCGCAAGCGATGCGGCGGCCGTGAGCGCAAGGAAAAAGTTCAGGTCTTCGGTCGAGATCATTAATGCATGCCTTAACGAAACAATTAAGCAATGTTAACCCTGTCGGTATTTTGTCATTTAATACTTCGGCGTCGCAAGCAGACTCTGCCGATTTCCGCCGGCACCGGCGCGAAGCCACTGCTGTCCTCCTTGTGACAGCGTTCATTTGTTGATGACCAGCCGAGAACGTCCGCCCGATGCATGGCCGATGACGCCGGCTGTTTAGGAGAGTTTAATGAAAAGCCCGCGTATTGCCATTCTTGGCTTCGCGATCGAGTCGAACCGGTTTGCCCCGGTTTCCACCCGTGCCGATTTCGTTTCACGTGCCTATTTGCAGGACACCGCGCTACTGACCGATGCCAGAAGCGAGGCGCCGGTGATGACGCCGGAGATCCCCGCGTTCATTCGCACCATGGATGCAATTCGCCCGTGGACGCCGGTCCCGATCCTGTTCGCCAATGCAGAGTCGGGCGGCCCGGTCGAACATGCATTCTTTACCGATACGCTGCGTGAATTCGAACAGCGCCTGCGCGCCGCGTTGCCGCTTGACGCCGTCTATATCTGTGAGCATGGCGCCGCCATCACGACAGAAGAGGACGATCCCGATGGGGTCGTGTTCGCGCTTGTGCGCGGCATTGTCGGACCAACGGTGCCGATCGTCGCTACGATCGACCTGCACTCGAACGTGTCGGACCGGATGGTGGACGCAGTCGACGCGCTGGTCTCGTACCGACGCAATCCGCATACGGATATGGCCGAGCGTGGCGCCGATGCGGCACGTATTCTGGCGGAACTGGCAGACGGCATGCGTACGGCCGTCGCCCATATCCGGATGCCTGTCTGTTCGCCGCCGACCCAGTTGCTGACAGCCCCTGGAACCGGACCCTATGCGGAGATGATCCGCCGTGCCGAAGCACTCGATGATCCTCGCATCGTCAATGTGTCCATCGTCGGTGGCTTTGCGTATGGAGACACGCCCAAGAACGGCTTGACGGTACTCGTCACCACGCGTGGCGATGCGTCGTATGCGACTCAGATTGCAAACGATCTTGCGTCATACGCCTGGCAGGAGCGCGCAGCGTTCATTCCGCGGCTGACGCCTGTCGAGGAAGCGGTACACCTCGCGAAAGTCACCGGCGACGATCCTTCCCGGCCGCCGGTGCTACTTGCCGACGTGGCCGACAATCCAGGTGGTGGTGGGCGCGGCAACACGCCGTTCCTTCTCAAGGCACTGCTCGAACAGGGCGTTCGAGGCGCGATTCTCGGCGTCATCACCGATCCGGAATTGGCGGCAGACGCGCATGCGGCCGGCGTTGGGCAAGCGTTTCATGCACGCTTCAATCGCGCCGAGACCACTTTGTATTCGGAACAGTTCGAGGCGCCGGCGCGTGTGTTGCGGCTGCATTCCGGCAAAGGCGTGGGTCGGCGTGGACAGTTGGCCGGCTGCAGCTTCGACCTCGGGCCGTCGGCCGCACTGGAAATCGCAGGTGTCACGGTCATTGTCATCAGTAAGCGGCACCAATGCCACGAGCCGATGTTCTTCGAGATGTTCGACATCGACATCGCGAGTGCGCGTGTCGTGGTATTGAAGTCGCGCGGACATTTCAGGGCGGCGTTCGATGAGTTCTTCCCGGACGAGCAAATTATCAGCGTCGATGCCCCGGGCCTGACTTCGCCGATTCTTTCGCGATTCGATTTCAAGAAATTACCGCGACCGGTCGTACCCATGGACGACATCGCAACATGGACTCCCGCAGCCCGTATCGTCCTGCCCAGGAGCCGCGAAATTGAATGACCATTCCGATCGCAGCGGCGGCCGGCAGATGCTGGAGACGCTGGATACGCCATGCCTGCTGCTAGATGAAGCGCGCATGACGGGCAATATAGAACGGCTGCGCACGCACCTCGCTGCGCTGCGTGTCCAGCTCAGGCCGCATTTGAAGACGCCGAAGTCGATCGAAGTGGCCAGGCGCACGATGGATGGTACAGGCGGCCCGGCGGCAGTCTCGACGCTCAAGGAAGCCGCGCAGTTCGCGGAAGCGGGTGTGCGCGACCTGCTGTACGCGGTCGGCATCGCGCCCAACAAGCTCGACCGCGTCGCTGCGATCAGGCGCAACGGAGTCGACCTGTCGATAGTCGTGGATAGTGTTGCCGCCGCGCAGGCAGTCGCCGCCAAGGCGACTGAAACACGCGACCAGATTCCGACGCTGATCGAAATTGACAGCGACGGCCACCGCGCAGGTGTGTCGCCCGAACGTACCGACGACCTCGTCGCGATCGGCCGCATCTTGCACGAGGGTGGCGCGCAGTTGCGCGGCGTGCTGACGCACGCAGGCGAATCCTATAACTGCCGCAGTCTCGACCAAATTGTGGCGATGGCTGAGCGTGAACGCGAGGCGGCCGTGCGCTGCGCACGGACACTGCGCGCCGCCGGCTTGCCGGCCCCCGTCGTCAGTGTCGGTTCGACGCCGACGGCGCATTTTGCCCGCGACCTCACCGGGGTGACCGAAGTCCGCGCAGGTGTATTCGTGTTCTTCGATCTCGTCATGGCCGGTATCGGTGTGTGCACGACCGACAATATCGCGCTCAGCGTGCTGGCTACGGTCATCGGTCATCAACGCGAAAAAGGCTGGATCGTGGTCGATGCGGGCTGGATGGCAATGTCGCGTGACCGCGGCACCGCCAGGCAGCCTATCGACCAGGGATACGGCGTCGTCTGCGACGTCGATGCCCGGGTCTATCCGGATTTGATCATGGTCGAGGCCAATCAGGAGCAGGGCATACTCGCGCTGCGGCCGGGTAGCAGTGGAACGCTGCCCGATCTTCCGGTCGGCGCCCAGGTGCGGATATTGCCGAATCACGCGTGCGCGACCGGCGCGCAGCATGATGCCTACCAGGTTGTGCGACCGGGTTCCCGTGAGGTGCTCGCGAACTGGCCGCGATTCAGCGGATGGTAGACCGCCAGACCCGGATATCGATAGCTTGAACGTTTCACTTTGTCGCGGCCCGTATGGCGCATTTTTTGCCGCGGTTCCATGCAACACCTGGCGCACGGGTTTGCCGCATAATTTTCGCACGGCTCGCGCCGGCCGTGCCCCGTCATACAAGAGGACCGTCACATGGACGATACATTGAACGCGGTACGAATCAGACCGGAGACCGCCAGGAAAGTAATATGGCGCCTGGCACCCATGCTGATTCTGCTCTATGTCGTCAACCAGCTGGATCGAGCGAATGTCGGTTATGCGGCATTGACGATGAACCACGAGCTTGGCATGACTGCCGCGCAGTTCGGGTTCGCGGCAGGCCTCTTCTATGCTGGTTACATTATCGTTGCCGTACCGAGCAACTTGATGTTGGCGCGATTCGGCGCGCGTATCTGGATGACGCGTATTCTCATCACGTGGGGCATCATCGCTTCGCTGACCGCGTTCGTCGACAGCGCGCACATGCTGTACGTATTGCGTTTTCTGCTTGGCATCGCCGAATCGGGCTTTTTCCCGGGCATGGTGCTGTATGTCACATTCTGGTTGCCGCGGCAGGAACGCGTGTGGCTGATGTCGCTGCTGTTTCTCTCGATCCCGCTGTCGAATATGCTCGGCGCGCCCATTTCAACCTTCGTGATGGAGCATGCCCACGTTTTCGGGATGTCAGGTTGGCGCTCGATGTTCTTCCTTGAAGGACTACCGGCGATTGCACTGGGCATCGTCACGTTCACTTTGATGAAAAACCGCCCCGACGAAGCGACGTGGTTGAGCGCGGACGAGCGGGCAGAATTGAATCAGGCGTTGGCAGTGGAACGGCAGGAAGCGCAACGCCATTCGCCGGTGGGCGCATGGGCCGCACTGCGGGATCGGCGAGTGCTCACGTTCGGCCTGATCTATTTCGGTTTCAATATCGGCGTCGTCGCGCTCTCGTTCTTCCTCCCGCAGATCGTCGCCGAATTCTCACGGCTGTTTGCCGTCAAGTATTCCGTGTTCCAGATTGGACTGATGACGGCCATTCCGTTTGCGGTGTCGGCAGTCACCATTCTGGCTTGGGGCCAATACGCGCGGCGCACCACTGTCAATGCGTGGCATGTCGCCATTCCGGTTGCGGTGGGTGGCTTGTCGTTCGCGGCGGCACTTTTCCTGTCTTCGCCCTATGAGGTGATGGCGGCCTTTACGCTCGGTGCGGTCGGCGTTTATACACCGCATGCGTCGTTCTGGCAGTTGCCCCCGCGCTATCTCAGCAATGCGGCCGCGGCGGCCGGTATCGGTCTCATCAACACGATCGGCACGCTGGCCGGTTTTCTCGGACCTTATGCCACAGGTTGGCTGCGCGATCTGACCGGTTCCTATCGCGTCCCGATGCTTGGGGTGGCCGCGATGATGTGCCTGTCCGCGGTACTGGTAGTGCTGGTCGAGCGCGCGAACCGCGCGTCGGCGCAGCGGGGGACCGCGACATTGCGCAGCACCTCTTGAACCTGCACCGCTATAGGCTGAGCGGGACGGCTGGCGCGAAATCAGTGGCGTCACCCGGGAACGCATCGCAAGCAAAGCCGGCGAGAACACGGCATAATGGCGGGTGATATCCACCAGCCACGCCAGCCGACCGCGACCCACCGGCGAGTCGGCCCATCGACCTGTGCATGCCCAATAAATTGAAATCAACCCGTCCGCTCGTCATTGGCGCTGTGATGGCCTCGACGGCGATGGTCGCCATCGAGGCGACCATCGTCGCAACCGCAATGCCTCAGATCGTGACCGATCTCGGCGGTCTGAGCCTCTATAGCTGGGTCTTCTCGTCGTTCCTGCTCGCGCAGACCGCGATGACGGTCGTCTTCGGCAAGCTGGCCGACATCTATGGCCGAAAACCGGTGATGCTCGCGGGTATCGCGGTTTTTCTCGTCGGTTCCGTGTTGGCCGGCTTCGCATGGTCGATGCCCGCCATGATTGTATTCCGGCTGATTCAGGGTGTCGGCGCCGGCGCGATCCAGCCGGTCACGATGACGATCGTCGCGGATCTGTATCCAGCTCACGAACGCGGCAAGATACAGGGTTACCTGGCAAGCGTCTGGGCAATTTCCGCCGTCCTCGGTCCTTTGGTCGGCGGCTTGATTATCCGCGACCTGTCGTGGGCATGGATCTTCTGGCTCAACATCCCGATCGGCCTGGCGTCGGCCGTGGGCTTTATCGTGTTTCTGAAGGAGACGGACAGGCGGAACCGCCAATCGCTCGATATTGCAGGCGCGGTCTTGTTCACCGCCGCGATCGGTGCGTTGATGATGGCGTTGACCGATGCGGGCACTTCCGACAGTTCGCGCGCATCGATCGAATTCGGCGTGTTCTGCGTATGTGTCCTGCTGTTCCTGTTCCAGGAACGGCGCGCAGCCGATCCGATGATTTCGTTGGGTGTGTGGGGCATCCGGCCGATCGCGGCGGCGAACGGCGCCACCTTGCTCGCAGGCATGGCAATGATGGGATTGACCACGTTTTTGCCGATGTATGTGCAAGGCGTGTTGCACCGCACGCCGCTCGTGGCCGGCTTCGCGCTCACGATGATGCTGGTCGGCTGGCCGGCTGGTGCAACGTGGTCGGCGAAATCGATGGTCCGCTTGGGGCTGCGGCCGCTACTCATATTGGGCGGCGGCATTGTGCCTCTTGGGGCGGTCGTGTTTACGCTGCTGACACCCGAAAGTTCTCCCCTGCTTGCCGGGATCGGTTCTCTGGTGATGGGGCTCGGAATGGGGATCTCAAGTATCAGTGCGCTGGTCTTGATCCAGGAGACCGCCCCTCCGGCCCACCGTGGCAGCGCGACGGCGTCCAACCTTTTCTCGCGTAATCTCGGCAACACGATAGGCGCGACGCTGTTCGGTGCGGTGCTCAATTACGGTCTTACGCACACCACAGGCGCGGCCGCGATCACGGCTGATCAGATCAAGCAACTTCTTCAGGCTCAGGCGGCCAATGTCTCGCAGGATTCGAGGGTGCGGCTGGCCTTGCATCATTCGCTGCACATCACGTTTATCGCGATGTTCGCGATCTCGGTTGCGGTGATGTTGACGGCGCTGCTGGTGCCTCCGGTCGTGCTTAAGCGCAAGGAACAGGTGTTGGCGCACGAAGCGCTTTGATCCCATACCGGCCAATTGCGTAAGCCGTCGTGCTTGCTTTGGGTCACTGAACCGTAAATGGCTGTAAACTCTCGACTTTGTTGCCATACACGAGATTCAGAAATGTCCAAGCCGTATAGCATGTGTATCGTCACCCTGGGCTACCCGAAAGACACTCAACCTATTTCGGTCGGGGAGCGAGCATGAATAGCGCTCCAAAGATAGGAATCGTTTCGCTAGGCTGCCCGAAAGCCCTGGTCGATTCGGAGCAGGTCATTACCCAGTTGCGCGCCGAAGGCTACGAGATCTCCGGCTCGTATGATGGGGCCGACTTGGTCGTGGTCAATACCTGCGGTTTTATCGACGAAGCGGTGCAGGAAAGCCTGGATGCGATCGGCGAAGCGCTGCACGAAAACGGCCGGGTCATCGTCACCGGCTGCCTGGGCGCGAAAAAGGACGCCAACGGCCGCGGCCTGATCGCCGAAGTCCACCCCAAGGTGCTGGCCGTGACCGGTCCGCACGCGCTGGGCGAGGTCATGCAGGCGGTGCACCAGCACCTGCCCAAGCCGCACGACCCTTTCATCGATCTGGTGCCGCCCGCCGGCATCAAACTGACCCCCAAGCACTACGCATACCTGAAGATTTCCGAAGGCTGCAACCATCGTTGCACCTTCTGCATCATCCCGTCGATGCGCGGCGACCTGGTGTCGCGGCCGATCGCCGACGTGATGCTCGAAGCGGAAAATCTGTTCAAGGTGGGCGTCAAGGAGTTGCTGGTGATCTCGCAGGACACCAGCGCCTACGGCGTCGATGTCAAGTTCCGCATGGGCTTCTGGAACGGGCGCCCGGTGCGCACGCGCATGACCGAACTGGTGACGGCGCTGGGCGAGCTGGCCGAGCAGTACGGCGCCTGGGTGCGCCTGCATTACGTCTATCCGTATCCGCACGTCGACGAGATCATTCCGCTCATGCAGCAGGGCCGTATCCTGCCGTATCTCGACGTGCCGTTCCAGCACGCCCATCCCGACGTGCTCAAGCGCATGAAACGCCCGGCCAACGCCGAGAAGACGCTGGAGCGGGTGCGCGCGTGGCGCGAGATCTGCCCGGAACTGACGATACGCAGCACCTTTATCGCGGGCTTTCCCGGCGAGACGGAAGCGGAATTCGCCACGCTGCTCGAATTCATCGAGGAAGCCGAGCTCGATCGCGTCGGCTGCTTTGCCTATTCGCCGGTTGACGGTGCGACCGCGAATGAATTGCCGGGCGCGCTACCCGACGCAGTGCGCGACGAGCGCCGCGCGCGCTTCATGGAAGTGGCCGAACGGGTGTCGGCCGCCCGCATGCAGCGCAAGATCGGCAGCACGCTCAAGGTGCTGGTCGACGAGGTCGGCGCGGACGGCGGCGTGGGCCGCTCGTACGCGGATGCGCCGGAAATCGACGGCGTCGTGTATATCGCGCCGACGCGCAAGGCGTCCAAGCGCTACAAGGTCGGCGATTTCGTCAATGTAAAGATCAGTGGCGCCGATGGCCACGATCTTTGGGGCGAGCTCTAAGAGGCCTATTTCCCCGCTGTGCCGGACGCCGCATCCTCAGGGATGGCCGGAATGGTGTGCGGATTCATCGGCTTGTCGATCGGCGGCCCGGCCACCGGCGTCACGTTGACGACGGGGCCGTGACTGGTCTGCACCGTCGACACATCGTAGGACAACTCGCCGAGGCAGGTATGCGCGACCCAGCGCTGCGGTGCCTCGCTATGGACATCGGCCGCGGGTTTGTCGATATATTCGACGTAGCTGCAGCCGGTGCGCAGTTCGGCGTCGACCCGGACCAGGTTTTCGGCCGAATCGTGTGCCGGTGTCAGGTCGGGCGGAGCCGGGTGGACCAGTGGAATATAGGGCATGGTGAGGTTGCTGCAGCCGGCCAGACCCAGCACCAGCAGGGCGGCGCCGGCGCATGTGACGTAGGCGCCCGCACGGCGGCGAATGGCCTGCCTGACTTGCGCGCCCGGTTTGCCCTGGATGTCGTTCAAGGCGGTCAGGTGTGTTGCCTCGTGCGCCGCCGCTATACGTACCTTGCGAAACATGCTGCTCCTTGCGTGAAACTCAAACCGCCATCATACCTTGTCGCTCTCGCCGGCCATCTCGCTAGGCCTTGCGCCTATCTTTCGCTTTATCTCGGGTCGAATCGGCGGCATCTTAGAGGCGCCCCCCTAAGCAGACCATATCGCCGCTGTCATGGCCAGGTTCGGACGGTATACTCGAACGCGTTGGCCGGCGTGCGTTCATGGTACGCGCATCGTGTCTGGCCTGACGTACGACCCCGCACGACCACCGCGCCCGCGGCACACATCATAAAGGGAGAGAGGCAATGCAAAAAGAAGTGGTGATCGTAAGCGGCGTTCGCACCGCCATCGGCGACTTCGGCGGCGGCCTGAAAGACCTGAGCCCGACCGAACTGGGCGCGCGCGTCCTGCGAGACGCGTTGTCACGCGCGCAGGTGGAGGGGGCCGATGTCGGCCATGTGGTGTTCGGCCACGTCATCAACACCGAACCCAAGGACATGTATTTGGCGCGCGTGGCCGCGGTCCAGGGCGGCGTGCCGCACCATGCGCCCGCGCTGACGGTCAACCGCCTGTGCGGTTCCGGCCTGCAGGCGCTGGTCTCGGCCGCGCAGAACATCCTGCTTGGCGACTGCGACATCGCCGTTGCGGGCGGAGCGGAAAGCATGAGCCGCGCGCCGTACATCATGCCGGACGCCCGCTTCGGCGTGCGCATGGGCGAGTCGCGCCTGATCGACATGATGCTGGGCGCGCTGAACGACCCGTTCGATGCGGTTCATATGGGCGTGACGGCCGAAAACGTGGCCGCCCAGTTCGGCATCACCCGCGCGGCACAGGATGCGCTCGCGGTCGAATCGCATCTCCGCGCCGCGCATGCGATCGAACAGGGTTACTTCAAATCGCAGATCCTGCCGATCACGCTCACGACCCGCAAGGGCGAAGTGGTGTTCGATCAGGACGAACATGTGCGTCCCGGTACCACGCTGGACGACATGGCCAAGCTGCGCACGGTGTTCCAGAAAGACGGCACGGTGACGGCCGGCAACGCGTCCGGCATCAATGATGCCGCCGCCGCGCTGGTACTGATGGAACGCGCGACGGCACAAGCGCGCGGCGTCAAGCCGCTGGCGCGCCTCGTCAGCTATGCGCATGCGGGCGTGGACTCCAGGATCATGGGCATAGGCCCGGTGCCGGCCTCGCGCAAGGCGCTTGAACGGGCCGGCCTGAAAGTCGGCGACCTCGATGTGATCGAGTCGAACGAAGCCTTTGCGGCGCAGGCCTGCGCGGTCACGCAGGAATTGGGATTGGACCCCGCCCGCGTGAACCCGAACGGTTCGGGGATTTCCCTGGGGCATCCGGTCGGCGCCACTGGCGCGCTGATCACCGTGAAGGCGCTGTATGAACTGGAACGCATCGGCGGCCGCTACGCGCTCGTTACGATGTGCATCGGCGGCGGGCAGGGGATCGCCGCGGTATTTGAACGGATTTGACGATGAGTATGGTGTCAGGTAGGTCTGGGCGCCCGCAACGGGCGTTTGCTGCACGTCTGGGCAATACGCCGAACCCGGCTGCACCGCTGCGCGCGGCCTTGCTTGCGGTGGCTGCGGCCGGCGCGGTGACGTTGGCGGCAGCAGTGCCCGCCATGGCGCAAAGCGCGAGGGATGCGGCGCAGTCGTCCACGCCGATAGCGGCTGCAGCCGCCAGTGACGCCGCTGCAGCCGCAGCCCCTGCAACCACGATGGCGCCGGTCGCGCTCAAACCGGATCCAGAGTTCGCCCGCTATCCGCACTATGTCGGCACGCTGGGCGCGCAGCGCGTCGAGTTGCTGCTGGGCCCGAAAAGCGACGATCCGGGCGAGCTGCACGGCGAATACCATATGCTCGATACGGGCTCGGTGGTGCTGGTCGCGGGCGAGCGCGACGGCGACGTGCTGCAGCTCGAGGAATCGAACGACGGCACGCATATCACCGGCCAGTGGGTCGGACGCTATAGTGCGGACGGTGTGATCGAGGGCGATCGCTTGAACGACGACGAAAGCGAGCAACTTTCCTTTACACTTCATCCTGCCGCATCCGCCACGGTGCCTTGACCCCCGCCTAGACCCCAGCTGTCTGTCGATGTGGGCGCGCAAGGTGCCGTCAGCAGGTCGCATTTCCTACTGACGCATCCAGCCGCGGGCCCCGGCCTGCCGCCAGGATGCGCCGCTTTCTCCAGGAATTTCCATGTCTTCCAGCCAGAAATCGCCGCGCGACACGGCCATCCAGACCCGCTTGCTGCACCACGACGACCAGCTCACGCCCGGCTTCGACGCCTTCGTCACTCCGGTGGCGCGCGCCTCCACCGTGATATTCCCGAATCTGGCCGCGATGCGCGCGTTGCAATGGCACGACGACAACAAGTGGCGCTACGGCCTGCATGCGACGCCAACCTCACTGACGCTGGCCAAGCGTCTGGCTGCGATCGAGGGCGGCCAGCACGCGCTGCTGCAGCCGTCCGGCCTGTCGGCCATCGTCAATGTCTATTTCGGCATCGTCAAGCAAGGCGATGCCGTGCTGATACCGGACAATGCCTATACGCCCAATCGCGAACTCGGCGACTGGCTGAGCGAGGATTTCGGCCTCAGCGTGCAGTACTACGATCCGATGATCGGCGCCGGCATCGAAGCGTTGATCCAGCCCGATACCCGGCTGATCTGGCTTGAGGCGCCGGGCTCCGTGACCATGGAAGTCCCCGACGTCGGGGCGATCACCGCGGTGGCGCGCAAGCATGGCATCGTCACGGCGATCGACAATACCTACTCGGCCGGCATCGCCTTCAGGCCGTTTGAACATGGCGTCGACATCTCGGTGCAGGCGCTGACCAAATATCAATCGGGCGGGAGCGACGTGCTGATGGGCGCGACCATCACCGTCGACACCGAACTGCACCGCAAGCTCAAGCGTGCCCGCATGCGCATGGGCATAGGCGTGTCGGCTGACGACTGCTCCCTGGTCCTGCGCGGTCTGCCGACGATGCAGGTGCGCTACGATGCGCACGATCGTGCGGCGATGACGCTGGCCATCTGGCTGAAGGGCCGGCCGGAAATCAGCGCGGTGCTGCATCCGGCCTTCGAGGATTGCCCCGGTCACGCGAACTGGAAGCGCGATTTCACAGGCGCGGGGGGCTTGTTTTCGGTGGTGTTCGACGCCGCGTATACGCCGGCCCAGATCGACGCCTTTGTCGAGGGGCTGGAATTCTTCAAGATAGGCTGGAGTTGGGGCGGTGTGCACAGCCTGGCGATGCCGTATGACGTGCGCAGCATCCGTTCGGCCACGCGCTGGCCGCACGATGGCACGCTGGTGCGTTTCTTCGTCGGTCTGGAGGATGTTGCCGACTTGCAGGCCGATATCGAGCAGAGCCTGCACGCACACCTGCGCGCGGTTTAGCCGTCGCGCGCGGGGGCGGCGATGCTACGCGCTTAAACGAACAGCCGCGGCAAACCGTCCAGCCCGACGTGGTTGAAGGCGACGCTGGCCGCCGCGCGCACCACCGGCTTCGCGCGAAACGCGACCGACAGGCCGGCCGCTGCCATCATGCGCAAGTCGTTGGATCCGTCGCCAAGCGCAATCGCGCGTGAAGGTGGCAGATCCAGCGTGGCACAGGCTTCGCACAGGGTGCGCGCCTTGACCTCGGCGTCGACGATCTCGCCGAGCACCTTGCCCGTCAACTTGCCGTCAACGATTTCCAGCGTATTGGCGCGCGTGTAATCGAGGTCGATCTGGCGCTGCAGACGTTCCGTGAAATAGGTGAAACCGCCCGACACCAGCAGGGTCTTCAGGCCGGCGGCGCGAGCCTGCGCCAGCATCGCTTCGGCGCCGGGCGAGAGCGCCAGCCGCTCGTCGAAGACCCGTTCCAGCACCGAGGCGTCCAGGCCCTTCAGCAGGGCGACGCGGCGCGTCAGGCTTTCCGCGAAATCGGCGATCTCGCCGCGCATCGACGCTTCCGTGATGGCCGCGACCTCAGCTTTGACTCCGGCGAAATCGGCAATCTCGTCGATGCACTCGATGGTGATCAGCGTCGAGTCCATATCCATCGCCAGCAGGCCGTAATCGGCGAAACGCTGCGGTACCAGCCAGGCTGCGTCGAGCCGGTGCGTGTCGCAGTAGATCTGCACGTCGGCACGCTGCCCAGGCTCCGCGCCTTCGATGCGCAGGGCATAGGCGTCGAGCGTGAGATGGCGGGCGCCGCGCGCAAGCGCAGTCAACGGACGGACATGTTCGGCGGCGAGCGGCAGCGCGCTCTGGATCACGAGATTCATCACTGGGACCGGCTGAGGTATAGGGATGCAGACGGCATACAGGCAAGCGCCGCTGCGCGAAGTGCACTATTGTAACGGGTCCGGCGCACCATGTTCGCTGCGCCAGGCATGACGCCATTGCGCAGGCGGTGTCGCGTCGAATTTCTGCCAGACCCGGCGCAGCTGGCGCGCCGAACCGAACCCGGCCCGTTCGGCAACGCGTTCGAGATCCAGCTGCGAGTTTGCGAGCAGTTCGCGCGCGAGCGCCACGCGCAGACTATGGATGTAGTCGAGCGCGTGGGTGTCGGCGAATTCGCGGAACAGGCG